>Ga0307513_10003126_pt1 | contig 22594 bp, 12 predicted proteins | sample 15_EM_MG_FD_202174 | JGI IMG/M metagenome (GOLD analysis project Ga0307513, IMG submission 202174) | Populus trichocarpa ectomycorrhiza microbial communities from riparian zone in the Pacific Northwest, United States - 15_EM | ecosystem: Host-associated > Plants > Roots > Unclassified | place... | reverse complement strand
AAAAAAAAAATTAAAAAAATTTATTTTATTTTTATTTTAAAATTTTTTAATATTTTTAGATCATTTTAATTTAATATATTAATATTAAAAATAAATTTTAAAAAATAAAAAAATATTTATTATCTTGATTTACTTTTTAAATTAAATTGATATTGCTTGTGGCGGCAGGTGTGTCATTGCTGCATGTAAAGCTGACTTGACTTTGACTAATTCCATTTGATTTAGCCAAAAGGAAATTATACGTGGCAGTTTTCCTCAACTTATAATTTGGTTTAATTGACTCCATAATGCTATAGCTAGCGTGCCACACGCGATAAACTCTTTTCGTACTCTAGGATGTAAAAATCGAGGTTGTCTATTCTATTTTGATAGGTAATTTAATTTTTTAATTAAAATAAAATATTTTAATTTTAAAGTATTTTAACGTGTCGTTTTGGGGTTGTACTATTTATATATATATATATATATTCAATAAATATAATTCAAATTTAAGATAAATTAATTATAAATTATGCAATACAAACACAATGTCAAATAAATATAATTTTAAAATTTAAAATATTTCTAAATAGTTAAGATTAAATAGATCTTTAACTTAAAGTAATTCAATTTAAACAAAATATCAAAATATTATGAAAGTAAAATGTTCTAACACAAATATTTTAAATATAAAATTAGGTCAATGTTATCAAGAATAATGGAATCTAAAGCATCATTTTTTGTGCTCAAATTCCCCCAAAGTATAAACATGAAAAAAACAACATGAATATAAATTATATATATTAGTGATAAATCTAATTTTAAAAAATTAATATCATTGTTAATGAAAATAGTAATAATAATTTTCAATATTATTATTAATATCATTGTTATTGAAAATAGTAATGAAAAAGAGCTTTTTATACTTGGGTGGTTTAATTAATTAAATTTGAACAAGGTTCAATTTGATTCAATGGCTTTTCAAGAACAAAATGGAACATGTGGAATGAAACCGGAACGTTCCGGCCGAAATTTAGCTGAAAAATCCGGAACGAACCGAGATTTAAAATGAGATGAAAATTGTTCCGTTTTGTTCTGTTTTTTGAATTGGTATGGAATGTTTCGGTCATTCCGGACGAAACAAAACGAAATTGACAACCTTGGTAAAACTTGTCCCTTTGTTTCTCTTTCTTCTTTATTTATTTATTATTATAAGCAATCATTTGGCCTCTCTTTTTTGTCAGAATATTAATTATTTACAAGACCTCAAAATGAACTTAAATTATTTTTCTTGGTTTAAATTCGATGTTTAAAATGTCCCTTTAAGCTTGCAGAAAATCTAAGTCTTTTTAATTATATAGACAAGATGGAACAACTATTATATATATTCTCACTCGAATTGTGAGTATGAAATATATTTTTTATTAATTAATTTAGTCTAAGCATGTTTTTATTTTAAATCAACTTATCTTACTTTATTTGCAAAATAAATGGGAAATGATCGTAAATATTGAATGATTCCTAATTATGAATGAAGGAGAGTATAAATCTCTAGCGCAAATTATGAACACCTCGCGCCGCTTAATTCCCTTTTTTTATTTTAATAATAATGTAGCTCGCCACGTAATTCTTAATATAAGTCCAATCTTTTTCCTAGCCCTTTAATTATTTGAAATAAATAGCTAAATAACACCTTTCATTCGTATAAGAGGTAATTTTTAATTTGTTCGTATTACTTGTATGTTTATGATTTTAAAGGATTTTCTTATCTCTTGTTTATAAACATAGATATAATTGAATATTAAAATTGATCATTTAAAAATTTGATTGAAACATGCGACTAGTTATTTATTTTAGAAATATTTAAAATTATAATAAAAGTTGTTTTTCAAAATATTTTTTATTTAAAAATAAATTAAAATATTATTTTTTTTATTTTTAAAAAATTATTTTTAATATCTATATATCAAAACACGATTCAAAAACACATTTTTTACATGGAGACAGTTGTTAGCAATTTTGTTGTGCTATCATTAACAGAGTTCATCTATATAATGGATTTGAAGGTGTGCAGCTTTGAAGCCTAGCACAAGCACAGCTCATAAAACAATTATCAGCACACTGAAGAAATACAGGGAGGGGAAGAGGAATCGACATATATTTCAACCAACTGATATTTCATTGATACCCTAAACTAATGTATCTTAGGCAAAAGACAGCAAGGTTGTTATTGAAGAAATGCACTAAGACTAAGAACTACAACAAATGGAACTGAGGAATCCATCCTACCTCTCAATTATTCGCATATACTCGTTTTTCAACTTTTCTTTCAAATGGCTAAGAAAAAAAAATACAAGAATGTTTGCCTATGAATCCATATGAAGAGTGCTTGCAATGCACAGGAAGGAAAAATAGAAACTACCGACTCTCTTGTCCTGAGAGGTAAGATCGTGCCAATGAACAAGCTTTTTCCTTCCGCCTTTTGAATTCATCGTATCGCAGGAAGAAATAACCCAGATAATCAAAATCTATAGGAGACATCTTGGCCTGTTAATAGAAACATTATCAATCACTATCATATGGTTTAGTGGGCATGGCTGGTAGAGATAAAGGGTCATAATTACCTGGATTAGTGCCCATAAAGCCCAAAATAAGTGTGAAACTAACATGTAAGTGTTTGACTCTACGTATAGAGCTTCAAGGTCTTTGTCCGATACCTGTAGGAATTCATGATCTGTCAGATACCTGTTAGAAATAATAGCCAATTGTAGTGCCTTGAAATCCAAAACTTAAAAATCACAGGTGGATGCAGTTTGAATACATTTATAGGGTCAGGTGTATCTAGACCCTGCTATCAGACTCATCTAGCCCAGGGAAGTATGAACTACTAATGAAGATCCAAGATTCAGGATCAAAGTAACAGGTGAACTTCATAATCAATAAAATTCAACTTCCCATGCCAGTATTCATCTAAAATGAGTCAAAGAGAGGTTTGCTCACAAGTAGACGATCTTTGTAGCAAAATCATAAGAGAAAGAGCAAGATTAACTATCAATGATTCATTGAAAAACAAAGATTAAACATCCATGGTGCTAGCAGTGAAACCTCACAAAGTAGGGTTAGGCATCAAATGAAGGCACACAAAATATTCAACGGAAAAATGATATAAGAATGAAGAAAGGCTACATTGGGATTTAACATATGATTATTTAGGGAATTTGTTTTTGTATTTTTCCATTTAACACCTCTTGCATCTTCTAAAATATGGAAGAGCTGCATAGCATAGATCAAATAAATAAAGGTGGCACCACATGTCAGAAGATTTCCACAAAGGAGATTCCACTGCTTTTTTCAAAAGTGCAATTGAGGATGACACTTGATCAAAACCAAAACTTCTGATAAAGACATATCATGGTTGCATTTCTATGTTTGCTGAGTAAGGAATTCAATCCCGTTAGTTAATTTCAAAATGATAAAGCACAGCTAACTCATTCAGGATTTGAACATATCGAACATAATCAATAATTCAGAATTAAAAAGTTTTTAATGCAGGTCATATATAAACTAAAAAGTCCATTTACATACCATTGAAAAAATAATTTTCAAATGACCATCGTACCTCATGCGGTTTATCAGGTTGTAAATAATGCCTGAAGAAATGATATTGCTCATCCTTACTTGGGTATCTACATTAAACGAATTCAATTGTCAACAAATCTACACATGCAACTGAAAATGGAGAAAACAAGAAGAAGAAAAATTGAAGACATACAAGCTGTAGTCACAATCATAGCCTGCATATTCATTGAAGTGATTTCCAATGTCATAACCTCTGTAACTGTATGATCCATACTCGAAATCAATGATGTAGAGTTTCTCTGAAAATTAATAAGATTAGTAATGAGATCAATAGTACAAGACTGAGGAAAAAATATCCGCAAATTAAAACACTCTTTTGGCACAATATTTCCTGTAAGCACATCAGGCACTGTCTCGGGAAATCTCACTGCATTTTCAAAGTCTGTTTGCCTTTAACATTTTGGACAAATTGGAAGCTATAATGACGGCAGATGCCAGAGGCACACCCATGTTCTTGTAATAATTTTAATTACTAGACAATCAAAATAAAATGTCAAAATGCAATGACATTCTTATAATCCAAATGAAATCCCTGTCATTGGACACCTCATGCAATAGTCCTAATAAGAAAATTCCATTCTTCCATTAATTATCATTTCCTTTTTCCTATTTGGTTTTCTACTTCTTACTTAGATTCGAACCACTAGGCTTTTTGGTACATACTGCATATAGAAGGAACACATAATTTACGTAATCATAAGCATTTTGATAATGGAACCAAGAGTATCTTGTTTAGTTTGAAGGCTGCATGCCTAGAGTGTTTCTTCTCTTTTCTCTAGTGCTGTTTCTGTCTTCTTCCTTTCTTGATTGCTACAGTACCTTGGTTACTATTCACAGAACTAACCTTACCCTCAAATCTTCTGGATAATCAATCCAATACCGTATACCCTAACTCTGGCTCCCACCTAAAACACCAAATTTCAACAACCTCAAGGCTGTCCTGCAACACTTGATGTAGCTTAGATTCAATAACAGATTAAAAAATTCATTGGCAATGGCCCTGTTCAATACTGCAATTCTTGAAAGACCAACCAAGATTGATTTCTCCATGTTTACAACTAGAAGATATAATGCCGACATCCCCTTAGTATCTGTAACTTTTACCATGTGTTTACTACTGAAATACATCAGAAAAGGAGCAGAAACAACACCAATTGAGATAGAGAGAGATTATAAAAATAATGCATATTTAAAGACAGAAACCAACAAAGTAGAATATTAATACCAAGAATAACATGCTGCCACTCTATTAAAACAGATAAAGGGGTAAAATGGAGGAAAATGCATATTAAAAATCAGTTTTCATTGACACCTTCATCGTCATTAAGCATCAGATTCCCTGAAAGCAAGTCATTATGAGCGAAAACCACTGGAGCATTGAGAAGATCTGTCAATTCCTGTTCAATTATCATGAAATAGACCTCCATAAGTAGGAAGGAAATCACTATAAACCTTGCAAGTAATCAACTGAAAAATGGAAATCCCATGTAGTTCCAAAGTCAAGAATGTGAACTCGTCTGTGATTATGAAACACTAATAAGTATAGCTATTTCCAGAAGAAAAAAAAAAGGAACTAAGGAAGGCCAAGGGAAACACCATGTTGTCTGCCTTGTACCTGATACCATCTAACAGTTTCAATCCACACATATAGATTTATTACTAACAACTACAAGGAGCATCTGGCATTTATAATACTTTTTCTACACAAGACTGTTAATTAGTTCAGTTTCACAATATCACGTGCAAGTTACTAAGGGTCTTGGAAGTCATCCTTTAAAGCATGTTCAACAGTTCTCTAGCGTAGACTACCTTAAAAGTCTGCAACAGTGCATTTTATTCATTGTACTCAATTTTCATGCACGTACCTACAAAATATTTAAACTAAAAAAATCTTGAACTTTCAAATGCATGTTAACAACATGGGTCAACGCATTAGGAAACTTAAAAACAGGTTTCATGTAAGGTGCAAGTACAAAAGACTAGTCTCTAAGGCCAAAAGCTTCAGAGAAAAAGGATAGACTAACAAGATACCAATTACAAAGAAAATTTACGGAAGGAGGATCACCTTGATTTCAACAACTTCATTGTAAACTTCCTTGAACAAAATGGTCTCATATTTTTTTCGCTTCTCAATATCATCAAAGTGAAGAGTGGATGCTGCAACAAGAAGTGGCCATTGAAAATGAAAAATTAACAACTAATGGGCATGGCATGACTGTTACATCAACATTCAAGGATATCCAATGGTTGAACTGACAAAAGTTGAAAGCACCTTTACCAAATTGATTTCAAATAAAAATGGGCAGATGCTTATGAAACATAAAATCAAGGAAGCAAGTTAGAGACAGAAAATATACCATTTTCATAGAACTTGAAGATGTCATTCCACAACTGAGGTTCTTTAGAGCCTGGAATATCCACCCGATGGAATTTATGGAGTTGCTTGGCAATTTCAGCAGCCAGCTTCGGCTCTCTCATGTCTGCAATTGATGAGGATGTAAGGTTAAGAAAATCAAGAGAGAGAGGGCGAGAGAAAGGGCAGGAGAGGAAAGAGAAGCAAAAAAAGGTTAAGATTAAGAACCTTCATAAACTCAATTTTTCAGTGTTTTCATCAAGTAATCATTTATGGTAGATGTGTTTTATAGCTATACGGTTGGTCAGGAAAATTTGAAGTTAATCAAGATAATCAAAAGTAAAAGGCAAGTCTTCGAGAAATAAATGCAAATAAATTCGATCAAATTTTGAGACCGGTGAATTGTGTTGAAGGCATACACTACTGAAGACTTAAAAGGGGGTGCGGTGCAACAAAAGAAGTTGAATTTAAAGGCATATGAAAATAAGGAAGGGATAATAAAGGAAGCGAGTGGGTTGTCATGGTTTACCTTGCGGAATCAGTGTTCGTGCATTTATAAAAGATTGGACCATGCCATTTTGAAATACTCCAAGCAACTTGGCACCAAATCCTGCAGCCGAGAGGTATTTGATGGCCTGAAATCAATTTTTTGTTGTTGTTGTTGTAAGCATATCAAAGGAAATGAAAGCTCCTATTGTTGTCCATCCAATAAATTAAAAGGTAACAAGTAATCATAGAAAATCAATCACCTGAAGCTCGCGTTCTCGATTGATAACATAATCAGTGTTGGGACCATATAATCTAACAGTTACAGGCACCTCATTTCCATCTTCTTCCTTCACAGATACCTTCAGCACTGCACAAATTCTCATTTAGGCACGTCTGCCTATTCAAGTTCAAAAGGCAAATACGAAAGAAAGTAATAATGCTCACAGAGATTTGTTATGCCACCGGAAACCGTCTCAACAGAGAAGGAAGAATCATCCAATCTTGACCATTTCTTAAACAAATCCTTGCACAGCTCTCTGATATTGAAGAACAAAAAATAAATAAACACGAATGATTCTTCTTCTTACTTTCTTATTTAAAAAAAAAAGAGAGAGAGAGGTGAAAGAAACGAACATGAGAGGCGGAGTCAAATCAGGTAGGGAAAGGGAGGTATCGAGGGTGAGGGATGCAGATTGAAGAACATGAGAGCTCGAGTTATCTCCTCTAGCTCCCTCTGCTACCTCCATTGCTTTCCAGATCTCTCTCTCGCTCTCTGATTCAGTACGCGACCCCATGTTTGTTATATTTCCGACTTGTTTCTTTCGGATTACTAAAATAGAGTTCTATATTTTATTTAAGATTTTAGATTCCCATTTGTGCAAAATGTTAAAAATAATGGGGTGCTCAACAACTACAAAAAGAATCTCTGATTCCCACCCAAATCATGGCCCGCCCAACTGTCCTTGAAAATTCTCCCAGAAATCAAATTCAAACCCTAATTACCATTTACCGATACCCAAGACTCCACAACTGGTTGTTAAAATGCTGGCTATTGAAGGGTTAATACCGTGTTAAGGGAAATTATCACTAAAATATCAAGGAAGAAAGCATTGCAGCAGCTGTGGGCATGTGCTGCTCTGCAAACAAATTACAGTAATAATAGCAAGAAAATACCTGAATCTGATTATAGTCCTGGTGGCGAATCCAACAAAATTTTATTTTATTTAACAAGTCAGACACATAAAATACATGCGTGCAAGGATGGATGACGTTTTTTAAGCCGGTCAGGAAATTGGTTGCTTAACTCAAGGTCGCTAAGCTGATGTAATACCCTAAAAGGTCATCGCAACTTTTCTTCTCACGCTATCCATCAGTATTATTCAATGTAGAAAAGTAAAAATAATAATAAAATACCAACAATGCTCCGGCTGGTATGTCGTATGCACAAGGCTTTATTTAATAATATAATTTTTTTATTGATTTTTTTATATAATTTTTATTTATTTTTAATTTCATTTTTTTTATCTAAATTTATGATATATTATTTTTTCAATTTGATCCTTATTTTTTTTCTTTACCATAATTTTTTTGTTTTTAATTTTATCATTCAATTCAAATCTATAATATTTTATCCTTATTTTTTTCCTTTACCCCTTTGAATAATTTTTTTTTTCAATTTTATCCTTCATTTCAAATCTATAATGTATTATTTTTTAAATTTAATTTTTATTTCTTTTTTTTGTCATTTTGTTAAAGTGATTTTTCTTTTCAATTTCACATTTTGAGTGAAAATTCATAGTTATTCTCTAATTTATTCTTTATTTCAATTTTGATTCTTATTTTTTTAATTGTTATTTTTTGTTTTGGAGCCTTTTGTATAATTTTTTTTTCGATTTAATCCTTTAATATTTGATTAGTTAGAGATTGGACTTTGTGATTTTTTTATGTACGGTGCTTCCGGTCTAATAACTTGAGTTATGGGTTTAAAAAGTTATCATAAGTTGACATTCTTTGTTTTATCTGCTTTTACTTAATTTTTTTGGGTGATTTCAACGTTTAACATTAGTTTTTTCTTTAAAAAAAATGGGTTGTGTACTTTTCTTCAATTTATTTTCTATCAAGTTATCATAATCTCAAAATCTAGATCGCATGTTTGATAAATTAACCCGAGTTGACTCGTCTTTTATCACCCAAGCTAAATATCCTTTTTATTGTCAATGGTGTTGGCATCAAACCTAGTGATTCCTTCCTACTTTACTGGTCTTACCTGGAGATTATTTTTTTTTATATAGGAGAATATGGAAATCAATGTATCAAAATCAGAGGAAGTTTTACTTTTTATTGTGCACACGAGCTTTTGGTTGCAAGAGAATTGGACAGATTTGATGTTGGTGAAGACCGTAGAGTAGTGGGAATTGATGTATTTGTAGTGTTTGATAAAAACCTTGAGGGAGAAGTTGTAATTCCATAATATTTCATGCACTTTAGATATTAAATTTCTATAATATTCTTGAATTTTCTCATTAATTGAGCTCGAGCACATCTGCTGGATATATATAAAGTGTTTCCAACTATATAAATAGTATAATGTAAAGTATAGTTTTTAAAAAATTAGGGATAAAATATTACCGCGCTCAAAATATTAGGAAGACTATAATAATTTTTCCAAATAAAAAACATGTCTACGAGTCTTGAAAGTAAAGAAAAGGGAATATAAGACTCAATAAAGTAGTTGAAGAAGATACTTTATATAAATATTTGATATTTTAATATTTTTAGTTAAAGTTAAAAAGTATGTCGATGAAACAAAGATCTGATTTTTGGGAAATTAAAACCTCAGGAATTCATAAAGAAATGAATATGAAGTTAAGGAAATTTAAGATTTTGTAATTTAAATTTTGAGGTAAAGAAATGAGAAAATCAAAATAATAAAAAAATCATGAAAGCCCTGCCACACATGAACCTGTTTATAAAAAAAGATGTGATTTTTTGTTATAGTAATTTTTTCAAAAAGTAAACTTGACGAGTGTAGTTCAACTTGTCAGGTTATAAGTTTGCTCGCTAGAAATTACTAGTTCGAGTTTCACAAACTTAAAAGACACTAGAAGCTTACATGGTTGTTAATTTCAGGGCTTGTAGGATTAGTCGAGCTGTGTGCAAGTTAATCTGAACACACATATTAATAATAAAAAAATTATTTTAAAAAATAACTTTATTTTACTGAAAAAAGATTGAGAGTACAAGTAAGATAAGAAATATCATTTTTGTTTTTTACGGTGTGTTGTTGAGATTTGACCAATGCCAATTCATTATCTAAGAAAAATCCTGAAAAAGATTGACTTATCCTCCTCGCGTATAAGGCAGCACCGCCCTAGAGAACAAGATTGACTTTTCTTCCTCACAGCCATGGTCTTGTCAGAGCCAGCTAGTCACCTGCCGTCAGGAACTTGATTTAAAATTACAATCAATGGTAATTTTTTTAGTAATTAATAAATTTTATTGATTAAATTAATTTATTATATTTAATTATTTTAAATTTAGTAACTAATATATAGCTTGCGTTTAATATGAAAACGTACATAATTTTCTCACCATTAGAAATTCTTAAAATTACGTTTTTATTTTACTTAGTCTTTCAAATCTCTCTACACGTAATTTAAGACTTTTTTTCTTTATATATTCCTTTCAAGTTTCATTACACTTTCTTTTTTGTATTTTATTATATCAAATGCACAAAAAGGGTTATTGAAATGTTCTTTATGGTTTGGTGGTTTTGATAGAAACCATATGAGATTTTAAGCTTATTTGATTTTGTATAATTATTTTAATGCCTGAGTGAGTCGTTTTAATGGATGCCCAAATGAGGTATTTTGTTTGTCTTCAATATGCTGAATCAATCTAGTAGAAACTAGGTTGGGATATTGTTTTGTTTTTCTTTGAGTTGATTATGAAGGATTTAGTAATTAATTTATTATAGTTCAATGATTAAGAGCTTTATTTTTTTTACAGAGAATTCAAAGCTTATAGCATATATTGTTGTCTAATTTTTTTTTTAATTTTGATATTCCTTTTGAAGTTTAATGATAAAAATTGAATTTATGAAGTTTGGAATGAGAGTGTATCTCAATTCCTAGAGAAAGCCAAGTCATATATTAATAAATAAAAAATGTGTACAAGCTAAACAACCTAGAAATACTTTTAATCTCGCTGAAAAGAAAACAAATCTATTAAGTTTAATACATGGCGATATTTTTTATAGTAATAATATTTTGACTTGTGGTTATAAAAGATATTCTAAAACTTTTATTGATGACTTTTCAAGATATTATTATGTTTATTTGACTAACTCTAAAAATGAATTGTTTGATAAGTTTAAAATTTTTAATGCAAAATTTGAAATTTGATTTGAAAAAAAAAATAAAAATTTTACAATTTGATAAATGTGGTGAGTGTGCTTCTAATGAAATAAATGAATTTTTAGAATTATATGGTATTATACATCAAGTAACACCTCCTTGTTCACCACAATCTAATGAGATAGTAGAAAGAAAAAAATAAAAATTTAATGAACATGGTTAATGCAATATTAATTAGTTCTAGTTTGTCTAATAACTTATGGGGTGAAGTTTTGTATTATGCTTATTGTATTCTTAATAGATTTTCTTATAAAAATTTGGATAAAATGTCATATGGATTTTGGAAGAATAAAATTATTTGGGATTCTTTTTAAACAAATTTAGAGTTGTTTAGGGATTTATTACATGAAGATATGATCTTCTTTGACTTTGAATAATTCTTTAAAGGATAGGTTGTCTCAAACAATAAGTCATTTAATTGTCCGGCCTCCAATGATAATTCACACAAACCATTAGTTAGAAATCTCTAAAATCCCTATTTAGGAGAGAATGATTGTTATTTCTAGAATGTTAGCTATCTTTTCTGTGACTTGTATAGTTTAATACTATTTTTAGGAAAATATGAAAAATTCTATAAATTAAAAAAATATCAATTTGTCCCCTAAATAATATATATATTAATTCAAAACAATTTTAGAAATTAACTCAATCAAGTACTTACTTGATTTTTCTAAGTTTAGAAATATAATCCTTATATTAATTATATTATAGTCCTTAATTTCTAAAATATATTTTAATCAAGTTATATTTAATTAAATCATCTCAGTTTAATTTCTTACTAATGGTTCTTAATGTATGTGACTCATTAAGTTTCTAATATGTTAGCCCAAATATAAATTTTGATTTTGACTAAATAGAATAAAATAAATTAAACAATTTAATTTATTATCAATTCAATAATTGATTAATTTATATTTAAAGATTAGGTGCATCATCTAGCAATGTATCATGATCCTTCAAATATTAGAAATGTCATTATAGTCTAACTTAACATTTCAGTGATCGATTTCTCAGTGTAATTAATATACTTCCATCAATAATTTTCCGATTTAACATTAAAACATGAGATATGTATGTTATGTTAAATTATGTTTGTTCTCCACATATTAATCATTAATTGTTTGAATAAGATTTGAAACTCCTTTTCAAATCTCATCATATCTTAATCAAGGATTTCTCGGTCAATACTATTTAAGAACATATAAAATATTTTTTCTAATTTATCTAACATGGATGACGAGAACATCTAAACTCTCACTGATTAATTTTTTGTTTTCAATTTTATCCTTCAATCTAAATTTAGAATATATTATTTTTAAAATTTGATTATTATTCTTTTGATTTTTTTTGTAATTTTATTAAAGTGATTTTTCTTTTCAATTTCACATTTTGAGTGAAAATTCATAGTTGTCTTCTAATTTATTTTTTATTTCAATTTTGATTCTCATTTTTTTAATTATTATTTTTTGTTTTGGATTCTTTTGTATATTTTTTTTTTCAATTTCATCCTTCAATATTTGATTAGTTAGAGATTGGACTTCATGATTTTTCTATATACGATGCTTCCGGTCTAATAACTCAAGTTACGGGTTTAAAAAGTTATCATAAGTTGATATTCTTTGTTTTATCTGCTTTTTACTTATTTTCTTTGGGTGATTTCAACGTTTAACATTAGTTTTTTCTTTTAAAAAAAAATGAATTATGTGATTTTATTCGATTTATTTTCTATTGGGTTCTTCTAATCTCAAGATCTAGATCGCATGTTCGATGGATTAACCCGAGTTGGCTTACCTTTTATTACCCAAACTAAATGTCATTTTTATTGTCAATGGTGTTGGCATCAAACCTAGTGATTCCTTCCTACTCTACTGGTCTTACCTGGAGATTATTTTTTTATATAGGAGAATATGGAAATTAATGTAGCAAAATCAGAGGAAGTTTTACTTTTTAATTGTGCACACAAGTTTTTTTTTTTTTTAGTTTAACGTGGGTGTCCGAGTCAGCTTGCGCGCACCTCGATTAATCCCACGGGCCCTGAAGTTAACGACCATGTAAGCCTCTAGTGGCCATCATATAAGCAACCATAAGGCTCGAACCTGAAATCACAGAAAAAGCAAACCTTTTAGTCATAAGTTCTTACTACTAGAACACCTCCTAGATTGTTATGCACACGAGCTTTTGGTTGCAAGAGAATTGGAGAGACTTGATGTTGGTGAAGACCGTAGAAGTAGTAGAAATTGATGTATAATACGGTAGTGTTCGACAAAAACCTCGAGGGAGGAGTTGGAAATCCATAATATTTCATGCACTTTAGATATTAAATTTCTATAATATTCTTGAATTTTCTCATTAATTGAGCTCGTGCACATCTGCTGGATATATATAAAGTGTTTCCAACTATATAAATAGTATAATGTAAAGTATAGTTTTTAAAAAATTAGGGATAAAATATTACCGCGCTCAAAATATTAGGAAGACTAAAATAATTTTTCCAAATAAAAAACATGTCTACGAGTCTTGAAAGTAAAGAAAAGGGAATATAAGACTCAATAAAGTAGTTGAAGAAGATACTTTATATAAATATTTGATATTTTAATATTTTTAGTTAAAGTTAAAAAGTATGTCGATGAAACAAAGATCTGATTTTTGGGAAATTAAAACCTCAGGGATTCATAAAGAAATGAATATGAAGTTAAGGAAATTTAAGATTTTGTAATTTAAATTTTGAGGTAAAGAAATGAGAAAACCAAAATAAATAAATAAAAATTATAAAAGTCATATCACACATGAACATGTTTATAAAAAAAGATGTGATTTTTTGTTATAGTAATTATTTAAAAAATTAATCTTGAGGGGTATAACTTAACTTGTCAGGCTCTAAATTTATTTTCTAGAAATCACCAATTCGAGTTTTACAAATCTCAGGTTACTAGAGATTTACATGGTCGTTAACTTCAGAGCTTGTGGAATTAATCGAGGTGTGTGTAAGCTGATCCGAATAACTACATTAATAAAAAAAAATTATTTTAAAAAACTAAATTTATTTTTCTGAAAAAAGATTGAGAGGACAAGTAGGATAAGAAATATCTTCTTTTTTTACGGTGTGTTGAAAATATTGACCAATGCCAATTCATTATCTAAGAAAGAATCGTGAAAAAGATTGACTTATCTTCCTCGCGTATAATGCAGCACCGCCCAAGAGAACAAGATTGACTTATCTTCCTCACAGCCATGGTCTTGTCAGAGCCAGCTAGTCACCTGCCGTCAGGAACTTGATTTAAAATTACAATCAATGGTAATTTTTTTAGTAATTAATAAATTTTATTGATTAAATTAATTTATTATATTTAATTATTTTAAATTTAGTAACTAATATATAGCTTGTGTTTAATATGAAAACGTACATAATTTTCTCACCATTAGAAATTCTTAAAAATACTTTTTTATTTTACTTAGTCTTTCAAATCTCTCTACACATAATTTAAGGCTTTTTTTTATATATATTCCTTTCAAGTTTCATTATACTTTCTTTTTATATTTTATTATACGCCATCGCATGTTATAATCTCAGACTTTTTCTAAACCATTACTCTTTTTAAATATTTATTTTTAGTTCTAATTATTTGTATTATTGCTTTTAGTTGTTGATTTAATATTGAAAAATAAAACAAAAATCTTGGTTGTATTTGTTAGCCTAATTATTTCCATCTATTATTTCCTAACAATCTTAGAGAGAAAAGCATAAGCTATTTTCCTTACTTTTTTAAAAAAAATTGATATGTTGCTATGAACATCATAAATTTATTATCTAGCAAACTTGAAAATTTTATAGTCAAATTTTTTTTTATTGGCAACAACAAATGAGATTTTGAGCTTGAATATTGTCTTTTTGAGAAATCTAATGATCTTGATGCTGAATTGCATTGTTAAGTGTCCATGTGATTGATTTGTCACGCCAAGATTCTTCATGGACTAATTTTGAGATTGATGAAGGCATTGTAAGTCTCATGTGAGTCAGTTTTGGAGGGGGGGGGGGGGGGGCAATGTCAAGGTGTAATTTTGTTATGTTTAGTGAAGATCCAAGTGGGATATTGCCTTTGTTTTTTATGGGTTGGTGGTTTTGATAGAAACTATATGAGATTTTAAGCTTATTTGATTTTGTATAATTATTTTAATGGAAGCCTGAATGAGATATTGTCATTGCATTGAGTCATTTTAATGGATGCCCAAATGAGGTATTTTGTTTGTGTTCAATATGCTGAATCAATCTAGTAGAAACTAGGTTGGGATATTATTTTGTTTTTCTTTGAGTTGATTATGAAGGATTTAGTAATTAATTTATTATAGTTCAATGATTAAGAGTTTTTTTTTTTTTTTACAGAGAATTCAAAGCTTATAGCATATATTGTTGTCTAATTTTTTTAAATTTTGATATTCCTTTTCGAGTTTAATGATAAGGACTGAATTTATGAAGTTTGGAATGAAAATGTATCTCAATTCCTAGGAGAAGGCCAAGTCAAATTAGAGTTGTATCTTTATTGGATCAAAATGGTCTTGCTCTTGCTAGGATCTAATAAAATAGTTATTAGGAGATTTGGATCTTATATTAAAAATATTATTTGCTTAAAGTTCTTTATAAATTAAGTATAATGCCTTCTTCCAATATTACTTTGCATTATTTGGTATGTTAGGCTTTGACATGTTTCCAAGTCATATATTAATAAAAAAAAGAAAAATGTGTACAAGCTAAACAACCTAGAAATACTTTTAATCCCGCTGAAAAGAAAACAAATCTATTTGGTTTAATACATGGTGATATTTTTTATAGTAATAACATTTTGACTTGTGGTTATAAAAGATATTCTAAAACTTTTATTGATGACTTTTCAAGATATTATTATGTTTATTTGACTATATCTAAAAATGAATTGTTTGATAAGTTTAAAATTTTTAATGCAAAATTTGAAATTTGATTTGAAAAAAAAAATAAAAATTTTACAATTTGATAAACGTTGTGAGTATGCTTCTAATGAAATAAATGAATTTTTAGAATTATATGGTATTATACATCAAGTAACACCTCCTTATTCACCACAGTCTAATGAGATAGCGGAAAGAAAAAAATAAAAATTTAATGAATATGGTTAATGCAATATTAATTAGTTTTAGTTTGTCTAATAACTTATGGGGTGAAGTTTTGTATTATGCTTATTGTATTCTTAATAGATGTTCTTATAAAAATTTGGATAAAATGTCATATGGATTTTGGAAGAATAAAATGTTGGGCTTCCTAAATATCATACACATAGTGGAAACAATAAAACAAAATTATTTGGGAGTCTTTTTAAACAAATTTAGAGTTGTTTAGGGATTTATTACCTGAAGATATGATTTTCTTTGGCTTTGAATAATTCTTTAAATGATAGGTTATCTCAAACCATAAGCCATCCAATTGTCCAGCCTCCAATGATAATTCACACAAATCACTAGTGAGAAATCTCTAAAATCTCTATTTAGGAGAGAATGATTGTTATTCCTAAAATGTTAGCTCTCTTTTCCGTGACTTGTATAGTTTTCATGTCTAACAAACAACAACTTAAAAATAAAAGGCATAACATACTATTTTTAGGGAAATATGAAAAACTCTATAAATTGAAAAAATATCAATTTGTCCCCTAAATAATATACATATATTAATTCAAAACAATTTTAGAAATTAACTCAATCAAATACTTACTTGATTTTTCTAAGTTTAGAAATATAATCCTTGTATTAATTATATTATAGTCCTTAATTTATAAAATATATTTTAATCAAGTTATATTTAATTAAATCATCTCAGTTTAATTTCTGACTAATGGTTCTTAATGTATGTGACCCATTAAGTTTCTAATATGTTAGCCCAAATATAAATTTTGATTTTGACTAAATAGAATAAAATAAATTAAACAATTTAATTTATTATCAATTCAATAATTGATTAATTTATATTTAAAGATCAGGTGCATCATCTAGCAATATGTCATGATCCTTCAAATATTAGAAATGTCATTGTAGTCTGACTTAACATTTCAGTGATCGATTTCTCAGTGTAATTAATATACTTCCATCAATAATTTTATGATTTAACATTAAAACATGAGATATGTATGTTATGTTAAATTATGTTTGTTCTCCACATATTAGTCATTAATTGTTTGAATAAGATTTGAAACTCCTTTTCAAATCTCATCCCATCTTAATCAAGGATTTCTCGGTCAATACTATTTAAGAACATATGAAATATTTTTTCTAATTTATCTAGAGTGATGAATCTTCTCTTGATCACTTAAGTACATTTATATAGTTCATGTTATACCCAATGTTTGCTCTTTTATTACCTCGATTAAGATAACATGTAACAGGATCAAAGCATAACATTCTCTATATAAGATAACTTAATGATCTCAAGTCTAAAGATCATTTACATAATAGTCACGTAAGTTTTTCCATAGACATATGTGATCTCTCTATATATAATTCTTATGTGGGTTAGTTCAGTGTACATGTCTTATGACAAACACTTACGTATTAGTTCTAGGTATCTCTTATATCTCGGCTTATGAGATCAACTACTTTCTTTCATAAAGAAAAAAAACATAATATGTATCAATCTCTACGGCTCTAATGAATGTCCAATATTTAAGAGAGCATCGACCATGAGCATTTTAGAAACATTGTTTTGATGCAATATGAATCCTATATTATAACAACTTTATAATTTTTTTTGTAAAATATTTTTATCCTATGAACTTTATATTTACTTTAGATTCATTAATATAATATTATATGAATAATAAATATAAATTAAGTCTTTATTAATAATAAATATATATTTATACGAATATAATAATGTCACGTATAACCAACTAATTGGCTATAAAGTATATTAAACTAATATAAAAAAACGTTCTTTAAAATATTTTAAAGAGTGAGGGTGTTTTATCAAAGTGAATATTCCAATTACTAAAAAAAAAAAGTAGATCATAAAACTATATATTATGCATTTGTTGGATTGTTTTGAAATTTGAATAGTATTATTTATAATTTTTAGTTTTAAATTATAAGATTTCTAAAATTGCAAATAATACAATTTTTGAGTCACGTGATATAATTTTAGTTGAAAACATTTTTTCAATGAAAAACAAGTTGTCTAAACCTATTAATGAAAGTTCTTCTTCTAATATAGACATTGTTGATAGTCATACATCTAATAAAATTAGAAAGAGTAAAAGAAATAAAAGAGCAAATATTTTGGTGCTAAGTTTTATATCTTTTACTTGAAAATGAACCTTAAATATATAGTGAAACTATGACATCTATTAAAGTTTATTTTTGAAAAGAAATGGTAAAAGATGAAACAAATTCTTTAATTTTCTAACAAAACTTGGTTTTTGATTGATTTTTCACAAGGCTGTAAATAGGTTTCTATAAAGAAATTGAGAATCGATAAATCTGTAGAAAAAAGTAAGCTTAAGTTAGTTACTAAGGGGTTTAAACAAGAAAAAAAAAGTGGATTTTTTAACACATATGCATTGATTTATGAAATTAGTACAATTAGACTATTAGTTTCTTTAGCTTTTCTTTATAGATTAGAAATCCAAATAGATGGTAAAATGACTTTTTTTAAAATGGTGATTTAGAAGAAAAAATTTATATAGATCAAATGAAAGATTTTTTTTGTGCCTGGTTAATAAAAGAAAGTTCATAAACTTGTAAATATCTTTATAGTTTAAAATAAGCTCCAAAATAATGACACGAAAAATTTGATCAAGTCTCATTAATTGATGGTTTTCAAACAGATGTTGCTAATAAATGTGTTTATATTAAACAAATTGAAAATTATTATATGATTTTATATTTGTATGTTGATGACATTATGCTTTTTGATAGTAATATTCAAGTTATAAATATTACTAAATCTTTATTGTCTGAAAATCTTGATATGAAGGATCTTGGTAAGGTTAATGTTATTTTGGTTATTAATTTATTGAAAAACAACAATGGTTTTACTTTAACTTGATCACATTACATTGAAAAACAAATATTAAAAATATTTAATTATTTTATTGTATCTAATGTATGTAGTCATTTTTATCCTTCTACTAAATTAAAAAAATAATAATAATGGTGAAAGAGTGTATCAATATAAATATTCATAAATTATTGAATTTATTGCATTTAGCCAATCATATTAGACCTCAAATAGCATATGCAATTCGGAGATTAGATAGATTTACACATAATCCTAATGCTTCACATTAAAGTCCTTTAGAAAGAATTTGTAAATATCTAAAAGCAAATGTTGATTATGCACTTCATTACACTAGTTTTCTTGCTATAATAAAGAGATTTAATAATGCTAATTAGATTTCTAATTCAAAAATAAAATAAAATCTATTAGTGGGTATGTGTTTCTTTTATATGGTGATATGGTTTGTTGAAAATTTGTTAAACAAACTATATTTACTCATTCCACCATTAAAGAAAGATTGGTCGCGTAAGATGTTGCTAGTTCAGAAAGGGAGTGGCTTTAATTTTTTTTTAATTTATATACTATTTGTTTCTAAAAAAATACCACCTATATCAATACATTATGATAGGCATGTTATTATAGCCAATGCTAAGTGTAAATTTTCTAATGTGAAAAAAAAAACATATGATTGTTAGACATAAATTCATTAGACATTTTATATATTATGGTGTTATTTCTTTAGATTTTTCAAAGTCTGAAAATAACATTGCGAGTTTGTTCACTAAAGATTTGATGTCCTAATGAGTTATTCAATTGTCGAGGGAAATGAGAGTGAAGATTTTAAATTAATAACCAATAAGAAAATCTTAAATATATGACGATCCTATGAATAAATAAAAATAAATTTGTTAGGTGATTGTAGAGAGTGTAAACATTACATATATATATTGTGGGTGATCCTGGGTCCCATTTTTATTATGATGTGCTTTTTATTGTCCCGAGTTTCATTTGCATGATGTTAGTTGCAAAACATCCTTGAATGATTAATCCAAGTGAGTGTGGTAGTGGACTCACCATTATAAGAGCTTGGGCTACTCTTTTAAGAAACACATGAGACAAGATAACTGTGCATAACTAAAAAAAAGCGCAACATTTATAAAACTCTAAAATCACTCATATATTATGTGTATAATAAGTTTAAACTTGGTCTAAAGAACCTAGTTCAAAACATCCTAGTTATTGTGGTTTTTTAAGGTAAGACTTATTAACACTATGTATAGGCTCAAACGCTGAAAATACCTAACACTAATTACACAATGTTAATTGCTCAGTTTATTTTATTTATTATACATATGAATAATTTTAAATCATAGTAGGGAATATTAGAATCCTGATTTAAAACTATAATTAATAATAGACTTTTTTAGTAATTAATAAATTTTATTGACTTAGTCGTCGTTATGATTAAATTAATTTATTATATTTAATTGAAATGTATTTAATAAAATAACATCCAAAATAAATTTGTAATTAATTTTATTTTAATAAGTTACAATTAAAATTGAAGAAAAAAAATATAGAACAACACAAAGGATAAAAAAAAAGTCAAATGCTTATTTTTTTTAGTAATTTTTTCACCTGAAAATACTTAAGAAACTTCTCATAAACCTTAATAAAACTCATATCTAACCACAAAACAACGGTTAATCATTATATAAATAAAAGAATCAATCCAAATAAAAACTTGATGTATTCTTTTTAATGAAAACATATTTTCTTTTATTAAAAGCGTTGTGTTTTAAATAAATAAAACTTATCATTATGTGAAATTCTAGCATCAATTAAAAAATATTGAAAATCATATATTAATATTTTATATGCAAATGAGGGGGGGGATAATAAGTCATCGAAAGTTTTTTCCAAACTTTTTATGATAAAAAAGTAAAAAAATATATAAATTTTATTTTTAATTCAATATAATATTATAAAAAATACTATTATCTTTTTTGAAAATGAAGGCAAGATTGAATGATATTTAATAAAATAATATTTTTAATTATTTAATTTACAATATATTTAAATTTAAATTAAAAAAAATTAAAAAACAAAAACAAAAACTAAAGGGTTGTATAAAAAAAGATGAAACACATAGGCGTACACATGGCCTAACACAAAAAAGTCCACGAATATATGCTTGACCTTTTTTTGTAAAAATAAATAATTGATGTGTGGTCCACTATGATTAATTTCAAGTTGTCAACTTATAAAGATTTCAGTCATCAAAGTGGCTAAAAAAACAAAATTTGAGTTTTGAGATGTAAAAACTATTTTGCAACTTTTTTTTTTCAATTGAAAACACTAAAAAAAAACATTAAATACCTCAATAAACTCATTTTCGATCTTAAAACACTTTTACATCAGTAAAAAAAATAAAAATCAAACCAAATAAAGAATTATAAACCTTGATAGACTTTTCCAACAAGATAAAAGTTTAGAAATTCATCAATGGAACTATTCTCGTCAAGAGAAACTTAATGATATCAAGATTGTTTTTTTGTCAGAAAGCAGCCAACTAACCTATTTCTCTCTCCTCTTGTAAAACCCAAAGAATGAAACAAAAAAAAAAAGAAGAGTTCAGGACCTCAATGTAAGATTTTAAAATTAAAGAGACTAAAAAAGAGTAAATAGAGAATTTTTGGACTAACATAAACTTTTTTGAATGAATTTGAAAAAATCCATGTTATTTTTTTTTTGTCCTTCTTTTAAATTTTTCAATACTGCAAATTTAAATCTTATTTCATCAAATTGACCTCTATTTCAATCCTGAAATTTTAGCTAAGATATTAAATGGTCAAGAACATTGAAATAGGAGATGATATCAATACATAAAATATCACAAACATCACATGAAAGGTTGAAATGAAAAAAAAATAAAGTTTAAGGACCAAACTAAAAAAATAAAAAAACAACATTTTTCATTTAACAGTTCGATTCAGAATGAATTAAAGCATTTTTATAGTAACAAATTATGAAAGCACGTTTCTTTTAGGTTTATTGTGTGTGTGTATGATAGAATGTTGATATTACCCAAAAGAAATAGAACATTTTTGTCAATAAAAAACATTTGATGAAAAAATTATGGAGAAGCTTGTATTTTTTACCCAAGCAGAGATCATTTATTTTAAGCAACCATTTCCCTTGGATATTGTTGAACCGGAAAAAAAAGAAAAAAAAATCACATCCGTATTATCATCCCAGCAGCTGCATCGCACGGGTACTCCTCCTCATTCTAACTGTAAATAGCGCCAAATAAGATTGTAATTGTATACGTTCAATTAGGAGAGCAGGCAAGAACATCCAATGAGAAAAGCCATTTACAGTTAAACCTGGTTGTTTACTGGAAAATAATATTTTTTAAAAAGTGAATTTAAAAAACAATTCTAAAAAAATAAATTATTTTTTAATATTTAGTAGTGTAATGAAAAATAAATTGAAAGACATTTTCCAGTATTTGGTTATGTTATGGAAAATAAGTTGGAAAATAACTTATTAATATTTTATTTTTTTCTTGTTTATTAAAATAATGAGGAACAAATCTTATAAATTAAAAAGTTGAATGAAAATGAAATTGAAAAAAAAATATAATTTCATAAATTATCTTAAATAAAATAAATAATAATTAAAATAATAAAGATCAAATCTAAA
>Ga0307513_10003125_pt1 | contig 22594 bp, 28 predicted proteins | sample 15_EM_MG_FD_202174 | JGI IMG/M metagenome (GOLD analysis project Ga0307513, IMG submission 202174) | Populus trichocarpa ectomycorrhiza microbial communities from riparian zone in the Pacific Northwest, United States - 15_EM | ecosystem: Host-associated > Plants > Roots > Unclassified | place... | reverse complement strand
CTCCATTCTCATACACGGGCTTCGCCAGATACTGGCACTGTTCACCGCAATCTTTCAAGGAGCATGAACACTATACTTTCTATGGGTTCATGATGGCTCTTCTAAAATGGGGGGCTAATTTTGGTGCGGTGATGACCTGTGTGTGAACTACTCGGGCGCAAATTAAAGATCCGGAAAAAGTGACTTGGAATATCTGTGTTGCCACCATATATTTTGTTTGTCACTTTTTCCGGATCTTTAATTTGCGCCCGAGTAAGAGCTAATAAAAGAGAACAAGTTTGGCCTGGTATGAGAATAAATGATGTAAGGAGTAGAAATTTCTACTAGCCATGTTTGGTCATGGTATTAAGACATAAATCTTTAATATTACCTGATTCCGAATACGCGATGAAAATGGAAGTACAGGGGTGTTTAGTCAATGGGCCAAAAGTGGTTGCCTAGCAAGACTTACCAGTATTAGACATTCAACCAGATCGGCCATGTGAGCCTCGGACCAATCACAAGCTGAGGCTCTTCCCCCGCAAAAGAAAAATATCTGCCGTCGTGGACTATTCTCTATCTTTAGTTCCTCCGGACCCGGGAGCTCCATCTAACCTTCTTTCCCATCTTCTTATTCCCCTTGTTTAAACTCAACTGCATACCTCCTAAAACGAACAATGGTTCCAGCACTTCCAACAACCACTTCGTCATCAGCCGGAGCACCAGCCAAACCGCCTCCAGCTCAACCTCCTCGTCGCAAGAGAAAGAACCGAACTCCGGTAATCTCCAGGTTAATAGTCGATGATCTTCGCGGCGAAGTAGCATACGTGTCCGAGGATATTTGGCGCGATATTTTCGGGTTTGTAAAGCAGGAGCCCAAGTCACAGCCTGAACAGGGAGCCGTTAATGGGATTCCAGTAGTCGGTGGGCCTGCAATGGTGATTGTTGATGATGGTAAGCTCTACACCCACTCGCAAAGGCAGAAATTGACCTTTCAGAACGCGGTAGATGAGGATGACGAACCCATTCCCCCTACACTACATGTTGCCGTTACTCCTTTAATATCTTCACGGGAGACTGCTACAAAGAAATGGACTATCTTTCCGGTTACGTTTCTTCCAGGGAGCTCTCAATTTCCCGAACTCCCGCCGGCCACTATGATGCTTCCACGTACCGTCGCGCTTTCACCTTCTCTTGCAGCCGCTGGCGAAAAGACACCCAGAACAAGCACGGTGGTAAATGGGCATTTTAATTCAAGGATCAGCGTGGTGTTCTGATCGATGATCTCTGGCTTCACGTCATGCTTGCTGCCATCGGCGAGACCTTAGAGTCCGATAAGGATAAGGAGATCATGGGTGTCGTTGTTAATGTCCGCAAGGCATTCTATAGAATCGGCCTCTGGACCAAGACTGCCGGTGGTGGGAAAGGTACTCCAAAGGAAGCGGCATTGATGGAGAGTGGCAAGAACTTCAAGGAGGTCCTGAAGCTTGGTGATAAGGAGGTTGTTGAATTTTCTGGCCATACTGAGAGCGCTCATGCTGGACAGAGCAGGGCCAAGGCCAAGCATGTTGTTTAGAATTGGATTTTCTTCTCGTCCTGTTCCCTTGCAGCCATCAGGCCAGGCGATTCTATAGCATGCTAAAGAAATTGCTCCCTTCTTTCTCGAGGGTTTTTTCCTCCCTTATTTTTTCCCTTCTGCTAAGCATTACGATTCACGGACGGCATTCCTTTAGCTGTATCAATTACTTTGCTTGGAGATTCCGGTTTTTTGCTCCTTTTCTTGGGGTCTGGTATATGTTTATTCGCTTTTCGGTTTCATGTGTTCATGTTTTTTTTTTCCTAGGAAGTAGTGGTGAAGCGGAGGTGAAGGGGGCTGCTAGCTGATGTCCTCACACGGTCTGTGAAATAAAAGCCACCCTTCTGGAAATGAATGAACTTTAAACATATATGTTCACGAATGATCACTCGAAATGTGAAATATTGCAAGAATGTTACGGGTATACTCGCGCCGAGAATAACTCCTGAGACAACGGGTGCAACCACGATTCCCCTCAACACCGAACAATAACGATTACAACACCGACTACTTCAAGCCCAACCCCAGCCCCAATAAACCGAATCCAAATTCCAGTAAGCGCAATAGTTGCAATGAAAGGTCCTATTACTAGATCTCAAGCTCCAAAGATGCGGGCGGGGCAGAAATATACAGATTCCAGTAGGCGAGGTGCGGTGATCGCATTACACCAGCTCAAGACACGAAGGCCTCTGACAGTACGGGAAATTGAGATTGAAACCGGGGTTCCTAGAGCAACAGCATCACGAATCATTCAGAAATTGAAGGCCATCTCTTGTCAAGAAGATAAGGAAAATTACGATCTCGATTCTACAGCTTTAGCTACCCCGACCCCAAAGCCCAAGAGTGGAAGGCCCTTCAAGTTTGATGATGAGCAACGGGCTCAAGTTGTAGCTATGGCTACACGGGATGCGAGTCAGCGGAGGAAAAGCTCAACTACAATAGCAAGGGAAATGCCATTTCAAATCCATCTCACCTTAGTATCCACCATCCTTCGCGATCCAGGCTATACCCAAGCCATAGCCGAGTCCAAACCAAGACTTTCTGAAAAGAATGCTGCACACTGTCTGGAGTATAGTGCCTATTGGAAAGATATTCCTGTAAGGAAGAGCGGTCATGAAATAGGATCAGACTCGGATGCATTTGATGGCTGGATCAGTACCGATGAGATGCATTTTCTGGTGGGTAAACACTATGGCCCAGAATTGGTTACACGATTGGTCGGAGAGACAGAAAGATACCATAAGGACTGCGTGAATGAGGAGCGGCCTGGTCAGACCAGAATCATGTTCTGGGGAGCAATAATCTATGGGATACCTTGTATTGAGTCTCCATTTTTCATTTGGGAGGAGGAGACTCAAGAGGAAAAGGAGCTTGCAAACGAGAAGCTGGCTGAGGAGAATCCCTTAAACCGTTTTCAAGCACTTGCTCTAAGTGCGGATACACCTGGTTGTGGAAGCGATCGGTGGTGAACTAACTGAAGAGAGCAAAGTTAGGAATAATTGTGACAGCTATGATGTAAGTATTATGATGGACGTAAAGGATGCTAAGATAATTCAGCCCCTTTTAAACACTAGCCTATTTGGATAATTGTGATATGAAAAACTGTGTGGTGTAGGGCTCAGAATAGTGCTAAATGAGTACTGCTCAGCATGGCCATGATGGAAAGCAGGTTGTCTGCGTAGATTTGCTCCCAACTATGGTACATGTCTAAGTACTTTTAATTTATCTTGGGGTGTTGTCTATCATTACTTTTCCTGTATCAAGCGTCCTATTAGTGCCACGCTAAAGCTGAGTGAACGATCGTACAGGTTAAGGGATAAGCTACTGGAGGAAGCAGCAACAAAAGAGGATCCTAACTGGTATGTGAATGAGATGGCCCGCCGAAAGGCTCTACCCAAAGGCCAACGCCCACGAGGTCGACCAGCCAATCCCTATAAAGTTACGAAACAGACCCGTGGGAAGAAGTTGAAAGGAGGGGTAGATTGGTTCCGATATCGTGAGAGTGTTTGTGAAAAAAGAACTTTACCCATTTTATCGCAAAATGGAGCTGTCGGCTACGCTGGGGGAGAGGGGAAGAATCTTCTTAATTGAGGATGGAGCTGGGCCACATCGATCTCAACATCTCAATGCTCACCATAAGGCCAATCATATCAATAAGATCACCTGGCCAGCCTCATCATCCGACCTAAATCCCATAAAGCATGTTTGGGAGTATATTAGAGAGAAGATATCACACCATCGGCCATTTCCTAATAGTAAAGCAGCTACTGAGCGGGCATGGGTTGAGGAGTGGAAGGCAATTCCAGTAGAGGTTCCTAATTCTTTTATTACTGCTTCGCCACGAAAAATGCATCAAGTTTATAAGCAAAATGGTGGAAATTTGTTTCATGGGTAGCCCGTATTTCATTAGACTTAATTAATAGAGATTATATTTGTGGTAGTAGTGGGCGTCACGACGGTTATGATTGTAGTAGTAGTCATCCGGATGGTTGTGTTCGCTAGAATCGTCACTGCGCCCGTTGTCTCAGGACTTATTCTCGGCGCGAGTAGTTAGGTTCTAAGATGCAAATCCTCGTAATTGGGGGTGAAGCTAAATAAATAAAATAACAAACAAGGCCCTAGTATGGGGGAGTAAGGTGTCCACCGGACGTAATTTTGATTGTGGAGAAGGTTCCGGAGACATAGTTATTTTTTCTTATCTGGGATAGAGTCTCCGGACACTCGCGGTAGAGCTTCTATGATACTTTTGCCTCACTTAATTTTTAAAAGGGAGAGAGTACCGTATTCATAATGACTCCCTTGAGCTTAAGAAATATGTACTCGAGTACTGCCATTGATTGCGTAATCAATTGTTTTGGAAGGAGAGGGAGGGGGACCTCCAAGACATCTTGGCCCAGATTATTTTCCTTGGCGAACGCTGCGGGGGGTTGCTTACCAAAATATCTTGCGCTCATAAAATGCCTGACGTTTACCTATCATAACCTATTTATTGCACCGTACTAATTATAACCAGTTCCCAATCACCTACGAAACAATAGCTAAACAAATAAATAGATAGGCAAAACTAAGGCATCGCAAGTAAGATATATAAAAAGGTCCAATCCTGGTGGAGGAGAGCTCCATTACACGTGGGGTACAGCATCGTTCCAAAAGTTCTCGCACCATGGCTGGTATGATACTGCGCCAGGAAGGGCTATATCATAATACATCTGGTATGGAAATTTGCCACGGTACAAGTATCATACCAACCAGGGTGCGGGAACTTTTGGAATGGGGCTGTACAGCGCATGGAGCAGGGAGGTGCGAGTATTGATCTATGCGGATAAATAATATTTGTATGAGTTTTGTTGTGCTTGGTGCTTTGTGCTTGTATGGTACTCGAGTACTGTGAGCTGGGGGGGTTGGTGGGTAGCGGTAAGGATATTTTGTATACTTGGGAGTATAGTACTGTACATACTAGTATAAATGGGATGGAGTAAAGAGCGAATGAATGAATGAATGAGGTCGTGTTTGTACACCTCCCCCGCCATATCCTGTTATCACGGTTATTATACAAGTATTTGTTCCTCAAGTTCCCGAGCTCACAAGGTCCGACCGTGGCCGCCGAAAAGAGGGGAGGGGGAATAAAGCGTCTTCGTTTATTCACATAATATTGATTAATTTGTTTTTAACTATGCGTGCGTGGGCACGTTCGTGGCTGATAGGTCGTTGCCTACCTCTTGCGCTCTGGTAATGAAGAAATATCGTAAACAGAAAAAAGAAAGAAAAGAAAGAAAAGAAAGAAATCCTGCCCTGGCCTGGCCAACCCCCTGGGCTAACTGAAAAGCAACACCCCGACGTACACACACGTCATGTCATACATGGCCATTCTCAGTTAAGAGATGTCCACGGACGGATGAGTAAAAGTAGAGAGGTAGACCGTGGATTGAACTCGAGTATCAGCTAAGACCTGAGTTCATCTGGAGGGTATGATATGTAGATGATCAAGTGAATGAGTCCACAACTTTTTTTCTTTTTTTCCTTCTCCTCTTGGCCACACTTTTTTTTGTTGTTTTGTTTCGTTTGTGAGGGTAGGGTTTGAATCGAACGGAAGGGGAGGAAATGGAAATAGAAAAGAAATTATAAAAAAGAAGAGATGTAATGCGACAATGATTAAACAGAGACCAACCCAAAGCGGTGGAAGAATGGAAGGGAAAAAAAGGAAAAAAAGGTAGTTAAACGTTTATGCTGATGAGTATGATGATAATGAAGAGAGGAGAGATGAAGATATAAGAAAAACGCCCAAAATAAAGCTTCCCCTCCCGCCAAAAAGAGAAATAATAAAAATACCCAATCCCCAGCCATGTATTTAATTTCTCCGAGCGGAACAATGGAAACCCATACGCCAGTATAAAAAAGGAAAAGGGAAAAAGTAACAAGCGATGTCGAACCGGGATGGGTCACACAGAGCTGAGTTTAACGAGGGCCTCTACGGCCTCCCGTTCCTCTCTGGCCCTGGCCGAAGCTCCCCACGCCGTTGGAAGGCTGTCGAGTCCGACGCCTGTAGGGGAAATCGACGGCCCAACTTGATTCCTAAGCATGGCCGCGCCCATTTGAGCCCAGTCTTCCTCATCCGTGACGTCTCCATCGTCCTCGTCCTCCTCGTCTTCAGAAGACGAGGATTCATCCAGTGACATTCTATCAACCCCATCCTCCTCCCCTTCTTCGCCCTCCACACCCTCGGAATCCATAGACTCCTCTCCCTCCTCCTCCGATTGCACGAAGATGCCCGACTCGCCAGTGTAACTCGTGCCCACAACTCCGGCCTTCGTCTTCACGAAGTTGGAGTGATCAGAAGCTGCTGGTGATATCCCTCGATGGGATCTCGGTGGGTCAGATTTCATCCGCGCGTCCCAGCGTCCCCAGCCTACTTTTTCAAAGGCTACGTCACCATTGACACCGCCGGCCTCGCCCTCGCTCCCGCTCACTCCACCACGCCCTTCTAATGCACCAACCACCAGTCGTCGCTGCTTTGCCGGCGGAATACTAGAGAAACCCGGTATGGCAGAGATCAGATGTGCTGTCAAGTGCCGAATTGCCAGTGGACCGTGCTTGAGCAGGATCTCTGGAAGGTGGTATTTTGCTAGAAGAGCCGGCGTTATTGCCCCCGTTGTTTCAGCAAGCAACGAGGTTCCAGGTGCTACCTTCAGCAGACGGTGAACAGGTGTAGTGCCGGTCGTGGTAGTAATGTCCGGAACGTCAATGTCCGAGTCCGCGGACGCAGTCGCAGGATTCGGCACCGGTGGCAGGGACGGCGAAATGGAGTTCGGCGGCGTGGGAAAGTGAGAGTACGGCTCAGGGAGCGTAAAAGCGTTATTGTCCGACACCGTTGCTTTGCCGCCGCGGTGGAGGCGGGAGGTCGGGATTGCGACGGACATGGAGGTTGTGGTGGTAGCCATTTTGGGTGGTAGAGTTTCTTGGGGAAGAAAAAAAGATTTGGGAGTTCTAGTGAATGGGTCAGTCAGTTGGATTTTCTCCCTATTTTATCAAGTCATTTGTGACATGGTGAATCCCTTGCGGTTTTCGCCATCTCTTTTTTTCCCTTTGCTTTCTTTAGGTTCCTTTGCTATGCTCTGCCCCCGGTGAGTCACATGGTAGGGAGGTGAGGCAGATGGGCGTAGGTAGCGCAGCTCACACGCGATGCTACCATCATACCCATCGTAAACCAAACTAACAACACCAGATCGAGCAGAGCTGAGCAGGTAAGAAAGCCAAACCGCCAAAGAAAGGTCCCTGATCCCCCCTTCTCTAGCCCTCAACGTGAAGCTTCGAAAAATAGAGAACCTCCGACAACCGACCGACAATAACACCCAACAACACTGTGACAAGGGGACAAAGGAATACAACTGCTCACCTTAATAAAGAATAAGAGCTAGAGTAATAAAAGTTCCAACGTTGTTATGCTCAGGAAAGAACAAAGTGACAGGAAAGTAAAGGGAAAAGAAAGGAAGAAGAGAAAAGGGAAATAAAAGGAAAGACAAAAGGAAGGGGACCCAGAAAATAAAAATAAAAAGGGTGAAACCAAAAAGGCTACCCGTACCAAATGATAGGGAATGATGAGGTTATGGGGGGTGGATGGTATGGTAAGTGAGAACCGGGCAGGGCAGGGCGGGCAATGAGACTGGGCAGAGCAGAACAGAACAGGAACCACCACACACTTCTGAAAGGGGTGAATGAAAGGAAAGGAAGAGCTATGACATCCTGATGCTGTATGATAGCCACAGGTAACGGGCTGGTAGGCTTGTTTCTTTTCTCTTCTGTTTGATAATTTCGCTCCGCTGGCGTAAGGACAGGACAGGACATACACACCCACTTACACCCACACACAACCTTCGTGGCATGGCTGGCCTACAGTATCGTAGCTTATGCCGGTAGGCATAGGCTACGCTGACTTAGAATTGACAACCATCTCCTCCACCACCAACCTCCCCCTGTTTTGCATGCGGGCACCTTTTCGCGAGTGATGTCCGTGACCCTGGCTGCTTTCTCGCTCTATCTCCCGTTTGCGGTGTATCAGTATGTTGTTGGTTGGTTGGCTAGTTGGCTGGCATGAGTTATGGCATTATACCCTCATTCATTCTCACTCTTACTAAGGGCGCAGGGAACAGAGTCCTGCTTTGAGTTTGACCTTGACCTCGCAGTCTTTTCGTTGGGAACATACCAAAAGCATAGCGTAGCTAGCTACCAGTAGCAGAACCCAGCATAGCATGCATAAAACACTCGATTACTTGCACAAAGCGTACCATAACACGGGTATGTTGTTTCCGTGTCAACATCAGCACCATCCAACTGGAACAAAATCACGCTTTCGTACCCGCGCAGGCCATTTGAATTTGGACACCCAAGGTGGAAATTCCCATACAAGGTGTCCAACCTCAGCTTGGGCGCGCTAGTATCATGCTTGCACCGGTACTATTATCAAATTTCGTTTTTGAGTGTCAAGAGAATCGATCAATCGGATGAACGTGAACGAGTGAGTGGATGAGTGAGCGAGTTGAGAAAGCGGAGGGGGGCGGGGATTTTTTCCTGGAATTCCCGGGGTTGGCCGGGAATTTCCTTATCGTTTTTTCCCATTCCCCCCCCAAGGTACTTGTACTTATACGCATGATATATCGAAGTTCCCTACTATAATTGACTGAGCCGAAGGTACAGTACTAGTTACTCTGCCGCATTCTATCCCAAGCCGGCTCCTCGGAAAGTAAGACGAAACAAATGGAAACGAAACGAGGGCTTTTTGGGGATCGCTGATTCGTTCGTTGGACTGCGCGTGGTTTATGTCATGCCATGTCTGAAGGTATGATGTGTTTGACCATTTTGCCAGAGGACAGTACCGCACTGCACCGCACCAGTAAACAATGAGGAAGAACTGGAGACAATGCTTGGTTGGAATAATATTCATTAAAGAAGCACCTCTACCGGTATCGCAACGGGCATCTATGCCGTTTATCACCTACTCCAAGAGTGCTGTGCCAGTGCTTCCTTGATTTCCTCCCCTCTAGGTCCATCTCTATCCCAACAAACTTCTCCACTTTGGTCTATCTAACCTGACCGTCAAAAATCGCTGACATCACCAACCACGAAAGCCCTCAAAAAAACATCCACCCCGTGCCAACAACAAGCCCAAACAAAAAAAACCCCGAGTGAGCCCACCACCACCGCCCTGGGACCGCTACAATCAACCACGGGTAACTAAAACTCAACTTTTTATCCGCAAATTTCACCCCACGTGCGATCGCCTTCCAGGATCTACCGTATTGCACTTTCCTCCACTTGTTTTTTTGTTTTTTTTTCCTTCCTCCCCCCTCTCTCCGCCTAACCTTCATTCCTATCCCCTTTCGCCCGGGGCCCGTGTAGGGTAGATAGGATATACCGGGGTTTTGCATCGTATAGAAGAGAAGAGAAGCTGGCTAATTCGCAAGCGACGGGGTAAGTTCAGGTATCGTAGTTGTGCCCCCCGTTGCGCACCCGTTGGTTAAGTTAGCTATTTGAGTGTATGATACCGGTAGATAGATAGATAGATACCACAGATAGCATTCTCTCGATTGATAACTTGACTTACCGTATGCTACTCACACAGATAAGCAAATCTACACTGCCGGTATCCATGCTGGACAAACCGCTAATCCTCACGTAGCTTAGCACAGCACAAGCTATGGTACTGTAACTCACAGAGAACGAATGGCGCGATAACCTATCCTTTAGTTCTAGCCCACCGTGTGGCTGAGCTCGAGAGATCTCGCTTACATGAGAATAACGAAGTCCGGAAAGTACTTGTAGACTATCCTTCCTTCCTTCCTTCATTCCTTCCTTCCTAAATTGCTGGTGATAAATTACTAGAGTTTCAAAATGAGACCTTATTATCCCACTGATCTCTTGCGCATACAGTGACAAAGTCGGGAAGAAACCCTAACCCTTCACCGTTCCACTCAACATGACACCATCGTTGACAATGCCATCATAGTCCCCCAACACTTCCCACGCGCGGATACGGTAATACGATATTAAATTACTTTGCGGACACAGCTGTGCTGTAGGTACCGTACTTTATGATACTGCGCACTGATACTCGTACCTAACCAATTATATCATACAGACATGAGAGTATGATATTTCCTCTCACACGAGGGCCTGTTTCAATGTTCTTCCCGAGTAAGTTAGGGGCTTATAAAAATGCCATGATAATAATATTATTATTTCACCGTCCATTCGTCACGTACTTCGGGGTTTGAAACTTTTTTTTTTTTTTGTTATTCGGGTTTTCAGGCCCGCAACAACCCCAGAGGGCACTCACCGTAGATTTTATCATAACAAAAAAACAAAAGAACCCGATTGCAACAACAATCGGATCTAACGGCTCGGCGGGCAGTTCGGATCAGTGGCATTTGTGACGAGTTCGTGATGCCACGGGTGCGCGGGGTCACGGGTGGAAAATGGTTTGGCTCGCGGAGTCTCACGTACGGTATACCGGTGCTCGAGCACGGTCTCGATAACTCACCCTAATCCATCAAGTGCCATATCTGGACATGAAAATTTTCCCAAGAACCAGTGTTTTTACATATGATACAAATTCGAGGATCTTGGCTCCTCTATCTCCTTGCACGGGTAGATAAACGGGTGCTGTACGGTACCGTGGATGAACCCGCAAGAGCACGGTAAGTGAGCCATCTGGGGTGAAATCAAGTGTATGTAAGCTGCAAACAAACTTGCACGACAGCAATAACAGGCTCCATGTGAATAGAAAAATTACTGGGTCTGTCTAATGGTTTTCACTCACGTCTCTTCAAACCCCCGAACGCCTCCTCTCCTTGCGTTTACAGTCTTCAGAAACTTTGGTGCGGCCTTAGAGTTCGCTGTCGTCGGTTGTTGGTTTATAGACATTGAATATCACCCTAAGCATGTTAACGGTATGACAGATATGGCACAGTATAGATGTGGTGAACGAGTGAGTGAGTGAGCAGGTAAATGTGCTCGGTCTCGCCTTATCACATTACCCTGTCAAATATTCTACACGTCCTCTCTGGATTCGGAAGGTTAATTTTTGATCATGGGATGTCACTCGAGGGGCACCGGTGCAGATTGTTCATATATGATTTCTATGTACCGTAAAAACCAGAATAATTGGACCTCATGCTAGTATGTTGACATAAGGTTGGGCGCACGGAAAGTCCCTAATTTAAAAGGAAATGAGTGTCTCAACACTGAAAACTGGGGTTCACTTCGCTGAGTCTCAAGGCTAGCTCTTGATATGACTGCGGTGATTCGTAGAAAGAGGGAAAATTTAAACAAATGTATGAACCTTGGCGAGACATACCTTAAGTCAACATACTAGCGCGAAGTCCAATTATTCCAGTTTTTACGGTACTCTCAAATATGGTTTCTTTCTCTTCTCAAAGGTTTCTTTCAGCTTCGAATGTCTTCTATATTCGTTACTGTTGGAACCTAATCCATGTTCTTTCATTGTTCCTATTGTTCCACTCAGGTCATTCCTTTGATAGTCTTTGTTTCTCTTTGTGGACGGATCGTGGTGGTAATGGCTGAACTCAACCACTGTACTATATAGCTGTTATGTCTTCCTTATTATCCGATTGAGCTGATTGCCGCAACGAGAGATCTTAACTACTTCTATTATCACTTCTTCGTCCAAGTTCCGATCACACAGTATAACACAGATTGTTGGAATTTGCCCCAATGTGCGGAAGCGAAATGGTAAAGACTTTTGCGCAACTTCAATTCGCAGTGATAGTTCTTACTTCTTGCTATCAACCAACACGAAAGGGCCAAAATGGCCGAACATATATAGAGAACTTCAGTGACCTCATCCCTCATGTGAAAGAACCTGTTTCCCGTCATCAGCAGATAACGCATGGTGAGTCTTAGCTGTGTATACGCCTCCAAACTTGGAGAGCGCAAATAAGAAGCCTAGCCGATACGAAATAGCCGGCGCATAATCAAGAACCAGCCAACCATGTCTCACCTCCACATAAGAGATATCCCGATAGGACAGAGTGACATAGGAAAGAAACGCTTGCGACAAAGCCGTTGTTTGAGGGCAATGGAAGACTCGGACAGTAAAAAGAAATTCAACACAGATAAGGGGTTGTTGTTGTGAGGGGCTTAGAAGGGTGGAGCACAGGGAGCGGCATTTTGCCCGTTAGCTCTGAATGGGTTGGCTAGATTTTGCCTTTTGTTTTTGTTCCTTTCTTGCAGAACTAACTTGGCCAAGAAGGCGAGAGAGGGGAAGGGAGAGGGTGGGATAAATGGAAATACAACTAGAACGAGGCGAGCGTCGAACAAAACCAGTTTGCCATTTCAGCTCAAGTTCTAGAGAATAATAAAAGAGCTTAGAAGAATGGAAGCGAAATAAAGACAGATCACGACAAAGCAAAAGTTCAGGAAACTGCCATGTAGTCAATCCCAGCCACCGCCACCCATGCTCAAGCCGCTTCCTTCGCTGCTGTTACCTGCTTCCGCGATGTCCTTGGGCATTGGGTTCTGGGGCATTGGGTTCTTGGGCGGCAAGATGTTTGCTTGCCTGTTGTCGGCCTCATCAACGAATCCAATCTGGACATCCTCAGCTTTCTGCCAGATTGGGCGGTAGAGGTTTGGCGCAGGCTTTGAGCTGGTGCCGTCTCCCTCCTCACTTGGAAGTCCGATTTCTGCCATTTTGACAAGAGCATGAAGGGTATATGCCGCGTCGTTTCCTGTTCGTTTGGGGATTACTAACCGTCTGCGGAGAAAATTAGAGATGTGAGGGGAAAAAAGAGTTCACCAGCGTTGTGCAGATGCCTGGAATCAACACCAAGGTCATACAGCATTGGCCCCAAGCCTTTGCTTTGGTGATCATTCATAACTGCCTTCCACAAGCAAGTGGTGTCGATAACTTCCAGACCGGCAATGTTGCCAACATCGTAGCCAACTGCCATCAAAAAATCAACGTCGGTCCTAACATCGTGCCCGACAAGCACAACCCTTCTTTTTTCACCGTACTTGTCATAATGGCGGAAGCACTCGCCGATTTTCTCGGGGAGTTGTTTCAAGGGCACAAACTCAGAATCTCCAAACATGAAACGGTCGGCAGCGTCGGTAACAAACTGTCCATTACGCATGTTTACATGCTCGCTAACACGGAAATGGCGGCTCTTGATGAGGTCGATTATAGCGTCACTCCTGCGGGGGGGAGGACTGACTAGATCAAAGCTATCCTGAATAGCTTTCAAGACGTTTTCGCGGGTCGGGGCATTCTCTTGTGGGGGAGGGAGTTCCGTGGTGTCAAGAGTGGAGATGCCAACCTCAGTGATTATGTTGTGATTGTGCTCGAAAGCCTCGACGTCAATGCTCACAAAGACCGGAAAGGTTTTTTCCATCTTAGACTCAGGATTGTGTTGAATGTATTCGAGATGATTCATTGCGGATTTGACTTGGGACTTCCAAGTTTCCATTGCCTGAAGTCTCCTCGCTGCATTTCGTTTGGACTTGCCACTCTTTTTACTGGGTCCCTTCCTTGCCGGGCTGCCGAATTTTTGCAAAAGTTCGTCTAATTCCTCCTTACTCTCGAAATCACCCATGAGAATAGGGACATCCTCCTTGGAGTCTAATGTGTAGGAAATTTTCTTGGGGGGGAAATTCTGAAAGAGGCGGATGCTGGTTTCGGCGGCAATCTCTTTGAAGAACTGATCTACCTGATCCCAAGAGAGCAAAAGAGTTTCGCAAACAGTAGTCTCGTAGACGTATCTAGGGTCCAACATTAGGTGACGATGCGCTATCCAAATGGGGAAGGATAAACCGTGATGTAACAAACATTCGCCAGCCGTAGGCATGAAAAGGCTTAGAATCAAAGAAACGGCTGACAACATGCTGATCGGCTTTGGATAGAAATTTGTAAGGAAAGGTTCTCAAGGTTTTGTATTCCACAAAGCTATCCATGTTGATCTTGGTTTTGGCAGCCTTGGGAGGGGTGGGTCTAGGCTTTAGCTTGTGGAGTTTTAAGCTCTTTGATGGACGTTTGTGTTCGGCAGACTTTAAGGCGCCAGTCGAATGACTAAATTCTAGGCAAGCCGTCAGTGGTTGTGGTTGTAACGGTAGGGGTGATCTAAATGGTCGTGGTTGTGGTGGCACTGGTCCTCGGAGGAGGCTCTGTGTGGAGTAATATGTGCCCCGTGATCTGGGGCGAGATGGCAATGAGTGGGGAAAAACTCTCCGCTGTAAGGGAATTACCGGCAGACCTGTTCGCATCCTTCGCGAACAAAATTCTCTCCCCCGTCCAGTAACCGACAGGGCGCTGGATATAGAACTGTCTGTAGAGTCAGCTGATAAAGAGTGAGGATTGATGTAAATGCTCAAGATGTTTGTAGTGCTTGTCAAAGATGTTTGTAGTGCTTGTCAAACAGAAGTTTTCGGTTAGATGCCAGAAGAGGGTTAGGGTTGAAATGGAGGTTGTGGGGGTGGTGGGAGAGGGAAAGCTTAGCTTGGACCCTGAGTTAGTAAGATACTTGTGTGGTACAAAGTATTCTCTATCGCAGTTAGACTGGCACGAAAAGAAAAAGCCTTTTAAATTCGTGATGTTTCAAAAAGGGTTGGTTGCTCAAGCCATTGCTACTGAGGTGGGTCGTTCTCTCACTTTTACTGTGAGTACCGCATTGCGTCACCTTTTTACCCATTTTCGACTTCTATGTCCTCAATCTCGATTGATTGAAGAGTATATCACCATAATAGACGAACTTGAGAGTTCAAAGTTTGGTTCCAAGCGAGGGATGCGAGTAGTATTGCATCCTGTGGACGCTGGCTTGTAGAGTGTACCGGCATGGTCTGCCGGCGTTGTGCACTGTCAGAGGGGACCATAGTTGGAGAGATTTAAGATGCATTATACGAGAACAAACGAATATTATACATTCTTGTTGAACAAGAGAGTAGCGTACTCTTCTGTACAGAATTGTCTTTATTTCTCAGCACAGGTATCATACTGTATTTTACGGGGAAAGGGGCATCTTGCATGGACCGACAGACGCAGGCAACCCTGCCTGGTTCCGGTGGCTGACCGATAATTAACAACCTTGTTGAGATCCCTTCCAAAACAAGCATGAGAGGAATGGGTTGCTGTCAGGTGTCATGGTGTGTTCGGTAGGTACCCGCTTACGCCACATTGGACTCAACAACAACATCAACCACCTCCACACTTCGCCAACCTTTCGAACTCGCACACACCTCCCCCTCCTTACACCCACCCCCACAACCCCCGCACCCCATACCCATACATCACCTCCACAATCAAAGCTTCTGGTCTCACAATATTTCGTCTTTTGCTATTTTGTTTTTCGGTTACAATCATGGAGGAAGCGGTCGCGTCGCCCGAGTCCCTAGTGGACCCAGACGCCGTGAACATTACTCGCGAGTTCATTGACTGTCAGCATTTCCCCACCGTGGGCCCCTGCCACTTTTGACGACTACTCTGCTGACATGAGATTATCGCAGTTACCGAATTCCTTCCAGCGGATATGTATCGTTCGTTACAACTTGTCCGTCAGCTTAAGAAAAAGGCCGCCGACCACAGCAGGAACGTCGATTCGCTTTGTAAGGAATTTGCAAGCCTACCCGAACAGAGCCGCGTCCTACCTCCCAGCCTCGATGTTCCACTTGCCGATTATGTTTGCCCTCCCATGAGCGAGAGGGAAACGGAGTTAAGGATCAGAATATCCGATGCGATCAAGGACGCCCAGTTCGCTCATCAGGAAGCGAAGGCCGAGGCTGAGAGAGCTTCGCAGAATGTACGGGGAAAACAACATATGCTACCCTTGCCTGTATTATTTTGCTGACTGGGCCTAGATCAACCGTCATCATGCTCGTATCGTTGCGATCTATGGCGGCCTCTGTAAAGTTACAATACCGCCGGACGAACCTGAACAGAGGGCTGCCGAGAGGCAACAGACCGATGTTCGGAAAATAAAAATCCGCATTTCCTCCCAAAAGGCAGCTCCAGCAGGTCGTCACCCCCGTCTCCGTGGTTCCACTTCGATTGCGCAAACTTCTCGCTCACGCCAAAAGCAGCGGGAGAGAAATAACAGGGACGATGACGGTGACGATAATGAGTGGGAGGATATACCATCGACGCCATATAGTTACGAAAAAATAAAGAAGAAAAAGAAACTACTTGGTGGAATATCTAGACGTGGACAAAAAAACAATAGCGAGTCTCCATTTGTTGGTGGGGCTAAAGCCAGAAACGAGGATGGATCTTTGATCCCTAATAGCTTGCTTCCCTGGAATAGGCTTACGAATGAAGAGTTGGCAAAACTGCGAAAACGAATGAAGAAAAATTCTGGCTGGACACCATCTGTTACTATGATAATTCGAGAGCTTGAAACGTTGGGTCGAGGGCCTAAGCACAAGGAGAAATATGAGGATCAGTGGGGAGGTGGCAGGGGCGATGAGTTTCTTAAAATATACGGACCGGAAGATGGTGGAATTGGCGATCCAGAGAAGATCGCACCAGATGATGGGGCAGGAGTTCGTGAGAACAAGGGTATGAAGCTTAACCGTGCCAAAAAACGGAAGCGGGAGGAGGAGAGAAAGGAGAAAGAGAAAGAACTGGAGCGCGAGAAATTGGAGGCGAAAATCGAGGAGGACGAGAAGCTCCGCTTGAAGCTTGAACATGAAGAAGCTGAGATGAAGAGAGAGATTCAAGAGGAAAAGGAACGTGCAGAGCTTGTGAAGCGCGAAAGGGAAAAGGAAAAGGAAAAGGCAAAAGCTGAAGAGGAAGCGGCCACTGCCGCAGCTGCAGCCGCAGCCGCAGCCTCTGCAAAGGAGGAGAAGGAAAGGGAGGATGCCGCGATAGAAGAAAAGGCTAGGGCAAGTGCTGCTCTTAAGGAGCGAGAAAAAGCTGCCGCCGCGGTAGCGGCAGCATCCGAAGCACGGGTGCCTCAGCCCATCACTCGATCATCTTCAATCAGCACTGCGGCTTCATCCTCTACCTCTTCTGAATCATCCTCCAGCGGAGAAGACGAAGATGCCGAAATGGCCGACGCAGTCTTAGAAGAGTGCACAGCATCACCTCCAATCCCCACTCCGCCCCCGCCCCCACCAAAGCCCCGTCTCGGCCGCCCTCCGAAAAACTCTAAACCCCAAAAAACCCCCAGCTCCGATTCCCCGCCTAGTTCCGGTGAAAAGCGCAAGCGCGCCCTATCGGCGGCAACACCTATCCTGCCGACCCCCTCTCTCGCTGAATCCCGCGCGAAACGCGGGACATCTGTTGCCGCACCCCCGACCGGAACAGTGTCACTCGCCGTCGGCCGCAAGCGCTTAAACGTCGCTGGGCCCAAACCGAACAAACCGACGAAACCGAGCGTTGGTAGAAAGAAGGGCCTCGTGGCGGGTAACAGCCGCAGACGCGTGGATGTTCAGGATGTGGATGGGGCCGGGGAGTGGGTTGATGAGGAAGATGAAGACTTGAAGACTTATTGCCTTTGTGATGAGGTCTCGCATGGAGTTATGGTTCAGTGTGATAATGAGCAGGTTTGCTTTCCCTTACTAGTTTGTGTACGTAGGTAGGAACGATGGATTGCTAATTCCTGCGTTTCGTTTAGTGTTCTAAGAAGTGGTTCCACATCGAATGTGTTGGACTCACCGAGCAAGTAGCGAAGGATAGCAGCGCGCAATGGTTCTGTCCGGATTGCGATAGTGGGGGAGGGAGGGGGAAAAGGAGGAAGAAGACTTGATCATGTTTTTTGTTACTTTCTTTTTTCTTAATCTCACTTTGCTTTCTTCGTATTACACCTTATTACTCCTCATCATATAATCACCATCGCTACTACCTCCTACCTGCTACCTATCTACACCACCTCTTGGGCATTTACCCACCTACCCCTCCTATATCTCCCCCATCTGCATTAGGCAAAACATTTCCCCTTCCCTCTTATCTCCTATCATCATCATCATTACCACCACCCCTACATCCATTCCTCTTCCTTTCTTTTTCATTTTTCTTTCATTTTTTTCTTTCATATTTCCTCCTCCTTCAGCCCTGCATTAACTTACATTACCTATTTTTCCCCCAAATGGAAGCAAATCATTGGGGCTTGGCGCATGTGCGGTGTATCATAGCGGATTATCCCTTTCTTTTCTCGTTTTCCCTTCTTCTGTCTGATACTCTTCTGTGTGAATAGCTTAGTTCCCTTTTTTTCTTTTCGTTTTTCGTTTTTTTCTTTTCACTTAAGTGAGGGCTGAGTGCGTGCGTGCGTGCGGTCAGGTTTGGGTTGGGTTGGGCTAGGGTCTCTTTTGGGGGTTATTTCTGGCTTGGTTGGGTTTGCTTAGTGGGTGGGGGAGGGAAGGGGTGCTTGTGGTTGTAGCTGTGGTTGTAGCTGTGTCGCTGGAGGGGGTAATAATCTTGTAAGATTAAGTAAGAACCGGATTCCTCTTGTGGAGGGAGGGAGTGGGATGTGTGATTGTGAAATTGGAGGTGGCTAGGCGGGAGTTTCTTGTGGTATCCGATAGCATAGTAGCACGGTGAGTATGGGGCGAATACGTACGCACTCGGGCACTTTGGGCGATCTTAATGACCGAGCTTGCTAGCACATACAATAGCTCATGATCTACATTCCGCCGTAGTATATGTCCGCGATGGCCCCCTTGTTACTTGGACAGTTTCACTTGTCCGCCTATCTTGCCGACCCCACTGCTCCAGCTATTTTTGCTAGTCAGTGCTCAAGCAAATCCTGTATAGCTACTATAATAGAGCCCTATTAGAGCCGAATCCTAAGACGTAGACCGCCATGCAAGCAGAAGGCTCCCAGAAGGATTTGTAAGGAGAGAGGATGGCAATGTAAAATTGGGAGATTCCTCGTCAAAAACTAGCGGTTCACTGAAATCCCCCTCAACGTTTATACCTACAGTATTATAACCTACTGTACCTGTCGTACCTAAAGTGACCAACTAAAAGCCTTGGTGATTGGGCGGCCCCCCACCAAAAAAAAGAAATGGGCACAACCCCTCACTTTTCCAATTGTCGACAGCTCATCGAAAATTAAACCTCCTTTTCTAGGACCCCTGATCCGGAGCCATTCCATCCGTGCGGTATCTCACGATAAATTCGAGGAATGCTCATCGCCAACTGAAGCCCTCACAAGACAAGTTCATAAAGTTCTGTCATTAGTTGAAAGTCTTCACTATCGTCGGTTCACTGGGGTGATTTGGCCCATCAATGCAATACAACTATGCCATAATCTTTAGTGATGGGCAACACGATGAGGAAGGGTTACAGGCTCTGCAAACTGCTTGAGGACAATTTCTACACGCGTGTGACTATTGTACTTGGTTGGTTTTTGGGAAATCATTCCTTAACAGGATGAGTTTTTCGCTGTGAATGCGCCTGATAATCGAGGTTTTTGGTTAGTCATTTTGGTGCCTTCTTGTTGCGCACAATCCCCCACCGGCGCCATTTCCCAAGTATTCTCCTGGAAGCACTCCCCCCGTGAGGCACCTAGGATGGTCTCCTGCGAGTGAGAGGTCGTGACCACGGTGTTTGTGGTGTGCCGGAGGGCAGGTAGTATAGCAGCTTGGGGGGGGGGGGGGGGGGGCTTTGCATGGGCGGGAGGATGCACAGATATTAGATACGAACAGTCGTGAGGGTCCATAACGCCAGGTTTGTGTTTTTGGTTTCTTTCGATTTGGAGATAAGATAGGTCTTCCAGGCTGCTGGTGGTTGAGAGAGGGTGAAGCATCATGGCTCATTACATCTCATCAGAGATCTGAGGTTCGTCCCTGGTCCAGTTTTTTTTTTCTTGGCCTATGATATCATTTTTATATCTGAAGCTTACTTGTGCAGTACTATAAGTCAACGTGCTCGAAGTAATTGTTCCTCTTCCCCTTTCTCAGCGGAGTTAGAGTAAACCCTACTACCCCTCCCCGTTTGCTCCCCTTGGTGATTAGAATTATTCAGAGCTTTTCTATATAGCCGGCTGCTGGAGTATCCAATTGGGTTGGGTTATCTCAATAGATGTCTTGAGCATTACGACGGTGGTACTCGTGTGCTCACAGGACGACGACTGATGTCAACATCATATACCGGTACTTATCGCAATGCAGACGGGAAGGTAGAATGCGCTATCTGATTTATGAGCCAATCCTTTGTCCCTTCCCAACTTTCTTCTTCCCCCCCAGTTCACGGAATTCAGCACCCCGCTCATAAAACCTGCTATTACACCACCCCGGGCAGCACTTCCGGGCACTGTGCATGCCCCAGCACATCCCAGAGCCCGCAGTGCAGAACACCGGACGAGAGGCGAGATGACAGATAGATAGGTATGCCTACTTCATTGAGATAACAAATTCATTTCCCTTCCTCCCCACCTATCTATCAGTATGCTTAGAGGAATCCCCGAGGTATGCACGGCACAGAAAACTACCACCCCAATGCAGCTACACCCATTCGGTAGACGCTATGTATCATAATACCCCCCACCATTCTGCGTCCGCATGATAGCACACAGCCTTACACAAACAGAATACATTCACACTTCCAATCCTCGGTCAATGAATGAACCAAGTCACCCTCTGCTGTCATCAGCCCCTTCTGCCTATGGGTCAACGGTTAACGCAAACGCAGGTCACAGTCCCCTCCCACAGCGCTAGTATTATTCTACCGGAGGAATGGATGGAAGAATTGTTGGGAATTAGACAGCTTCAGCCCTCACGTGGTGGAGAACTTTTTATCATAAAAAGCGAAGGCTCTATATCCAAAGCAAGAGCAGCGCGTCTAGTTGGCCAGGTCGAAATACAAGCATTTAACTTGGGTAGTACGGGAAGACGGCCTATCATATCATACCGTAATCTCCGCTAATCTTTCTTGAACCGGCGTGAGTTCCTGATCTGGCTTGTTGGGGTAAAGTATGAGATTACACTATTGCCACATGACGTGCCTGGGCGGTCGGTCATGAAATTTCGCTCGTCTGTTAATTACTACTTCGTGTTGGAGCCGGTACAGTCACGTTCCAAAAGTTCTCGCGCCCTGGCTGGTACCGTGACAAATTTCCATACCAGATGTACTTGTATTATAGCCCTTCTTGTCGCAGTACTAGCCAGGGTGCGATAACTTTTGGAACGAGGTTCGCGCGGGGTCTGTCTAGTGATGGATCAGGAAGTGCTCCTTAGAAAAGCACAGTGCAGTCTTGGTCGCCTGCCACTCTAGCTGTGTTTGGTCATTATAGTGTTCGTACGCCTTCACTGTTCTGCTATATACGTCCACTAACTTATCGGCTGTCTTTTTAGTGATTATTAGTTAAGCCACTTCTATACCGCCCCCTCATTTCATAAACATAACATTCCTGTACTCTAAGTAAATGTATAAAATGACGAAAAGCCACAAACTACTCTAGGGATCAACCCATAGCCTTTTTTCCCTTCTTCTTTCTATATGGAGGTTCAACAATTAGTGGTTTTCTTACAACTATTGCCGCAGCTTGTTATTATGCTCGAATATACCAGCGATGCTACTCGTAGATGCCCCGGTGGGTTTTAGAAACCCTCACCGGCTCGGGCATAGATAGAGGAGCCAACTGGATGTCTTGCTACAGTTCGAGGTGGAGGCGCAGTGCTCGAGTACGTCACCTCACCGATGTGAGATGAGAGGGGTATAGCGGGGTCACCGGAGAGAATGGGAGGAGCAGACCGAACTCTAACGTAGCAGTACGGTGTAGCACTTTGCTCGCGAAAAGGCATGGTTTCCCAATTTCTTGGTGCAGACTATGGAACTAGAGATTCTAGCTTCCATACTTCTCCTTGAACCATTCCCCGTACAGAAGATAAGGAAGTGATTCGACCATCATAAAGAATCCAAACCCTCAAATCCCTCCTCTCATCACCGTAACCACCAACCCAACCCCTCTCACAATCAAGTGAGACGTTCCCACCCCGCCCCAAACCTCCAACATCCAAACCAACACATCTCCGCAAGCACCACTCCAGAAAACCCCAGGCTCCTCACTGGCGAGGAGAAAAAAGATCAACCTTGACCTGGGCAACTTAATAGAAACGAGGACTGCCCCTCGTTGACCCGTAAAAATACTGAAACAGCCCCACTTTCTTTCTCCCTTCCCCCACCGGGGCCAACGGTTTGAAGTATGTTTCAGGCGGGATCGCCAGAACTTCACCGAGACAGCGTCCAATTCTTCAACCCTAGCTCCGACGGGAGCTCAAACGCGCGCTCTCTCTCTCTCTCCCATATCGTGGGCAAAACTCAAATGCTGATGAAAGTAAGCAGGCAAGGAAGAATCCTAACCTCAGGTTGGACGATGGGGTTGGGAACTTTGATGAATGGTTGGCTTTAGTATAAATTGTGGGGTGGTCCTCTTGTGCCGCCGAACTCCCCGGAGAGGGTTTGAAGTTAGTTTTTCTATATTCTTTCCTGCCAATCGATTGAAAGACGGATGGGAAAGTGCTCCCGGGGGGGGGGGGGGGGGGTATTTTATGCCGCGTGTGCTTTAATACACCGTGCCTGTTTTATTTTTTTGCGGG
>Ga0307513_10003124_pt1 | contig 22602 bp, 29 predicted proteins | sample 15_EM_MG_FD_202174 | JGI IMG/M metagenome (GOLD analysis project Ga0307513, IMG submission 202174) | Populus trichocarpa ectomycorrhiza microbial communities from riparian zone in the Pacific Northwest, United States - 15_EM | ecosystem: Host-associated > Plants > Roots > Unclassified | place... | reverse complement strand
GTCCAGGCCTCGAGCTCCCCCCACCCTCGACGATCTTATACCTCTAGCTTCGAGGTGTCTTCAAACTCGACAGAGTCCCCTTGAACTTCAGGTAATTTCCATAAAATGTTGTACCGTCCTTACGTCCGTCCCGGTGCACGTGCCGTCTACGAGGCTACAGTACGTACTTAAGAACCGACATGCGATGACCTCATGCTTTCTGATCGATGATGGGTTTGACGTAAAGGCCGTCTCCCCACCCCCTCGAGGCCTGATAAACCCATCGTTTTGGCCATTGTACCGAGTCTCCACATTGTACTGATTCGATGTATACTACGCCTACCGCCTGGTGATTCCGTTTATGAACTTGTATAAGATGAACTCGCGGTGGAGTTGGACCCGTTTGAGCCTAACCTCAAAATTCGGCTTGTTGACCGGTGCCGGTGCTGGTGCCTCGTCGACTGCTTCGGGGTTTGATTCCTCCTCGGGGTTGGGAGTGACCGAAGGTGACTGGATTATCTCCGGCCCCGATGAGACCTCGGAGCTCGCAACCCGTGTTATCTGCCGGCGAGGGGGCGCAAGAGACTTAGTCAGCTGGTGAACCGGTCCGCACCAGAGGTTCTACTTACTTTGATCTGCTTCACGAGGGGTGGAACTTGCACATAAGGCACGCCCTTCGTACGACCTGGCTTTGCCTCGAAGCGACGAAGGGCATCAGTGAGATAACGAACCCGAGGCAAAGTAGCTATAATCACCGCAACCTTGGGGGTCTGGCTCGGAGTTTCACCCGCCCTTCCGCGGTCCTCGACCTTCTGTCTTTTAGTTCTAGTTTTTCGAGGACTTGCCTTCGTGGGGGAAGGTCAAAATCTTCCTCAGAACGGCGGAAAGCGGCTCACTCACATGTTTGCCGGACGAGGAGCCTTCGGCCCGCCAGGATGAGGCAGGTGAAGGTCGACCTTCTTCGTCGGAGCCTCGAGCCGTGGACCCCTCTCTCTCCGCAGACTAAAAAACCGTTTGAACGTCGACAACAAAGACTTGAAATCAACCAGCTCACTGCGGCCACCTCCTGGCGAGACCTCTTCTTGCTCAACACCTCACGTCCACTCGCCTGTCTCTTTGGCATTGGGCCCAGACTTTTGTCAGAATTGCCATCCTGAGATCACACATTAGCGTAAAAGGTCCCCACCCCTGATGAAGAAGTAGGCGAAAAATGCGTACCACGTCCATTGGGGCATCCTCGAGACGCTTGGGATGTTCGATGGAATCGATTGCCATCGGGGTATCCCCCTGATGTTGGAAAATATGTAACAACTTCTTGCCGTCGAGGTTGCTGATTTTGCTCATGGCCTTGATCTGTTCCTATGGTGGCAAGCTTAGTGTGGAATCGTGCGGGGGGTGGGGGACGGTGATGCAGCGTACGATGGTGTGAACAAAAAGACCGTCTTTGATACTTTCACCGCGCTCCATCTTAAGTATGCAGTACCGTACTCGCTGCGAGAAGGGCTTGTTGATTGGCGTTGCGGCATCGAGCCACGTTTTGACCTCAGCGTCCTCGAGCATCGACTTTGACACCTGGACCTTCTCGATGGCGGCCTTGATGAGCGCGTATTTCTCCGCCAGCTCGTTGAAGAGGCCGTCGAGACACGGCACTGAGTCATTCATAACCACCTTCAAGGTGGCGTAGGTTGTCTACAGAATTGTCGCGCAGTTGGTGAATGAGGATGTTTCTAAGCCGAGGGGGAGATCCTCACCGAAAGATTCACGTAGTCGCTCTCCACGATTGGTCCGCTGGCCAGCCTCGCCAGGAACATCAACCCGTTCTGGAAGTCCGGCTCGAGGTGGGCGATTTCCGCGAGCCAGGCTGCAAGCTTCTGATCTTTGCCGATCCTTTTGTGCCAGGAGGCCATGTTGGGGTTGTGGCTGTTGTGGATAAAGGGAGACGCGTAAAAAAACGTGTCTGATCGAGCCGCACGCCAATCGCAGAAAAGGTCGCGAAGTCCAAGCACGTGGCTCTCTCACATTGCCTGGCGCACAATTCGAGAAACGCTGGCAATATTTGCTTGGACCAGGCAACAATGAGCCCCTCGAGACGTCCGATATCGTCTCGATGCACGGGTTTGCCTCGAGGCCGATACGCAGGGCCATAGCTGCCACGATTTCGGATCAAATGTGCAAAAGGTCGCCTCCATTGAACTCAAAACGTTGGATGAGAAATTACGGATCAAACTTTCAAGGATAAATATTTCCGAGTCGGTCGAGGCCATCGAGGTAGTAGGGCGACCTCGGGCTGAGAGACCCGTTTGTTTGATCTCGGAGTTGTCTGGATACATTTCTTTCCACTTGGGATTTCCTCTACCGTTGTACATGAGTTGTTCCCGGAGATGTAACGTCGGCGCAGCTACGCTCGAGACGAAGTTTCGAGAGAGATGGCCAAGAGAGCATGAGGTCACGTGATGCTGTCTTGGCGTGCCAGATCATCGATCAAGGGCGGAACTCCCCCGCTTACCACCTCCTCCAATCTACCCATTGTCAATGGACGTTAAGCGCACGTGGAAGGCAGCTACCTTCGAGGTCGTTGAGCTATGGGGGCAAAGCCAGATCCGGCCATGGAAGACCGATTATATCAACGAAGGTCTCGAGGGTATGCCGGTCGTTGTCCGGAAGATGATGGACGCGCGGCCCACTACCGACGCCGAGGCCATCGTCAAGGGCCTTGAAAAGGTTTCGGTGTGTATCCTGAACCCTTGCATTTGTCACAGAACTAACGTCGGGACTTTCCATTAAAGGCTGCCTACCTCGAGGTCCTGGTAGAAAACAGGTGGAGCAGGAACGCCTGGATCGAGCGGCTGGTTCACCTGTGCCGCCTCGAGGTTCCGACGTTCGTTGCCCCTCCAGGCAAGTCCTCAACTTGGAAGCGAATTCTCAAACTAACAGTGTCGATTGCAGCTCCACGCGTTCCCCGGCTAGAGTACACCACGATCATCAACATGGAGAGGATCCACAATCAGCTGGTGGCGAGGGACAAGGTTGATGCGTGCAAGGCGATCGTCGCCAGGGGAAAGGAACCCTCTGTGAAAGGGGGTGGAGGTGACGTCGTTAAGGTGAGCAAAACGAGCAAATCATCCCCTCCCGTGTGACTCACGCGCCTCGCAGAAATATCACGACGAGGTCCTCCTCGTATATCCTCGAAAGGATCGCAGCAAGAGGGCATCCACGGTTCTCGGCAGATTGCTGGCCAACGGCAATTTCGCGTCGAATCTCGACGCCGCCATGAACGCCGTGACCACCGCCGAAGAGCTCCGCGTCAAGCAGTGGGTAGAGACCTTCAGAACGACCGAGAGAGGGGCTCCGTTCGGGGTCTCCCCCCCATCCGCCGAAACCGCCGTCGCAGCCACCGAGGGTCCGACCTTCAATCCATCGCTCCACACCAAGCTGGGGAGGGCTGTGACCCTCGACCAGCTCGACAGAGCCCCCTTGCTTGAGGCAAGGGATTTCGAGGAGACATTCGGCCTCAAGCTGGACGATATCTACCCAGGTCAACAGGCTGGACAAGTGGCGTTCGAGCGATTGATGTCCGGTGATATCAGGGAATTCCTGAACGAGCTTTCGCTTCGGGCTCGTTCAATAATCGTTCTCGAGATTGTTGGAGCTGCCATCGAGGCGGAGAGCCCCTGATTTTATCGTTTTCTTTATTACAGTTTTGTATTTGTGTACGCGATCTGAGAACTGGCCCCCGGCCACACAATGCATGATGATTTTCCGGCTCCAACCCCCTTGATGGCACCCTCTGGGGAGCGCTGATCAAATTTCAGGACGAGCTTGGAGAAATCTGGCTCAACTCCCTCTCCCCCTCGAGATCAATATGGGGTGGGGAACACCGTATCGTGGTCTACGCAGGTGAGTAACCTTCTGGCTATTGCGGGGACAGGCTCTTCCTCGCTTGGAAGCATATTCGAAACTTTATAGATGTCGATTCACATCAACTTCTCCTCCGCTCGAGGGGAGTGAATAATAAAAATTGGGATCGTCTCGTCGTATTGGGAGCCCTTTCTGGTATCCTCAAAGAATTATCGACTCTCTTGAAGTCATCGAAGGCACGTCGCCCACCTCAGGAGGTGTGGGCGAATTTCTGAGCTTCCCTGACTTCTCCTTCAAAGGAGACATCCACTCCTAAGCAAACGTCCACCGTGTCTTGTTTTCTAGAGTATACAAATCCTACTGTGCGAAAGGGTTGCTCGAAAAGAGCTCCTCGAGCCTATCCACAAGACGATCGACGCACTCCTCCTGCTCCAAACACATGTGGGCCAAGGCGCTATTCGTCGCTTGAAGGAGAGACTCCCTTGAGGTCATACCTGGAACCCCGAGGCTCATGCGCGCCGATTCTTCAATGTCACCGCTGTCGTCATGGTTGTACCCGACGACGTTGTCTGTGTGGTCGGTTTCGCTATCGTCGTAGTCGGCTCCGCTGTAGTCGCTGTTGTCGTCGTCGTCGTCATTGGCGTCGCTGTCGTCTTCATCGACGAGGCCGCCTTCTTCGGGCAGGCCCTCGTATATCGATATCTTTATCGTGTTCATCTGCCTGGGGATGCTGTCCCCCCAGTTACAGCGCAACTTCTTCTTACGACAGTTTGAACATTTTGGCTTGGAGCCCGGACTGTTCGGGAGAGGCTCGGGGCTGCAGGTCGCCTGCAAGTCGCCAAACGTGCTGCACTGGGAGCGGTCGTAGCACATTTTGCACGGTTTCTGTGGACGGTTACCGTCGAAAACGTTTAATCCCGATGTCGACTCACCTGGAACATTGCCTCCTTCGTCAACATCAGGTGCTTCAGGAGCCCTTTCATCTCATGGTCTTTGAGTCCATGTTTCTTCACGAGCGCATCGTGTCGAGTCTCAATTCGAAATGAGCCTTGCTGCCCAATACAGTATGGCTCATGGACGACTTACCAGGCATTCCTGAATCGACACATACCATCCATGGAGGTCCTCAGCCATCCAGTGGGTTCGCGGTATTTCAATATCGCGCAGGACATCCTCGATCCTTTCGTGGACCACCGAAAGAGCTCTTGTTACCTTCTTCTCCCCGATCCAGTCGTGGATGGGAGTGACTTTGAGGCCTCCCTCTGCGTTGTAGGCGGCGTCGATCTCGTCGGCGGGGGTCATGGTTGGAAGGGGCGTTTGTGGTGCAGTTGGAGGGAGGTGCTGGTGAGGCGTTTGGCGCTCTTGCGTCGGCATGTACGTAACCGATGGACTGTAGCGCCTTCAAGCAAAAGGAAAATAAAATTTCGGGCAGCTCGGCGAGTCAGCCCCTACGTTGAGAGCTATCTACTCGTCTCCATCGACCCCCCTGCCAATCTTCTCTCTCAAGAGACCCTCCGCAACATGGAGCTCGTTGCAGAGCCGCTGTGCATGTCGGAGCTGCATATATAGCTCCTCGAAATCCTCGTTGTCCGGCAGAGCCCTTCGAAATGACACCTCCGCCTCTCGCCTTTTGCCCTGCCCCTCAGCCGACTCTCCCTCGAGGCTCCGGAACCCATCCGGGTTAAACGCCGGTTGTTGGAGGTGGTGGCCTTCGGTTGGCCCGATGAGATGTTCGATGGTCGGCTGTCTGTCTACGCCCTCCTCCACGAGGAGAGCATACTCTCGCTGAGGTTCTTAGTAATCGCGTTTGGTTTGTATGCGTGTAAGCTTCGTACTCACCCCGATGTCCGAGATCATCGCCTTGTATCTTCCGAGGTCGCGCTCGAGGTAGCTCCTGTTTTTGATGAGGCACACGGCGGCTTTCCACACCCTCGCGGCTCGAGCCTGGGCAGCGAGCGTCGTCGCGCTCTTGATCCAGCTTGGGGGAGGGGGTTCTGGGTGGTATTTGAGCTGGGAGAGCTGCGTGGTCATTTTGAGGGGTGGTGGCGGTTGATGAGAGATCTTTGATCAACCAAAAGTCGCGTCGATCGGATCCCGCTTCAAAGGCGTTCAGAAAATTAGATTTGCACAAACAACTATTTACGAACACGGTCAAGTTCGGAAAGTAATTTGTATGTGCAGAGCTCGGACGTCGAGCCGACAATCCCGTCGATGACGTCCTGCTCTTGTTTCGGAAGCTCAGGAATCGACATCTTGCAGACCTCGAGGATGAGGTCGATGCCGAAAACCGCCGCTCTGTCCTCTTGGCCCTCCGTTGGCCGGAGTTCGGCCGGCCCAGTCCTAACCTCCATAGTCCCCCTGTCGAGGATCGCCTGACTCCTTTCCCCAACGGCGTGTTTGAACGCTTCGAGTTCGGTTCGACACTCCTGGACGCCATTCCGCTCCAACCATTCCTCGGCCCTATGCTATAGAACCGTGAGTTGACTGGTTGGTGGGGGAAACAGCCAATCACTCACCGCTTCCGATAGCATGTACATCAGGCCTCCCTTCATCTGCGAAACCTCGGCCATCGCCAACTCGATGCTCGTCCTGAGCGACCCGACGTCGTCAATCGATTTGGGAAGCTTGAACTTCAAGCGCTCCATCAGGGCTGGAACCAAACGTTTACAGCTTCGTTTGATTATGGCGAGGAGCGACTTACCGATACGGTTGGAGATCCGATCCATGACGGCACGGACCGTGAGTCTCGCAGCGATTTGATTTGACACGACAACGTCGTGCATCTCGAACAGCTCTGCTCGAGACGCATCTGAAAGTGTCTGTGGGTCGGACGTAAGCTTGGAGGGCAGGCTCGGAGATGAAGGTCTTACCGGGATTGCCAGCGTTGAGGAAGTTTGCGAAGTCATTGCTAGTATGTGGGAGATTGACAAGAGTTTTGATGGACTTGGCGACGAGATTTTGTCTTATGTCACACGTCACGCGTACGTGTGATAAGTGACCCGATCGATAAGGGCGGTGAGGGCCCGTCCTCGGGCTCATCTATGCTCGACGTCTCGAGCTCTGCTCTGCATGCAATCGCATTTTTACTTTGAGGATGAAGGGAACCCCATGACCTTTGCTGCTCTCTATTCGAGACGAAACTGGATGGTGATTCTGTACGACGTAGATACAAAGAAGAGCCGACTATGGGGGCGGAACAGCAAACCTCGCCTCGAGCGCATCCACGAGCCTGCTGACGATCTCCTCCTGCTCCAACAACATCTGCGCCATAGCCTCATCCGTCGCTCGGAGGAAGTCAAAAATCGATTCCTGATCCTCGGGCTGGCGCTCGACGAGGATGACGCTGTGGTCGCTATCGTCCTTGTTGTTTTCGTTGTTGCGGCGGTGGTTGTCGCCCTTGGTGCGTTTGGACGAGAGGCTGGGGTCAGGTGGTTGACGAGCGGGCAGCTCGTCGTATATGCGGATCTTGATCTTGTTCATCTGCACGGGGAGATTCGTCCCCCATGCACAGACCGCGCCCCTGTCGCGACACATGACGCATTTCGCTGCTCCGCCTGAGCTCTTGTTGGGAGTAGGTACGGGGAAGCACTCCCCTGGGTTCGTCCCCGTGTAACTATAACACCTCTCGCACGGCCGCTGTAGGAGGGTGGGTGTGGGGGGGTGGTTGGGGAGCAGAGATTTTTTTACGGACCTCGAGCATCAATTCCCTCAACGTTAAGCAGTATCTGAGGGCCTCCCACACCGCGGAATGGCGTTTGACCGCGAACATGCTCTTGTTGCGCTTGTAGAGTTTCTGTGACAAGTCAGTCCTGCTGCTCGGTACCACGCAGGATAACCCCACGAACACTCACCGTGACATCCCTAATCCGGCCAAACCATCCTTCCAAGTGAGCAACCGTCTCGATGGGCTTTTTGCACCCATCTTCGATCTCCCGCGCGACTCTCTCGAGGTCATTATAGACCTTGACGAGATCTTCCGGCGGATCGTCCGAGGCGAACCAATCGCTGATGGGGGGAGATGTGAACTTTCCGTTCAAGTAGAGCGAATTGACGAATTTGACGTTGGCGTTGGCCATGATAGGGTGATCGTGCTCCTCGAAGTCGTGCGAACTCGGACGGAAAACTTCTGCGACGTTTACCGTCAAACCTTAAATTTTCAGCGCGAGCGCAGCGCACACGTGAAAGATGTCGTCATCGATCAATCGTTTGTTTCGACGTCACATGCCAGAGTCCATTTTGAGCTCTCGAGGCCGTAAGGTGATGTCAAAGGGCGGCTCGAAGATGCATTGAACGCGGCGGTTACAACAGGGTTCGCAACATCGAGCTTGTCTGGGATACGCACGTCGCCGGATCAGGTTGCCCCCTTTAGAGGGTGAACGAGCAAACCTTCCAAAATAGGAAGGTCTAGTCGCGGGTGGCTCCTTTTTCGGCAATGCAGGTTGGCTCACACGATGGAAACGCCGGCCGCATAATAAGACGTTGGTTGGCGGGCTCAGATCCCATATGCCTAAGCCTTGTTGCTGAGAGGGTGAGCCGAATTGCGGAAGCCGTCGGTCAAAACCTTGGTAGCCGGTTGAAGGTGGCAAAGAGTACTCTGATCTCGACGAGCTGATCGTCAACCACGCCCAAGCCGTTTCTTGATGCGTAGAGGAGTCAATGGCACACAAGAAATCCAAAGCGGGCCCCAAGAACAAGCTTTGAAGGTCACATCTTACAACACTGTGGCTTCGTTAATCTCCTCCCAGAGACCTGTTATTTGAGAGGTTCGTGAAGGCTGATCCATCCAAGAGCGCTTACGGTTTCACTCTGAACTGTCGAAAGCCGGGACAGCTGCAGGCATAGAGCGATCCTACAACGATCCAAAGGTTAGGAACCTCGAGGGTCGGATCGTTGTAGTCATACAGCGATCCGACCTCGAAGCCCCCAATCCTCAGATCGCTGCAGTTGTACAACGATCCGACCCTCGAGGTTCCCAACACTCGGATCGTTGTAGTCATACAACGATCCGAGGTCAGGATCTGAGGTTAGGATCGCTGTATGACTACAACGATCGGAAGGTAAGGAACCTCAAAGGTCGGATCGTTGTACAGCGATCCGAGGGTTAAGATCTGAGGTTAGGATCGCTGTAGTCATACAGCAATCCGAAGGTTAGGAACCTCGAGGGTCGGATCGCTGTAGTCGTAACCCTCGGATCGCTGTAGTCATACAACGATCCAACCTTCAGGTTTCGCAATCCTTGGATCGCTGTATGACTACGACGATCTGGAAGGTTGAAGTGTCCTGGCTCTCAACGCTCCAGAGTGAAACCGTAAGCACTCTTGGATGGATTAGCCTTCACAACCCTCTCAAAGAACGGGTCATCAGAGGAGTGTTGTAAGATGTAACCTACGAAGCTTGCCCTTGGAGCCCACCTTGGACTTCTCATGTGCCAAATGTCAAGAAACGGCTTGGACGTGGTCGACGTTCGACTCGCCGAGATCAGAGTACTCTCTGCCATATAAGGACAATGAGGACGAAAACAACGAGGACGATAGCTGGCCAGAGCGTCGTGCGTGGATCATCGAGCACAAGCCCGAGGATCAGGAATCAATTTCCAACTTCCTTCGAGTCACGGATGGGGCTTTTGTGCAGATGTCATTGGAGCAGGCGGAGGCTGTCGACAGGCTCGTGGATGTGTTCGAAGCAAATTTTGCTGGTTCGCCCCGGCGGTCACCTCTTTGTATGTACGTCCTACAGAATCTACATCCAGACTCGAATAGAGAGCAGCAAAGGTCACAGGGTCTGAGGAATTCCAAGGTACGCGCGAGGAGTAAAACGCCTGCTGCGATGATCCGGAGGTTGAAGTGTCCTGGCTTTTGAAGCTTCAGAGTGAAACCGTAAACGCTCTTGGATGGATTAGCCTTCACAACTCTCTCGAAGAACGGGTCTTCAGAGGAGCGTTGTAAGATGTAACCTACGAAGCTCGTCCTTGGGGCCCGCCTTGAATCTCTCGTGCGTCATTGACTCCTCCACACATCAGGAAAATCTACTTGGAATTCCACGCGATTTTGTGTCGTCGACGCACTTCGGCAGACCGTTGTGCGATCCACACGCTTCCACGCGCTTCGAATCGCTTCCACCATAGTACTCGATCCGTGGAAGTATGTAGAAATACCTCCAATGTAGTGTTCGATACGTGGGAGTGGATGGAAGCACTTCTGGTGCAACACTGCATCCGTGCAAGTGCACTGATGCGCTCCGGTGAGATCTCGTTCCTGGAACTTTCGACATTCAACTTAGGTGCCCCATCAGTGTTCTTTCATCGTGCAGTCTACTCCGTTCGTTGACCGGGAATGAGTGGGCATTGGTGGAATAGGCATTTGGTAGATTGAGAGATTAGGTAGTGGCAAACGTGTAACCACGCGTCCTCTCCCACCTTCTCTCAACACATCCTGGTCTACCGGTTCACTCTCACTTCGATAGCTCCCTTTCCACCCTCGAACGGTACCCTGACAATTCCTCCAAACCACGCTATGCGTGTCAATCGCTCCACCCGCTCATCTCAACGTCAATCACAGCGCACTCGCCAACAAATCGTAACACGCGCTGTGGACTTTTACGAGTGCCCTCAGTGTCGGGGGCTGTTCACTCTGTACCATGGGTCTTACAAGCGCCACACCAAGTCATGCGAAGCGAAGTATGCAGCCAGGGCACGGGAGGATGCAAGGTTATGTGCCGAGCGGATCGACACACCAACTCCGGACCCGTATTCTCCTGTTCCTACTGATATTGAGGTGGGCGTTGACGGTACAGCTGGAGCCGGTATGTATTTTTTCATAGCAATAACAATTGGTGTTCACGGCCGTTTCAGTGTCACCCAACGAGATTGTCCAACCCGATGACATCCCAACTGATCCCCCCCAACACTACGGCCTGAACACTGTTGTTCACGATGCTCCGCCGCCTGGTGTCCGCGACGCCCTGTCACCCAATGTCGGAGGTGGTACCCTGCACGACACCAGCAGTGTCACCAGTGACGGTAGTGGTAGTAGCGCGGGTGACTCCACCGATCTCGAAGCACTCATCAAAACCCCCCTTCAACTTGGCCAGACCCTCATTGTTTACCATCCCCATGTGCAACATCCCCCCGAGATTGTTGACACTGCCACATTATCACTTACTCGTGAACCGGAACCTTCCCACTTTTCTACGAGCCCTTGGGTGCCATTCAAATCCCGTGATGATTTTGAACAAACAGAGCTCTTCATCAAATACAATTGTAACGACAAATTGATCAATGATCAACTGCACCTCAATCGCAAACGGGATTCACACAACCATGGCCCAGGTGACCCGAACATCCAACCCAGGACTCCGTCCACACCGAACTACAAGCCTACACCCGACGGACCTCTGATGGCTTCTTTGGTTGGATGAATGTCCTTCGATGGGACACCACACGAAGCCGTCGATGAACCACGAGGCCACATAACCCGCCTAGCGCTCGCCCCTCCTTGTTGGACCTCGGGAAGGTGGCGACCGTTTGTGGGGTGCCGGTGATCTTGTAGTGTGCAGTTGTATGAGGGCGTGTAGAATTGTTGAATATATTTGTGTCCCTCACCCTATATCTGTGTGCCAGTGTGCATTTGGTCGGAACCCGCCACGCAGCAACGAGCCGGGTGTAAAAAAAACCTAGTTGGGGTTCTACGAATGTCGACGCGCTTCCACGAAGATCTACAGAGATCCATGCGCTTTGAGCTGACTGTCAATACCGGAAGCGCTTGGAATTGCTTGCAGGGTGACTCCCCCGTTCGAAGCGATTTTGTAGTTCCAAGCGCTTCCAAGCACGTGGAAGCGGACTCCGGGTTTTCCTGATGCACGTCAAGAAACGGCTTGAACATGTTTGACGTTCGACTCGTCGAGATCAGAGTACTCTTTGCCACCTTCGACCGGTTACAAGGTTTTGACCAACGACTTTCACAATTCGGCTCGGTTACGTCTGTGAAGGATGTACCCCGTCAGCAACAAGTATGTATGGGATGTGAACACGCCAACCAACGTGCTATACAGTCGCACCCTCCAAGCGACCGCCAGATGACCTTGACCTTTCGATGAACACTGCATGTATACAGCAATCTGAAGGCTGGGCCCTCGAGGCTTCGACTGTTGTATGACTACAGAAACGTGAGCCTCGAGGTTCGAATCTCTGTGCGAGCGCAGTATTTTGGCGGCAAGGACCACAATCGCTACCCCTATCTTTTGCTTTAGGCCTCGAGAATAACAACATTATTTAACCCAACGTCGACCTTGCCTCTCCTGCAATCCTTTTTACATTAATCTCATTCGGAATTATTGTGTTGTCGGCGTTTCCAGCACGCGAGCCAACTCGTGGACATCAGATAAGCAAACTTTTGCATTGCCGAAAAAGGAACGGGCCACCAGACCTTCCTATTATGGAAGGTTTGCTCTTTTGCTCTCTGAGGGGAGCAATCTGATCCGGTGATGTGCGTATCCCAAACAAGCTCGACGCTTGGAACCCTGCTGTGACCACAGCGTTTTGGGGCTCAAAAACCGTGTGGTTGTACATTAACGCCGTCGGACTCATTCCATAGCGAGCGTTACGCTTTGTGTTCCCCCGTGAGCCTGCTGACTCACCTCGGCTTTCAGTGCATCTTCAAGCCGCCCTGTGATGTCATCTTACGGCATCGAGCCTCTCCGGCTCAAAATGGTGACGTCAAAACCGTCAATCGATCAATGACGTCTTTGAAATTTGAGGTTCGACGCCAAACGTCACGGAAATTTTCCATCCGGATCTGCAGGTCCTCGACGAACGCGAACACCCTCTCACCATGGCCAGCCCCGAAGTCAAATTCGTGAATTCGCTTTACCCGAATGGGAAGCTCGCAACCCCCCCCTTCAACGATTGGGTCAAGTGGCAAGATCCGCCAGAAGACCTCGTCAATCTTCAAAATGACCTCGAGAGTATCGCACGGGCGATCGAAGATGAAGCCGATAAGCCCATCAAGACGGTTCGCGACTTGGAACTATGGTTTGAACGGATTAGAGACATCGAGGTGAGTGCTCGTGGGGTTGTCTTGCGTGGTGCCAAGCAGCAGGACTGACTCGTAATAGAAAGATCACCAGCACAAGGTGGAGCTCTGGGAGGTCCCAGATTCAACACTGTGGACGGCCCTCGAACACTGCTTATCGACAAGGGTGTTGATGCTCCAGGTGCGCAAGGAATCCCTGCTTTACAGCTGCTCTCCACGCTCACCCTCCCTACAGCGGCCTTGTGATATATGCCTTGACTTCACAGGGCCATTGAAACGGTGCGTCCCTGTACCTGCTCCCACCAGGGGCTCAAGCGGTGCGGCGAAATGCGGCAACTGTCGCGACAGGAGCACGGTCTGTGCTTGGGGCACGAACATCCCCGTGCAGATGAACAAAATCAAGATGCGGATATACGAAGAGCTGCCCATACGCACTCCGAAACCAAAGCGTCAAAAGCCTCGCCTCAGCCGACTCAAACGCGTCGAGAGCATCGACGATGATGGCGAGGAGGTCGAGCAAGGTGGCAACGACGACGTCGCCATCGTCGAGCCCACCACCAAGGCCGTTGGGGCTCCGATGTCGAAGGCCGACCTCCTCAAAGCAACGAATGCGGCTATTGCCCGGGCGTGTTTGGAACAAGAGAAGGATATCGATGGCCTCATAGATGCCCTCGAAAGGTGTTATGCCGATTCGCCGTAGTAGCCGCCTGTACGTTGTAAAAGTAACTTCGAATGATCTCCGTCCAGACTTGAAGATAGAGAGCAGCAAAGGTCGTAGAGTTCTGAAGAGTTTGAAGGTACGTGCAAGAAGTAAAACACATGAAGTCCTTCTGTTCCTCGAGTGCTGGAGTAAGCACTCCCAAGCTGAAGTTGCAACCCTCGAGGAATACTGTAGCCATTCCGGTTTCGTGTCTCGAGGACCGGTCGTATCGGGTCACACGCGTCACACGTCACGTGAGACAGAGTCGAAGTCGTATCGCCAAGTCCAAAAAAACTCTTATCGATCTCCTCAGATCTTAGCGATGGCCTCCGAAGCAGATTCTTCAAGGCCGGAAATCCCGGTAGGGTCTTTATCTTCGAACACAGTCCTGACGCTGACCTCGACCCAAAGACACTTTCCGAAGCAACTCTGAAGGAGTTGTACGAAATGCACGAAGTGGTCACAGCTCACCGCATCGCGGCGAGGCTCACTCTCCACGCCCTGAAGGTCAGGATCTCTGACCAGATCCGTAAGTGACACCCCCCCCCCACGCTCAAAAGAACGTGCTAAACGTTGGTTCCAGACCTGATGCAACAAACGACCCTCCATATTCCCGAATCTATCGATGGGATCGAGAATCTCAGGAACAGCATCGACATTGCGATGGTTGCTGTGCAGAAGATGAAGAGGGGAGGATTGTCGCATATGATGTCGGGAGTGGTGTGTAATTGGGTTTTTCGCTCACTGATCGGTCGCTCATGGTTCCGTAGTCGAGGGCCAGGGAATTTTTGGACACGAACAAGACCCAGGAGTGTCTGCCCGAACTTGGGGACCTCGAAGAGGCCGTCACGACCAGGAGCAGTGACCTCCTGAAGAAGACGGATCGGGAGGCCCCAACTGGACCTGTCGAACTCCCGCCGATGGAGGGCCAACAGGGCGAGGAGGCCGTTTTCGGCATCGACTTCGTCCTCGAGGTCTGCAAGAAGTCCGTTCCTGAGCTTCCACAAGAAGTACGGGATGACATCGAGAGGGTCGCCTGCTCGACGTCGGAAATCTGCATGTATGAGATACTATCTAGGCTGTACCCTCACCTTACATAGTCTTTGTACACAGCACCCCGAGAGCTCCGTCGAATCACAACAATTTATTTTTTGAAGCGCCCTTGAAGCCTTATCTCTCTCACGATCAGTACGATCTTCATCAAAGATCGCTCAAGTCTCATCGACCGCCACCACCCTCGAGATGACCGGCCCATTCTCCCAACACAAAATACATCCAGGACCACCTCCCCCGTCCTGGATAAACAGCGCGAAGTCGCTCACTGCCCAGGTTTAGGCCCAGAGGGTGTGGTATGCGGCCTCGTGCCTCATTCTAAACAAGACGGTCCTCGAGCGTGACCTTGGGAGATACGAGGCGATGGTTTCAGACGTCAGGGTGAGTACGACGCCTAGGCACAGATCAGGCAAAGGCGCTAATCGAGAGCCTCAGGAAGTGTATACTCTCCTCGTGGAGGAGGGCATGGAGAAGGAGCAAACCATCGAGCGCCTCATCGGGCCAACCCAAGGCCACCACCAGCAACAACCAGCCTTTAACCCAAATGGGTTCAGAAGCCTCGAGGGACAGGGGCGAGATGCAGGGCGGGATGTGGGGGAGCAATTCGAAAGCGTTATGGCGGACAAGCACGACCTCAACGATCTGTACGTGCGGCTTCGGAATGCACAGCGGCTCTGCAACGAGCTAAATATCGCAGAAAGTATCTTGAGGGGGGTGATGGGGGGACGAGCTGAAGGTGACTAGTTATTTATCGATGTTCAGGCCGGCTCCCCGGAATGTGTATTTTTTTGTGAACCCGAGGCACGGCGTCATAGTCGTCAGTTACGTAAGCTGCACTCGTAGAACTGACGTGAGAGTCCCAAGAGCCCGACAACTCTCCCCTACAACACTAAGAGCACCCTCTCCAACCATGGCCAAGAACAAGACCTCCGCCAATGAAATCGACGACCTCTACGTCAAAAAACGCGGAGGGCCCATGCTAAGTCCCATCAAGGACTGGATCGGGCGGAAGAAGGTCGACGATGACATGTTGGAGGTCTACAATGGGATCGAGAACGCTCTGACAGATATCACGGGGTCGCCAACCCATTGGAAGCTCGTGGACCTCCAATCGTGGTATAGGGATATCAGGCGTACCCTGGTAAGTCGATCATGGACGATTTTGTAGCGAGCGACAGAGCTCACTTCGGATTAAGGAGCAACACGACCGGGTCCAAAAAATGCATGGACTCCGAGACCACGACCACAAGAGGATCCTGCAGTATCTGCTGTTGACGGAACCTGCAATGCTTAAGGTGAGTCAGCGTCTGGACTCGAACGATCTCAATGCTAACCTCCCACAGAAACAATGCGACGGGTGTGCCGGTTACAAGGGGCCAAAACACTACCGGACGACCTGCACCCCTGAGAGCCTCCCGCCCAATGGGAAGTCTTTACCAAAGTGCTCAAATTGTCGTGACAGGAGGACGACCTGTAGCTGGGGGATAATGATCCCCAGGCAGATGAACACGATCAAAATATCGATACATGAGGAGCTGCCCGACTCGGAGGAGGGTGACATCATCGACGACGACGACGGCAATGACGACAACGACTACGACAACGAGAGCGAATACGACGACCACGGCGAAGACAACAACAGCAACGGCGAAGACGCCGACAAGGGTGGGAGCAAGGGCTTGGACAGGAGCGGTGACCACCACCACCACCACCACCACAACAACAACAACAACAACAACAACAACAACGAAGAATCCATACCCGAGACCCTCGAAACTCCAGATATGAGCTCGAGGGAGTATCTCCTACGAGAAACAAAGATGGTCATGGCCCGGATGTGCTTGGAGCAGGAGAGGGATTTTGATCGTCTCCTCGACGAGTTGATGAAGTTTTATCCGAGTGACTCTTGAATATAGTACGATCGTGGTATGTTTGATGACTTCAGGAGTGCCAAAAATTCCTCAAGGCCACACGCCAGAGCAGGTCTCTGAGGCGACGAAACAATCGTCCCAGACGATCGAGGATGATCTCGATTTTTATGATTCGGTCCCCTCGAGCGGGAGAGGAGAAGTTGACGTGAATTGACATCTGCAACGTCTTGAATATGTTTCCAAGCGCAGGTAGACCACACCTCTGCAATTCCCAGTAGATTACTCACCTGCATAGACCACGATGAGGGCTCTGATACCCCCACCCTCGGTTCGGGGTGAGAGTGATCGAACCCTCACCAAGTAGCGTTGGGGTGATTCCGAATGGCATATAACCGTTAGGACGATGCACACTTACGAGGGCCAAGCCCCCCACACTGATCTAGAGGGGAGGGAGTCGAGCCAGATTTTTTCAAGCTCATCTTGACGTTTTGTTGGCGCTCCCCAGATGGGAGCCATTTCACCGATTGGAGACAGAAAATTGTTATGTATTATTGTGGCCTAGGGTTGGCTCTCAAGTCATATACATAAACGCAAAATTGTGACGCAAACGCAGAAAATTAGGAACCCTCCATCATCTCGATGGAAACTGAGATGATCTCGAAAATGATTAGCGAGCGAGCTCGGAGCGCCAACGTGTCCCGGTAGTTCCTGACCTCGCCAGCGATAACGCGCTCGAACTCCAACTGCGCAGCCCGTTGTCCTGGGCGAAGGTCATCTGGCTTGAGGCCAAAGGTCTTCTCAAACTCCCCTGCCTCAAGCAAGAGGCAATTGTCGAACGCGTCGGAGGCGATGACGTTCGCCAGCTTGCGGTCGACCTTCGGGTCGAAGGTTGGAGCTTTTGTGGCACCGACGGTCGTTTCAACAGGCGATGGGGAGGCTCTGAACCGAGAGCCCCTCTCGGTGGCTCTCAAGGTTTCTACCCACTGCTTGACCCGGAGATCTTCAGCGATTGTTGCGGCATTCACAGCTGATTCGAGACTCGAGGCAAAGGTACCGTTTGCCAAGAGTCCAGCGAGGATGCTGAGCATGTCATCACTGAGCTTGCCTGGGCCGTATCCGAGGACAACCTCCTCGTGGTATTTCTGTGGATGGTGTGAGTCAACTCGAGAGGAAGAATTCGTCGATCTGCCTACCTTGGCCAGCCCCCTATTGCTTTCCCCAGAAGACCCCTTTCCCTTGGCGACTATCGCTTTGCATGTGTTGGTCCTTTCCCTCGCCGTCACCTGATAATGGAGCATCTCCATGTGGATGTCCTTGATAACGCCTTTTGTTGAAATCTCCGGAGCTGCGATCGAGACGGTTAGTTTGAGCATTTTCTTCAGGGTTCGAGGACTTACGCGGAGGGACAACGAATTTCGGAATTTCGATGTGGGACCGGTGAATCAGGCATTCGATCCAGGCATTCCTGCTCCACCCATGCTCCGTCAAAATTTTGAGGTAGATTTTCTTGAGTGAAAGTGCCAATGTTAGCCTGGCAACAAACGCGAAGGGTTTGAGGTACACACCGAGATGTCTGTAAGGCTCGATATGACATTGTTGAGGTCTTCCTCACTCCGGATGGGGGTTTCCATCGCCGTTAACACATTAGACATGATGCCCATCGCACCGACGGTGACAAGACTGGCCTTCCGTGGCCCAATCTGTCTCTGCCCCCATATCTCAACCTGCTCGAACGCATTCGACAACCACAGTTTGTTGTTACTTGCCATCGACGATGTTAGGTAGATTGGCGGTGGTGGACGGAGTTGGGTCCACGATCAAAGATCTGGCAAGTCGAGAGACCGGATCAAGTTGTACTTGTTTGACCCAGCACGTGACCTCCTCTCACAACGGGTCTCGAGCGTAGTTGCGTTTGCGTGTTCGACACGCACAATGTTACGTTTTGTTGTACACAACAGCAGGGAAAACTACGCAGAACGGTGATCGCATATAGACAGCCCCAACCAACTCGGGAATATTCACCCTCAAACGTTTGACCTCTAATTTGTCGTCCAGCGTTTTTTTGGGGTTCGATTGAGGCGACCACGGGTCAAGTACGTACCTGGCCCAAACAAACGTTACCGGCGTTCCTTGAATCGTGCGTTAGGCTCACGAGGCGAACGAGGGGGCCACGTGCTTGGGCTCCATGATCGACACGCGGTTCCATCGAACACATTTTTTATGCACCTCCTTTTTAGCCACCACAACCACAATTCGCAACATGCTCTCTTGGCCAGAAAAAATCGAGCAAGACCAGATGCTCAACAAATGGTTCGAAGACATCGCTGGTCTCGAACAAGACTTCCGGAACCAAGTGCTGTTCCTTGCGATGATGGCGAGCCAGCCGTCGATGTTCGAGAAGGATTTCATAGACGTTACGGTGAGCACATCCCCCTCGCCTTGAACATCGTCCTTGTATAACGATTATGCAGAAGACCTATGTCATATTGAAAAAGTTCATGGAAAAATCGACAGGGACCCTCGACAACCTCTTCAACGTCCTGGCGAAAAGGTATCCCCTCATCAAGGACGCCATGGTGACGGTCGAGGTTCCGAGATCGATGCTGAGTGACGGTGAAGTAAAGAAATGGTTCGAGGCCGCGACTGCTGTCAACCAGGGGACTTCGACCCGACTACGGTACTGCGTGTTCAAGATCGAGCACGGTGGGAGCATCAGGGGGGAGTTCTTGGCCGACGTACGCGTACGTTCCATCTATTATCTTCCACCTTATGATCGTACACCAAGTTCGATTTTACAGATGCAGGCAACCGGCCTCAGCATCCTCATGAAAATGGATTGCGAAAAGCTGAATGACTTCCTCAAACCTGTCGATACGCCGATGTCTATCGATCTCACTGGGGATCTCGAGGATACTCCGATGGCCGTGGTATGCGTTTTGCGTTTGCCTCGTCGTTGGGAAAGAACCTCTTACGGCAACGTGTGATCTCAGGACGAGGGTCCCCGACGACAAGGTCTGCGCCCTCAACCAAAGAAGAAGGTGGTGGGCCCACCTAAAGAGATCGGTAACAAGAGATCTCGTAAGGAAATAGCAGCGGTGAGTCTGTTGATCCGCGAGTCTTTGTTGTTGACGTCAAAACGGTTTTCCAGTCTTCTGGGAGAGAGGAGTCCACCACTCGAGGCTCCGATGGAGATGGGCAACTCCCATCTGTCTCATCCTGGCGGGCTGGTGGCCATTCGTCCAGCAAACAGGTGAGTGAATTATTTTCCGCCATTATAAGGAAGATCCCGACTTTCCCCCCTCAGGAAGGTGCATCCAAGCGACGGAAGGTCGAGAAACCCATAACAGGGGGCCAAGCCTCGGGTCAGACGGTCAAGATTCCGGTGAGCGTACGTATTTTCTCTAGAGTTCCTGATCTCACTGACACCTGCCTTACTTGAACCTAAAGCGGAAGCAGGACCCAAAGGCAGCTCGCTCGGCATCCACCCACATGGACGACATGTGGGTGGAAGTCCCGGTCACCAAGAGGGTGAACAAGGTAGGTAGAAGCTCGGGCATGGGTTGATTCGCTATCTGACTTGTCAGCAGAAACAGCGGCCTGTGACCCCCGAGGATTCAACCCCAGACCACGAGGGGATCCAGCTACCGTCGGTTACCTCCGATCTCGAGGTGCCGCCAGGGGTCAAGCTGGACTTGGACTTCGCAGCCCGGCTCGAGCAGATCCGGCTCGACCATGAGGTGGTCCTATACCACTTGGCGCACAAAATCCACGGGAATTAACCATATAGGCGTAGAATTAGCACCGTTTGTAAAACCGGCACAATGGTTACGATGGTAGAATTTATCTTTTTGAGGCCTCGAGAAGGGAAAGGGCCTTTAGATCGAACCGACGGGCGATTGAAAAATTATGAAGTCATAGCATGCCGGTTCTCACGTCGTCTGGCCTGAGATGCACAAAGTCTGGCTTCGAAAATGCTCGGTGATTGCCGAACGCCGCGGCACGGCGTGATCCGAATGCAAGCATCGGAAGTCGGAGATCAGAGCCAGAGCGGGCTGAGTCAGCTCGCCGCGAAAGACGCGCGTCAATCGACAAAGAAGACCGAGTGATCCCGTTGATCGCGTCACGGAAGCATTCCCGTTCCGCGGTTCGAATCTCTGTGCAAGCGCAGTATTTTGGCGGCAAGGACCACAATCGCTACCCCCATCTTTTGCTTTAGGCCTCGAGAATAACAACATTATTTAATCCAACGTCGGCCTTGCCTCTCCTGCAATCTTTTTGACATTAATCTCATTTGGAATTATTGTGTTGTCGGCGTTTCCAGCACGCGAGCCAACTCGTGGACATCAGATAAGAAAACTTTTGCATTGCCGAAAAAGGAACGGGCCACCAGACCTTCCTATTATGGACGGTTTGCTCTTTCGCTCTCTGAGGGGAGCAATCTGATCCGGTGATGTGCGTATCCCAAACGAGCTCGACGCTTGGAACCCTGTTGTGACCACGATGTTCTGGAGCTCAAAAACCGCGTGGTTGTACAGTAACGCCGTCGGACTCATTCCATAGCGAGCGTTACGCTTTGTTCCCTCGTGAGCCTGCTGACTCACCTCGGCGTTCCGTGCATCTTCAAGCCGCCCTTTGACGTCATCTTACGGCCTCGAGCCTCTCCGGCTCAAAATGGGCCCTGGCATGTGACGTCGAAACCATCGATCAATCGATGACGTCTTTGAAATTTGAGGTTTGACGCCAAACATCACGGAAATTTTCTATCCGGATCCGCAGGTCCTCGACGAACACGAACGCCCTCTCACCATGGCCAACGACGAAGCCAAACTCGTCAATTCGCTTTACTTGAATGGGAGGCTCGCACCTCCCTCCTACAATGCTTGGATCAAGTCGGACGATCCGCCAAAAGACCTCGTCGATCTCCACAATGACCTCGAGAGTATCGCACGGGCGATCGAGGATGACGTCGATAAGCCCATCGATACGGTTCATGACTTGGAACTATGGTTTGAACGGATTAGAGACATCGAGGTGAGTGCTCGTGGGGTTGTCTTGCGTGGTGCCAAGCAGCAGGACTGACTCGTAATAGAAAGATCACCAGCACAAGGTGGAGCTCTGGGAGGTCCCAGATTCAACACTGTGGACGGCCCTCGAACACTGCTTATCGACAAGGGTGTTGATGCTCCAGGTGCGCAAGGAATCCCTGCTTTACAGCTGCTCTCCACGCTCACCCTCCCTACAGCGGCCTTGTGATATATGCCTTGACTTCACAGGGCCATTGAAACGGTGCGTCCCTGTACCTGCTCCCACCAGGGGCTCAAGCGGTGCGGCGAAATGCGGCAACTGTCGCGACAGGAGCACGGTCTGTGCTTGGGGCACGAACATCCCCGTGCAGATGAACAAAATCAAGATGCGGATATACGAAGAGCTGCCCATACGCACTCCGAAACCAAAGCGTCAAAAGCCTCGCCTCAGCCGACTCAAACGCGTCGAGAGCATCGACGATGATGGCGAGGAGGTCGAGCAAGGTGGCAACGACGACGTCGCCATCGTCGAGCCCACCACCAAGGCCGTTGGGGCTCCGATGTCGAAGGCCGACCTCCTCGAAGCGACGAACGTGGCCATTGCCCGGGCGTGTTTGAATCAGGAGAAAGATATCGACGGCCTCATAGATGCCCTAGAAAAGTGTTATCCCGATTCGCCGTAGTAGCTGTCACGATATTTTTATATTTCAAATCGCTATGCACCTACGTTTGTTCTCTTGTTTATGTTTCGGTTTACTTCACTACAACCGCATCTTGTATGTTCGACAATCTTATTCTCGCTTAGAAACATTCCGTATCTTGTCTTCATCCTTTTGTTTACACTCGATATAAGATACGACCAAACCTTTCGAGCTCCCTCAGTGTTCGCTTTTACTTTCCGCGCACTGAGTGTTCCTCGAGTGCTGGGGTAAGCACTCCCGAGCTGAAGTTGCAACCCTCGAGGAATGCTGTAGCCATTCCGGTTTCGTGTCTCGAGGACCGGTCGTATCGGGTCACACGTGTCACACGTCACGTGAGACAGAATCGAAGTCGTATCGCCAAGTCCAAAAAAACTCTTATCGATCTTC
>Ga0307513_10003123_pt1 | contig 22603 bp, 22 predicted proteins | sample 15_EM_MG_FD_202174 | JGI IMG/M metagenome (GOLD analysis project Ga0307513, IMG submission 202174) | Populus trichocarpa ectomycorrhiza microbial communities from riparian zone in the Pacific Northwest, United States - 15_EM | ecosystem: Host-associated > Plants > Roots > Unclassified | place... | reverse complement strand
CGGCAACGTGCACGACACCGTGTCGGCGCTCAGCGCGGGCTCGGTCGACCTGCTGATCTGCTTCCATCAGGCCAGCCACCCGGTTCAGCTCGACACGGCTCGTTTCGACCGCCACGAGATCGGCAGCGAGACGATCCGGCCCTACGCATCGCGCGCATTGCTGGGCGCGGGCAGGGCGGGTTTGCCGGGCACTGCGCAGCAGCCGGTGCCGCTGCTGATGTACTCGCCGAGCGTGTACTTCGCTCGCGTCGTCGAGACGGTGGTCGAGAATGCGCCGCGCAAGCTGTTCGGCGTCAAGGTCTTCGAAGTCGAGATGTCCGACGTGCTCGCCGACCTCGCCAGCCAAGGCTTCGGCGTCGCCTGGTTGCCCGACAGCTCGTTCCAGCGCGGCCGGCTGGAGAATCTGGTCGCCGTCGGCGACGGCGACTGGGACATCGACGTCTCGATCGTGGCGTACCGGGCCAAGGCCAATGCCAGTACGCGGCGCGCGGTGTCTCAGGTCTGGGAGCGCATCGTGCAGACGGCCGGGGTTTGATTTTCGGCTACAGACCCAGCAGCGTCGGGTTTCGATGCGCCCATCGCCCCGCCTTCATCACCGCATCGATGCGCTCGCCTTGGCCGCCGAGCACCCGGATGTCGGCCAATGGATCGCCATCGACCACCAGCAGGTCTGCATACGCACCGGCCTTGACGACGCCGATCTCATCCTTCATGCCGACGATCTCGGCGCCGACCATGGTCGCCTGGCAGATGACTTCGAACGCGCCGAGGATGTCGGCACGGATCGCGAGCTCGTCGCTCTGGAACCGCTGCATGTCGCCGAGCAAGTCGGTGCCCAGGCCCATCTTCACGCCATGGCGCTTCAGGATGGCCAGCGCTTTCAAACCCTGCAGCCTGACCGCCTCGTTCTTCGCCAGCATCGCGGCCGGCAGGCCGAGCTCGGCACCCATGCGGTTCATCGCGTCGTAGGTCACCAGCGTCGGTACCGCGAACGCGCCGTGCTCGGCCATCGCCGTGGCGGCGTCGTCGTCGACCAGGTTGCCGTGTTCGATGGTGCGGACGCCGAGTTGCACGACCCGCTTGATGGCCTTGCCGGTGTAGGCATGGGCCATCACGTAGGTTTGATGAGAGCCGGCTTCCTCGACGATCGCCTTCACTTCGTCGATCGAAAACTGCAGGTTGCCGATCGGGTCGGTCGGCGAGGCCACGCCGCCCGAGGCCATGATCTTGATGTGGTGGGCGCCGGCGCGCATCTCTTCGCGCACGGCCTTGCGGACCTCGTCCACGCCATCGACGATGCGCCCGATGGCGCCGAGATTGCGGTTGCAGCCGCAAGGGTCGGGGTCGGAGTTGTCGAATCGATCCCTGAAGTCGCCGTGCCCGCCGGTTTGCGACAAGGCCTTGCCGGCGACGAACAGGCGCGGCCCGGCGATCACGCCCTCTTCGATGGCCTTGGACATCGCATAGTCGGCGCCTCCCGCATCGCGCACTGTCGTGAACCCGCGGCGCAGCATGCCGGCCAGAATGGGCACCGCGCGCAGCAGCGCGAAGGTGTTGGGCAGGCGCCCATTGAGGCCGAGGTTGGCGACCGAGGCGATCACGTGGGCGTGGCAGTCCACCAGGCCGGGCATGACGGTGCGGCCGCCGACGTCGATGACTTCCGCGCCGAGGCGCTCGATGGCCTGGGTGCTGACTTCTCGGATGCGGTCGCCTTCAATCAGGATGGCGTAGCGGCCATCATCGACTTCGTGGTCGGCGTCGAGGACACGGGCGTTGGTGAGGATGATCATGGCAGAGCAGGGCGGTCGGTGGAGATTCAAACGTATTCGAGCGCAGCGTCATCGGCCGGGCCGGCCCGCGCGTTCGCCAGGCATTCGGCCAGCGGATCGGCCGCGAGTTGCGCAAACACGAGCGCCGCGGGCTCGCTGAAGCTGTCGTAGTGGCCCGCAGCGGCCAGCAGATTCAGGGTGCCGACCGTCACGCCGTTCTTGCGCACGGGGATGTTCAGCACGCTGTCGCAGCCGATGGAAGCCAGCAGCGCATGTTCGGAGAACGCGGCCCTGATGTCGGCCGGGTTCGACCCGACGTAGATCCGCCCTTCGCGAAGCACGTGCCGCGTCCAGTCACTCTCGGTCACCGCCTTGGCGCCGCCGACCGGGCTGATGTCGGGCCGATTGCTGTGAACGCGTTGCAGGCGTGATTTCTCGGCGTCGAAGAACAGCACGGTGAACAGCCGATGCCCGAAGGCGGTGCCGAGCGCGCGCTCGAATTCGAGCCAGAGATTCACCGGGCCTGGTGCACGTTGAAGCGTGGAGGCCAGCCCAGCGATGCTGGCGAAAGGTTCGGTATAGGGTTCGGTCAGGTTCATCTCGATTTCCGGTAGGGCGCGGCGGGTGCAATGCGCTCGGCCAGCAGCCCCGTCGGTTTGCACAACAGCACGACCAGCAGCGCGGCGCCGACCAGCATCTCGCGCACGGCAGCCAGTTGCACCGGTTGCAGCCCCGGCAAGACATCGGCGAAGAAGCGCGTCGCTTCGAGGAAGACCACCACGGCATAGGCGCCAACCACCGCGCCGAGGGGCCGGCCGACGCCGCCGGCGGTGACCGCCAGAAAGATGTAGATCGTGATCAGCGACTGGAAGTGGTCCGGCGAGATATAGGACTGGAAGTGCCCGTACAGCGCCCCCGCCAGCGCGGCGATCGCGGCCGCCACCGCGAAGGCCTCGAACTTGAAGCGCAATACCGGCTTGCCGGCAAAGCGCGCCAGCTCCTGGTCCTCGCGGATCGCCTTCAGCGTGCGTCCATACGGCGAGAGGTCGAGCCGGCGCAGCGCGAGCCAGACCCCGCCCACGATCACCGACACGAGCACGCAGTAGAAGATCGGAAACCCGGTTTGCCCCAGCGCTTGCTTGAACGGCCCCGGGATGCCCGAGATGCCGTCGGCGCCTTTGGTCAGCCAGCGTTCGTTCAGCGCCACCAGGCGGACGACTTCGCCGAAGCCCAGCGTGACGATGGCCAGGTAGTCGTCACGCAGCCGCAGCGTCGCGAAGGTGATGACCAGCCCGGCGACAACGCCGCAGGCGATGGCCAGCAGCCAGCCCAGAATGACCGGCGCACCCGCGCCGGTGGCAATCGCCGACGCGTAGGCGCCGACCGCGAAGAAGCCGGCCAGCCCCAGGTTCACCATGCCGGCCATGCCCCACACGAGGTTCAGGCTCAGCGCCAGCAGCGCGTAGATGCCGCCGATGGTGAGCGTGAAGAGGACGTACGAAGCCATCAGGTGCTCCTTTCGCCGAGCAGGCCGCGCGGGCGGAAGGTCAGCATCGCGAGGATCGCGAAAAATGCGATGGCGCCGCGGTAGGTCGCCGGCACGACCAACAGCGATGCTTCCTCGGCCACGCCGATGGCCAAAGCGCCGAGCACGGCACCGGGAGTCGACCCCAGCCCGCCCAGCACCGCGGCGGCGAAGACCGAGAGCAGAACGCGGTAGCCGGTGAGCGGGTCGATCGACGTGTCCATGCCGAGCAGCGCGCCGCCGACGCCGGCCAGCGCCGCACCCAGCGCGACGGCGACGCCGCAGATGATCTTCGGATCGATGCCCTTCAGGCGCGCCAGGTCGGCGTTGTCGGCCACCGCCCGCATCGCGCGCCCGAAGCGGCTGTAGCGCAGGAACAGGAACACGGCCGCCATCACCGCGATGGCCAGGCCGAGGTTCTGCAACTGCTGCGAGCCGACGCGGATGGGCCCCAGCCGCATGTCGGGATGGATCGGCAGGTTGAACCCTTGCAGGTCGTTGCCGAAGCTGAAGCGCAGGATGTTCTCGAGCACCACGTTCAAGGCGATCGACCCGATGGCTGCCGTCAAGGCGCCCGCCGGCCGCAGCGGGCCCAGCACGGCCTGTTCGGCCAGCAGGCCCACCAGGCCGGCGACGGCTGCCGCCAGCAAGAGCAGCGCAACGATGCCCATGCCGAAGTGCTGGTTGGCATAGATGCCGGCGAAGCCGCCGATCGTCATGTACGCGGCAATCGCGAAGCTGGGGTAGCGCAGCACGGCGAAGATGGTCGTGAAGCCGATCGCCGGCAGCGCGATCAGCGAGCCGGTCATCAGCCCGCTGACGATGGCCTGGAGCAGCGAGGAGAACATCACAGCCCGATCAGGCGATCCGCAGCAGCGCCAGCTTGGCGCTCTTGACCTGCTCGTAGCGGAACTTGCAGTCGCCGATGTCGCCGATGTCGGTGAAGTCGCAAGGGCCGCTGGCGCCGTCGTAGTCGATCTTCTTCTTCGCCGCCAGCAGCTTCAGCCCTTCGGTGGCGTTGTCCACCTTGCTGCGGTCGGTGCCTTGGCTGATCGTGCGCACGCTGGTCTTGATCGTCGTGCCGTTCATCTCGCCGCCGCCCGCGGCCAGCGCCAGCACCACCAGGTTGATCTGGTCGTACATCTGCGCCGTGTACGGGTCGGGGTTCGACATGCCGGCCAGCTTGGCGACGCGCGCATACGCGTTGGACCCTTCCGCCGGCGACGGCGAGATCGTGAACGTGCCTTCGACGATCTCGGGCGGCACGCTCTCGATCAGCTTCTGGTTGACCGAATAGGCGAAGGCGATCTTGCTGCCTTTGTAGCCGGCACGGAACAGGTCCTTCAGCATCACGATGGTGTCGGGCGTGTAGCCGCCCAGGATGATGGCGTCGGGCTCGAAGCGAAGAATCTCGTCGACCTCCGAGCGGTACGACGGGCGCTTGTCGTCATAGACCAGCGAACCCACGCTGCCGCCGCTCTTCTTCAACGCGGCCGAGATGCCGTCGAGCTGGGTCTTCACGAACGGCGTCTGCGGGCTGATGAAGAAGACCTTCTTCGCGCCGCTTTCGACGGCGAACGCGCCGAACTTCTGCCCTTGCAGCGTGGTGTTCGGCTGCGTGCGGATCAGGTAGCCCTGGTGCGGCAGCAGCGTGATCGAGTCGGCCCCCGACGTCGTGGTCTGGAAGGTCTTCGACTCCCAGCACAGCGGCGCCACGGCCGTGGTGACGGCCGACGACCAGGTGCCCATCACGGCCGCGACCTTGTCGACGTCGATCAGCTTGCGCGCCGCGCGCACGGCCGCTTCGGCATTCGTCTGGTCGTCTTCGACGAAGAGTTCGATCTTGCGGCCGAGAATGCCGCCGGCCGCATTCACCTCGTCGACCACGGCCTTGGCCACCTTGGCCATCGGCGCGCCGTACGGGCCGCCGGCGCCGGTGAGCGGCAGCAGGGCGCCCAGGCGCACCGGCCCGCTTTGCGCCGCGGCGGGCCTGGCAGCGAGGAGGCCGCTGCAGGCCAGCGCGCTCAACTGAAGGATCTCGCGGCGGTTCGGAAGAAGGGTTCGCTGAGTCATGACGTGCTTCCTGTGGGGTGAAGTGAAGGTTCGACCAGTGTCTGTCTCGAAGGCGGTCTCGAAGGCGGCGGTCATCCGCCAAGGAACAGGCGGCGCGTTTCCGGATCGGCCGCCAGCGCCGGCCCCGCACCTTCCGACGCGGTGCGGCCCGCCACCATGACGTAGCCGCGGGTCGAGATCGCCAGCGCCTCGACCGCGTGCTGCTCCACCATCAGGACCGGCAGCCCGCTGCGGTTGAGGGCGACGATGGCGTCGAACAACTCGTCGGCGGCCTTCGGCGACAGGCCGGCGCTCGGCTCGTCGAGCAGGATCAGCTTCGGCTCCGTCATCAAGCCCATCGCCATCGCCAGGATCTGCCGCTGGCCGCCGGACAGCGTTCGCGCCAGCGCGCGCCGCTTCTCGGCGAGCATCGGGTAGCGCTCGAACGCCTGCTCGGCGCGCTGCTTCGCAATTCGACGCGCCGAGAACGCGCTGACAACCAGGTTCTCCAGAACGCTGAGCGTGCCGAACACGTTGCGCTCTTGCGGAACGAAGGAGATGCCGGCCTTGGCGCGGCCCAGCGCGTCGGCGGCGGTGACGTCGGCCCCTGCCAGCGTGATGCGTCCTTGCCTGGCCTTCACGAGCCCGGCCACCGCCTTCAGCAGCGTCGACTTGCCGGCGCCGTTGGGCCCGATGACGGTGACGATCTCACCCGCCGCCACCTCGATGCAAACGCCTTTGAGAATCTGCTCCGAGGCGCCGTAGCCGGCAACCACGTCCTGGACGGCCAGCAGAAGAGTCAATGCCGTCTCCCGAGATAGGCTTCCTGCACCCGAGGGTCGGCCACGACCTCGTCGAAGCGGCCGGCGGTCAGCGTCTTGCCGTCGGCCATCACGATGACCGGGTTGCACAGGTCGCGGATCAGCGCCATGTCGTGCTCGATCAGGCAGATCGTGATGCCCGACTGGTTCAGCGCGACCAGGTGCTCGGCGATCTGCGCGGTCAGCGTCGGGTTGACGCCGGCCATCGGCTCGTCGAGCAGGATCATCCGGGGCTCGGCCATCAGCGCGCGGCCGATCTCGACCAGCTTCTTCTGGCCGCCCGAGAGCGCCGTGACCGGGTTGTCGAGCACAGCGTCGAGGCGCAGCCGCTTCGCGACCTGCCAGGCTTTTTCCGCCAACTGTTCTTCGCGCAGCCGGGCACGCCGGCTGCGGGTGAGCGCGTCCCACAGGCCTTCACCGGGTTGCGCCGGGCCGTACAGCATCAAGTGCTGGAAGACCGACAGCTTCGGGAACCCGCGCGCGAGCTGGAAGGTCCGGATCAGGCCGCGGCGAACGATGTCGTCGGGCTGGCGGCCGGTGATCTCCTGGCCGTCGAACTGGATCCGCCCCGCGGTCGGCGCATAGAGGCCCGAGACCACGTTGAAGAGGGTCGACTTGCCGGCGCCGTTCGGCCCGATCAGGCCGGTCAGCGAGCCGCGTGCGATGCTCAGTTCGACACCGCGCAAGGCCGCAACGCCGAAGAAGCTGCGGGCGACGTTCGAGAGGGTCAGCATGGGTGTCAAGGGATGGAGAACTTCGGGGATTGGCGGGCTCGCTCGCCCGACTTTCTGAAGCGCGTGATCGCGTAGGGCGCGAGGTCCAGCGATGGCCTGGCGTTGCAGAGCAGCTCAGCGACCAACTCGCCGGTGGTTGCCGACTGGGTCAGCCCGAGGTGGCCGTGGCCGAATGCGTACAACACCCGCGCATCGGCCGGCGAGGCGCCGATCACCGGCAGCGAGTCGGGCGTCGTCGGGCGCTGGCCCATCCACTGCATGGCGCCGCGCTCGTCCAGGCCCGGCAGGTAGCGGCGCGCCAGTTGCAGCAGGGCAGCGCTGCGCCGGTAGTTGGCCGGCGCTTCGAGGCCGGCGAATTCCGCCGCGCCGCCGATGCGCAGGCCTACGCTCAGCGGCGTGGCGACGAAGCGCCGCTCGGCGAAGATCACTTCGCGATTCAGCCGTGCTGCGCTGGCGGGCAGCGTCGTGTTGTAGCCGCGTTCGCTTTCGAGCAAGGCGCGGTCGCCGATGGTTTTCGCCAGCCGCGCCGACCAGGCGCCGGCGGCGACGACGATACGGTCGCCTGAGATCCGCCGCCCGTCGGCCAGGGTAACGGCGGGCCGGTCTGCGGTGTTCGCGTTCAGCCCGATCGCGTCGCCGGTGACGAAGGCCGCGCCCAGCGCTTGAACACGGCGCCGCAGGGCGGTGACGATGCGCTGCGGGTCGTCGACGTGGGCCCAGTCTTCCAGCATCACGCCCCGAGCGAACAGCGGCGCGAGGCCCGGCTCGAGCGAACGCATCTCAGCCGCATCGACCTCGCGCCAGCGCACGCCCAGCGAGCGCTTGAGCCGCCACTCCGCGGCGTCGTTCGCGAACGCGGATTGCGTTTCGTAGACGGTGAGCGCGCCCCGCTTGTGCAGGTCGGCGCTCGATCCGGTATCGGCCAGCACGGCCTCGAAGTCGCGCAGCGAGCGCTGGTTCAATGCCGCCAGCGCCTGGGCGATGCGCAGGTAGTTGGCCGGCTCGGCCACCTTGCGCAGCGCGAGGAACCACCCGAGAAGCCGTGGTGCATGGCTGGCACGGATAGCGAGCGGGCCGAGCGGATCGATGAGCCAGCGCAAGGGCTGCAGGCCCAGGCCGCGCAGGTTCAGCGGCGCGCATTCGCTGACGGCGATGCCGCCGGCATTGCCATGCGACGCGCGGTCGCCCTCGAAGTCGCGGTCGACGAGCGTGACCTGCCAGCCGCGCCGCTGCGCCGACCACGCACAGCTCAGACCGACGATGCCGGCGCCGACGATGGTCAATTCAGGCATGGAGAGACCCGGGCCGCGGCTCACTGGAGAAGAAACCCGTGGCGCAGCGGGTCGCGCTCGTCGACGAAGATCGTGTTGTGCCCCGTCACGCGGGCCCAGCCCTCGACGCTGGGCCGAATGCCGTCGTATGCGCCGACCTTCAACCGTTCGAGCGCCAGGCCTTTGAACGACGTGCCGATGATGCTTTCGTGGACGAAGGGCTCGTCGAGCCCGAGTTGCCCCTTCGCGACGAGCTGCGCCATGCGGGCCGCGGTGCCGGTGCCGCAGGGCGAGCGGTCGATCGCCTTGTCGCCGTAGAAGACGGCATTGCGCGCCGACGCATCCTTCATCTTCGGCTTGCCCGTCCACATCACGTGCGACAAGCCCTTGATCTCGGGCGTTTCGGGGTGCACGAATGGGTATTTCTCGTTGGCCTTGCGGCGCAGCACCGGGCTCAGGCGCTGGATGTCCGGCGTCGCCAGTGTTTCCAGGTCGCGGTACGAGGCCTGGCTCTCGACGATGGCGTAGAAGTTGCCGCCGTACGCGACATCGAAGCGCACTTCGCCGAAGCCTTCGAGCTCGACCGACAGATCGCGCGAATGCAGGAACGAGGGCACCATCGTCAGGCGCACCGAGGCCACGTGTTGCTCGTCGCGCGGGTCGAGCGTGTAGTTCGCGATGACCAACCCGGCGGGCGTGTCGAGCCGCAGCACGCCGGGCTCGCGCGGCTGGACCAGGCCATGCTCGATGGCGAAGGTGACCGTGCCTATCGTGCCGTGGCCGCACATCGCAAGACAGCCGCTGACTTCGATGAACAGGATCGCCACATCGCAGTCAGCTCGTGTGGGCGGGTAGAGGATGGTTCCGCTCATCACGTCGTGGCCGCGCGGCTCGAACATCAGCGCGGTGCGGACCCAATCGAAGTCGCGCTCGAAATGGGCGCGGCGCTCGATCATCGAATGGCCTTGCAAGGCCGGCGCGCCGCCGGTGACCAGGCGCACCGGGTTGCCGCAGGTGTGGCCGTCGATGCAGAAGAAGGTGTGGTTCATGGCCGCGTGTGCTCTTCGCTCTTCGGATCAGAGGCCGAACGCCTCGAGATCGACCAGCGTCTTGTTCGTGATCGCGATCGTGCGTTCGCGCTCTTCGCCGACCAGGTTCAGGCGCGGCGGCTTCACGGTCTCGGCCGTGCCGCAGACGATGCTCTCGGCCAGCTTGATGTGCTGCACGAGCTTGACGACCGTATCGAGGAAGAACAAGGGGTTCAGCGCGGCGTAGAGCCTGCGGGCCTTCAAGAAGTCGCCCGCGACGGCCAGCTTCAGCAGCTCGACCGACGCCTGCGGCACCGCGTTCGCCATGCCCGAGACCCAGCAGGTGACGCCCAAGGCGGCGCTCTCGACGATCAGGTTGTCGACGCCGCAGACCACCGCCAGGCGGCTGCCGAAGCGAGAGATCAGCTCGGTGACGCGATGGGTTTCGTACGACTCTTCCTTGATCGCGACGATGGTCTTTTCTTCCAGCAACTGGGCGATCACGTCGCTGGTCAGGTCCACGCCATAACCGCGCGGGTTGTTGTACAGAAGGATCTCCAGGCTGCTGGCACGGGCGACGGCCTTGTAGAACGCGACCGTCTCGCAAGAGTCCGACTTGTAGGTCAGGCCCGGGAACACCATCAGGCCGTCGACGCCGATCTGCTGCGCCGCTTTGGCGAACGCCACCGCTTTCTCGGTGCTGGTTTCCGCCAGCCCGGAGATGACGGGCACGCGGCCCTTGACCACGGCCATGGCGGTGCGCAGCACGCTGAGTTTTTCTTCCGGCGAGAGCTGGGCGTTCTCGCCGACCATGCCCATCATCACGACGCCGCCGACACCGGCGTCGATCAAGCGTTCGAGGCCCGTCTTGATGGCGTCGACGTCCAGCGAAAAGTCGGGCCTGAGCTTGGTGGTGACGGCGGGGAAGACGCCATTCCAGCTGATGGAGGTCATCGTGCAAATCTCTTCGAAGGGGCTACCGTAGATCGCGGGAGCCGGGTTGATGGAGGCGACTTTGGCGCCAATATATTGGATACAATGCGCACAGGCAACGACCGAACGCAAAAAATGCTGAAAGAATCGCCCTCTGCAAACGAGGCGGGCAGCGCCGTCCGTGCTGCCGGCGGGCGGCTGGTTCGCAAGACCGCCGTTGAGCTGGTCGTGGCCGAATTGCGCCAGCGGATCCTGTCGGGTCAATTGGCGCCCGGCTCGGCGCTTCGGCAGGAAGCGCTGGCGGACGAGCTCGGCGTCAGCCGCATCCCCCTTCGGGAAGCGATGCGAATCCTCAGTTCGGAAGGGCTGGTCGACGTGGTGCCGCACAAGGGTGCCTACGTGTCGATGCTGTCGCAGGACGACGTGCACGAGTTCTTCGACATCCGCCTGCGGCTGGAGCCGTGGCTGCTGCATGAAGCCGCGCTGCGCACGCCGGCCGCTGAACTGGACCGGGCCGAGCGCCTGGTCCTCGAGATGGACGCCGCCGGCAACGACACCTGGGCCGCGCTGAACTGGCAACTGCACGAGCTTCTGTACAGCGCCGCGCAGCGGCCGGCGGCGCTGAGCATCGTGCGCGCGCTGCATGAAAAGTCCGAGCGCTACTTCCGTTTCCAGGTCGTCAACGCGCCGATCCGGCAGCAGGCCCACGACGAGCACATGGCCCTCATCGACCTGTGCCGGCAGCGCCGGGCCGACCAGGCGCAGGCGGCGCTGGAACGCCACATCGCCGGTGCCGCGGAACAGATCCTGGCCATCGTGGCCCGGCTGCTCGACAAGGCGCCGGCCGGGCGCAGCGCGTGATCGAACTCTCGGCGGCGGATCAGCAAATGCTGGCCGGCGAACGCGGCCGGGCAGCCGCGCTGGCGATGCGCATCCTCGTGCGATCGGCCTCGCTGATGGGCGCGGATCGGCTGCTCGACATTGAAGGCGCGCACATCGACGGCTGCCTGTTCCACGGCCAGGCGAGCCTCGATTTCGTCGAGCGGCTGGTGCGCGACGGCGGCTCGGTCGTGGTGCCGACGACGCTGAACGTCGGGTCGCTGGACCTCATCCACCCCGAACTCTTTCGCGGCGACGATGCCCTGCGGTCGAACGGGCAACGGCTGATGGAAGCCCATCTGCAACTGGGTTGCGAGGCCAGCTTCACCTGCGCGCCGTATCAGCTCGACAAGCGCCCGAGGTTCGGGCAACAGATCGCCTGGGCCGAATCGAACGCCATCGTCTTCGCGAACTCGGTGCTCGGCGCGCGGACGAACCGCTATGGCGACTTCATCGATCTGTGCGCGGCGATCACCGGCCGCGCGCCGAGTTGCGGTTTGCACTTGAGCGAGAACCGGTTCGGGCAGGTCCTGTTCGAACTGGCTGATTTCCCGTCGAATGCGGACGGTCGCGACATAACGTTCGCATCGCTCGGGTTCTTCATCGGCCTGCGGGCGAAGGGTTTGATACCGGTCATCACCGGCCTGCCGCTCGACACGAGCGAAGACGAGTTGAAGGCGCTCGGCGCGGCCGCGGCGTCCAGCGGCGCGATCGGCATGTTCCACGCGGTGGGCATAACACCGGAAGCGAGTACCTTGGAAATCGCCTTGGGCGGCCGCGCTGCGCAGCAGACTTTCGAGGTTTCGGCCGCTGCATTGACCGAGACGCGCGCGCGGCTCAACCGGGCCAAGGCGGGCGACGCTTTGGCGGCGGTCAGCGTTGGCACGCCGCATTTTTCGATGGCTGAATTCGCCACGCTGGAGCGCTTGCTCATGGAGGCAGCCGCGCCGCTGCGGGTCGACTTCTACGTCAACACCAGCCGCTTCATCCTGTGGCAACTGGAGGACAGTGATGCGGCGCAAAAGCTTCGCCGGCGAGGCGTCGAAATCATCACCGACACCTGCACCTACATCACGCCCATCATGAAGCAGACAGCGGGCCTGGTGATGACGAACTCCGGCAAGTGGGCTCATTACGCGCCGGCGAACGTGGGTGTCGACGTGGCGTTCGGGAGCCTTCGCGAGTGCGTGCTGTCCGCCGTGCGGGGCGAGGTCTGGTTCGATGTCGGCTGAAGCCACCACGCACCTCGCGACCGCCGTCGTCGATGGCGAGGGCTCGGGCGCCATGCTCCTCCTGGATGCCCCGCTGAGCTTCTGGGGCGGCCTCGACGCGGGAACCGGCGCCATCATCGAGCCGGCTCATCCGCAGCACGGCCATCTCATCGGCGGCAAGGTGGTGCTGATGGAGCGCGCGAAGGGATCCAGCTCGAGCAGCAGTGTTCTCGCCGAAGCCATCCGCAACGGCACTGGGCCTGCGGCCCTCGTCATGCGCGAGGCCGACCTGATCGTCGGGCTCGGCTGCATCGTCGCGTCGGAGCTGTATGGCATCCACGTTCCCATCGTCGTGGTCGGCGAAGAGATCTGGCGCGCGTTGCTGCGACAAGGCAGGGGCGGGACATTGGGCGTGCTGGCCAGCGCTCATCGCAGCTGCGTCGAAGTTGGCGGAACGCAGTCCTAGCCGGGCTACACCCCCAGGTAGCGGCCAGGTCGGTGATTCAACACCAGGATCGCGCTGATGGCCACGGCGCCGAGCAGCGACTGAAGGACTCTGGCGGGCGGCACGACGCACAGCGCGGCCAGGACGACGGCGGCGTCGACCGACATCTGCACTTTGCCGGCGCTCAGGCCGCGCGTCTGCTGCAACCATTGTGCCAGAATGTTCACCCCGCCTACGCTGGCCCGGTGCCGCAGCAGGGCCAGAAGACCGAATCCGATCAACAGACCGCCGACAACGGAGGCCACCCACGGGTTGAGAACCTCGAAGCGCAGCGCGTACGGGGCGAGCGCCGTGCAAGCCGAAACGATCGCGACGGCTCCGAAGCTCTTGAGCGTGAACTCTGCGCCCAGTTGCTTCCACGCGAGCCAGTAGAACGGCAGATTCAGCGCGAAGAAGCACAGCGCCAGATTCAGCCCGCTGGCGTAGCGCAGCAGGAACGCGACGCCTGCCACGCCGCCCGTCAACAGCCCGGCGTGGGCGAACATGGTCAGGCCGAGGGCAACGAAGAGCGAGCCCGCGATCAGCGCGTGCGCATCGTCCAGCCAATTGTGGGCGATCAAGATGGGGGTCGAAGACGACATGGCGGCGACTGCAAGCAGGAGCCGTGCCGCAGCCGGGCTGATTGACGCGGTGTTTCAGGCGCGGGCCGCCGCCGCCAGGTCCAGCGTTCGCTGGCGTTCGGCGCGCGCGATCAGGTAGCTGGTTATCAGCACGCCGACCGAGACCACCGCCACGGTGATCGCCGCCACCGCGTTGACGCTCGGGTTCAAGCCGAGCCGCGCGCGCGAGAAGATCACCAGCGGCATCGTCGTCGATCCCGGGCCGGAGAGGAAGTTCGACAGCACCACATCGTCGAGCGAGATCGTGAAGGTCAGCAGCCAGGCCGCCGCCAGCGACTGCGCGATCATCGGCAAGGTGACCAGCCAGAACACCTGCGCCGGCCGCGCGCCGAGGTCCATCGCGGCTTCTTCGAGCTGCGGGTGCAGGTCTTGCAGCCTCGATTGAACGACCACCGTCGCGTAGGCCATACCGAGCAGCAGATGGCCGAACCAGATCGTCATCATCCCGCGCTCGGGGAAGCCGAGGACTCGCTGCGCGCTGACCAGCATCAGCAGCAGCGACAGCCCGACCACCACCTCGGGCATCACCAAGGGCGCGCTGACCATCCCGGCAAACAGCGTGCGCCCGCCGAAACGTTTGTACTTGACCAATACGAACGCAGCCAAGGTGCCGAGCACGACCGAGCCGCAGGCGGTGAGGAAGGCGATCTTCAGGCTCAGCCAGAGGCCGGCGATGATTTCGCCGTCGTCGCCGAGCGCGCGATACCAGCGCAAGGTGAAGCCGCGCCAGTCGTTCGGCAGCGGCGAATCGTTGAACGAATAGACCAGCAGCGCGACGATCGGCAGGAACAGGAAACCGTAGCCGGCAGCCAGCCAGGCGCGCGCGAACCAGAGGTTGAAGCGCGACGCCTTCACCGGCCGTGCTCCTGCGCTTCGGCCTGGTACTTGTTGAACACCGCCAGCGGCACGATGATCAGCAGGATCATCACCACGGCGACGGTCGATGCCATCGGCCAGTCGTTGTTGGAGAAGAACTCGTCCCAGATCACGCGGCCGATCATCAGCGTCTCCGGGCCGCCGAGCAACTCAGGAATCACGAATTCGCCGACGCAGGGAATGAAGACGAGCATCGCGCCGGCGATGATGCCGGCCTTCGACAACGGCACGGTGATCTTCCAGAACGCGACCCACGGCGATGCGCCGAGGTCGGCCGCGGCCTCCAACAGGCGCAGGTCCATCTTCGCCAGGTTCGCGTACAGCGGCAGGATCATGAACGGCAGGTAGGTGTAGACCATGCCGAGCACCAGCGAGAACGGCGTGTTCATCAGCTTGCCCGGTGCCGGTATCAGCCCGGCGAACGCGAGCCCGTGGTCGAGGCCGCTGCCGATGATGAGGTTCGCGATCAGCCCATGTTCGGTCAGCAGCCCCTTCCATGCGTAGACGCGCAGCAGGAACGAGGTCCAGAACGGCAGCATCACCAGCATCAGCAGCGCCGGCTGGCGGCTGCTCTTCGCGCGCGCCATGAAGTAGGCGAACGGGTAGCCGATCGCCAGACACAGCACGGTCGTCGCCGCCGCATAACGCAGGCTGCTCAGGTAGGTCTGCAGGTACAGGCTGTCTTCGGCGATGAAGGCGTAGTTGGACAGCTTCAGGTTCATCCGCAAGCTGCCGTCGGCGACGCTGAACAAGTCCTTCACGGCCACGGCGTCCATCTCGCTGACGCTGATCTTGCCGACGATCAGGAACGGGAACAGGAAGAAGGCGAGCAGGAACAGGTACGGCAGCGCGATGACGATGCGCCTGCCGCTGAAGGCCCGCCGGATGCGGCCGCCGATGCCGTTCGTGCCGTTCGCGCCGTTCATGACGTCAGCACGATCTGCGCCGTGCGCGACCAATGCGCCCAGACGTCGTCGCCCCAGGTGAACTCGTCGCTGCGGTGGCGCTCGACGTTGGCAACACTCACCTTCAGCGGCGCGCCGCTTGGCAGCAGCAGGTGGTAGACGGTGAAGCTGCCGAAGTAGGCCATCTCCTTCACCTTGCCGAGGGCGGTGTTGTATTCATCCGCCGGCTTGTTGCGCGAGAGCTGGATCTTCTCCGGCCGCAGCGCCACCGTCACCGCCATGCCCTGGCTGCCGGTGATGCCGTGGCCGACGTAGTGCCGGCAGTCGGCGCAGGTGATGACCACGTGGTCGGGTTCGTCGACGGCGAGAACGCCGTCCATCAGGTTGACGTTGCCGATGAAATCGGCGACGAAGCGCGTCGCCGGCGTCTCATAAATGTCGCCCGGCTGGCCGACCTGCAACAGCCGGCCTTCGCTCATCACCGCGATCCGCGAGGCCATCGTCATCGCCTCTTCCTGGTCGTGGGTGACCATCACGCAGGTCACGCCGACCTGCTCGATGATGTTGACGAGTTCGAGCTGGGTCTGTTCGCGCAGCTTCTTGTCGAGCGCGCCGAGCGGCTCGTCGAGCAGCAGCAACTGCGGCTGCTTGGCCAGCGAGCGCGCCAGCGCGACACGCTGCTGCTGGCCGCCCGAAAGCTGGTGCGGCTTGCGGTGCGCGAACTTGGGCAACTGCACGAGCTTCAGCATTGTTTCGACGCGGGCGGCGACTTGCTCCCGCGGCAAGCCTTCGCGCTTCAGCCCGAAGGCGATGTTCTCCCACACCGTCAGGTGCGGGAACAGCGCATAACTCTGGAACATCATGTTCATCGGCCGCTCGTACGGCGGCAGCCGGGCGAGGTCGACGCCGTCGAGCACGATGCGGCCCGAGGTCGGCGTCTCGAAACCGGCCAGCATTCGCAGCAAGGTGCTCTTGCCGCAGCCCGATGGGCCGAGCAGCGCGAAGATCTCGCCCTTGGCGATGTCGACGCTGGCGTGGTTGACGGCCTTGTGGCCGTTGAAGTCCTTGACGACGTCCTGGATCTGCAGAAATGACCGGTTGCCGTCGGCAGCCATGAGGATGGGAGTCTTGTTCGAGATGGGGCCGAAGTCTAAGACAGCCAACCTGCGGACCTGGCGTCGGCCAACGTCAGGTCCAGGCAACGGCGGATCAGCACAATCATCTCGTCGATCTGCGCCCGTGTGATGACCAGCGGCGGCGCGATGATCATGCGGTCGCCGACCGCGCGCATGATGAGCCCGTTGCCGAAGCAGTGGCCGCGGCAGACCATGCCGATCTCGACTTCTTCGGGGAACGCCGCGCCCGTGGCCTTGTCCTTGACGAGCTGAACCGCGCCCATCAGGCCACAGGTCTCGGCGTCGCCGACGAGCGGGTGTTCGCGCAGGTCCGCGAAGGCTTCGGCCAGGTACGGGCCGACGTCGTCGCGGACGTGCTGGACGAGTTTCAGTTCGCGGACCAGGCGCAGGTTGGCCAGGCCCACCGCGCACGCGACCGGGTGGCCCGAGTAGGTGTAGCCATGGTTGAACTCTCCCCCTTGCTCGATCAGCACGCGGGCGATGCGCTCGCCGACCAGCACGCCGCCGAGGGGGATGTAGCCGCTGGTCACGCCTTTGGCGAAGGTCATCAGGTCGGGCTGGAAGCCCATCGTTTCGCAACCGAACCACTGCCCCGTGCGGCCGAAGCCGCAGATGACTTCGTCGCTGACCAGCAGGATGCCGTGGTGGCGGCAGATGCGCTGCACCTCGGGCCAGTAGGTCGCAGGCGGAATGATCACGCCGCCCGCGCCCTGGATCGGCTCGCCGATGAAGGCGGCTATTTTGTGGGCGCCGATCGCGGCGATCTTCTCTTCCAGCCAACGCGCCGCGACGAGCCCGAATTCATCTTTCGAATAGTTGCGGCCCAGCTCCCACCAATGGGGCTGCTCGATGTGCACGATGCCGGGGATCGGTAGCCCGCCTTGCGCATGCATGCCGCTCATGCCGCCGAGCGACGCGCCGGCCATCGTCGAGCCGTGGTAGGCGTTGTGGCGGCTGATGATCACCTGCCGCTCGGGCTGGCCGAGCAGGTCCCAGTAGCGGCGCACCATGCGCACGACGGTGTCGTTGCCTTCCGAGCCCGAGTTGCAGAAGAAGACGTGCTCGAAGCCCGGCGGCGACACCTCGGCCAGCAGTTCGGCGAGTTCGATCGCCGGCGTTGTGGCAGTCTGGAAAAACGCGTTGTAGAACGGCAGCGTCTCCAGCTGCCGGGTCGCCGCGTCGATCAGCGCGCGCTGGCCGTAGCCGACGTTGACGCACCACAGGCCGCTCATCGCGTCGAGGATCCGGTTGCCGTCGCTGTCGTGCAGGTAGATGTTGTCGGCGTCGGTGACGATGCGCGAGCCCTTCTTCGCCAGCGCCTGGAAGTCGGTGAACGGGTGCAGGAAATGCGCCGCGTCGGCGGCCTGCCATTCTTCGGTCGTGCGTTGGGTGCTCATGGCGCGCTCCTTCAAACGTGCAGCAACAGGTGCTCGCGTTCCCACGGCGAGATGACTTTCATGAACTCGGCGTATTCGATCTCCTTCACCTCGCTGTAGACGGTGATGAAAGACTCGCCGAGCACCGCCGCCAGGTCGCGCTCGTTGCGCAGCAGGGTCAGCGCTTCGCCCAGGCTGCGCGGCAGCTGGAAGTCGCCCAGATAGGCGTCGCCCTTGCATTCGGGCGAAGGTTCGATGCGGTTCTTGATGCCGAGGTAGCCGCAGGCCATCGTCGCGGCCAATGCGACGTAGGGGTTGGCATCGGCGCCGATCACGCGGTTCTCGACCCGCCGCGCCGCCGGCGTGGCCACCGGCGAGCGGATGCCGACGGTGCGGTTGTCGGTACCCCACTGGATGTTGATCGGCGCCGCATTCGAGCGCACCAGCCGGCGGTACGAGTTGACATAGGGCGCGAACAGCGCCATCGCCGCCGGCACGTACTTCTGCAAGCCGCCGATGAACCAGGAGAACTCGCGGCTCGGCGTGCCGTCGTCGTTGCTGAACAGGTTCTGCCCGGTCGACTTCTTCAGCACGCTCTGGTGCACGTGCATCGCGCTGCCGGGCTCGCCGGCGATCGGTTTCGCCATGAAGGTGGCGAACATGTCGTGCCGCATCGCCGCTTCGCGAACCGTGCGCTTGAAGAAGAACACCTCGTCGGCCAGGTTCAGCGGGTGGGCATGGAAGAAGTTGATCTCCATCTGCCCGGCGCCGACCTCGTGGATCAAGGTGTCGACGTTGAGCTCCATCTTCTCGCAGTACTCGTAGACGTCTTCGAACAGCGGGTCGAACTCGTTGACGGCGTCGATCGAATAGGCCTGGCGCGAGGTCTCGGCGCGGCCGCTGCGGCCGATCGGGGCCTTCAGCGGCACGTCGGGGTCGGGGTTGCGGGCGACCAGGTAGAACTCGAGTTCAGGGGCGACCACCGGCTCCCAGCCTTCGGCGTCGTACAGCTCGCAGATCCGCCGCAGCACCGAGCGCGGCGCGAAGGGCACCAGCACGCCGTGCTTGTCGAAGCAGTCGTGGATGACTTGCGCGGTCGGGTCGCTCGCCCACGGGACGATGCGCACCGTGCTGAGGTCGGGGCGCAGGTGCATGTCCTGGTCGGTCGGCGAGATGACGTCGTAGTACGGGCCTTCCTTGGGGAACTCGCCCGTCACGCCCATCGCGACCACCCCTTCGGGCAGCCGCATGCCGCGGTCTTCGGTGAACTTCTCGCGCGGCAGGATCTTGCCGCGCGCGACGCCGGTGAGGTCGGGCACGAGGCACTCGATCTCGGTGACGCGGTGTTTGTCGAGCCACTGTTCCAGCTCGCTGAATGTGAAAGGTTCTCTGGCCATCATGGGCACCTTGTGAGCGCTTGCGGCCGCCTGAATGGGCGGCGGCCAAGCCCTGTCCAACCGCTTCTAGGCGACAGGGCCGCGAGGCAAAGGGCCGCGCACGCGGTCGCGATAGGCGCGCACGGCGGTGCCGAATGCGCTGAAGAGTTGCATGGAAACGGGATTGTCGGCCGCCCGCCATTCAGGGTGCCACTGGACGGCGAGATTGAAGCCGGCGGCAGCCGGTTTCGTGAAGGCTTCGACCAGGCCGTCGGGGGCGAGCGCTTCGACCTGCAAACCATCGGCCAGGCGCTTGATGCCCTGGCCGTGGACCGAGTTCACCTCGAACCGGGCGCGGTCGACGATCGTCGACAGCAGCCCGCCCGGCACCACGTCGACCGCATGCGACAGGCCGTACTGCCGCTCGGCCGCCGAGTCGGCCGGCGCGCGGTGGTCGCTCAACCCCGGCACTTCCTGCACGGCTTGGTGCAAGCTGCCGCCGAGCGCGACGTTGGCCTCCTGCGCGCCGCGGCAGATCGCCAGCAGCGGCATGCCGCGGGCGAGCGTCTTGCGAATCAGCGGCAAGGTCCAGGCGTCGCGTTCGGGGTCCAGCGGCAAGGCCGGGTCGTGCACCGGCTCTTCGAAATTCGACGGATGCACGTTCGACGGCGAGCCGGTGAACAGAACGCCGTCGGCGGCGTCGAGCAGCGCATCCAGCTCGTCGGCCGCGAACGGCGGCGCGATCAGCGGCAGCGCACCGGCCAGCCGCACCGCGTCGACGTACTTGCGCCCGGCGATGTGGAACGGGTGCTCGCCGAATGCGCGGTTGCAGCTGGTGACGATGACGACGGGCAGAGGGCTCACGCGCTACCAGGCTCTCATCTCAGGCCGCCCGGCGGAGCGCGCCACGCAGCATGTCGACGATCTGGTCGATCTGCTCGCGCTCGATGATCAGCGGCGGCGACATCGCGATGATGTCGCCGGTGGTGCGCAGCAGCAGCCCCTTCTCGTAGCAGTCGAGGAAGACGTTGAACGCCCGCTTGGCCGGCTCGCCCGCCAGCGGCGACAGCTCGACGCCGGCGACCAGCCCGAAGTTGCGGATGTCGATGACGTTCGGCTCGCCTTTCAGCGAATGCACCGCTTCGGCGAAGTAGCCTTGCAGGTCGGCCGCGCGCGTCAGCAGGCCTTCTTCGGCATAGACGTCGAGCGTGGCGATGCCGGCCGCGCAAGCCAGCGGGTGTGCCGAATAGGTGTAGCCGTGAAGGAACTCGATCAGGTGCTCGGGGCCGTTCATGAAGGCGTCGTAGATCTGGTTCTTCGCGAGCACCGCGCCCATCGGCACGCAGCCGTTGGTGATGCCCTTGGCCACCGTCATCAGGTCGGGCGTGACGCCGAAGGTCTGCGCCGCGAACGGCTGGCCGGTGCGGCCGAAGCCGGTGATGACCTCGTCGAATATCAGCAGGATGCCGTGCTTGTCGCAGATCTGGCGCAGCCGCTGCAGGTAGCCCTTGGGCGGCAGCAGCACGCCGGTGGAGCCGGCGATCGGCTCGACGATGACCGCCGCGATCGTCGATGCGTCGTGCAGCGCGACCAGGCGTTCGAGGTCGTCGGCCAGCTCGGCGCCGTGTTCGGGCAGGCCGACGCTGAACGCGTTGCGCGGGTCGTGGGTGTGGCGGATGTGGTCGACCCCGCCGAGCAGGGTGCCGAACATCTTGCGGTTGCCGACGATGCCGCCGACCGAGATGCCGCCGAAGTTGACGCCGTGGTAGCCGCGCTCGCGGCCGATCAGCCGGGTGCGTGCGCCTTCGCCGCGAACGCGGTGGTAGGCGATCGCCATCTTCAGCGCGGTCTCGACCGACTCGGAGCCCGAGTTGGTGAAGAAGACCTTGCCCATGCCCGCCGGCGCGAGCTTGGCGACGCGCTCGGCCAGCTCGAAGGCCTTCGGGTGCGCCATCTGGAACGGCGGCGCGAAGTCGAGCTCGGCCGCCTGGTCCTGGATCGCCTGCACGATCTTCGGCCGCGCATGGCCGGCGTTGACGCACCACAGCCCGGCGACGGCGTCGAGGATCTGACGGCCCTTGTCGTCCCAGTAGTGCATGCCCGAGGACTTGGCAAGCAGGCGCGGGTTCTTCTTGAACTGGCGGTTGGCCGTGAACGGCATCCAGTAGGCGTCGAGGTCCTGGGTCATGGACGGGCTCCGTGAAAAAAAGGATGGGGTTGATCAGCGACTCTAGCGCCAATCGGACCGCCCGGCGGGCGAGGGCGGCCGTTGATGCAAACTGCCGCTCCATGATACGAAAGCGCCTGCGATGAAACCCGTGCTCGTCCTGCAGCACCTGTCGGGCGACGGGCCGGCGTTCCTGGCGACGTGGCTGCGACGCGCGAAGGTCGCCATCGAGCTGCGCAACAGCGAAGCCGGCGAGGCCTTCCCGGCCGACATCAGCGGCTATTCGGCGCTGGCGATCCTCGGCGGCGAGATGAGCGCCAACGACCCGCTGCCGTCGCTGCGCCAGGCCGAACGGCTGGTCTTGCAGGCGATGGACCGCGGGCTGCCGGTCATCGGGCATTGTCTCGGCGGCCAGTTGATGGCACGTGCGCTCGGCGCGCGGGTCGTCGACTCGCCGGCGCCCGAAGTCGGCTGGCAGGCGATCGACGTGGCGAGCGGCCCGCTCGCGCAGCACTGGTTCGGCGAGCCGGGCCGGCAGCCAGTCTTCCAGTGGCACTACGAAGCCTTCGAACTGCCGCGCGGCGCCGAGGCGCTGGCCGGCAGCGCCGCGTGCCCGAACCAGGCCTTCGGCATCGGGCCGCACCTGGCGATGCAGTTCCACGTCGAGGTCGACGAAGAGAAGCTGCTGCGCTGGTCGCTCGACCAGGGCGAGCGCTATCTCTCAACGCAGCGGCAGCACCCGGCCAGCGTGCAAAGCGGCGACGCGATGCGCGCCGGAATCGCCGCCCACCTGGCGGCGCAGCAGGCGCTGGCCGAGCGGATTTACGGCCGCTGGCTCGCCGCACGCCCCGCTGGTTGATCATTTTTCACAATGCGGCATCAAATTGCTGCATTGCGGAAAACGGCCATGCTGCACCACAGCAAAATAACCCGAATCAAGGAATGCCATTTCGCATCGTGCTTTTTACCATGCAAGCCATTGATTTATAAGTACTTCAACTTTTGTCTTATATAAGACATAAGTACTCGCAGGCGAGCCCGGCTCCCGCTACGCTGACGGTGTCAAAACCTCGTCGTCACAAGGAGTCTTCCAATGATCCAAGCCACCCGTGAACAGCAAGCCGCCGCCCTCGAGAAGGACTGGGCCGACAACCCGCGCTGGAAGGGCATCAAGCGCACCTACAGCGGCGCCGATGTCGTGCGCCTGCGCGGCTCGCTGGCGATCGAGCACACGCTGGCCAAGCGCGGTGCCGAAAAGCTGTGGACCCTGGTCAACACCGAGCCCTTCGTCAACACGCTCGGCGCCTTGACCGGCAACCAGGCAATGCAGCAGGTCAAGGCCGGCCTGAAGGCCATCTACCTGTCGGGCTGGCAAGTCGCCGGCGATGCCAACAGCAGCGGCGAGATGTACCCCGACCA
>Ga0307513_10003122_pt1 | contig 22615 bp, 35 predicted proteins | sample 15_EM_MG_FD_202174 | JGI IMG/M metagenome (GOLD analysis project Ga0307513, IMG submission 202174) | Populus trichocarpa ectomycorrhiza microbial communities from riparian zone in the Pacific Northwest, United States - 15_EM | ecosystem: Host-associated > Plants > Roots > Unclassified | place... | reverse complement strand
GAAACCCGGTCGCAAGGCGTAAAACAAAATTTGGAACGTGCTATGGGGGAACGGTAAAGGGCAGCGTGAAAGAGGGCAATCTAAACACGTACCAGAAGAATGTTTTCCCGGCGACATTGTTCAAGAGGAGGAGTTCAAGACGGGTGGGGAGGTCAGTGTCCACACCATCCTCGCCGAGCTGCTTGTGGTGTTCGAGGTGGTATTTCTAGAAACCGCTCAGTAGAGTGATAGTACAGAAGAGTGGTATCACATACTTTGAAGGTAACAGCGTAAGGAATGGAAATCGGGAGGTTTGCAAACATGGCAAGAAACTTGTTAGCCTTGATACCCTTGAAAGCAAGATTATGTGTAATTTCGTGGATTGCTAAGAATAGATTATGGTTTGCTGTGCCGCCAATGGCGTATGCGAGGAAGATGAAGAGGGGCGAGTGCGGGTTGGTCGACCGTAGCGCGAAGGCAACGAGGAGCTGGAGGGCAACGACGAAGAGGACGATCCACTTTGTCAATGGCTCGTGTCCCATCAGCTTCGTGACCTGCAATTCGACAAAATGAGTATTGTGAGCGTTGTTGACGACGGCGGGTGAGGTTCCGGCACCTCTGGATGGGCCTTGAGGATTTCCATGCGTCGTGAGCGATGAGGCTCCTCGGTCATCAGCCACAGAAAGTCGTTTGGATCCTGGGGTGGTTGCAGCAATTGATCGCCGGGCTGAGGACGTTCGACGACGGTTCGACGCGGGGAACGTTTTAGCGGTCGACCGTCGAGGGACTCTGCGCCGCCGTAGAGGCTGAAGTCGACGGGATTGCTGGCTCTCATAGCCACAGCGGACGACGTGGACGGTGAGGAGGACGGGGACACTTTGCACTGCACAACTATTACACACGCTCTTATCAAAAATGGGTCGATGCCGTCAATTCAACCAACCAACCCGCAAGACCAAACGCCGCGTTCCAGATAATCAGAATAACCAGATAATCAGAATAATACACGAAAGTCTTCAAGTAAGTCTTCAAGTAAGTCTTCAGGTGAGTCTTCAGGACGCTCGACGATTGCCTTTCTTCGCCTTTTTACGCGCCTGCATCCATCGTCAGTCGCTCGCCTCATGTTGTACCACAACATGAATCGAAACACGCACGTTGGCTCGACCCCTAGCGCCACGCCCGAGCTCCTCTTCCTTCTCCTCTCCTGACCGTTCTCCCTCGCTCATCTCCTCGTCCTCGGTCTGCGGTGGCACCTTTTCCAAATCGCTCTCAAAGTCTTCCTCCGACGACCCCTCGTCCACCTCGTCTGTTTCCGATCTTTTTCGGCGTTTAGTGGCACGGGTGGCCCTATAGAATATGAGGATGAGTATTTGGCCAACCATGTGGAGGTCCGGCCTACTTTCGCCCCGTTTTCTCATTGGGTGCCTTTCTTTTTCGGGGCGCGCGCTACAAACCAGGTTAGCCACGACCGTTGCCGTATTAAAACGGTTCACCTTGGCCGGCGGCAGTCGGACGGGTTTGCCTATGTCCCCCACCCACACCAGCATCTCATCTGTGAGATACACCGTCTTACAGATCTAACGCGAATTTTAGGTCGCCTGCCAGAACCAAGCAGCCATGGCGCTCACCTTGGACGCTGCTTCCGCAGATGGTAAAGGTTTGAAGATATCCGCCGGCAGTGTGACTTTGCCAGGGTAACTGGCCAGCACCCAAGAATTGTGCTTCGCCCTAGTCCTGATGATATAGTCGGCAAGTTCACTCAGGACGTAGATGTTCTACTCTAGATTAGCCTCGATGCTTGCCTCTTTAAACAATTAACCTACTTCAGAATATGTCGTGCCATCAATGTCGTACACAGTTTTGCACTGTACTGCAAGATGATACAACAAGCTTGCATTCTCGGCATTCGCGACGAGTTCAGTGAAGAAGTCGATATACCTGAAACTCAGGTGAGGCGTGCCATTCGATGAAAGCGAAATTCGTTCAACGCACTTTGCCTGCTCTGGGAGACTTTCTTCTGTGGTCGCAAAGTCAGGGTGGTGCGCCAACAGGTGTAATAAGCGTATCAGCATTAGCTCGAAACGGTGGGTCCGGAGATCTGCGGACCTTCGTCAGACGAGTGTTACAATTCTGCAGCTTGAGTACATACGGCTGGGTAGTTTCCGCATTTGCGTCATCACAAATACCCGTGCCTGCGACGAACCTCATCAGTTCAGATTGCCTATTCCACATGGTGGTTCACTTACAACGTCCCGAACATCCCGCTCTGGGTCGTGCACTGTGAGGAATGGGATAACGTTGAAGACCGGTTTGATCTTGTTAGCACCAAGCAGCTCGATTACTTTATCGAGAAATTTTCGCCGTGCTTCATAACATCGGTCCTACAAACAGTTCAATCATCTGCCTGTGAACCAGTCGAGCCTACAAACCTGCACGGCGGTGGCGATGAGGGTAAATTGTGGTTGGATGAGACGGTTATATTTCTCAACAGTGGCGAGCTTGAGAAGGGAGATGGCAGCTCGCAAGCGCAGCTGGGGTCGTGCAGTGGGCCTATACGCAATCGGCTGGTCAGCTTGTGCAAATACAAGTCGTCCATGACTTACGCCTGCCGTTTGTCTGGAGACACCTCAAAGCTCCCATCATTCTCCAAGATGTTGAATAACATCTTCGCCACAGGTTGGGCTACCATCATGGCGCCCTCTGTGTCAGAGTTGACGATACACCGATTCGTCAGCAACCTCAGCACGAACAACTTGCCGCCGATCTCTGGCTCGAGCTGGTCCTCATCACACCACACGTCCTCGGCTTCCTCTTCTGTCCTATCGACTTCCATGTCCTCGTCATCCTTTCGAGCCAGAGGAGCAATGAGTACGTCGTGCAGCAGGAATTTGACGATCACGTCAGAGTGTTCCTCGAATGCGTCCGGTGCGAAGCGTGAGAGCTCGTTGAGCGCCGCCAGATGGCCTAGGAGTGTATGTCCTCCTACACCTTGCAGCTCTTTCGCGATCCTCTATGAGGAGTTTCAAATTTCGATATTAACACTGGGGTTTATGGACTCACGCTGATCAACCGCGGACATTGGTCCTCTTTTTCGCTACACAGAGCTATCCAGCGGGTAGCAAACTTCGCACGGACAGGATTTGGGGTCAGCGCATTCCGGAACATCTGATCAGTAAATGCCCTGAATAGGGGCAGGCATCAATTACGGACACGACAAAGTTCATGGCATGTGCGCACAAGTCCTTTGGAACGGCCTTCTCATCCACCCTCGTAACAGCAGCTAATGCCCTAAGCGCAATTTCAGTACTCCTCTCGTCCTTATCGTCCGAGACCATTTTGGTCAAGAGCCCGACGTGGGATTCGAATATCATAGGACAATGCTTGGCGATGAACATCAAGAGCCGGTAGCTGATATCCGCCACTCGGGTATTCTCGTTTTCGATGGTGGCCTGTGCTTGTGACTGTGACTGGGGCTGGAGCTGTGATGCTGGGGTAAACGACGGGGATATACGTTCAAGTAGGGTTGGAATCGATGATGTATTGACCACCCAGAGAGAGGACCGACGGAGAAAGGTGGCCATTGTTGGCGCCGCAGCGGGGAGATGGTCTTCCATTCGTTTATTGAACTCGCTCTGTTGAACTGATGAGCTCAGCTTTTCCTCGGATAGAACTCAACTTACTGTTGACTTGACGAGCGTCTTGAAATCGGTTTGCAAACCTATGCATGTCTTGAGCAACTTATACATCCGCTTGTCATTGTGTTTTGCGAAGGCTTTGAGGTCATCCGCGGCTTTGCTATGATCGGGATAGAAGGCTAAGTTTGATGAGTTAGAGATTTCTTGAGTGGAAATGTTAGTACGTACAAGCGACGACCTTTATCGTGCCTTCCAATCGCTTCTTCACTGCTTCCTCGTTGTTATCGATTGTTCCACCCTATGTGGTAGGGTTGTCAGAGAAATAACCACCTGGGGGGCAACTCACGTTATTCTCGATACAAGTGTCAATAAAGTAGGCATAAATGGTTGGCCGCCTTGCTTTCAATTAGAACGGTGCCCGCAGTTGCTGATCGAAGTGAACGCACTGTGCTTTAAGACCCATCAAATTAAACAGAATATCTATAGCTTTATCATCCACCCGACTGAGGAGCTGTAGGAGTCTTTCAGTCCAAGCAACTTCGTCATCTCCTTTTGGTGGTAGAGGCAGAATATAGCGGGCTATGATCTCCTGTGCTACGGCCCTAGAGAGGAATTCAGCGGCCATTTCGCTGTGGACATCGAACGCATCGAACGCACCGGACTTCAACGGACAGAGCAATGGCGTGTAGTAGTTCTTGTGGTATCCACCCGAAATGAGCCGTCGCGTGCGGGTCGCGATCGTCTCTGTGAGGTGGGGTCAGTGCAAACTCGAGCACAGTCGAGAGAGAATTGTACATTTCAGGAACAGCGTGGCTGTATATCTTTCCCATAGAATCAAAAGCCTCGAGGCGCACGGTGTGCTAAATTCAAAGTGAGAAACCGAACAGTATGGTTAAGATGACTCACCTTTTTGTCTTTGCATCGATCCGCGACGAGCATTAGCTGCTCCTTCTCAACATGGTGCGCGGCGGTCTCATAATCCAGTGCGCCATAGAGCTTACATACAGCCGCACGGACTTTATCATCCGGATCCAAGATCTTCATCTTCAACGCCTCTTCACAACAGTTAGTCCACTCTCAACCACAATCCGAGGGAAATCTCACCGGTTATATCACCTTTGAGGTCCGGATTGCCCACCAATTCCCTGGACGCATCGACAAATGCAACACGAATCTTGGGGTCCTTATCGTTCTTCCTCTGAGTCCACGTAGTCCACGTGGAGGGGTACTTCTTCATTAGTCCCGACCCATTCTTGTCGGCATACATCTCCCCCAGAGTCTCAGTCGCTAGGAGACGAATCTGCGAATCGTCGACACGCATCTCCTCCTCCAGCTGGGGAATGACAAGCGAGAGGATATCAGGACAATACTTGTGCATGCGCTGGATGAGCGTATGTCCCGCTCGAATCTCGTCAAAATCACGTTCTTCGCCCATGTCCTCCGAGTGCTGGAGGATGATATCGGTAAAATGTTGGCAGACGTACCGCTGGAGCTTTTCCGCAGCGGCATTGCACACTCCTACGGCCAGTCGGAACGTCGGGTTCGTCTGAGTCTGTCCACCAAACCGAACCATCGTTCTTCAGTCCCTTGCACGCAAATGGTAAAAGTAAACGGAAACCTACAATCTTCTTTGCATTGAACTGCGAAAGTAAAATCTCCAGCACCTCGTTGAGCACAGAGTGGGCCTCGTCAATCAGAGCGGTGAGGATATCAGCCATGAATGCCTCGACAGTCGCGGGGAGGTTGAGCTTGGAGAGAGTAAAGAAGTCCTTGAAGACTTCAACAAGCAGCTCGTCTGCATGTGGTAAATCGCACACGAGCACGACGCTTTTGGCGCGCGAGAGCGAGCGCAACAGGTGGACATATTGGTCGTAGTAGGGCGCGTCGGGACCCTTGAGACCATTAACGAGCTGACGAAAGAAGAATTGGAAAATGTCCTGAGCACCAAGGAAGGCTAGTGGTGAGCGTACGAACGGACAGGTAAAGTGGAGTGGGGGTAATGGGCTCACGCGGAGTTCTGAGGCGGTATAGGGTGCGTCGGGTGCGTATATGCTGAGGAGATCAGCAATGCAGCATGCAGCGTAGGCCTTGACGCCTTTGTCCTTGTGGAGGAAGACGCTGGTGGAAATGAGCTCTTTACGCACGGTGGCGAACGACGCCGTGTCGACGCTCTCTGGGTCCTTGGCGGCGATATCGGCTAGCTCAGTCGAGAGCGTCTATTCCGTAAGTAACAAGAGCGCGCTGGCCGTCAGCGAGAGAGAAAACTCGGGCAGATCGCGCGCACTTTGAGTTTCTTCTGGATTGCGTCGCTCGACAACCCGCGTCCTGTCAGCTTTTCCTTAAAAATCAACTTTACGGGCGACGCCGGCGCGTTGGCGCGTTGTTGGGGCATTCTGGCGACGCGTCGTGAGTGCGGCAAGATCCAAGGCGCGTTTGGCATTGTTGACAAACCAAGTCTCACAAACGCGATCGGGGATCCCCAACAGTCCCATTGAAGTGAGATAGGTAAGGTCCTCAAAGTCATTTTGACTTATCTGTAGTCGGAAATTTACATGGATAGACTACAAGTCTCTGTACAGACCCAAGAAATAGCAGTAGACGCGGGCCACCCCAAGTCGATTCATTCCTGTTGTTGTACAGCCTGTGGCTTCTTCGATCTCCACGCAAATGCCCCACCCGGTCCATCCAGTCCAGCTGTTGGGAGTCCCGTCAATACATATCCCAAGAGAGTTAGAAAAACAAGTGAGAAAGACATGGGGTGGGCGCTAGTCTCACCTGAGCCATGCTGAGGAGCTGCTGAGTTCGAGCCGCCTCCCAACGGGAAATTGGGAGCGCTGGCAGTGTGTGGGCTCCGGAACTGTCCCCCTCCATACTGAGGATGCTGAGCTTGGATCGACAAGAACTTGGTAGGAGTGGGCTTATCCTCAGTATTGTACTCGGGAGATTGTCAGTTGAGAACCGAACGTCAAAACCTTTTCACGCCTACCTGGAACTCCAACCCAATAGCGGACTCATCCTGCAAATCCAGAAGCTTGATGAGCTTCTTGCCTAGAGCATTAATTGCCTCCACATTCTCCTTTTCCCTTGTCCAGAGCTGAATACGGTCAATCTTGGCACGCAAGGACACCACTACCACAGTGCATCAGACAATCGATTTAATGTGGAGGAGATGAATACACACCCGCCCCACAAACTTCGTCCTTCTCGTCCAATTCTTCTCCGACGAGGGCCATGGCCAACCAAGACCAGCATCGGTCCAATAGCATTGGGTTGCTCTTCATAGTGAGCACCCACTTGCCACCGTTAGCATTTGCAGGGTCCTCCCACATAGGCTTGATCCCATCCTTGAAGAGATGATAATTACTGTTACGCTCCAACTTGGAGGGGGGTTTCAACCAGTTAAAGTATCGACAAAACCCTTCGACAGTATTAAACTCGCCGACGACGGTCAACCCAGCTTCGTATGCGCCGCTTTCCGTGCTTGTGGGGACAAATGGTGTCGTTTCCCCGCTTCCCGTCGTGGCAGCGAAGGGCGTAAATGGTGTCGTCTTACTCTTTGTGTCGTGATACAGTGTCCTGAATTAGCAGTTCGTCCAATGAGCAATGAAGGCAGTGTGAGAGATTTCGCAGAGGACGCTCTCACCAGGTGTGCTGCAGGGGATGCTCGGGACCCGCAGCAGACGGGGCAGCCTCCTTGGTAGGCGTCTGCTCGCTCGACTCGGCCTCTCCCGTTGTCGCCTTTCCAGCGTCGGGCGTCGGGGAGGCCGTTGAGGTTGCATCGGCAAGCTTTGCGCGACGCATACGTTCTGTAATGGCATCCAAACTCGGGATGTTCTTGTACCCTCTAATCTTCTTCTCCTCACGATCAACGATTGGTGCCGGAATGCCCTCTGGCGGTGTGGTATCTCCATCGTTGGTAGGTGGAGGGATTGTGGGCGTGGACACACGGTCTGGAGGAGCTGCATCTGCTGGTTCTGTCGGGGTGATAGGGCGTGTCTTTGGTGGAATAACCGCAGTCGAACTTTGTGAAATCCCAGAGATGTTCGAAGCCGCCGAGTTTGAACGCAATAGATTAGTGGGCAGTCTTGACCCAGCACGAGGCGTCATCGAGGGCGTTGCAGTGTTCACCCTGTAACATAGTTAGCGGTCGTTGTTGTCCCCGGCGGTGGGCGCGGGCTAGGTTTGGTGGACTTGCCTTGCTGCGATCTGGGCTAGCGAAGGCAGTCTTGTATTCGTGGGTCGTGAAGTGGGATTTGTCGTGTCCGACATCGTCGCCGCTGGTTAAGGTGGGTCAACCTCGTCCTCTATTTGGCGGTGGCGGTCGGCCCTTGGACCCAGTCACCACCTTGATTCTTGCTGCTATGCGCGTCCTTGCCACTGCGATAACTGTCTCTGGCTCTGTGCAATATGCACTTGCGTGGGGTGCTGCTGGTACGCGTCCAACACCCTCCAAGACACCTCTTCAACCCCACTGACGCCTCCCATCCAAAGGACATGAGATGACCGGCACGATCGCACAAATGTACCTCCATCCTTCCGTTCTACCTCGGATCTGTTCCATCGTCTATCCAAATGAAGACCCAAACGACTCACATTGCCATTTGGGCGTCTTGGCCACGTGGGCTGATCGAATTCGATTTCTCCCTCAGTACAGATGGGCCAATCCATACCACTACGTGGGTGGAATTGGCGACTGGCCGCCGAGCAAATGCGAGTATGGGGAGCAAGGATGGCAGGGCCGCGACGGTGTCAATGTCCTGGGTGGGATATACAACACTACGAACTGGTTAAGAGAGGGCAATTCTGGAGCTAGCGAGGCGATCAAGTTCCTTATTCACTTTGTTGGCGACCTCCACCAACCACTGCATTTGACAGCCAGGGACAGAGGAGGGAACGGCGGTCAGTGAGCGTGTTTTACTCTTAGATGATCCTCCTGACGCCTTTGAAAGACAAGGTCCGTTTCCATAACCGCATTACGAGTAAGTGCCGCCTACATTCCTGATACGCCGTCTAAATCCCCTGCAGACCTGCACTCAGTGTGGGATTCGCGTCTCATCTCGAACAGTATCCTCGACACGCCTCACAATTACACCCGTCCCCTCCCGTTTGACGAAGTAGAGAATGCACTGCGGGGGACGATCTACGACCCGCTCATCCGCGCCATCGTATGGGAAGGCATCATGCAACGTTGGAAAAATGACCTAGAGGACTGGCTTGACTGCCCCGATCCAGTTTTACGAAGCCCGCAGCATGTAATGGATGGCGGACAGAGTCCCTCAAACCCGAACCGCTGGGACGACAGCTTTGTCTGTCCATACTACTGGTCTAAGCCCATCCAGACGCTGAACTGCGAGCTCGTCTGGCCCGTCGAGTTCGACCACCCGCCCCACTCACCCGAGCCTCAACCAATTATCGAGCTCGACACGCCTCAGTATGCCGGGAAGATAAGGAAAGATCGAGTCATTGAGAAACTCATCGCTCAAGCTGCGATCCGTATGGCTGCTGTTCTCAATGGATTGTTTTTGGACGAAGGGGCTGAGTTTGAGGGCCAGAGGAGGCTTTACTATCCCACTCTCGCGCATTAGCGACTGCCTTTCTTCAATATTACGTGCATTTCAAGTATACCTAGTGGTACGCCCGTCGCGATTTGGTTCGATGTATCATCTATATCCCTTGTTGGTTATGCACGTAGAAATTAGATCGTAGCCTTGAGTTCACAAGCTTACAGCGGAACCGTACACTGGAGAGCGTCAAGTCAATAAAGTTGCGATGCAAAGAGAGGGCAAGGGATCAGAAAAACCGATGGTTTCATGTCCCCAAGCAAGAACGCGCCTTTCCAAGTAGTGCACATCAAGACGATGTACACACACGAGGTCGGGGAGCTCCAGGAGCAAGAGGCGAATTCAAAGAATGGATGAACACGTTTTCGTCACAAGTGGCCGGTGGAAGTCGACTTACTCCAGCAATCAGACCCCGGTAAGCACGGCGTATGTTCTAGAGATCTAGACAAGTAGTCAGCGGAGAAGGAAGCAGTGAAAGAGAGGCGAGAGATCAGGAATGAGAGTTTTTGGTAGAGGTTGTCCACAATGCCGTTGGCATATTCGGAAGCAGAACTGATTTGAGAATCATCACGGGTATAGGGTAGTATTTACTATACTGATTATTATACTGACCGTTAAAGAAAGGAGGGTGGGCAGCGAAAAGACCAAGTTGGTTCGTATTTGGTCGAACCAAATATCGGGGTTTTTTTCCTGATATCTTCTACTCGATCGATCATTTGTGGGCCTGTATAACTGCACAGTAACTAGGAGATCTCCAACACTTTGCCAGGCGCCAGTCGCCCCAATTTTGGTGCGTGGATGTTCCACGTATGTCCCGTTGTCGGGCCATGAAGAAACCAAGCCATAAATTCGAGTCGTGAATTTCTCATGTGCATTACTCGCTCATGCATCACCAACAGAGCCCTTCATCTCATCGTGGATTTTGTAGCCTTCCGTGCTAACGTTTTCCACTTCAGATGTTCCTTATTACCCGGATGAGTTGACGGTCAGTGTTAGAATTGGTAAGTTTCGTTCCATACTCCCTGTCCGATGAAGGAAACCGTCTCCACAAGAGACAGACAAGCATATGTCCGAATACATCGTGTTGGAAATCTTTTCGTTGCTGAGGCACCATGCCCTTTTTTATTTTCATTCTTCTCGATTTCTGGCTATTGACAATCAACCGCTTGGCAGCAACGGGACACATCGAATCAATCCCTGGGCTACTTGTACTCCACAGTGCCTGCCACCGAGGCCCCCGTGCACGTGAGCAGGAGGTATGGAGACCGCACTCCACCACCCAACGTCATGGTGAGCGAATAGCCCAGCCAAGTGTCGCCTGTTAAGAACTTCCACACCTTATACTTGTTGACGACATATCGCCACCAACATGACCCCGACCCTTGCAATCGTCGCTACGCTCGCTTTTGTCCTCTTACTCTCGAGTCCTGGCGCCGCAGCAAAGAGAAGGCGTGTTGGGAGTGGAGGTGGCAGCTATTGCGTCGATGACCAGAATCAACGAGTGCTCTGTGGAAACACCATAGCCGGGATCGTCGGAGGAGCCATTAGCGGTCTTTGTTCGTTGAATCACTTGTGCCCAGACACCGCTCATGTTTTTGTTCTAACCCACCATTTCTTCCAGTTCTCCTTGCGGCCCTCTACTGCCTCGCTTTGGCTGCCTGGCGTCGCCACCGCTTCCGACGTCGGATGGCGCACTGGCCCAAGACTACTGCTACCGAAGATCACCCAGAGACGAGCACTATAGCTTCGGGCTCGACTTTCACGAACACGGTGAACCCAATAGCGGAGCCGGCCCCTGCGTATACGAGAGTCCTGCACTCCGAACCATACAACCCGAATGTGGCGCCTGTCGGCACGTATGCTGCACCGCAAGCGCCCCCTCCTGCTTACTAGATACCTTATCACGCGTCGGCGCGCGAGTTATGGACCTCTTTCCTTTTGATGAACGCGATGACTAGCACAAAACTCCAGCGATTATGGTGTATATACCCCATACGTATTTACAATGATGTACTACTTGAGGACCTCACTATAGAAGTGTGTGAATACTAAGGAATGCTATTCTAAACTTCAGTACCTTGGACTCCTTTTAATTTGGATCGATGATCCAGACGGGGTTGCTTGCGTCCACGCATGCAGACCTTGTTACCGACTCTGCCTTCGATTACTATGGACTTCGTTTGGCGACAACATCACTCGACCAGCGGTCTGTACAGATTCTCTAGCACGCGTCTTTGGCGTTTCTCACTCGGAGCGGGAGAACAGGATAAAAATATGGCGTCTGGATGAAAATACCGGTCAATGGATAAACGAAGACGAGTGGAAGGTGAGTCCATTGTTCATGTTCGTAATGTCTTGGTTCGTGCTCAACCTGCGACACCTCAACAGGCCCATAGCGCGCCCGTGACGCGTCTCTCGTGGGCGCATCCTGAATATGGAACGATTCTAGCATCGTGCTCGTTCGACAAGCTCGTCAAGGTCTGGGAAGAGATCGGTCCTGGACGGATGGAGCCCGACAACACTGCTCCCGCCCCGGGGACTGGCGGAATTGGTGGGAGCGGGATAACCGGTACCACCGGTACCGTTGGAAGTGCGTCACGCTGGGTTGAACGTGCCAAACTTGTGGAAAGCAAGGCGAGCGTACGGGCTATCGAGTTTGCACCGCGATATTTTGGCCTTAAACTGGTGATCAAACTGTTTGACGTATGCAAGGAGTATTTATTAATATCTTTTTGTGTAGGTGGTCATCTCGTCGGACTCTATCCTTCGCATCTACGAATGTCACGACCTGCACAACCTCTCTCAATGGAATGCAAGCATAACAGTGGACGTAACCAGTCTATCGCCACCGGCTCCTATAACTGAACTGGGCCATGACGCACCCCGGGTTGACTCTTCGCATTCACTATCCGCCCCTAATCTTCCAGTGAGCAGCAGCGTGGCTTCAAGCAACGGGTTCAGTATTGGGAGTAGTAGTGCAACTGGAGATAAGCATGGTCTTGGGAAGAAAGAAGCGGACGGTGGCTGGTGTCTATCCTGGTGCAAAGACAAGACCTACGGCGAATTGTGTGCGGTCGCGGCAGGTGCTACTGGAACCGTAAAGGTGCATGATAGTCAATCCCTATTTCCCATATTGTGCTGACACCTCCCGCAGATTGTTCAACTCCTCTCTTCCCAAGTTGCCGTCCCCGTGCTCACTTTATCTTCGACTGGTCAGACCAACGTGGAAGAAAAGCCTGCACCCGCAATAGCGTCCGTATCCTGGGCACCTTCGTGTGGTCGACGATATCATCTCATCGCGACGGGTGGGCGAGATGGCAACGTACGGATATGGAAGTTGATACCTCCAGAGGACTACCAGTTCCGGCTTGGTCCAGGCGGGGATTCGAGATGGAAGGCAACGAATGTTGGCACGTTTGACGATCATCAGTCGGTCCCTTTCCAGGAAAAAGATCAACGTCGCCTGCTGACTCTCTCCTCTAGCTCGGCTGTCACCCGCGTGGAATGGAATGTCACTGGTACCGTGTTATCATCTGCTGGGAATGATGGAAATATTCGACTGTGGAAGGCGACTTTCGGGGGCACGTGGAGAAGCATGGGCCATATCCACACCAATCATGGTGACGAAGAGCCTCCCACAGACGAGATGGAGGAGGGTTAAGATCTTTGAGCTCTTCTATCTGTTTCCTTGCTTACAATTAATTGAATACTCGTATCTCCTATCACACACAGCAACTTCAATTTTAAATCACGGATGTACACCGCTATGCAAAAACGAGGAATGGATGAAGCGACTGGACGGTGTTGAAAAGGCCCAGTTCTAAAACAGTGTGATCGTTGAATCTTTTAGTAGTGCTAAATGAATGACGCGACGTTAAAGAAGTCGTTGCAAAGAAACACTATAAACCTGTTAAAGGTCCATAGCGTGAAGGGAGCATTTTAGTCGTCCTCCTCGATGCCCTCGGGCTTGGTAAGGGTGCTGACGTCGACACCAGGAAGAGGGAACCGCCTAGCAAAGGCACGGACGTCCTTGGTGAGTTGTTTGACGGCCTTGGCACCCTCGCCATCACCGAAGAGAGCGACGCGTTCGAAATCCTTGAGCAGCTTGGAGCCCGCCTCCTTCTGCAGCTGCAAACCGAGCTGGATGGCACGGTGCATGAATTCGGCAACCTTCTTGATATCTTCTTCCTTCAAGCTCCTTGAAGTAAGTGCTGCAGTACCGAGACGAATACCACCAGGGACTTGAGCGGAGGCATCACCGCTGACGGCGTTCTTGTTGATGATAATACCGGCGTAGTCGCAAACCTTTTCCGCCTTGGAGCCAGTGAGGCCAAGGGGGCGCAAGTCCCAGAGGATGAGATGGTTGTCGGTACCCTCAGTTTGTAGACGGTAACCCCTGCCGTGGAGCTCGGCGGCTAACACACGAGCGTTGGTCACGACTTGCTTGGCGTATGCCTGCCAGCTGGGCTGAGCAACCTGGAGGAGGGCAGTCGCAACGCCCGCGATGGCCTGATTGTGGGGACCACCTTGGCAGGCGGGAAAAACAGCATCGTTAACACGCTTCTCGAGGTCCTTGGCGCCTTCAACGTCCTTGCGGAAGAATATGAGACCGGCGCGGGGCCCACGGAGGGTCTTGTGGCTATCAACAGTAGTCAACATCCTACAGCAGCAAAATTGGGAGAAGAACGCACGTGGTGGTTGTAACGACGTGGCAATACTCAAATGGGCTCGCCAACTGGCCTCCAGCAATCAAGCCGGATGTGTGAGCAATGTCACACATTAACCAAGCTTGTTGCTCATCTGCGGTCGCACGGAGAGTCTTGTAGTCCCAGTCACGAGGGTACGCGGATGCACCGCAGATGATGAGTCTAGGTTTGAAGACCTTTGCAGTTTTATTGACGCCTTCATAGTCGATGAGTTGGGTCTCCGGCACGAGCGAGTAAGGCAGCGACTGGAAGTAGATCGCGGACGCAGTGATCTTCTTTTTGGCGGTATAGTAACCATGGGTCAAATGGCCACCATCGGGTAGGCCCAGGCCCATCAGGCGGTCCTGCGGCTGGAGGAGGGCCGTGAGGGCCGCGAAGTTGGCGGTCTGGGGTTAGGCGTAAGTGGGGGAACTTCGATTTCGTAAGCGAGACACTTACGCTGCCAGAATACGGCTGTACATTCACTCCCCAGACCTGTGAGTGGTGGGAATATCAAGGTTTGTCCAGAGAATGATCAGACCGGAGTGGCGGACCTTGGGATCGAGGCCGAATGCTTCGAGGGCTCTCTTTTGGCATAGTCGCTCGAGTTCGTCGACGTACTCGTTACCACCGTAGTATCGAGCGCCAGGCAAACCCTCCGAGTACTTATTCGTGAGAATACTCCCGACGGCTTGCATTGCAGCCAAGCTGGTCAGGTTCTACATGAAAACAGAGTGTAAGAGACTAGGCCAGGATCGAGCGGGGTGGCGAAGACTCACCTCGGACGCGATAAGCTCGAGACCACTGTACTGGCGCCATGTCTCCTTGTCAATGATGTTCTGGACAACAGGATCGATGTCTGCTAATTGCCTATATAGATCCGCGTTCTATATGGGGGAGAAATTTTCAGCAGCGCGCTCTGGGACGATTCCGGTTCTGCGGGGGGATTTGACAGCCCCGGGGTTCGAAAGGACACCGCGAAGAGTGCTGCGTCCTAAAGACGAGCGGTACGTGACAGCTGCTTCACCGCACGAAATGACGAACGGCACCGGCGGAACTCCGAATCAGGTCCCATGGGCTGTCGAGAACGAAGGACACGACATACATAGTCGGCAGGAGCGTTTGCCATTGTGCGCGCTGTGAACGGGAAAAGAGAGTGGCGAGGAAGGGAAATAAGACGCGAGGGTCTCGCGAAGATTCGGGGCGCAAGTCCGAGCATCTGAACAACGCGGCGGAGAGCAAGTTGTTGAGCAAGAATACACGCGGGATTGTCTTAGAATGTAGTGAACAGTAGCTACAACCACCCATTAGAATTCTTCGAAAAGGTCGTCCACTTTCACCGTGTCCTCGTCGACGTCGTATGCCCAACCTTGCACATCCTGCTCGCTCCCCGCCCAGCTCATTGCGGGCAGCAGTGCCCAAGTAGCCCACTCCTTGAACCCCTCATCAGCCCACACATCATAGCGACCATGCTTGCTCATGACCTCAGCCTTCTGCACAAAGGACCGAACCCGTGATTCGCGTCGGCCTTGGTATTCGCGCCGCCAAAGTTCCGCGCTCAGATAACCATCAGGATGGGTCATAACGGCCGCAAGGATGTTCGCAATCATCGCCGCGTCCTCGACGGCCATCCCGACACCCTAGACGTTTGAAAACTCCGTCAGTCGGCAGAACGAAAGAAGGTGTGGCGTCTCACCTGGGCCGCAAACGGTGGCATTGGATGTGGAGCATCTAACGGGATATTAAGACCGACTTCGAATGGAAAATAGCAACGTACCACCAAGCAAGACGACCCGACCCTTGGGGGAATACCACTTGTCTGGCGATGGATGAAGTGTGTACACCGGCCAGTATGCAATCTTTTGAGTAGCACGGAGTATCTCGGGACACGGCGGTGGGAAGTGGCCATAGGTCTCGAGGAGCTCTCGACGAATGGCGGCGGGGCGTTCTTCTTCAGAGTCCGGATTGGGTACTATCTTTGGACTTCGAGAAGCGAACCAATATATGTGGCTCCCTGTATTTGACGCGGAGGCAATGGTGAAAAGTCCGTGGTCTCGTGAGAGCACCCCAATCGTCTTGTGGGTCCTCAAGGCGGCAGTATACGATTGCGGGAGCGAATCAGTTTCGAGGATACCGTCTACAATGAAAGTGAACGACTTTAGCCATCCTCATCTGGCGCCATCACTTACAAGTCATGGTAAGGCCACTATAAACTGCGCGAGGCTTCTCCCACCTGGAGGGTAATAATCAGAGCAGGAGATACAAGGTAAAGGCACGTAACTCACGGAGGTGCATCCTTATAAAGTTGGTCGCGCACGAAAGAGTGAATGCCATCGCAGCCGAGAAGGAGATCTGCACTGGCAATAGTGCCATTGTCAAACGCGATATGGACGCCGTCATCGTCCTCTGCGATTTGGACAGCCTTAGCGCCGTACATCACCGTGAGCTTGCCTGAATCCTCATAAGGTTCTAGAGCATCAAGAAGAGCCGCATGAAGGGCAGTTCGGAGGACCCGAGTGCCTTCATACCCCCTCGCAAAATCGCATGAAGGGATGTGCTCTGGGTCATGGTTGTTCTTTGAGGAATGGGAGCGAATTGCAGGCGTCGAAGTGCTACCTGGCCTACGACCGCCATAGTAGACCTCTCCGATCTTTTCACCGTGTTCATTCCTGCGGGTCGTCAGCTTGGCCCATTTAGACGGATAACGACTTACTGGAGGAAAATGCTCGGAGTCGGGGCACCATAGTCTGGCTTCACGCCGAGTCTAGCAAGCACGCGGAGAGCATTAGGTGCAAGATTGAAGGCTCCACCGATCGTTGCGGGCCAGTCGCGGTGCTCAAAGATTGTCACGTTGGAGATCTCAGTTCGTTGGAGAATGGCGAGTGCGGCAAGGGGCCCAGTAATCCCATTGCCGAGGATGAACACGGATTGAATACCAGCGTGCGGCATGGTTCAGGTCGTGTGCTAGATAGATGGGCAAGGTTCTAGGTGGGTGGTCTGGTTGAAGGCGCTTTGTTCGGCCACAGCGACCCTGCGCTACCAATACGGGGTAATTCGCGTCCTGTAGGGTTCTCAAATGCGTTTTGGTTACCGGTGCGGACAAAGGGAGCAGGCGAGCTCGAACGGGGGACGAGCTCGACCGCGGGTGATTGAGGGTTGAGGAAAAAAAGAGGTGGCGGCGATGCAGGAGAGCCCGTAAAACTGTGGTAAGAAGATACGAAAATACACTGCTTTGCGAATAGTGACCGCAGCCAAGGTTGACAATTCTGGACCTAGCCCCAAGCTAAGCTTCGCCAGAGCCGCCGTCTCCAGTCAGCAACGGGGATGGACAAGCCTCCTGTGCTCCGTTACAAGAGCACCAACAGCCGCCTCCACCTCACAGACGCAGAGGAGACTGGGCGCGCAATCCCCGCTCTTCGCCGGGTCCCTCCCCGCATCAAGGCCGTTGCTGGTCCTATCCTAGACGACTTTCTCCAGCTTGCTGTTGAGTGTGATCGAATTGAAGACCAGCTACAAGCCCAGGAGGCCGCAAACGATAAGCTCTCTGGTAGACTCGATGGGACCAAGTCGACACTGGAGGTGGTCACCTCGAGGTATACTCATGCGAATGAGCAGATCATGGGTTTAAGACGACAACTCGGGGAGAGACGCCAAGACGACGCAGAACGGCAGAAGCAAGCACTTAGAATCCAAAGAGAGACGGGGGAGCAAGTTACGGCGTTACGCAAGGAGTTGGAGGACTTACGGAAAGAGAACAAGAGGCTCAAGGCCTCGCTTGTCCAAAAGGAGCGAAAAGACTCTTTGCAAACCACCGTAACTGCTGTAATCCCTCTGCCGCCTCCCGAGCTCCGAACCCGTAAGGACGTCAAACGCGACGACGAGCTGAAGCGGCTTGTGATTCAAACTTCCTCTCTCAACGACGACTTGGAGCGCCAACTGGAGGTGCGCCGCGAGTTAGAGGGAAAGCTTGAGAAAGCCAAACTGGAATTGGAGCTCAAGGATCGTGCTCTCAAAGACCTTACCGTCAAGCATGGCTCGACCTCAAAGACCGTCTTGCGGCTCCAAGACAGGATGGCGACTACACAGGAGTTCTTGAACATGGAGGACGGCGTTCGTGCGGACGCGGTCCTCCAGTGCGTCATACGAATGAACGAGGAGATCAGTCACCTCGCCGGTTTGATAGCTACCAGCGCCCCGCTGGCCATCAATGATTTGCATTGGCCGGAAATCAGCGACCTTGATCGGTTGACCGTGACTTCCTTCCTATCACGACAATTTCTCCCGCTCCTCACAACTAATGAGCTGGAGAAACGGCGTCTGTACCTCGATTTGGCTGTTCGAGCCTGCCTCGTTTCCCAGGTCGATGCGATCGTTGAATGTGGATGCTTCGGTCTCCGAGATGACTTGAATGAATTCCTTGATCAACTCACTGCAATCGTCAGAAGCGAAAGTATGTCCTATTCATAATTATCTGATTGTGTCCACCCATCAACTGAACCACGCTGTAGCCTCACAAACCACTGCTGCGCGCTGGAGGGCAATCACCCACCAGGCTATTCGACAAAGTCCTGAGTTTCCAACCGACCATTCTCTTGCTGATACTATGGTCCATATTCTTTCCTCTATCCTGAGTGTCGCCGGTTGTCCTTCTGCGCAAGAGGAAGCTGCCAGGTGGAAAGACGACATTTATAGCATCCATGGCAGTGCCGCGGCCTTTGAGGTTGATATCAAACAAAAGGTTATGTCGACGTTCTATCACTTGCGCGTGCCAGCGGTCAATGCGCTATTCCAAGCCCTGGAGATGACGGATGTATCGGTCATGGTTGAAGGGCTGCGGGGCTCAGAGAATGAGCCTCGGGTAGGACTTAGGAGGGTGCTCGCCAGTGTTGGGCTAGGGCTGGCGGCGACATATGGACCACTACGGAAGAAGGCCGGCTCAAGAATCAAGACGGAAATACGGCTCGAGTCCGCCGTCGTTTTGGACGACATTTTTCCTCATCAGCAGGAGAATGACTGAGTTGCTGTCGAATGTTAACCCTGGGGACCTGGCCAGGGATTGGCGTATGATACCTGAGATATTAAGATCGGGACATTACTGGAAATAACTGCGTTGTTGAGGGTATTTTTAAACTGTATTGGGACTGTCCGTGAGCTGAGACCAAAATATAATTCTAGGATTAGCTCGATTGCCGACCTGCTGCGCATCGGCTCTAAATCCGTCCAGCGGGACAGTAAGGAATTAGCCTTAACGTTGTTAGCCTCACTATTAATCAAACACTTCCTGAAGCTTCCCTCACCTCCATGCACCTCTTATCCGGAATGGGCAAATACATCCAACAGCGGCGACGAGTGGTCGTCATCCTACTTTCATCTCTCTCTATCTCAATATTCATTCTCTTGTGGGCTTCACCACCCAGGACATTCACTCGCTCTCTCGACCCCTATATCACCTCAGGTATATCCTGGATGGATGGTGACAATAGCAATAGCAAGGCACCATGCTGGAAAACCGCACCCGCCCTCTACCACTGCTTTCGAGGCTCAGTACCCGGGTCTACCAACAACCCGCTACGGTCTACAACCGACATGGAGGCGCTGGTGGTGCCCACACAACCGTGGCACCCATCCCACTGCATCGACGAATTTTTTACTAATGTCAAGCCGTGCTCGGCACACCACCTAACAACGCTGGATGTCGTCTGGACGTGGGTCAACGGATCAGATGTCCTCTTTCAACAAGCACTGTGGGATGCCGCAGGTTCCATGGCTACCCAGCCCCGAAAGAATGCCGTGCCCGGCAAGCTTTATCGGTAAGCATGTCATGCGCTCCACGATTCCCGCTCCACTAGCTTACAATTACTGATAGTGACCACGATGAACTCAAGCACTCAGTCCGTTCCGTTCTCCAGCACTTTGGCGGTCACACGACTCAATTCCATCTCGTCGCTGCGGATATGCCCCACCCCGATGGCCGGAACGCCTTCCGACTCGGACTAATGCCGCAATGGCTAGACTCTGAGGCTATGGATCATTGGAGGCATGGTCATATTAGCCTTGCCCTGCAGCACCATTCTCAAGTATTCATTGATCCCGGCCGTCCGAGTTTTAATAGGTACACCCATTATTCTGTGTGGTGCAGAAAGCGCGACTTGATGCGGTTCCAGTTTCTCTATAGAATCACAGTTTCTTGCCTTGCACAATATATCAGACTATTAGTACGTCCTCGCTGTGATTTAGATCTAGTCTTGCTAAAGCTTTTCACAGTATTTACATGGTATTTGTTGACCCCTATGTTGAATGAACCCCATATAAAGGTTCCGCACAGAACGACGACCACTTTATGACCAAGGACCTTGCGGCAACAGATTTCTATTCATCACGTACGTACAAAACTACCAAAGCATCATGTCGTTCATGTTGTTTCCCAGCTTTTGGTGTTGTGCTACGATTCTCTCCTAAACTTCTTGTCGAAGCAGCTGAGTGGCCAAACCAACTCGCAAGTGGTGGTGAATGGGGCCCTCTACGATACTCCAATTGGCTCCTTAATCAACGATTTGGCCAAAGAAATCGCCCTTACGTGGCCCACATACCCAAAGTGATATCTCGAGCGCTTTTCGCAGAGGTATCCAGCATCTGGTCCAAGGAGTTCCTCGACACTTCAGGACACCGCTTCCGCGGTGAACGTGACGTCTACAGTGTATTTCTCTTCACCCACTTGGTCGTCGAACGCGCCAGAGAAATTATGTTATGGTCGTGGATCGTTGGTACGATCGGAGCTGATGACGATACGTGGGGCGCTGAAGAGGGCGAAAAGGCTTGGAAAATACTTAGAGGAGACGAAAGCACGGAGGAGATTCATGTGACCCTCCCTCAAAGGGCCACTTTAAGCCCCGAGCGCCTTGAGTCTTTATTCCTGGAAGCAGGAGAGGAGCCACCGAAAGAAACAGAGTATCTCCTCTGTGCGTGCTATGTCTCTCCACCTCGACCCTTGGCTCACCACCTCTATAGCGTGGATGGATGCTTTCCCATATGGCATGCTAAACGGACCGCCACTCCAGCAGTGGCCGCGCGTCTCCGATGGCAACCTTACAGTGACTCAAGAACAGTTGCCACACCACTCCTGGGCGAACTGCAAGCTGGTCCGCGAGAAATGCTTCGGTTCCCACAAGCAAGCATCTGAGGTTTTCAAACATGTCGCATTTAACGACACGCGATGCGGCGATTGTAGTACGTGTTTAATATTTCCGAGGTTTGTCCCGCCATCGAGCTGATGTACAGTCATTAATGCTCTTCTTCGAGCGAGCGGCCCCGTCGGCTTGTCGGCTTTCCTCCCTCCCTCCGAACGTATAAATTCACCATTTCACACCCAGGATTCTCCAATACCTATTCCGGAAGATGCTCCCGTTCTCTTGCCCTTGACTAAAGACTGGCAAACGACCGACTTCACCTTATACAGCTGCTTGCGAGCACGGGGCCCTGTACACGTCCGAGAATGGGTCCTTCGGGTTATGGCTCGGTACAAATATGTCATCGGTACGTTATTTTACTGTTCAAGCCAGCTGTCTCTCACTGAGCTACTTGTCTAGGGGAAACTCCTCACCAATTTTTACAAATGAAAGCTAACCGTCAAATAAAGGCAGACCTGAAGCGGTTACGGGGCGACACTGCGCTGCTCGCCGTGAATGATGATATACAGAACACGCCGTCGTTGGTCGGCCCGATCTTGACTCAATGGATGGCCAATCGTTGGAGGGTACATGCAGAATGGGAATCTTAGGTGTACTTGTAGGATGGTTGTTGGACGTTCCTCTGCCCAATCGACGTCTTGAATACCGGTTTACGTGTTTGACTTATGAGCTCGCACAGACACCTGTACCAATATGATCGGGTATTTAAATAGATTGGCTCATCTGTTTGGATCCACACTGTGCGATCGAATCCTTCGCGAAGCGCCAAACAGATTAGCGCTTGAACTCAACTCTTCCAGACTGCAAATCGATGTCTTCCAAGAAACCCAAGGGAGTCGATGCAAAGCCCTCCAAGCAAACGACGTTATTCGATGCGTTCGAGAAAGTGAGAGGCGGCAAGGACATGTCGCTATCATCGGCATACTCTCCGACTACCGACCCCCCGCCCTTCCCAGTGGCGATGCCCACAGGGACTCAGCATACGGACGAGAAGCCGGAGCATGTCTCTCCCCACTTTGCCTCTTCGACTACCTCCACCTATAAACCATTTTTGCTCCGTGTGGGGACTGGGTATATGGAAATCGACGACGGCGGCTCTACCCCAGCGATGAAGGAACCCATCTCAATGCCCGTTCCTTCTACGTCCAATACCCTGGCGATGCCGTCATCTCGCCCGTCCACCCCGAACCTGGCACAGCAAGTCAACAAAGATAACGAGCGCAACGCGGCAGTTGCCGCCGAGAATATCGAAATCCTAAAATTCCTTGTTCCTACTGTATTCAACGATCCCGAGCATGAACCAAGGGGTTACCTGTACGACTCGGAACGGTTTGGACGCATTGGAAGGAGGTACTGTCCGGGATTCACAGTTGCTCCCGGAGACAGCCGAAAAGGTTGCATAGTAAAGGTTCTTGATGCGGACGCCTACGACGTCGCTTGCGATACGATAGCTCGAGCACAAGGAAGTCAAGGTAGCATGAACGCACCTTCTAGCGAGAAACCACCTGTAGTTTTGAACCTTGCAAACCAGAATACCAGAGGTGGTGGGTGGCGAAAAGGAGCGATGG
>Ga0307513_10003121_pt1 | contig 22616 bp, 26 predicted proteins | sample 15_EM_MG_FD_202174 | JGI IMG/M metagenome (GOLD analysis project Ga0307513, IMG submission 202174) | Populus trichocarpa ectomycorrhiza microbial communities from riparian zone in the Pacific Northwest, United States - 15_EM | ecosystem: Host-associated > Plants > Roots > Unclassified | place... | reverse complement strand
CGATGTTTTCTTTGAAAAGTTCAAGCTCATGGACCATCTGCGCGCGCTCAAGCAATACCTTCTCCTCGGGCACGGCGACTTTGCCGACCAACTTATGGAAGCTTTACTGTATGCCCAACTTCATGATGTGTTTCCTCGCAGCCCATTTACCCTTGAATAACAGCCCAAGCCTATCTCGTCCTGCAAACACCCTCTACCGACACAACTTAACTGCCACTCTCGAGGCAGCCATCCGGTCCACCACTGCAAGACACGATCCAGTTGACATAATCCGTCGTCTCGATGCGCGCATGCTTGAATACTCGCATGGCGAAATCGGTTGGGATGTCTTCACTCTCGAGTACAAAATCGATGCACCAATGGACACGATTGTCGACCCCAAATCGATGGAGTCTTATTTGAAGATCTTCTCCTGGCTCTGGAGACTAAAAAGGGTCGAAGGCGCCTTGACACAATTGTGGTCAAATATCTGTGGCGGGGCAAAGACATTCCTCGAAGGTGGGAAAGGGAAGGAGGGAGGAGAGCTCAAGCGAGAGTGGCACCGAGTCCGCATCGTCCTTGCGGAGATGATCCATTTCGTAAGGGAATTGCAGGCGTTCTGCCAGCTCGAGGTCATCGAATGCTCATGGAAGGAGCTCATGGACTTCATAAAGAAGAAGGAGGGGGATTTGGACGCCCTTATTCAGGCGCATCGGAACTACTTGGAGAGGACCGTCCGGAAGGTGCTGTTGGTTAGCCCCAAAGCGGGGAAAGAGGTGAGAGCGTTCCACAAGGAAGTGCCCATAGGCTGACACTATCGATTAGGAGCATATCCTTATTGCAATGCGTGAGTTGCTAAACAGCATTTTGCAGTTTCGCGATGCTGTGGATACACTGTACCAGTACTCCCTGCTTGAAGCTGCACGCTTGGATAGCACCCGTGACCACGAACGAGTGAGTATCTCCTTTCTTGTCGGTTTTTAGCCAGTCATGACAAACCGGTTGCATAGGGAGTGGTCACAATGTTTGACGGCGACCTACCCAAAGCCACAACTGCAGCGGAAAATCTTCCCCGTGTCTTACGTCGGGTACGGGAGTATAGTACATCATTCTCTGAACGAGCGCAGAGCATCGTACATTCGTTGCAAACACACCCCGACTTGGATTGCCGGTTCCTGGCCGTGCGATTGAGTTTCTCAGACTACTACAAGTCTAGGAAGGAGCTCAGAGCAGATATGGAGAGTAATAAAACCGGTGCGACGTCAAATACGAATAAATAGGGATGAGGTGTGCTACCCGACATTTTAACTTGTTGTACTTCTCCACACCCAAATGTAACTCCCTTGTTGTTTACGGAAGAGAAGACCGGTGGTCGACTTGCTACTTCAAAATCCTCTGCTCAGGTCTCATCAGCCTCAATCATATTCGGCCTGCCAGTACCTTGTACTTGTTGCGAGTCCATGATGCGGTGATAGACAATTATCACCAATTTTTACTCATCTTAGTATGCAGTCCCGGTGGAGCAATTGCCTGGTGAACTCGAGCACTCGCTTGAAGCCCTCGCTAATTGGAGACGAACAATGCGAGGCCTCTCAGCGTTCCATATTATGAAAACACTCTCATTACCATTCGAAAGTGGGCCGTTTCCGAATGACAACCCTCGTCCACACGGAAAATGGTCGGCGGCTTGATACTTTGGGACCAAAACGGGTGTGCATTTACACAGGGATCTTCGTACAGGCGAGACAGTATTCACTTCTTCTTTACTTCCCGTAGCTCAAATGATACCTCTTCTTCATCTTGGACATTGTAAAATGCGAGTGTCTTGCTGTTGGATAGGGTGATGGTGCCCATCTGCAATCGCATGCGACTCAACGGTACTGTCGTCCCGATCTGGCCAATGATGCGATCTCGCAGAGTCGATACAAGCGTGGAAAGTGTGACTTCCGGGATCGGGACCGTCGACCCATCAAGCTTCCACTCTGGCTTCGCAGCATATTCAGGTAGCTTAACGTTGACTGTAATGGGTTCCTGAAGAAAGTTTCAGATTAGAGAGTGGACCCCTTTGGAACCCTGAAAACCTACTGGATGGTAAGCGATCCAAGTATCCTCGGGCCATAGAGCCCCATCAGGTCGTCGCTGTACCCTCGGTCGCTGCACAGCACCAAACTGACCGTCGGCCATCATCTCATCTGCAGATCTCACGGTACCTGCAACAGGAGGTGGTGGACCACCGAGAGCGGCTAACCGTGATGGGTGCATGCCGGGCGGGGGAGGCGCATAGCCAAAAGGCTGGGCGGCTGTGAGACCTTGGTAGTGCAGCGGGGGTAGAACGACTGGAGCGGCTTGTCCAGGAGCGAGATTGAATATGGGTACAGACGGTTGTGGAGCAGCAGAAACGGTCGCGGCCGTATACCCAGCGTCTCCGGCTGCGACTGATGGGTTGGGTGGAAGTGGGAGTGAGGGCGGCGGCGGGGGGAGTGACGAGGTTGCTGGGACTACTGCCGGTCCAATTCCAGGACCCATTGCGTTCGGGTCTTGCCTGTAAACGAGACTATTAGATAGCGTGGCTCAATGAAGGCAAAGCACTCACTGTCCCAAGCCATGAGCACGATGTATAGCGGCAATCTGCTCGTCGAGGTTAACGTTTGTTTGGAACTTGTCCATGGTCCCTGCTTTCGAAGCGGTATGGCCATCCCAAACGACTTTCTCTCTCTCCTTTCGTTTTGCCTTTTCTTCTTCCTCTTCTTGTTTTCTCCGCTCTTCCGCCTCCTCGGCACCGAAAATATCCACTCGCTTCTTTGCGAGGGTCCTCAGAGACGCGGATACATCCGCCCCTCGCTGCAGCTCGTTAGCTTGCGCACGGGCTCGTTCAAGAGCATCTCGTTTGTCCTTCCATCTTGGATCCAAGAGTTCAATGCGCACGTGTTCGTCGAGCTCTGCGACAGGTATTTGCTGACCACAGATTTGACAAGTAGTGGTGTGACTCTTGGATGATTGCTTGTCGACCAGAGCTATCGAGAAAGGTCAGTCTATTGAGTCATCCACAAGGAGAAATGACACACTCCTCGGGACATAATCCTTTCGAATCTTCATCGGACCGCCGTGCTCCAAGTTCTTTGCTTGCAGTTCGCGAGCACGAGCTTCTTCGCGCGCGCGTTCTTCGTCGTCCTTCTTCCTTCTTTGTCGAATTTCAGCCGCCTCTTCATCGTCGCTCTGCTCCATCTCTGCCTCTTCATGTCTCGCCACATCCGCAGATTCCTTGGCACGGAGCGCGTCAAGGTCAGGCTGAGCGTCCTCCATGATCATCGCGGCCATTCGTTTCTCCGCGAGAGTCCTTTCCTCCATTTGCTGGATAGTCATTGGTGCGGGCAACTCAGTGACGGCGTCAGACTGGGTAAACTCGATTGTCTGTACGATAGCAAATTCGTGCCAGTCAATCTCGGCGAACGCAACTGAATAATACCATCTTGTTAGTCAACTTGAGGGTGAATTCGGTGAAAAGCACACACTTCTGTCAGCCTCCAAATCCTCCTCACGCTTCTTATCCTTCTCCTTTTGGATCCGCTCCCACTTGGCCCTCCTACGGGTCTCTGCCAATTTCTTCCACTTGCCATTCGGACCCGCAACATCGCCAATTTTTGCGAGCGTCTCTTTAGACGGCAACAAGACCAACCTGTATTGTTCCACCATTCGGTTGAACAGACCAAAAAGCGCAGATGTAGGCCGCAAGAAATCGAACTGGTAGTTCCTGCCCTCCTTTTGAGAAAGCGCCGCCAGGAAGGACCGACCCCGCTGAGCCGTGAAGAGCGCCGTGAGCTTCATGACGTCTACATCGACAGCTGGCATGGGTGGTATGCTGAGAACGTAGTCCATAGGCGGCGGTGCCTCTCCCTCGTCTACACTTGCCACGATTTTGTCCACTTCCATCGCTTTCGTATTCTGCGCGGCGTCAATCGCCTCCTCATCCTCTTCACCAGCGATTATTCGTTCTACACGATATATATAGTAAGCATGGTAAGGGTCTGAGGAGTTGAGGAACGAGAATTTGGGATCTTCACGTCGGCTTTCGCGAATACGGTCTTCGAATTGCTGACGGGTAGTAGACCGTGCGACGTGGCTTGCAGTCCGTGTGATGATATCTGGGGATTAGTAAATCAGCCAGACACACGCGTTTTCGTCAAACAAATATCTCACTTTTAATGTCTGGCGGCGGCAGAATAATATCAGAACTCGCAAACTTGAGCGTAGTTCCTTTTCCATTTGCAGACGATGCGCCATTGGCATCTGTTGCGGCCGGTGCGGTCTCAACTATGGTCATTGAGTTTGAGGAGTTGGCAGGAGCCAAGTGGTAAGTGGTTCACACTTGGACCCAAACGCGCTGTCTGGATATGTTCGGCCCTTTCGTACCAAGTAGGATATGCATGTCAGGTTTGCTATGGTATGTAGCATGTCAAAGTATGGCTCCACTGGAGACGAGACCACGTATAGGAAAATTCCGTGGCGAATGTCGAAGAGCCGGAAAGCGAACCAAAGAAAGCGGCTCAAGTTGGTAGACAGTGTGATTGAAACAGTGAGAGCAAGTGGGGTCAAGTGCAATGCGCTAGTGAGTGCCCTACTTGCACCCCATTTGGCCAATCATTTAAGCTATACTCAGGACAAGGCCCTTCTGCTTCCTAAAGAGCACGAGATGCTACCCAAGGATAAGTACACTGTATTCTCAAGGAACTCCCGGGGTTTTCGAAAGGGCATCCATAAAGTGCCCAAATTTACTCGGGTCTGCAGCTCATTTACATTGTAAAGGCTCTCTTATTAACAATATTCTCAGATAACACATAGAGTGAATCCTATCGGATTTTAAACTCATTGTTTACGATCTTGTCTCCCAACTGCTTTTCGGGGATAATCAAACAGAGTCATCACCAAAGAGGCCCCAATCAACGATTTGAAGTGACTTTGCGCAGATCCTGAAGGCCCCCTTGACACCTAGAAGGGTGAGGTCATCGATCGACTGGGAGCTAGTGACCGTCGGCACATTGGCAGTAAAGACCAAGTCCACGTTTTGTTCCGGGAGCCTATAGATGGCCATGAAGATCTTAACCACATCCATTTCGGTCCGATTAAACTTTGAGACACGCTGCTCGCCATCCAGAAAGATAGGGGGTGGCGTGGTATTGGGAACTACCATCGTGTCCTCGGGTAAAATCACCTCCAGGACATCCGTGGACGCGGCTTCATTGTCGTGAGCGAGAGAGTCGAAGTGGAATCTGGGTCGGTGGTTAGTTGAGGTCGGCGCCTAATGATGTTGCTGCCCACACGGCGGCGTCCTTAGGATCGTTGGGATCGACGCGCACGAGGACTTCGAGGATGAAGCTGACGTTAGACTGAGGGTCCAGGAAGACCTCTTGAGTGTCCGGGACCTGGCGGAGGTCGCTGGGTGGGTGGTCAGTGGTGGACTTCAGGCTGGAGACCGACACGCACGATACGTCGAGTAGGCCCTCTGCCATGTACGCAATAATAGCACCTCCAAAGAGCAATTTGGATGAGAAAGACATCGGAGCAGCCATGGAGTGCAACTCCTTGGAAGTGGTTGGGGGCAAGTGGTGGCACGTCCATCTCAAACTCCGCCATCTCAGCAGCGCGGAAAACAAAGCGATCACCGACGCGTCAATGGACTACAGACGACTCCAGGTGCCCGGGTCGAGTCTCCCAGTACCGACTTCCGCGCAGAAAACGCCTATCAACTATGGTCAACAGAAGAAACGCATGTCCATGCTGCGACAATCCCTCGGCGGGGGCTTCAAGCCTCCCCTACTCCAATCTACCACCAAGCTAGACAAGCAACTAGTATTATCGACTGCGTCCAAGAGTATTGGCATCCGCCGACAGTCTGTCCGCCCAGCAGCTAATCCGTTGCTCGCCAGTGCCCAGAAGCCGGCTCGGACGCCGTAAGTGCTTTTAATATCATTTACATGTCACCCCAATCTCACGGGGAGTCTAGACTGTACCCTGCTTCGATGAATACTCCACGAGTGATCACCGCCCAAGGCGACGACCGACCACTACGCGACAAGCCATATCAGGCAAAACTCGTCAGGGAGATAGTCGCCTATGCTGCAGAAAATGGGTTCAGTATCACCTTTCAGGCGCTCATTAATACGCCGACTCTGAAGGACTTCACCGACCTCTTCCACTTCCTCTACAACCAAATCTTTGATCCCGGCCATACATGGGATCCTCGCGCGAAAATAAACGACGATTTTGTCCCCCTCTTGAAGACAATGCGGTACCCCTATCTTGACCAGGTCTCCAAGGGCTTGGGTGGGGGCGTTGTTGCTCCCCATTCATGGCCAGCGCTCTTGGGGATGCTGCACTGGATCGTAGAGTATGCAAAAGTGGAGAATGCATGGGCAGAGGCCCAAAGTGATCCTATCTTCATGGATAACCTGCCTGCGGACTTCGGCAACGACTTCCTCCCTCGTATATTCTTCGATTTTACAGCGGACGCTTGGGAGGACTTCTTGGACGGGAAAGATCATTTTCCTCGACAAGAAGCAGCACTCAACAACGTTTTAGAACAACGCTACCAGCTCAGGCGCGCGACTTTAGAGGAGCATGAGATGGAACAAATTACGCTGCGGCAAGAGGTCGCTGAACTCAGCAAAGCATCTCCACGAGAAGCACTAGACGAAGAGATGCGGGTATTGGAGGAGGAGTTAGATAAGCTCAAAGAGCAAATGATGACCTTCAGCGCGAAACATAGTGGTGCCGTCGACAACATATCGCAGGCGGAGCACGACATCTTGATGCTCGAAAAAGAGAAGATTTCCCAGGAACATAGGTTCGCGGGAATTCTGGAGGAGCTCAAACGACAAAACCTCTCTCCAGAAGAAGTCTCTCGCCTCCGACGTGACCGCGAGGCGTTCGAGCGAAACTTTGACGATCTTAAATCCAAGTACAACGATATCCAGAGCTTAGTGCGCGAACGCGAGATCGAATTCTTCCGTCAATCCGACACGGTGGAAAATCTCGTCAGCCAGTTTGAAAACCTTACATACGAACTCGGCCTACAACCCAACCCCCTTCCACCATTTAAGGAGGGCGATTTTAGGATTGTGTTCAATAGCGCGACGGACAATCTGAAAGCCATGTTGGTGGGGCCGGACTTAAGTACTGAGATGCGAAGGAACCTACTTCGCTTTATTGATAGTATGAGAAAGGCTCTGGATGACGCAGAGAAGGAGAGGATCCAGTTGGATAACGAACTGGACCTGTTGGAGACAGAGGCCGAAGCGGCGAAGCAGGCAACGGACGCGCTCGCCAACGACCTCGACTCGCGATTGGTCGATATTGACCAGGTCAAGCAGGTGAGTCTTTTATGAACAAAATTAGGCGCCTTGGCTGAGGTTGTCCTCAGAAATCTGCTGAGGGCATCAGCATTGTGAACAACGAGATCGAGGGCCTTCAGAGAGAGCTAACAAAGATCAAAACACATAATCAGAGCAGCTCGATCCAGTTGTCTACGAAGGTCGACGCACTTAAAATCGAGTACGTATCCTCAGTCCGTTTTGTGAGTGGCAGCATCTTGAAGGTGTCAACCTTACAGGCAAGCAGAGACGCGTGAGAAGGTTCGTAAACTCAAGGAGAGGACGATTGCTGAGATCGTCAAGAACGTCGAGGAGATCCTCAAGACCAAGGCGTATGTCTCTGAGCAGCTTGAGCACCTAGCACGAATGGCAAAGGATGACGAAGCACGGGGGTTAGAAGAAGATTCTGTAGCAACTTAAGCCTGTTTCCTCGCCCCTGTACGGATCCGGTGCTCGTGTGACCCTAGTTTCAATCATCTATTCCCAATCTATCATGTTGTAGCTTAGTTTCCATAATTTACTATTCTCGTATTACGACATAAGGCTACATATGCGAAGCGAACAGAGAAGACTAAAACAGTACCACTCTGATCTTCCCAGAAGCAATAGCGGCTCGAATCCCGTCGTTGGCAAGTACTAGTCTAAAAAGAGTGTCTCTCGTCTCTGGAATGTCTAATAAGGTCCGGTCTTTGACGTCTCGGAAGGTCACGTCGAGAATTATATGCGTGAGGGCCCTTAACGAGATTGCGTCTGGAAACTCATGTCAGGACAAAAGTGAAATGGCTAGGCGTGGAACGGCACACCAGTTTCGCTCAATAACCTTCCCAATCGACCGGGGGTCCCAACACCCGCACCAACCAACGTTCGCCGTAGATATTCAGCATGCTCCTCTAATTTGAAGTGCTTCGCGAAGAGCTTGGCCACATCACCACCTTTCGTTCCCTTCATATCCCGAAGTACACGAGCGAGATCTGCTGCTCGAAGTGCAGCACTTGTGATGATGAGTGCAGTCGGAGCCCCTTTCTGTGCTGGACGCTGAGCCAGTCGGACTTTGAGAGTGGGTAGAGCTGGAGCGAAGGAGTATATATTAAGGAAACCATTCTTCGTTGCCGGATGGGGGGCTACGCACCTTCTTTGATGAAGTCGCAAAGGGTGTCCACAGTTCGCGGTCGTGTGAAAACAGAAGTGTCGACCAAGGCAGGTTCTAGCATATTTAGTGTGTACGTCAGTTGATTGAGTGAATATCTTCGAGCGTGTCGCAAGCTATACCCGGGATTCTCATGTCGACAAGCTCCAGCTCGCTGGCTTGCTTGTACGTCTTCTTCTGGTACCCCGCCAGGTAATCGGCTAATGTAGCAGGGTCTCTTGTTGCCGTGGACACGTTCTCAGTCGCAGTCGTGTCTGCCAATTTGCGTTTCTGGGAATTTGGAGTATTATTTAGAGCGGCAAAATAATGTCTCTGGAGAAAGGACGCATGCCTTTGACTTCTTCTCCTTGTCTCGGTTTCGTTTTCGCTTCTTACTTGGTGGTGGTGCAGCAGGTTGTATTCCGAACCACTCGTCGCTCGCGTCCGAGAGCTCATCCCCAGCCGTAACCCCAAGTTCACCCTCGGAGAATATATCAGCTTCGAACCCTTCAGCTACGAAATCGTCGTCGAGGTCGTCCCCTCTACGCATGAGACGGTCCTGAAAGGGGTTTGAGCTAGGACAAATAACAAAGGAGTGGCTTGGTCCCTTCTTCCACAGGAAATGGAAATGGCCGTTCCCTTCCTCGATATCACACTCAATGATATAGCCCTTGTTATAATATGGATCCTTGTAGCTGCTGTACTCTATCTCGTACTCTACCGCGCCTACTGGTCCGAACAACGCGGACTACATGCAGTCGTGGAGACCGGTCCTCAGCAACCTGAAGCTAAGAAGGAGCAACCTGATACATTCCTCGTCCTCGATGTTGAGGGTACATGCGTCCCCGGAACCGGTTTCGATTGGCCAAACGAAATCATTGTCGGTACCTCATATTGAACAGGCTAGACGCTGCACCAGCTTACTGTGACACGTCGCCAACTTATAGGAATGGCCGGTCGTGCTCCTCAAATGGCAAGAAACTACCTACGATACTCCTAATGGTCCAGCGACCAAACGAGAGCTCGTTCCTATCGACGAATTCCGCTCCTTCGTGCAACCTACCTGGAAACCGGAGCTACACCCGTTCTGCACGCAGCTCACTGGGATAACACAAGTACGTTCTCATCTTAGTTCACATTCAGGACGAGTATGACGGTTGGAGATGTAAATGCACATACAACTTGTACTGAATATAATACACCTTTTTGCAGGCTCAGGTTGATACAGCACCAAAATTTCCCGATGTCATGCACAATTTCGAACAGTGGCTTGTGAAACACAAATTACTCACCAAGAAGGCCAAACACCTGCGACCGAATGTAGTTTTTGCTACAGACGGACCTTGGGACCTGCGCGACTTCGCCACAAAATCATTTTATCTGTCCCGGTGCCCGAAACCTCCGTGGTTCCCTCAAACATACATCGACATACGAGAGCTCGTATCCGATTGGTATGTAAAGCACCAAGTGGCAAAAGGCCCTGAGGCGAGGCCTTCAAACCAAGTAAGCCGTCCCGGATTTGCTTGAATGGGATCTTATCAAAGGTTATAGCGACAACGATTCTTCACTCGACCAAGATTTAGGCTTAATGTGCAACTGGAGCTTCTTGGTATAGGTCCTTTTCAAGGTCGTGAGCACTGTGGAATCGACGTGCGTATTTGAAACGGTAGAATTCATCGAGTATACTGAATTTGGTTCCTATAGGATACCCGCAATATCGGACGGGTGCTAGCGGAGCTTGGGCGTCGTGGTATGGACCTCGAAGTGAACAGTCGGCTTGGCCCACAAAAATGGCCTTGGATGGGGTCCAATGGAAGTGTGGTCGGCTTTGAAAAATGACGGGTCACTTTGGGTGCCATTCGGTAGTCATAGATACGGCCTTATTTCGCCTTCCAGACCCAACACTTCCCTGCCGTTTCGTGGCTATCCGAACTCTTGCCAGGGCGAGGGTTGCGTTCCGATATATACGCCGCCAGCAGGCATCCGCTGTCAGACCCCGCGGCACATGATACTCAGCAAAGAAGCCACCGGCAGGCCTCGCGATTTGCTCCAAGACATGTATATAAAGCGAGTGAGGATTACAGGAGATCTGTCGAATGTCTACTTATGAAAATTAGTTGGGAGTATAATAAAATCTAGGTAGGTGTCTCTGGTTTGCATCGTCCGTGGTCGAAGATCAAAATTGATGATACAGATAAGGAGAACCCCATGCAGGCAGCCTGCATATAATAATATCTGTTCTAAAGAGAGCGAGCTGAAGACTGGGTATCTTGGAATCTAGTTTTTAGAAATCCCATAGCGTTCCAAATGCATGCAGTCCGGCTGTCATTTGATAATAAGGTCAGTGCCGTTCTTTGTTTATAGGCTTGGAGCGTACCTTCCCTGCAGCCCTCCATCATCTCAGTGTTTCCTTGGAAATTTGAGGTAATGAAAATTACTATCGGGTTACTCGTCAGTTTGCGGCAAGACCAAATTTCATCGAGCGGAAGTACCTTCAGCGTTCCAACTCTTCCAGACGTCCTTGAGCAGCTGCACGGTATCAGGCCGTCCACCTCGCTGCTTTGAGTCCCAAAGGATCATCCTCTCCGGTTCGATGTGCTTCTTGATCAGACCCGTAATGGTCGGGCCGAAAGTTTTCTCTTGGTCGGAACCGACCCAAATAAGGAACCTGCGCAGCAAGAGGTCGGCGTCTGTGTACCAAAAATAGGACACGACCTACCAGTTTGGATCTTGAATGCAGGTGGACAAGGCCGCTCCAATGCCCGTGCCGGTACAGATCCGAATGCCACGACTGAACATGGCCGAAGCGTGCCCTACGGCGGCTGTGTAATTATGAGTAAGGAGTCATTCGGCCCATCAGCACTTAGGAGAACGTACCAAACTTTAGCTCGCGTGTCCAGAGGGTTTTCGGCGGGTTCTGCACTAGGTTTTTCGTAAAGTCGCCTGTCATACTCGGTGAGCCCACAGAACTTTTATGGCGGTGTAATATTTGCCCTTACCTTGAACACCACAGATCATGTAATGGCACCGAGCCTTCGGACCCTCGGAGATGATACCAAATGCGTGGTACTCCATGATTGAACTGCGGCTGATACGACCCAGAAGGCCCTGTTGCATGCCACGGTCAAAACGTATAACAGCGACCTTCGGGGAGGGCTGGAGAAGGGCGGTGTCACTAAATTAGGAAGGAATTCAATCGTGCCGCGACAACTCACTATTTCGATCTCGACAGGGACTTCGCGGACAGTAAACCAAGGAATTAGTACGCTAAGGAGTTATGTCAGCAACGCTGAATCAGGAGAATGGCCGATAGACGCACAATACAGTCATGGCCAGTGCAAACCAGAATTCTTGTGACGAGATGAGTTGGTCGCCGTCTGTGCGCCAGGTACGCGCATTGATATCGTATGTGTTCCCAAGGATGACGAAGACCCATGTAGCCTGTCGTCTTAGGATGAGCCCGAGGGTTCTCTGTACATTACGGTAAGCACCACGCACCGCAAGTCCCAGCCATCCGATAAATCGGTGGTGACGTTCGAAGACGTTATGGTGATTGCTTGTAGTCAGAAAGGTAAGTACTTTCCGGCCCCCCAGTTGCGAAGCTTCACTCACTTCCGGATCTAAAAACATGTTAGCTCTATAGCCGTGCGTTGGGACTGGCTCAAACTCACCCAAGGGAATGCGCTCAGGACAGAAATAAAGATTAGAATATTCGTAATGATACCCGTGACGATAACGGCAGGGTGGTTGATAGAATAGTGAACCAAAATATCGACGACCTTGAATAAGAGCCAGCTAATTGCAAAGAGTAAGCAAGCCGGCGTTTCGTGATGCCTGTGAATCTACACTCACGCAGTGCCAGATAATGCGCAGCCCGAGTGAATGCCACCAATGTGTTGCAACATAGACGTGACGCCGAGCCGCAGCCATATCGGGGACCACTGGAAGAGATGGACCAACGTCAGGAACGATGACTAGTTGACATTACGCTCGGTCAGCTCACCCCTCTCAAACCGTGGATAGCTATCAGATATAGGAATCGGAGGAAGAGCTCGTTTCTCATCAGGATCGCCATGAGCAAGTTACCCAATACAAGGGCACCCAAATGGTTCCTCGCATATGGAAACTTGTCCAATGCCGCCATCAAGATGCCGATGCCGTTCAAGGTGACACAGAACGTGAAGAATCGTCGATAAACATTGAACCACAATTCGAACTTTGTCCGCTTTCGTGTCTTCCGCACTGGCGGTTTGGGTAGCTGTGCAGGTGGCTTCTCCGAAATCGATGGCTGTGGCTTGTCGTCCGCAGCCAAGGTCGTGGTCGACTCGAGCGGAGGTGTAAAATATCCTTGTCCTAGAATCGGGGTGGCCTTCATCAGCGGGACGTTGGTGAACCCCCTGGTCATCGCTGTAGGGGGGATGATCGGCAGCTGGTTCGAGTTGTCGAGGATGCCTTTCTCTGCATCATCCAGTTGACGATCACTGGTGAGTTGCCTGGAGGGCGATTTATCGATGAAGCTCGAGGTAGAGGACATGGCTAGGGGGATATGAGAGGGCCGAAAGGTGGCGGGATTGTGGGGTAGAGAACGTCGGTGAAACAGGACGGCAGGGCATTATAAACCAGATGGAGGTTCCATGAGGGCCCGAGCGCCAGGCTGACCTGGCAGGAGTATTACTTGCAGCGGTCCCAATATTGAAAGGCTGAGGCTGCGCACTGTTTTGAAACTTTCCCGACACCCCGGTTTCCTATTACAAGATTTGAGTCTCCTTCGGCTACCGTGCGCTCACGCCCGCATGCAGTGAAGGGCCGAGTGATTGTCACCTAATGTGCGCGTACGTACGCAGCATTGAGACGTCTAACTCACCTATGGGTTGTGACATGCTCGTCTGAAGTGGCCGATGCTAGCTGGACGCCCGATTCGGCGGTGCAGTGCCATCATACATACGCACAGGCAGGTCCAGCCACACCCACGGAAACATCGGGTCCTGGGCGCGCCTGTTCATTCCGGAAAACCTTCATCCAGCGCTTGCATGGGCCGGGGAGATGTGATGTAGGGCAATATGGTGTATGTGCAGTAGTACTACTGGTTTACATATGTGCAAACTAAGATTGTCAGCGCCGCAGTGGGACTGCTAGTACATGGAGTATATGTGACTGTATCTCTAGGGTTAACGGGGTCCCGGAGGGGGCCAGGGGGCGCAGGCGGGACCGGTATGGGCGGGCGGTACGGTGCGGTATGGCGGGCGGTATGGTGGACACCAACCCATGTGGGCACGCAGCTTGATAGGCTCGTCGTTGATGGTCGCAACCAATTGAGGTAATGTTATATTCGCACGATTTGGACACTGACCCGAGTTGAATCCGTTTAAAATGAAAAATAAAATAAAAATCAAGACAGCACCAAAATATGTACATAAAATTAAGAAATTTGCTCCCAGAGCTCCTTACCCTTTCGTTGCCCAAAGAGGAGATTCAAAATAAATGTGGTCGGGTTCAACACTGCATTCAGGGGATAGTGGCTAGGTGTCTCACGAAGCAACAAAAAGTCAACAAAAAGTGAGCTGGTTGATCTGTGAGCTGGTTGGTGCCCCTATACGTCACCGAATGTTCCCAAAAATTAGAGCAGTTGTAGAAAGGTATAATGCTGTCGGTTTCGACTATGGTGCACAGTCCAGGTATTTTTGAGAGCTTTTTTTTTTTAAGAGGTCGCAGTATATAGCAAGGAGGGCCTCCGAGTGAGAGAACAGACACCTCACGATTTGTTCAAATCAGCGACAACGTGGCCATGACTCACCGCGTGTGTAGAGAATCGGCCGCAGCGGTGGCAAAGGGCTCGCGGGAGTCAAGGGGAAACTCAACCTACGAATCGGAGGTTTCTTCCCTCTTCTGTCACAGGTCTGGAATGCTGTCACATTCCTGCCACTTGCCCACACTCCGCGTTGCGCGCGTACTTCCCCCTATGTCCGCCCCGGGTCAACCCACTTTGGGAACGAATCATGACATCCTCCCGGCTACCCGGCTATCCCCTGCTACTACCCTGGATAATTCGTAGAATATGGTAACACGCCCCAACTCATCAGGGCGCGTCAGGGCGAATCGTCGTCTTTATGTCGATCTTCCGACAGGGGCAAATCAGGTCAACAAGTGCATGCAACGCCGTGTTTGACACCGCCTACGTGTCTATCTGGCACCTTGACCGCTCACTCGGCAAGGGGGTAGTCATTACTCCTCGATTCGGAGTCTTTAACATATCGATGAGATGTGCCAAAGTCATCATGTCAAAGTCATCGCCCTACAAGCAGCTTGTGGGAGCGAGGAGCCGTATCGGGAGCAGAGCAATAGCCAGTCGATAATGCAAAAACGAGAGTACAGTCATGGCATCAGCGGGTCTGGTCCCCATTATCCATTCCTAATTCTGAGGTAGAGGGTCTCTACCCCTCAACCAGCACCCCGCGTCCGGCGGACTCGTATCTAACTCACATCCGGTGCCCGAGGGCCATCGCTGACGTCCAAGCTCTTATGCGCTTGCAGGTCGCGCAGAACGCCTGGATCAGCTGTTGTCCCAAAGTCAATACTTAACTCCCAACCCAAGTCTATCGAGACACGTACCGGGCAATACACTCTTTCGTCTCACATGTGGGCCTTGCCCAACCGGCGGGGGGCCGTCATGATGCGTGAACATTCGCTACGTGTCCAAAAGTAAATTAGTCCCACGCGAGCTCAGGTCAAGGTTAGTATCTCACGTACCACCTCGGGATCTGCTTCTGGTACAGGGTCTATGTCTTCCAAGGTTTGATCCAGCTCGCCCTCGAGCTGGACATTGTTGAGCTCCATGGCTAGGTCAACGACGTCGGTATCGTCGAGTGGTGGCGGCAGAGGAGGATAGTCGGCATCTGAATCACTCGCCGGAAGTTTGCCGTCTGGCGCATTCCTTTTGGCGTCTTCTCTGATCCTTTGCCAACCTTCGTGACGCTTCACCTGCCGCTTATGCTCCCTTGTATGTGAGATGAGCAGTGAGTATCTGTACCATCTAGAGACTGCGCAGTTTATCAACACTTACTCGACGCGGTCTCGCTTGAAAGTTTGCACAGCTTCCTCAAATAGCTCGGGGTTCATATCCATGAATAACTTGAGGGCGTTATAGATCATTCCGTGTATCGTCCTGCGTGCGCAGTAATTATCAATAGTCAGAACTTTACGGATGTCACGTGGAGTATCTACCGATTCCAGTGCGACTTCGAATTTTGATAGAGCGCAGGGAAAATAATAGGTAGGACGACGTTGATATTATCGCTCATAAGATTGACGATATACTCATTGTTCCAATAATAGAGGGCTCGCTCTGCGACCTGGAAGTGCTGACTATTGATGCACCGCGCGAGTTGATGGAAGAGTGCGACTTGGCATTTCTGGAACTCGAGAGGGTCGATGACATCCAGAACTTCTTCAACTTCGTTAAGGAACATGACCTCCTTGGGCGAGTTGACTTTGGGCCAGTACTTGAGCAGACCAAGCAAGACCTCTTCGGTCAAGGTACAATCCTTTTCAAGGAATTGAACGACACAGTACGCCAACTGTGGATGATAGAGTGACAATGACTTGACTTTGTGCAGTGGAATGAGCACACGCGTCAAGAACAGCTTGTGCTCGTCCTTGAGTGGGAGGGCAAAGCCGTTGATAATCGAACCGAGGATCTCCAGCAACTCAGCAATCCCGTTATGGCGTTCTGTTTCGTAGATGAATTGATAGAAGACGTTGTTGATGGAACGCCGGATAAAGGCTCGCAGATTTAGGAACTTGCCGTAAATGCGGTGGAGGGTCGTTTTCAAGAAGTCTCGCTCCCTTGGATCTTCGCTATCGAAGAGTTCGAGGAGAGCTAAGACGAAGGACTGATCGATGTAGCGCTTCGCGATATTGGTATTGAAGTCGGGGCTCTCGACGAAGCGCAGGAAGAACTCGTAGACGATCTGGAGGTGGGGCCAGGCGAGCTCAAGAACCGGTTCGTCTTCCTCCGGGTCGAAGGCATCGCCAGTTGGATTTACTTGGGGAGGTATCGAACGGAATAGGTTGGTGGCGAACTGTATAGCGTGAGCATATGTCAAAGTAAATGGCGATCCGAACCCACCATGTTGACAACTTCCGGGTATATCGCCTCGGTAATAACTCCTCGTTGGGTGGTAATATATTCCAGCATTTCGTGAAGTGCAGAAGCTTTGATTTGCTTGCCCCGCAGCTCGGAACTAGCATCATTGAAATCGAAGACTACGGAACACTGGTGCAGCTTTCGAACGAAGAGTTCTGGCCTGTCATTACCGGCCACCTCTGCGCAGTATAGATATTATTAGCACCATGCAAGCAGCTGAACCGACCCTGCGCACCCGAGAATGCCGGGAGATGTTCGATCTCAACTCGCTCGGTCACATGGAAGCGGCTGCTGCGCTGCTTTCGAGGAGGCTTCCCTACCATTGGGATGGTGTCTTTTGGCGTAGACCGTAGCCGGTTATTGAAGGTTGTGGCGGCCCGCGGTGGAGTGGTATTGCCATCCCCCGGCTGGTGGAACGGTCTTGGATACGGAACGGGATCCGATGGCATCTCTGGGCTGACAACGACAATAGGAGGAGGGGCCCTTTCCTGATTTCCATATCTTCGGTCTTGCGTCCCGGGTCCCAGGCCTGGGCTGCCAGCAGAAGTGGCTCTACCGGACGAATTTGCGTTCGCAAGACTGATGAGCTGCTGGACGTTGGGACCAGTACCAGACGGGCCGGGTTTTTGGTGGTTTGGGGGCGGTGGTGGAGGACTAGGACCACCTGTACCGTTGCTCGTGTTCTTCGACGTCTTTGACGAGTTCGAGTCGGACGACTTGCTCCTCGAGAGCTACGGTACATTAGACACCGAGAAATAAGTTAGTATGTGATGGTATTTGAGGAACATGCGCAGGGATAAGCGGATGAGCTGCCACTGATCGATTGAAGAGGGACCTTTCTAAGGAAATTGACCGACCAGGTTTTTCTTGAGACTCTTCATAAGTGGGGTCGACACTAGAATCCCTACTTGGTACCCGTGGTCCCAACGAACGCGGGGATCCAGGCAACTTGGGGTCCTTTGTCTATCGCAGGTGCGTTTCAAGCCCAAACAGAAACAGCCCCTTGGTCACTCCCGAAGCCACTTCGCGCGTCGAACATGTCCTATTCACCTCGTACTGCGTCGGTGACGCGTAAGACGAACGAGACGAGCATCCAGGTCGCCCTCAATCTCGATGCCACTCCAGGATCAGGGATTCAGCAAGAGATCGATATCAAGACGGGGGTAGGCTTCTTCGACCATGTAAGAGGCCTTTATTGACTCCATTTCACTCGTATCAGGTTCATAACGCCCCCTGCAGATGCTCCATGCCCTCGCAAAGCACGGGGGATGGTCCTTGACTTTGAAGTGTGAAGGAGATCTCTGGATCGACGACCACCATACATCAGATAAGTAAAGTTATTTCGGCCGCGTCTTTAACGCCTGATCTTCCCTCCTACACAGGACTGCGCAATTGCCCTTGGAGTAGCCTTCAAGCAGGCTCTGGGAGAAGTGAAGGGCATACGGAGATACGGAACAGGGCATGCCCCCCTCGACGAGGCTTGTAACACCTCTCGATCCGCTCGCTAATATTTATAATTTGGTAGGCTTTATCGCGAGCCGTCGTCGATATCTCCGGTCGGCCGTACTGTGTCTCCTCGCTTGACCTCAAGCGAGAGAAGGTTGGCGATCTATCCACGGAAATGCTTCCCCATGTCTTGCACTCCTTCGCTATGAACGCGGGCATTACTATGCACGTGGATGTCCTTCGAGGAGAAAATGATCATCACAAGTACGTCTCCTACATAGCCCCTTCTGCACTGCCTGAACTCCTTCCGCTCAGAGCCGAATCCGCTTTCAAGGCCCTTGCCCTCGCCCTACGACAAGCCATTGAACATACGGGGGGAACGGATATCCCAAGCACCAAAGGTGTCCTGTAATTTTTTTTGAGTCCACACAGGCTATTCTCTCGGATTTCTATCTCTTTGTATATATAACTGCGTTCATACTACCCAATAACCGGTTGCTAGTTGACTTCTCTCGGTTCTGGGCTTTCCAATTAATCCTCGAGACTTGGCGCCATTGTTGCGTTGATTAGATACTGGAGAATCCAAAGAGAAGAGGCTCCCTTTGATGGACAAAGTGCGCGCCGATCACGCTCGCCACAGTGAACCCGGCGTCTCATATCCATTTTAGGCGCACTTGCATATTGGAAATGGGGAAGAATATGAAGCTCAAGGGCTCCTAATACCGGCTGCTCAAGAATTTTACAGGGCAGCTGAGCTGTTCATGGCGTGTGCGGACAAGGCGCACGATCCGGTGGAGCACCTCCAGAACGTCGATCAGAATCGAGTGACTTACGCACTATAACATTACAGGGAGTGAAAAATACATTGAAAATGTTGTATAATGAGAACAACCGCCGTGGAAAGGAGCTCCAACGGAAGATTCAGAAGATGCGGGACGAAGGAAAGGATCCGTCCATCCCCTTTGGAATCAAACGCACACAAAGTCCCCAGATATTGACTGGAGGGCTTCGTATACCGCGTCACGACTCCCCATCCCGCGGATTTCGGTCTCAAGATTCGGCGATGCTCACGTCCCAAAGAACGCTCGATGATTCGTATATGGTGTTGGGAAGCCGTGTGAGCTATTCACCAAGTGGTGATGTAGTCGTGTGTTCTTACACTATTACAGAGCGACCCTCAAGATCCTTTCAACCACTTCTGGACCGTGCTTGAGGGGATGCTCGACAATCTCTCTCAGCCAGTGGCATTCGCCTCTGCTCCTTTGGTGCCACCAGAAGCGCGAGCCCAGAACGTGGCAGCCCATGCGCGAGAAGGAAGCTCTGAGGATGAAACCGGGGAAGGGGACGGTCGGGTACAGCGAGCGAACGACTTGTTCGCAAGCGCCGTCCATGCAACTAAGGCTTCGACCAGCTCTCCTATTGACCAGACTCAGGTTCTTCCACCGGCGGAGATTGAGGACCTAGAAGAATTGCTGAGCGATCGGGGTGAGCTAATTGTTCTTCTCTACGTGCCTTTCTCAAACGAAGCGCAGAGACAGACATGGAAGACTCCTTCTTCTTTGTTCCCTCTGTAGTTTCCCCTTCCATGAAGCTGCTACAAGCAGAAAATACGACCCTGAAAGCGGAGCTCCAAATGACGAAAACACGGCTGGCGAATGCCGAACAAGTGATAAGAAACCGTCAAGAGCAGGAGAAACAATTAAAAGACAGTATATTGATGGTCCGCCGCGAGGTTCGTCCAACGGGAGACCACAGATCATTCTCGTGTCTTTGACTCACGTTCACCAATGACTTTAGGCTCAACGAGCGATCTCGAATTCGACTCTAGGCTCCCGGCAACTGTCAGCGCAGACACTCGATGCGATGTTCGCGGGTGTCCTTCCCGCGCCCGGCACCTCGCAAACCCCGAGTTCGGCCTCCCAGGAGGCACAGTATGTATTGCGTATCCGTGAGCTTGAAGAGGAGATTCGTTTGAGCCGTATCGAGAATGAGAAGAACGTTTGTATTCCCATGCACCCATCCCCTCGTCCCTTTCCTGTAATAATGCAATCACGCTGACTCCCCACCCGAATAGCGATTGACAATTGCGCGCTTCCGCGAGAGGTGGGAGAAACTCAAAGAGTCCGCCAAGCGTAAACGAAGCGCCAGGGCGGCAGCCGAGGCTGAAGCCCGTGCTGGGGGCAGCGGCGTGAATGAAACTATTCAGGAGGAACCTGAGCTTGAGGACGTGGCGGGTTAGTGCCATTTGTGGGAATGTCGGTCTCTTCTTCCGATCCACCGCGCCGCTCGGAGACGAGCTGGCGAAGGCGCTACACTTTACAGTGCACATGGGCACTGCTTGTCAGAAGAAGCGCGGACGGTGCACTCATTCTGTCGGGGATGTCGTGGAGGTCTCGAAGCGAGGGTGAGGTCGGGCAAGATCGAGAGTTTCCAAGAGTTGTGTCATCTATTTTACACTGCGTATTAATGTACCGTCAAACTCTGTGCTCTGCCACGTGCTTGCGTGTGTGCCGCCACTTAGACTCAATCGCCTTCTTCCTTTCTCCGCACTCGGGATGGGACCCTCTGTTGGCGATGCCCTGAAGAACCTGGAGTCTGTCGTAAACAAAAGGAAAGAGCCGGAGGCGGTGAAAGCCTTCCAATCTTTGAAGAAAGAACTACCGGTCGTCGTGAGCCTTTCTCCTCTGAGATGCCCGTCGTCGGTCACTCTATCGGTCACTCTAACATTCGATGATCTTTGTTGGTGCTTGTGACACGTCCTGACGCGTGCAGGAGAAGACCAGGGTCAATGACCCGAAGGTCGTGGAGCAGTTAATCGTGCTCCTCTCTGACACGATTCAGCCCTGTTATCGACACCACCTTCTGCCTACGTTGGATATTGTCGACTCTATTGTTGTTAGTATAATCCACTCGAGGATTTATCCAAAGGGTAAATCACCGACGAGATCGGGTGCTCAATGGGAAAGCGTGCTTACGAAAGGTATTCTGGCTGGTCTTTCTGTAAGTCACGTCATACCACCGAAATTTCAGAGAGCCCACTGATTACTGCCACAGGAATACATGGATCCGATCGAGCAACTCGACAAAAGTTGGTCCCTCGGTATACCCATTCTGTCAATCAACTTACTTGATTATCTTGAATAGAGAGCTCTACTGGATTAGCAAATATTCTTGTACCAACGCTTAGTCCGCTATTGACACATAAGCATCACCGCGAATTGACGATCGATTTGAGACGCTCGGTAGGTTTTCCCTTCGGTAGCCCTTGAATTGTATTAATATGTCTTAGGTTGCTGTCTTGTTTCAAGACCTTGCGGCGGTTGACATGGAGAATAAGGGGCTATTGAAGGAGCATTTGGGAGGGTAAGTGGCTCAAGGTCGTCGGTGGGCAGTTCTCATGATTCCACAGTCAAACCATCGGAGACCTCATTGCGGAATGCCAGGGTTTGTGAGACCTCACTGCAGCCGCCTCCTCCAACCTTCCTGTTTAGAATTTCGTCTGCTGGATGCGTTGCTTGACCTGCTCGCTAGGATGGTCCCTGCAATTGGGAAGGGCAGTAAAAGGGAACTCTTTATCAGTAGTGTTTTCAACGCCAAGGCCATGCGCAATGCGTTCCCGACTGCCAGGCGGCAGGAGCTCCAGAGGATCTTGAACAGCGCCAAACCGGATACCTGGGAAGATGTGAGTATTGGTTGTACCACCCTAGTACTTTCTATGCTTACAAGTATCAGTCGCGCGAGAAAATCATCAAACTGTTTGGGCAAGACGACCTTACTCGGTACGAGTGTTACGTATATGATAAGGCTTGAACCTTGACTCCAAACTGCTAGATCTCAAGGTTTCAATATCAACGGACTAACCGCCATCGGTCAAACTTTTCCCAGCCAGAAATCCCCGCATAAGTATGTTAGAAATCAAGTCCGCCTCCACTCTTGATGCCTCTCCATAGACTCTACATTGATTCGGAGCTCGTGCTTGTGATATGGGAGGAGGTAAGTCATCCAGCTGGTAGACCAGAATGTGGTGTAATGAATCCGTAGGAGGACTCAATGGATACGTTGAACTGTGCAGTAGAGACGATATCTCATATCTCTATCCAGCGCACCTCTGGTCAGTCCTCCGTCGAAGATTCGAACAACCCTCTGACACCCACACCAGTTACAATCACTTTGAACTGCCTTCCCTTCCGACATGCTTACCCATTTAAAGCTTTCAAAGAAGATAACCCCAAGCCACCATTTAGAATTACCTTTTCAATGTCCGATCACGACGAAGTGCGTTTCATCGAGTGTTTGCAGCGCAGAATCCCGGTTCGTATTGGCCTCGCCTTACCCATAAATGTTGATGATATGGCCGTAGGATGTATTCGTGCAAAGTGATACTACAAGGCTTAAATTCAACAAATTCTCTGTTACACCAGGCACTGAGCTGGGGTTTATTGGAACAAAGGATGAGGTTCGTAATACTACTGCCATCATCAAACCCTCAGCCTTACTGCTTGATATAGAGGTCACAAAGAGCCACAAACTGTGAGTACACCGGAACGGAGTTTAG
>Ga0307513_10003120_pt1 | contig 22616 bp, 15 predicted proteins | sample 15_EM_MG_FD_202174 | JGI IMG/M metagenome (GOLD analysis project Ga0307513, IMG submission 202174) | Populus trichocarpa ectomycorrhiza microbial communities from riparian zone in the Pacific Northwest, United States - 15_EM | ecosystem: Host-associated > Plants > Roots > Unclassified | place... | reverse complement strand
TGCATCCCGTGCAAACGCAACGCGGCACAACTGGTAGCCTTGGTATTGCGTTATCTTCCATAGATAGTCTGCGTACTGCATCCGCTCCCAAATGCGCCAGACGAAAATGCCATAAAGCTGCTCCCTTGCTCGCTGCTTTTTCTTCATCTTCATCGCCACTATGCGCTGCCAGTGCTCGCACACTTCCTTGTACTGACCGTGTCTGTAAGATGTAGAGCCCATTGACTTCTCTTAGTGTAACACTCAGCCCATCATCGCGCCCAAACGACGCTCCCCCAGTCCAATGAAAGTCAACGTAGTAGCCCGAGTTACATAGCTGGGAAACCGAGAGTAAATTGTTCCTCCCACACTCCGGGACATGTAACACCCCAGGAATCACAAGGTTTCTTTCTCTCCTTCCCTTTTCATCCCACACGGCTAGTGTCACTTCGCCTTCCCCAAGCGCATCTATCTCGACGTTGTTTGCGACACATATTTTCCGCTCGCCTGTCGCGACTGCAACGTATGAGGAAAAGTGTTCTTTCATTCCAGTGACGTGGGTGCTGCATCCGCTATCAAGAAGCCATTGCCCCTGACCCGTAGATGCCGACGCTGATGAAAAGGCTGTAAAAATCGAACGGCTTAACGTGTCTGTCGCAGACGCCACAGCCGGCATTGGTGAATTCGAACGATCTACGTGTATGCCCTTCTCACGATCCGATTTCAGTTTTCTGCACTCGCTACATCCATGCCCTTTCTTCTGACAGTAATAGCAGGTTAATGTCTCGTCCGTACTGCTCCTATTTCGCCTCTCAGGTCGGGCCTGCTCAGGTCTTCTATTGCTCTTCCCACCTGCACGGCCGGCATACCTCTTGCCTTCAACACTGAGTACAGTATTACCGGCTATTCCCTGATCGCGGTTGAGGCTCGCCTCATGGGCCTTGATAGCCGCAACAAGGTTGTCGGGTTGGTCAGGTTTGATGATTGTCGCCTGGAGATCGCGCCACTCGCGCCATGTAGCAGGCAGCCCATTGAGCAGGTAAAACGTCTTCTCACGTGCTTTGATAATCTCTTCCGCTTCCCGCAGGCACTCGATTATCCGATCGATTTCGTGAAGATACTTGGCCACCGTCCCGTGTGCTTCCAACGTACAGTCGAAGAGAGAGCGGCGGAAGTAATACAGCTCCAAACCCAGAGCTTCCCGATAGCCTTCGGCGAGTTTATCCCAAAGGGCTTTCGGATCCTTGTCGTAAGCCTCCGATGCGTACTGTGCGCATATATGAGGTTCCATCGCATTTCGAATTTTCGCCGTTATCCGAAAGCATTTGCGAAGCCATTTATCATAAGCCTGAACATCACTAGGCTCCTCACCATCGCTCTGCGGGGCTTTCTCGCGCCCAGAGACGATCCACCACAGGTCTGTTTCCTTTAACTGATCTGACATCCGCTGACGCCATGGGCCAAAATTGTTGTCCCCTAGTAGCGGAAAAACCAGACGTACATGCTGCTGCGTATCGAGTATCTGTGACATGACGACGATGATGACGATGACGATGACGACGATAAGGCAGCGTAGAGAAAAACCTTTCCACGGATGGAAAGCGATTAAAACGGAAAAATAACAAACAGACGTGGAGGTGAAAAAAGGATCTGGAAAATCCGAGCGGTGTTGACAACCCTCTACCAGATGCGCTTTTTCAATTGTGCTGTCGATTGGAATCGCAGAGGCTCATAACCTGTAGGAACGTGGTGGTGGTGGAAGAATGACTTAGTGTATTTCCTATCTATGACCGAAGGTATATATAGAGATACATGACCGCCAAGAGCCAACAACCGGTTCTACTAACCCAGCTGCTCAACCCCAACACATATGAGGATAGCTACCCGTACCTACTGCTACCCTAATATCTAACAGATAGTGCATGGGAAGTATGAAGAATGAACTACGAGAGACCCTCCAGAATCCCATCAACATCCCTAGTGTAACCTGGCCGTGGTGAGGGCTATGCAGATTCGCCGTGTAACCAGTTACATCAAGTCGACGTTCAGGTCTGTGGATAACTTACGAGACCATGCCGGTTCCCTGGCTGCAGACCCGAACGGTGACTTAAGTTAATGCAACCAGGTTACACGGCGGATCTGAACAACTTGATGCAGCGAGGTTCTCGTACATGATCGCATGGTTGATGCGTTCGCGAGGGGCCAATCACTACTCATACTAACACTTCATACTCCTAATTCACTGTAATAAAGAGGCTACGCGGCGGATCTAAACGACTTGATGCGGCAAGGCTAGATGAGGGAAGGTTGATGGCGCTCTTGAGGGGCTAATCGTCGGTGATATCCACATTCTGACTGCTTATTCACTGGAATATCAGCCCGGCTCCATCGCGGTGCCCTTCCTGCACTTGACGTGGTCAGAGAAAGTAGAGATGAATCGGAAGGAAACTTTTTGTCAAGCGAACGAAACCCTTAGCCAACTTCATGGGAGGTAATGTACCGGTAGCAATAAAAAGGTAAAAGAGTGAGCGAGAATGGTTCGCTGCGCTAAAAGAGTTCTCAAACTTTCCCATGTTAGGTTAACGGTTTGATTATTTGTTGCCTTTTAATTCCTTCCGGCTTGAATGAGTTCATTACTACCATCTTCACTCTACTACGGTACCTAACTTTCTCACTGTCCGAAACTTCGGTAGAGCCTGTGGGAAAAGGTATCATACCAATACTAGTGTTTCTTCTGGCACCGATGACCTGGGAGGAAGGAGGGTTGGAGCATCTGAGCAAGGCTCAGGGTCGCCCGCCCCCACACCCCTAAGAGCCATGTTCAAGGACAACATGTTTTGACATTGTGCTTTTAAATTATCATGTGACTGGGCTTACTCTGGGGAGTGATGATGGATTAACTGCTACCCGCAATCCTGTCAACATGCTCAGATTGCGGCATGGTTTGGTGATACGACTTGAGCCTGCCCCCACGATACACCTGCCAAGTACCCGATCCCAGATAGTGGATCCAGCGAGTAGATACGGATTACTCGAGTACTGGGGTGTGGGAAAAAGTCTGTTTTCGAGCCTTGCCGAGTTTCTATGCGTATGGAAGTTACCGAGAACACATAATTGGTGGTTTTCTGTTGGACTCTCGGCGCTAGGCCCGAGCAAACCCCGTTCTCTGCTCTGAGTGGCTTAGAACGCCTGTCGCCAGTGAAGGGAAGTCCGACAGACTTACCCACAACCCCACCTCGGTACCGTACCTTTACTTGAGCAATGGCCACTGCAGTGGTCTTAAAATTCCCGCAACAAAACTGGCGGAGAGGGGTATTTGGTGGGATTGTAAGAATTACGGGGAATTAACCCATGTTGGTCATCCGCCTAGCTTTCGTCGTAGGTTGCTATCGGCGGTTTTCCAAAGTCTCCAGAATGAGACACAAAACAAGCGGTTCAGTCGCGGAATTACCGATGGCGTTATTTACTCCCGATTTTGTGGCAACTCCCGTGGTCTAGGCTCAGGACAGTCAGGCCATGAGACTTACTTTATTTTATTTTTATTTTTATTTATAAACTTTTTCCAATTCGGGCTTTCACTGCCAAACTGAAGCCTCTGCCCAATCCTACACGACAACAAACTAAAAAGATATCATCCCCAAACCTCTGCTCCACTCGCAATGGGTAAAGGAGCTCCCTGCCTGGTGTGCCTAACCTCTTCTTCTTTCCGGAGACTTTAGAAAACCACCGGCACTGTACAGCACTTGTAGAGTACATACCACGGAGACTGTACCGGTATGGGGAATACCCTGTTGGATACCAGAAACTTTCAGGACATACTTGTGAAATGCTACAAGTGCCGGTATCGGGCCTTCTATCTTTTCTGTCGCACCTCAGTGGGGTGGTGAATCTGTAACCGGTAATCCTACTTTCTGGATTGCTCAGGAAAATTCCACCATGGAATAAACGTTTTTAGCGCCCAAAAAGCCGGGCTCTCTTTGATGGTTGCTTTTCTTGTGGGGGTTAATCCCTGTCATATCCCTGTATTCCTCAACACTGGAGGAGAAAACCTTTCCAGTACAGGGCGCGGGGGGGATGTTGTCGTACAGCCAACGCCAAGCAATTAACTGAATGAGAGCGAGAGAAGACAAAATAGCGAACGGTAAAACATTAGAGATAAAACAATGGATATGGGTATTAAAGGCTGGACAGGAGTTGACTTTTTTTTTTACATTTATATATATTCATAACTTATCCTTATATGTTTCTCTCTCTCTCTCTTATTTTTTATTTTTTTTCTTAGTATTCTTACCATTCATTTTGTTTGCTGCTTGTTTTCTAGTGTTTTTCTATTCAAGCAAATCTATGTCTTAGGCCACCCCTGTATTTGTTGGACCGTACGAAAACATCCCCCCTGGTACTTGTACTGTGCATTCTCGTGCATACCTTTCCGATACCATCCTTGGCGGAGGGATACCATCAAAAATGGGCGGGAAACCCTTTTCAATACCAGTCAATCCCAGGCCCTCCCTATAATACTAGAAACGTTTTTTTCATCCTAGAAAACGTTCAATGTTTCATCCACTAACCCCCCACAGTGCCAAAGAAAGTAATAAGTATGGTCTCAACACAGCTTGGTGGTATGCCTACCACGGGATTCTCCTGAAAAGGTGATTTTTAAGCAACACGGGCCATCTGCATCGGCGCCCTTTGACATCAGAGAAATATTTAAAATCCAGCAGTATTTCTGGAGAATTTTCAAAGAAAATATTTCTATTTTTTATGATTTTTTGTGATTGTGCCTTCTTGCTTAGAAGTTGAAGTATTATTTTTCTTGGCTGTGAGAGAGACATTATCTTTTTTGCTGGGATAAAAAACACCCTTGGTATCATAGGGGGGCCCGGGATTCGCTGGTGTAGAATGGGTTTTCTCCCCAAGGATATCGGTTTACCTCTGTAAGTGTCACTGAAAAAGAAATCTCTGAGGTTCTGGTCCCTTTTGCTGTTCGGCAACCTGGATCTCAATCCCTGGATATCCGATAGGCCCTGCAATCTGTTGGTAATTTAGGTCTCTTTTTCTGGATGCCTTGATGGGGATCATGACGGGAGGCACTGAGACGATTCTAACTACCTTGTTTTGCCCCCCAGTGATAACCTTTCGCACAACTCACATATTTTTCTGCCTGATAGAGTGGATCCCTCGGGGGTTGCAATTTTGAGAGAAGCACCGTTTTTGCGTGCTAAATAAGGCCTTGGTTCTCTCTCTCTCTCTCTCTCTCTCTTAATTTTAACCCTTGATTCTTGGGTTTACGGCACTATCGTGGAGGTGGAATTATTAGAAGTCCGGGTGGGGTAGAACAAACTGGGCCAGGGTTACAGTTCTTGTTCTTTACTGGCGTTATATCGTGCAGCTATCTGGAGGTTGCTAGCCAGCCATATAACCTAGTTTCAGCATCCATTTGGTGGAACTAAATACTGTGATGACAGTAAATGAGGCGCAGTCAGGGTTCCGAATAGTCCGACCGGTCAAGTCTTGGAGGCAGGACCAGGCTGGTCACTCCAGGTTGATGTCAATGACTGGACCTGACTAGCTCAGGTGGTTCAGTCTAGTCTGGACTGGTCCCAGACCAGTCTGTATAAAATATTGTATAATCATGTAATATCACTCACTTAGTTCACCGAAGAAATTGTTCGTATATGATTTCTTGGTCCTCTCAAATATGGTTTCTTTCTCCTCTCAAATTGTTCTTCTACATCTTTGTATTTCTTCTCAAGCAAGGTACAAGTCCGGACTTCTTTTTACTTTCTTTATTATTTCTTTTGTTCTTATATGTGTTTTCTTTCAATGCCTTTGTTCTTTGTTACGAAGGCTTGGTGGAAGTGGAACCAAGTCATCTCACTATATAGCTTGTCTATATCGTTCCTGTCATTGAAATCAGCAGTTCGCGGTAATCTATTATCTTGACTCTTTTGCTATTATCACTTCTTCGTTTGAGTTCCGTTTGAATATTACAACAGAAATTTAATACTCGTGAACCTATCTTTGCTGCCCCTAATCTAAACGAGGCACTATCTCCATCCCAACCCCCCGTGGCCCCACAGCATAATCCATGGAAACAATGAGTTTAATTAAGAAAAGCTTTATTCGAACACAATATATTGTGACAAAAATAGTAAAAAGAAAAACGAGATGGTAATTCTGTCAAAGGGCCGTGCATATCCAATCGCTTGGCGGGCCTGGTCGGACTGGTCCTGGCCAAGTCGGGTCCGATAATCTTGACTGTCCAGTCGGTCTAATTTCCACCATTAGACTAGACTTGACTTTCGACCGGACCGGCTGGTCTAGTTCGGTCTTCCGCGGATCATTCGGAACCCTGCAAATAATTATGGTGGAACAACGCTCTTGTATGCCGCTTAGAATGGATATGAAGGGGTGGCGAAATTGGTCTCGAGCGAGAACTGGTCAACCCCGACAAGCCACTTAATTATGGTCAAGCGCCGCTCTCGTATGCTCCTCAGGATAGACGGGAGGGGGTGGTGAGACAACCACCGAGGCGGGGAGAGGTCAACCCCGGCCAACCAAGTAGTTGCGGCAAAACACCTCTCCCCCATGCTACTCAAGATAGGCATGAGGTAGTGATGAATATGCTACTCGGGCGGGTAAAGGTCAATCCCGACAAGCCAGGCCAGACACAGTTCTCGTGCGCTGCTTCTAATAGACTGGAGGGAGCGGTGAGAATACTACTCCCGCGGAAAGAGGCCAACCCTGTTAGGGTAGATAATTATAACCTAACTTCGCGTTTGCTGCTAGGTGTTGCTATAAGCGAGTTGTAGCGCTGCTACATATAACCAATAGCCAGATCCGAGACCCAGAGCACACCTGTCAGGGTTCCGAATAGTTTGACCGGTCAAGTCTTGGAGGCAGGACCGGACTGGCCCGTCCTGGTTGATTTCTATGACTGGACCCAACTAACTTGGGTGGTCCGATCCGGTTTGGACTGGTCCCAGATTAGTCTGTATAAAAGATCGGAGGAGAGTCAGAATGGCACCCAGGCCAAGCTATAGTAGGATTTTAAAGCCACTTGCCACAGTCTAAATCAACAGGCCCTCGATACAGGTTGATAGAACACCTTGGAGAGGATAACATGTGGTGGAAATGCAATTACCCGATGGATAAGTCGCATCGAATACCCCTATTGTGGCAGTTGGTCATGTAATATCACTCACATAATGCACCAAAAAGAGTTCGATACTTGAGAACCTATTTTCGCTACCCCTAATCAAAGCGAGGCACTATCTCCACCATATAATCCATGGAAACAATAATTTTTATTAAGAAATGCTTTATTTGAACGTAATATATTGTGATAAAAATAGCATATCCTATTGCTTGGCGGGCCTTGTCGGACCAGTCCTGGTCGAGTCGGTTTCAATAATCCTGACTGTCCAGTCGGTCTAATTTCCACCATTAGACTAGACTTGACTTTCGACCGGACTAGCTAGTCCAGTCCGGTCTTCCGCCGACCATTCGGAACCCTAACACCCGTGTTTACATCACCGTCATTCCTTCTTTTTCGGTGAATGCTGCCCCTGGAATGTGTCCTTGGACATCGATCGTTCCAGGAAACCCCATGGGATGTGATGGAATTCAATTATGCTACTGCACCGGCCTGAGACTTCACATGGACTCTCCCGAGTGATGGTCTATGCATCTTTATCCGAAAAGTACTGTACCATAGAGTCTGGTTGGTGAGGTAGAGTAGCTCTCTTATTCTGTGCAGGTTTGCTTTATTTCTCTACACCTTCACCCCAATATGCTATTGCTATGAGGTGCCTATTGGGAAGAGACAGGCGAATGGGAGGATCCGGGAGTGAAGTCAAGGAGAAAACGTGTATATTCTTCAGATTGTCATCTTGCTTGCGTCTTCTTTCTATTTATTGCGGCAGAGAAGGTTTATGTAGACAATATAAAGATGTTCCACAACTTTCTCGCTCGCGGAAATCCTTCCGGAGATGGTAATATAGCGGCGGAGTCCAGTCGTTTCTTGTGCAGCATTCCGATCCACCCTCCGCTTTGCTTGCCGATCATCTCCAGCCATATATGGGAATACTCACATATTGTATGCAAACCAGGTATACCCTCTCCCCTTGGAATTTTAAGGGAGATCCTCCATGACAAGATATTTCGGGAGAAAGGCTTGAAAACGATACCATGCGCTGCAACTCCTATATTGAGATAGCACTTTATTAGAACCTACTCTGTGATCTTTATGGTTCTCCCATCTCTACCTCCCTCAAGGATAGATACTAGGGCATTAACAACCCCCCGACCCTCATCAGCAAAACAAAAGTGGTTCGCCGGGCATTTCTCAATACCGTAAAAACCGAAATAATTGGGCATGGCGCTAGGACGTCCAGAATTGCCCCTTTTGATTAGGGGGACAAAACACACCGCGAAGATTCTCCTTCAGCCCTCACCTGAGACAGCAGACCTTACCAGGAGAGGCAACTCCAACGTCCTAGCGTGATGCCCAATTATTTCGGTCTTTACGGTACCCCACTACTTCCGCTTGGCGGGGATTCGAACATGTGATGGTCCCCGCTCCAAATCAGTACTGGCCAGTTCCTTGGCTATTAGACCATAGGAACTGGCCGATAACTACACTTCCTCCCCTTCAGATTTTGAGTTCAGTCTTCTTGGTTAGGAAAATTTCAATGGGGAAAAAAAGGGTTTAATAACAATACCGGGCAATGAAACTCTCGTATTACCCACTATGACCCCCGCGGCACATTTTATTTACATTTCTCCTTCTCCCCTCATCCGTATATTGTTTCCCTAAGCCTTCCAATATTGCCTTAGCCTTACACAGTATATATTCTCCGTACAACCTGTGTGTCTTCGAAGCTCTTTGAACCCATCTGGTATATCGCGGCCAATTCCTCCTCTTGTATACGTAATGAGAGACAATGGAAGCTAATAACAAAAGAGTAACTAGATAGGCAAGGTACAAAGGAAACATTCTTCAGAGTGGAGTAGTCACCGGTGAGTTCAACACGTACTAAGGGCTTGTTTACCTAGAGACGGCCGTCTTGTAATAAGAATTTAGGACGGTAGAAAATTGGGTAATTACTTTTGTGCCGTCTATCGGAAAACGCCGCCGGTTTGACATGCCACCCTCTAGTTTTATCACCTATACTTTAGAGCTAGATGGTTAGGTAAACGCGCCGTAAGCATGGAATATCCATACATTTCTTTCTTGCCTCAGTTTTTGATTTTTTTTCCTAACCTTGATCCCATTCTTCCGTATCATAGAAAGAATTGTATACTCCCCAAGACTTTGTCCAAGAATCCATCATGGACAGAAATATCAAAATCAGTTAAAGCCCTGCAGGTCCCGGAATGCATACTATTAGTGTGATTGGCACTCGGCGGTATTACAGCAACAGCAACCTAGAGAGAATAATTGTCCCGGGTCACAAGCGTGTTTCTGTTCTGGTGTGTTTCGCACTGTCAAGCTCATTTCAAGAGATGTGGAACTAATGAGTGGCATAAAAAGCCTCTCTGCTCGGCTTCCATCCTCCATACTAATATAGCAGGGCTAGTCACTAGGTATCCCTTACGTCAATACAGTACAATTAAGCAATATCGTTTACGGTGACCGGTCCCTCCCCGTAGGTACAATCCCGATATATACTACAAACCCGTTGAATGCAGTATTGGATATACACACTCGGGTAAAATGTATGGGTGGTGAACACAATATTAATACAAGATAGACCCTTTCTAACCAAACAGTAAACAATGACATTTGAATGTAATTGGAAACAAAGGGGCAAATAAAATAATCAGAAAAAGATGCAGAGTGTGGCGGGGGCAAATGGGTTGGTGCGGGTACCCTTATTTCCCCACCTCTCAGCAATAGGGATTTACAGCCGTGTTAGATATCGAAACTCTTCTATTACCTGTTCCGAGAATAAGTCCTGACAGCTGGTGCAAAAGAATTCCCCACAACATTCAACCATTACAGGATCACAAGAACTCAAGCGAATGCCACAGCCAAAATCAAATGCCCAATTACCGGATCCCGGGTTCCTGGGGAGGGGGGGGGCGCAGATATACAGGCCGTATTAATAGTCAGTATATTTGTGGTTGTAATTGGGGTTACCACCGTACCGTATTGTGGTTATCATGGTGGTTGAATCTAGTAGGGGACGGGACGGTGGTTGCACCCGTTGTCTCAGGACTGATTCTCGCCGCGAGTGCTCGTATGAAGGTCGGCTATTCTTGCTTACTAAGAAATTAAACAACCTTACCTATCATACCATCCCCATTTTCACAAGACCTCGCTCAACCCCCCTAGTTCCATTATCAAAGGCCTTTGCAAACCCGATCACGGATCACCCTATTTTAACCACATGTTCATTAGCCAGGGATCCACCCTTACCCAATCCATCCCGCAGTCCGTCATGTCGCGCCGCACTAATTCTAATCCAACTAGCACTATAGGACACAAAGATAACCACCGTTCAGCTCACACTCCCTCCCCACCCAATTTACTGACCGACGGAACACCACCGGTACTCGAGTACGATGCTGTGGACTCTTCTCTCGCCCCGCTTCCGACCTTAGTGGAGCTGCCCCTAGTGTCGGCACGGGAGTCGAAGGAGCTAGGATTGTTGAGTAGCCTCTCGGCTAATAGCCTCCGTCATGTCTTTTCCTACCGATCACACAACTACGGCCGGGGGGTGAGCATCTGGCGACACCATTCGGATGCGCACTACAGTGTATCTGGCTGAATTTTTCTCCGCCGCTATGCCCAACGCCGTCGGGTCGATCGCGATACGGGTGGATTTGACGGGTGACATAGAGGGCTTGTTAGGTCCTCACACATTCACTTGCCTATAGCGGGGGTAGGTGGCTAGTAGATATATCCACCAAGTGCAATGCCGCACCCTTCATTAATCCACAATATTTATGATAACCAGTCTCCTATCCTTAATGCCATCGTTATATAGTTATCTACAATGACCTTAAGAATCCCTGCGCTATCTTGGGCCGTTCCTCTATCCATGAATAGGCGCGCTGCGTAAGTCCTCCCGTCACCGATGATTGGGGGGGAGCAAAGGAAGAGAAGAAAAAAACCCCCCAAGAAAGCAAAAAAGTAATTACGAAAAAGAAAATGGCGCCGGAAAGAAATAGCAGCTCGAGGAAAATTGAATATGATAGGATGGAAATATAAAGTTATAAACTAAGTCTTACAATAATTAAACCATTTCATCCCACCACAAGAGTATGGCGCTTTGTAAACCGGAATTCATGAATCCTCTTCACTCGGCCAAGTTAGACAGGGAGTTTCAGAGGGGCGATAATAGGTATGTGCATTCTCAGCTCAGGGACCTCCTTCTCTCACAAAGGGTGATGTCGAAGGGACACTTCCGTGAGTAACATGGGACGAAAGAGAAGGGATGGGAGTGATTTCCAAGGGGTGATGACTCCTAGGCCTCGGGTTCCGCTGGAGTTTCATCCTCGTGGGATTGTAGCAGAGTTATCACCTCCTGGAAGCCCAACAGCGTTGCGACCATGAGTGGTGTTTGGCCGTTGTTATCTGGCTTGTTGGGGTTGACCTTTTCTCGCCCGAGTAGTATTTTAACCACCCCCTCGTGCCCACCCAAAGTAGCACACATGAGCGGCGTTCGACCGTCATTATCCGGCTTGTCGGGATTAACATCTTTCCGCCCGAGTAATACTTTTACTACTCCCTCATGTCCACTAGAGGCAGCATACGAGAGCGGCGTTTGGTAGTTATTGTCCGGCTTGTCGGGGTCAACATCTCGCCCGAGCAATATTTTTACTACTTCCTCATGTCCACTAGAGGCAGCATACGAGAGCGGCGTTTGGTGGTTATTGTCTGGCTTGTCGGGGTTGACCTTATACTGCCCAAGCAGCATTTTTACCACTCGGACATGCCCGCCACGGGAGGCAAACGAAAGTGGTGTTTGTCCGGAAAAGTCCGGCTTGTCCGGGTTAATAATTTGCTCCTCGAGCAGTATTTTCACTACTCGCTCAAGTCCGTCCTGAGCGGCGTACGAGAGTGGTGTTTTCCCACGGCCATCTGGCATGTCGGCGTTGAACATTCTACTACCGAGTAGTCTTTCCGCCACTCGCTCTTGCCCACACCAAATGGCGTACGATAGCGGTGTCGGGTCGCAATAATAACCTTGACGGACGCAGCTCCCTGGCCGCCAATAAAGCTTTTCCACCACTTCCTCATGACCATTGCGAGTGGCCCATACAAGGGGAGTAGACACTCGAGCACCTCTTTCTTCGGTATAGCACTCCATCCTCATCAGAATATCAACAACCTTCACAATTCCGAAGAATGAGGCGCAGTCTAATCCACTGAAGGGGAAACTGACATAACTCCCAAGATCGCTACTAAAGTTGCCATCACAGCCCCTACGATCCAGATATTTTACTTGTTTTAAAAGCAACTTGCTGGATATGTGGCCGTCGTATTCCCGAAGTAGCTCTAGTGTAAGTGATCTCGCATGATCTGAGAGATCCCTCTTCGCATGGATTCCCCAGTATACGGAACAGTATTCTAGAAAGGGATTGTCATGAATAACAGCAGAGGGGCCAGCTGAAAGGGCCTTGACCTGTTCTGAATTCAGATAGGTCAGGCAGATCTCGGACATTGCTGCGTGAGGTTTATTGAAAATATCGGGGCGGGTGGAAAGATACTCTTTCACGGTAGGGTGGATGAATCGCACGGCTGATGTCTCTTTATCCACGGTGATAAGCCCTTGGCAGCAGCCCACCAGTGTCGAGATTGAAGGGGCGTTGTCAGCATAGAAATATTTAGAGCCTAGCTCAACTGCGAGGGCATGGCAGAGCTCATCCGCCCTCAGCGGCCGCTCCGCGTGACTAAGCCACATCAAAGCTGCCATCCCGAGCCTCGATTTACGCGCATCCTGTGCCTTTATCCGTTCGATTGTCGTACTGTAAGCATCTCCCCACCCCAATCCATCGGTCATTTTGTTAAGCCTTTCTCGCCTCCGATAAACAGTTGGTTCTTGCAAGATTGCCTCGATATTTAAGGAAACAAGCCGAAGCCTAAATATATCTATTAGCGGGTAATCGGGGTGAAATTCACATCATTATTGCCTTTACATACATTTCGGACATATTTTTGAGAATCTTCTCTAGAATTTCTGCCTTTAGTCTCTCGTCCATGGCATCTGGGGTTCCGTCGTGGCGTAGCCTAAAACGAAGGTATCTCATGATATCGCCTCCGGTAGACCTTATAGAGACACTGGTCACCTGTCCGGCAAGACTACTCTCCATCTCAGCCCGGATATGGGGCCTTCCAGTCACGAATATCCGGGTTCCAGGGGACTGCTCAACAATTTCTTTCAGCGAATCAAGGAGTCTAAATCGTTCGACTCCGGCGCATTCGTCAAGGGCGTCAAGGCACATGAATGTCCGCCGCGAGGACGTAATGCACTGTAGCATCTTCACGATATTAACTAGTTGGGGCCCACGCCCACCAATGGTCATTGTCTGCCGTTGAAAGGTCCGCCAAATTTCCTCCGGAATCCTTTCCATCCCACCGACCATCTGCTTTAGCATGGAACCCAGCACATTAGCCGCTGACTGCTCTCTTCGTGCTGCGAAGTCCAAGTAAAAACATGAAACGGGAGTGTTTTGTCCGCCGGTCTGATCGCATAGCCATTCCACCACTAGCGAGCTACCATCGCTGCTCGTTAGCACGGACTCGCTTCCTTCTCACCCCCGTGAAGAATCCTTGTTACCTGATAAATGTCTTTCCGACTCCGGGATCTCCATAGCAAAATAAAACAGTGCTTTCACCTTCACCTACCTCACTCCCGGCGTACCATCTTTTTAATTCCTTCGTCTCTAAGAGCCATTCCCCGACATGATTGACAAGGCGCTCTTGAATGTTCCAATGCTGCAAGCCAGGGCTCAGGGGCGACATCCAGGTTAGGAGTTGACGACCATTAGCAGTAGTATCGCTATTCCACGCATCAAAGGCCTTCCCGTAATTGGAGGATTTGGTGCTATTATTGACGGTATATTGAGACATTTTCCACTCTTTATTGTTTAAACTGTAGAAAAAGAAGAGCTTCCGGGTCTGGTTTGTTCACGATATTTCTGCGATGGGAAGAAAAGTGGGGTCTATAAAAGAAAATCGGGGGTCTGCGAGTGCTATTGCAACGCCTCGGGCCTACCCGCTCGACTACTCTCCTTGTACAAAAGAATACGAAAATTCTGCCGCGCGAACCATGTGCAGTATTCCCAACGGGCCAGGGAGGCCAGGCCGCGGCAAAGCCTGGCCTGGCCCACGTGAATTATCTGGGGCCTGGCCTGACCCGAGCTTGTAGGCTTGGTAAGGCTTGAGCCTGGCCGGGCCCGCTTATAGGGCGTATAGGCTTAGTACAGGCTGCATGATAGGCCTGCCTGGCCTATATAGCCTAGGCCGGCCTGCATGGCCTAGGTCTGCCTAGTCTTAGTGAGCCACGATGCAGTGACCAAGGCAAAAATTCACAATTAATGTTCTCCGATTACCAAATAGCATTGAAAATACAAGAACAATTTCGCTTTATTAGCAGAAATACTCGAGATACAGTGGCTAATTAATTAATTAAACCAACTGTAGAAAAAAATCGAGGAGACGGAAGTTGAAAGAGGTGGGGGAATCAAGATACTCTTAAAGTGATCCCTTTCCAAAGCTAATCACCGGGCCTATGGCCGCCTATCAGGCCTGATAGGGCTTCGCAGGCCGGTCCAATTCGGCCTATATCGGTCTAGGACATTTCCGGAGTGGCCTGACCTGGCCCGTTGGGAACACTGACCGTGTGAAACTCCTGGATACGATATCAGCCCTCTTGGATGTGGAGTCATACTAGTTTTCGTCCTCCTAACATATCGCACCACCCGCCTACAATCCTATAGTATTCCTCGTACTAACCACTCACGAAAATTCCTAAGTTCCCGTTGTAGAATAAGCCCAGTTACATCTTAAGCTAGCTCAACCTAAGCGGCGAAACTTTTTTCACTGGTGGAAACAACAGGCACTACTAGCAGTGATAATAAAAAATACCCAACCTGTCTACTTAATGACCGAAGCTCTCTCCTACTACATAACTTACTTGGCCACTGCTATTGCAAGTGAAAGCGGCAACCCCTCCAAACCCGGTGGAAAGAGTGAGTGGGGACAAAGTGATATTACACCAAAAATGGTCACTTTCGTATGATACAGTTGTTCCGGTACTAATACTTAAATTAAAAATAGGGCTGCCCCACAACGCGTCCAGAAAATATCCAGAATATTGTTACTGTCATTTGATATTGTCTTGAGTCGAAGTACATGTGTTGCAAAGCTGGGTACCTACCTTCGGTCGCGTACCGTAGAACTTGAATAATTGAACCGTGTGGTATGTAGTTGGACTTTCCTCTCTCAGTAAGGTGAATAAACTTTTGTCTCCCTGACTCGGGAGGGGCCGTTTTTTTGCTGTGTTTTTTGTCCCCGCTCCAGAGAAGGAAATTCTGGACTTCATAGCACACGGTTCAATTATTCAAGTTTCTACAATAATTATAACCCCGGTGGATACCTCGCACCGACACTCTTTTCGTGTCACCGAGGTTGGGCGGACCTCCCACAAGTTTCTCCCCTTCAGCCACTTGGCCCGCCACAATAAACCCTTCCGAGCAGGCTTCCACCCACCATACTTATGTAGCAAGCCTAGTTTCCATCACTATTAAGCAATATCATTTACCAGTCCCTAATTGTAGGTACGATTTCGATATATTCTCCAAATTCGTCTAATGCAGTATTAGATGTCAGCACTCAGGTACAATGTACCGGGGGTGGACAGAATACAAGATAGGGTCCCTTCTAAAAAAAAACAGTAACCAATGGTATTTGAAGGTAAGTGGAAACAAAGAAACAAAAATAATAATCGGAAAAGGATGCAAATGTAGCAGAAGCAAATAAATTAGTACGGATACCCTTCTTCCCCCACATCTCAGCAATTAATATTCACCCAGCAGCGTCGGATATAGAAATTCCTCTACAAGTATTATGAGTATGAGGGTCGGCTATTCTTGCTTACTAAGAAATTAAACAACCCCACCTTCAATCCCCATTTCCACAAGTCACCGCTCAACCCCCCCCCCTGCTCCAACCCCCCTGGCTCGATTATAAAGGTATCGTTTGCAGACCCGATCACGGATAACCCTATCTTGACCACATCTTCAGTAACAGGAATCTACCTTTACTCAATCTATCCTGCAGTCCGTCATATCTACTTTCACTCCCGGGGCACAGGGATAACCACCGTTCGCCCCACTTTTCCTCCCCAATTCACTAGCCGACAGAACACTACTCGAGCACGATGCTGTGAGCTCTCTTTTTGCTCCGTTTCCAACCTTAGTGGGGCTGCCCCTAGTGTCGGTACGGGAGTCGAAGGAGCTAGGATTGTTGAGTAGCTTCTCGGCTAACAGCCTCCGTGATGTCTTTTCCCGCCGATCGTACAACACTTAAGGCCGGGGGGTGAGCACCCGGCGGCGCCGTTCGGATGCGCACTACAATGTATCTGCCTGACCTTTTCTCCGCTGCGATGTTTAATGCCGTCTGGTTGGTCGCGATACGGGTAAGTTTGACGGGTGACATAGAGAGTTCGTTTGCTAGGTCCTCACACACACACTTGCCTGTAGCGGGGGTAGTGGCTAACAGATATAATATCCACCAAGTGCAATCCCGCACCCTTTATTAACCCATAACATCTGTGATAGCCAGTCTCCTATCCTTAAACCACCGTTATATAATTATTCACAATCGCCTCAAGAATCCTTGCGCTATCGTAGACTATTCCTCCTCTATGTAAAAAAAACGTGCCATATAAGTCCTCCTGTGACTGACAGGTTGGGGGGGGGGGGGGGGCAAAGGAGGGGAGGAAAAAAACCACCCAGGAAAGTAAAAAGAAAAGGAAAAGAAAAAGGGGGCCGGGAAGAAATTCCAGTTCGCGGAAAATTGAATATGATATGATAGAATGGAAATCTAAAGTTATAACCTGAGCCTCCTCACAACAATGAAATTATTTGAGCACACTGACAAGACTACTGCGCCTGTAAACCGGAATTCATGAATCCTCCCTCTCACTCTAGACAAGGAGTTGCAGACGGGTGATAGCATATATATGCATTACCAGCTCTAGGACATCCTCCTCCTGCAAAGGGCGATGTTGAAGAGAAAATTCCGTGAGCAACATGAGCCGAGAGAGAAGAGAGTGATTTCAACGGGGTAGTAACGCCTAGGTCCCGGATCGCGCTGGGGTCTCAGCACCGTGGGACTGTAGCAGAGTTATCACCTCCTGGAAGTCTAACCGCGTTGCGAGCATGAGTGGTGTTTGGCCATTGTTGTCTGGCTTGTTGGGGTTGACCTTTTCTTGCCCAAGTAGTATTTTCACCACTCCCTCATGTCCACCCGAAGTAGCACACATGAGCGGCGTCCGACCGTCATTGTCCGGCCCGTCGGGATTAACATCTTTCCGCCCGAGTAATATTTTTACCACTTCCCCATGTCCGCCGGAAGCAGCATACGAGAGCGGCGTTTGGCCGTTACTGTTCGGCTTGTCGGGGTTGACCTCATTCTGCCCGAGCAGTATTTCCACCACTCGGACATGCCCGCTCCTGGCAGCAAATAAAAGTGGCGTATTTCCGGAATTATCGTGCGCGTTTGGGTCAACCCCCCTCTGCTGGAGCAGTATTTTCACTACTTCCTCAAGGCCGCCCTGAGCAGCATACGAGAGCGGGTTTTTCCCACAGCCATCCTGTATGTTTGGGTCGACCACTTGCGACCTGAGTAGCGTTTTTATCACTTGCTCATGCCCACACCAAATGGCATACAATAGCGGTGTCATTCCGAAATAGTCTCTGTGGTTGGGATCACCCACTCGCCAATCAAGGAGCGTTTCCGCCACTTCCTCATGTCCATTGCGAGCAGCCCACTTAAGGGGAGAATATGCTTGAGTACCCATCCTTATAAAAGTAATCACAAGCTGCACAATTCCGAAGAACGATGCGCAGTCTAGTCCATTGAAGGGGAAGCTAATATCACTCCCGAGATCACCATCAATTTTGCCACCATAGCCCCCACGATCCAGATATTTTACTCGTTTCAACAGCAACTTTCTGGATATGTGGCCTTCGTATTCCCGAAGCAGCTCTAGTGCAAGTGATCTTGCATTATCTGAGAACCCCTGCCTCGCATGGATTCCCCAGTATACGGAACAGTATTCTAGAAATGGTTTGTCATGGATCACGGCAGAGGGGTGGGCTGAAAGGGCTTTGACCTGTTCGGAATTTAGATAGGTTAAGCAGATCTCGGCAATTGCCGAGTGAGGTTTACTGAAAATATCGGTGGAAAGATACTCTTTCACGGTAGGGTGGACGAGTCGCACAATTGATGTTTCCTCATCCACAGTGATAAGCCCTTGACAGTAGCCCACCAATATCGAGATCGAAGGGGCGTTGCCGGCATTGAAATCCTTAGAGCCTAGCTCAACTGCTAGTGCATGGCAGAGCTCATCCGCTCTCAGCTGCCTCTCCGCGTGACTGACCCACATCAAAGCTGCCAGCCCGAGTCCTGATTTACCTTCATCCTGCGCCTTTATCCGTTCAATCGTCGAACCGTAAGCATCTGCCCATCCCAATCCATCGGTCGTTTGGTTAAGCCTTTCTCGTCTGCGATGAATAGTTGGTTCTCGCAAGATTGCCTCAATCTTTAAGGAAACAAGTCGAAGCCTAATTATTCCTGTTAGTGGATGATCTGGGTATGGTTCTTAGCACTATTGGCCCTACTCACATCTCCGGTACATTTTCGGGAACTTTCTCCAGAATTTCAGCCTCCAAACTCTCGTCCATAGCATCGGGCGCGTCGTCCTCGTGGAGTTTGATCCGAAGGTATCCGCTGACATCATTTCTGATAGAACTTACAGAGAGGCTTTTCACGTGTCCAGCTAGACGCCTTTGGATCTCGGCCAGAATGTGGGGTCTTCCGGTTGCGAATATTCGGGTGCCCGGGGACTTCTCAAGGATTTGTTGGAGCGAATCAAGGAGCCTGACTCGCTGAACGCCGGAGCATTCATCTAGGCCGTCAATACACATAACTGTCCGCCGTGAGGATGCGACGAGCTGTATCATTTGCACGATATAAGTGAGTTTGGGCCTGTGCCCGCCAATGGTCGTTGTCTGCTGTTGAAAGGTCTGCCATATTTCCTCCGGAATCTGCCCCATCCCACCAACCATCTGCTTTAGCAAGGAGCCCAGCACATTGGTCGCACATTGCTCTTTTCGTGCTGCGTAGTCCAAGTAAAAACACGAAACTGAAGTGTTTTGTCCACCGGTCTGATCGCATAGCTTGTCCACTACTAGCGAGCTATCATCACGACTAGTCAGCACTCGCTTCCTTCTCTCCCCAGTGAGGAATCCTTGTTACCTGATGAATGTCTTTCCGACACCAGGACCTCCATAACAAAACAGAACAGCGCGTTCGCCTTCCCCGCTCTCACTACCGGCGTACCATCTTCTAATTTCCTCCGTCTCTAAGAGCCATTCCCCAACGCCATTGGCACAGCGTTCTTGGATGTCCCAATGCCGCAAGCCAGGATTCAGTGGCGATAACCAGGTTAAGAGTAGAGACCGATCATCGGTAATAGTATCACCATTCCACACATCCGATGTGTTCCCATTATTGGAGAGCGTGGTGCTGACATTGACGGTATATTGAGGCATCTTCCACTCTTTATCGTTGGCACGGTCGAAATTGAGGGGATTCTGGGTATTGTTGGTTGATACTCCTGTGATGGGGGAGGTGGGTCTAGTTGAAGAAAAGCGGGGGTGTTGTCGGTGTAAAAGGAGCGCCGCAAGCACCCACTTGGCTATCTTACGGCGCCTACCATAATAGCTTTCCAATTCAGCCACCCGAACCTTGTGAAACCATCATGATTCTTCTGGCTGGCATTTCGGTGCCCTAGGAGTCATACCGGTTTATACGGGTTTCTAATTCATGATCTATCGCACCACTATCCTACAATACTCGCAATTTTCTGACGTTTGTCGAAACGACTGCTATTGCATGCCACCAAAATCCTGAGGCTCTGGTCGATTTTTTCCCCTTAGGCAATAGCAGTCGTGTTTACGAGTACAAACGTTAGAAAATTGCGAGTATGAGGTCCAACTATTTCTGTTTTTACGGTATAGCAGGGCTAGTCACTAGGTATCCATCACGTCCAATACTATACCATCAAGAAATAGCAATTACGGTGACCAGTCCCTAATTGTGGGTACGATCTCGATATATACTACATTGAATGCAGTATTCGATATTGGCACTCGGGAAAAATATGTCGGGGGTGCACACAATACAAGATAGAACTTTCTAACAAAGCAGCAGTAAATAATGACATTTGTAGGTAATTAGAAACGAAGAAGCAATACAAAAGTCGGAAAAGGAAGGAAAATGTAGCAGAGGCAAGCCAGTATTAAACGGGTACCCTTCTTTCCTCACCTCTTAGCAATAAATATCCACACAGCCAAGTTCCATCAATAAAATATAAGGAGATACTTTCCGACATTTGTCACTTTAAAGCCTTCTCATTGGCTGAGTTTCAGACTTGCTTTTGAGGGTTAGGTATCAGCCAAATGCTAGTGTTCTCATTGGTTGAGAGGTTGAAAGGTAGTTGAAATGTGATATCACTTTTGGGAGAGGTTCATGATATTGTGATATTATATGATATCATACCTTACAAATACAGTATGTCATTAATATCGTAGTATGATGCTTTCCGTAGTTGTTAATGATATGATTTCACTTTTGAGAAAAGTTAATAATATCATATATGATATGATATGGGTGCAGTTTAGGGAAAAGAGATAAACTCGCCTTTTTCGTATTTTGAGCTAGGAGCATTTTTAGTTTGCATAGCAACCAATGACCTTTTGAGAAAATGGAACAAACCTTTTGTAACAAAGAAATTGAAATAGCATCACCAGCAATCGAGCAAATTGTATGTCAATAAAAGAGAATAATGGCCTAAGCTGCCTCTTGGATTTCACGTAAATGCTTTCTGATTTAAATGCAACTAATATGTTTAAATAAATTATTTATTAATAACATACATTAAAGGGGGTTATAAGAGCTAAGTCAGCAGAATTAATACAAGTTTTAACATTAATTAACAACATTTGGCTTATACTTTAAAGCCCTTAGTTCAATACAATTAGTGTACCTGTTTATTAAAATTACCCGATATCATCAAAATTCACAAAATTACACTTATACCTAGACCCTAATTGTCACTTTTGTTGCATTTGGTATTCCTCATACATGTTTATCATATCAGTTAAATGTTGAGAAAGTAAAAATACTTTGATCTTCTTTATAATAACTATAGATTTTACACTTGAAAATATTTGAAATTTCATTTCCAGATACATTTCATTGTAGGCTATCATTCTATGCAAAAATAAAATTTTAGAGATATTTTTAAAATAATCATTACAGGTCAAATATTACTCCAATTTTAACATTAAATATATTTTAAGAAGCCCAGAGGATACTCAATATGCCATTAAAGTCTCAGTTGCATTCAACCTATTTTGGTGTTGTTGACGAGTTTCACCTTTTTTGCATAAATGCACCCATATGTGCTTTCCTATCAGGTGTTCAGGATTTTACAGTTGTTTATGCATCTCTTATGTACTAGTTTTGATTATGATATTTCTAATAATTACTTCATACTGTCTTAGTTTAATGTAGATTGTTTGGAATTAACGTGGCAGGATTTCAAGATCAAACACATTTGTACTTATGTTTTCTCATATTGTTTCTCTATATTTCTCTCATATATATGAACTTCACTTTTCTATATGTAAGACGCTACCACCTATCTTGCTTAAAAGAATTCAAAACTCAATTTCTGCCATTCTGCTCTCCTACTATTCTACCTCCTCACTTTGCATGACTTGCAATCCCCAATCACACTTCCAAAGTCTTATACATATAAAATAAACTTTGCCTTTGGTGTTCATATTTTGAACAACAAATATGTCAATACTATTAAAGTACAATCCCTTCATTGAATAATTCTCATACTATGATATACAATATATTAGCTTAGAAGTTGTTTAATCTGTAATCTATAACGAGTAGGTTTGAAATATTTGTTACTTTAGAGACTTCTTATTCTCTAAGTTCCAGATTTACAATCTTCAACTTAAGGGTTTGATATCAGCCAAACGCTGCATCTCAGATTAGGTGTGAGTGAATCATAAGTCAAAAGTTGCAAGTAATCATGGATATCATATATGATATCACACCTTACAAATAGTCTAATACAATGATAGTATGATATCATATCATTCAAATTGGTTAATACTATGATAGTATAATTCTTTCATTTATTGTTAACTTGAATAATATCTTATATGACATTATAATAACTTACAAATAAGTACATAATTTTAGATGACTATTTTTCATTATCAGTTACTGAGATCCAGGATAATCATCTATCTTACGAACAATTCAATACTATCATAGTACGATGCTTCATTAATAATAAAAATAATATGTT
>Ga0307513_10003119_pt1 | contig 22619 bp, 16 predicted proteins | sample 15_EM_MG_FD_202174 | JGI IMG/M metagenome (GOLD analysis project Ga0307513, IMG submission 202174) | Populus trichocarpa ectomycorrhiza microbial communities from riparian zone in the Pacific Northwest, United States - 15_EM | ecosystem: Host-associated > Plants > Roots > Unclassified | place... | reverse complement strand
GGCGCGCGTTGTCGATGGCGAGGGCGGCGCGGCGCGCGAGTTCGCTGGCGAGCGCGAAATCGTCTTCGCCGTAGCGGCGCGCGGACTCGGAACTGATAAAGGTGAGCGCGCCGATGGTGCGGCCACGCGCCGCGAGCGGTATGATCATCGTCGCTTTAATATCGAACTCCCTGAGCATCCTGATCTCTTCGGGTTCGCGGATGACGGCCTTGAGCAGTTCGTCGGACACGTCGGAAAACATCTCCGGCTGACCCGTGCGCAGGACTTTGGCGACGGTGTGCGGCGTGTTCAGGTCGAGCGGAAAGCGACGTTGCATGTCGCGCCACGCGGCCTCGCGCGCGGGGTCTTGATGCGCCACGATCATGCGGCGGATGGTGTTGTCGTCTTCGAGCATGTGGACGAGGCAGAAGTCGGCCACGTAAGGCACGGCAAGACGCGCCACGCTCGCCAGCGTCAACTCGTAGTCGAGCGAGGATGAGAGCATCGTCGTCGCATCGTTTAGGAAGCGTTCGGCTTCTTCGGCGCGCTTGCGCCCGGTGATGTCGCGCTGCGTGCCCCACACGCGCCTGAGCGTGCCGTCCTCGACAATGCCGATGAGGTTGTTGAGAAAATATTTCGTCCGCCCATCGCGATCCACCTCCTGCGATTCGCGATCGGTCAGGCGGTACTCGGAGCGAACGGCGGCGCGCAGGTATTCGAGGTTCTCCGCGGTGCGCGGCAGGAATTCTCCGAGTCGCTTGCCGACGAGTTCGGACGCGTGCGAGTAACCGTACATGCGCGCCATCACGTCGTTGCACTCGGCGAGATAACCCGACGAGTAAAACTCTTCGATCTGCTCTTCTTCAGGCCGGTTCACGGGGAGGGGCGGCTCCATTTCCAGACGCCAGATCGGCTCGCTGCTCTGTTCGACGAAGGCGCGGTAACGTTCCTCGCTTCGCCGCAGAGCCTCGCCCGCCTCTTTGCCCTCGGTGATGTCCATCGTCACGCCGCGCATGCCGACGGGTCGCCCGGCCTCGTCGGCGGTGGCGACCGAGTGCGCTTCGACCCACACGGCGCGACCGTCTTTCGCCATCCAGCGAAACTGGTTCGTGCCGACTTTGCGGCTCGCGAACGTCGCAGAGGCGGTGCGCGCCGCGCTCTCGCGGTCTTCCGGGTGGACGATGGAGAGCCAGAAGTTGGGCGTGGCGAGCCACTCCTCGACCGTGTAGCCGAGCATCGTCTCGACGTAATCGCTGACGAAGTTGATGCGCTGGCTCGCCTCGTCCGGCACGCCCCACGCCTCCCACACCACGCCGGGAACGCTCGTGATGATCGCGTCGAGCCGGTGGCGCTGCGCTTCGACTTCCGCCGCCAGACGCGCCTTCTCGCCTTCGGCGCGCACGCGCTCCGTGATGTCTTCGACGAGCGCGACGACGCCGTTGATGTGTCCTTCCGAGTCGCGCAGGGGCGCGGTCGAGATGCTCACGTTGACCTGCGTGCCGTCCTTCCTGAGTCGCACCGTCTCGAAGGCTTTGAAGTCCATGCCCGCGACGGCCTGCCGGTGGTTGCGCCGCACCTCTTCGAGTTTGTCGGGCGGGACGGTGGGCAGCATCCTCCCCAACACGTCGGCCTCGCTCCAGCCGTAAATGCGTTCAGCCGATTGATTCCACATCTTGACGATGCCCGCGGGGTCGAGCGCGACGATGCCGAGCGGCGAGGCGTGAATGATGGCTTCGAGCGTCTGGTTGCTCTGGCGCAGTTCGGCGAGCGTGGCCTGCATCTCGCGCTGTCGCAGGCCGACCTCGCCCGCCAGTTCGGTCAGGTCGTGATGCTGGCTGTCGAGTTCCGACTGCAACGCCTCGCGCGTGCGTTTCGTCTCGATCAAATTAGCGACGCGTGCCAACAACTCTTCGCCCGCGAAGGGCTTCATCAAATAATCCTGCACGCCCGCGCGCAGCAACTCGACGCGCAACTCGTCGTCGGCCTTCGCCGTCAACATGCAGACGGGCACACTCGCCAGTTCGGCGTGCGCACGCAACTCCAGCACGAACCTGTCGCCGCTCATCTCCGGCATCGACACGTCGCACAGGATGAGATCGGGGCGCAACTCGCGCGCCCGCGCCATGCCTTCGTGCCCGCTCGACGCGCTCGCCACGCGATACTTCGCGCCGAGTTGCTCCGATATGAAACGGTTCAACTCACGGTCGCTTTCAACCACCAGCACGAGCGGGATGCTGTAGTCGAGCAGGGACGGGTGGCGGGGGACGCGGATCATGCTTTATACCTCTGGGACGTTGATGACGACGGCGGCGCGCTTCGCGTGAAAGACTTCGCGAGGATTATGTCAAGGTTGAGATTAAAGCAGACACCACGAGAACTGCGTTGGACGTGAAGATGCCTTGCACGCTTCAAAAGCTAAACTCTTCGGCAAGTCAAGTCAAGACATATAACGACGCGGCGTATGAAAGCGGCGTCGCCTCTGCTAGTCTCTTGCCATCAAAAAATTCCGTCGAGGTGAAATCAACTTTGTATCCGGCTGGCAACCTGTTCATCTCCGCTCCGCACGGCAAACTCGAAGCGATCCTGAAAGAGCCGCAGGCGGGCGTTCCGCGTCGCGGCGTCGCGCTCGTGCTGCACCCGCATCCTCTGCACGGCGGCACGATGCACAACAAAGTGGTCTTTCGCGCCGCCCGCGCCTTAAACGACGCGGGACTCGTCACGCTCCGCAAGAACTTTCGCGGCGTCGGCCAGACGACCGGCACGCACGACGAGGGGCGCGGCGAAGCGGACGACGCGCGCCTTGCGCTCGACTATCTCGTCGCACATTACCCGGACGCGCCGCTGCTCGTCGCGGGCTTCTCCTTCGGCGCGCGCATCGCATTAGAGATGGGCGTTGCAGACCTACGCGCACGCGCCCTCATCGGCATCGGCACGCCCGTCAACATGTACGACTTCTCGTTTCTCAACAACTGCCGCAAGCCCGTCCTCTTCGTTCACGGCGAGCGCGACGAGTTCGGCGATGTTGCCAAACTCCAAGCCCTCGCCGCCGGACTCCCCGCCGGGGCACACGCCCGCGTCGAAGTCATCCCCGCCGCCGGACACTTTTTCGACCATCAACTGGAAGAATTGAGCCGCGTGATTAGAGAGTGGGCGGAAGAAACGATGGATGAGAAAATGATGAAGTAGAAACGATGAACGATGAACTAAAAGCAGTTGCTTTCCATTCATCGTTCATCGTTTCGCCTTCATCGTTAAACCTTCATCTCTTTCCAACGCCCGCGCCGGAAGTAGATTATCGCGAGGACGGTCAGCAGCGTCTCGGCGATGGGGATCGCCATAAACACTCCGCTCGCGCCGAGTTTGAAATGGATGGCGAGCGCGTAGGCGAGTGGGATTTGAAAGAGCCAGTAGCAGAAGAGGTTGATGACGGTCGGCGTAAAGGTGTCGCCCGCGCCGTTGAACGCCTGCACCATCACCATGCCGTAGCCATAGAAGACGAAGCCGTAGCTGATGATGCGCAGGGAGGTGACGCCGTAAGCGATCACGCTAGCGTCGGTCGTGAAGATGCCGATGATGCGCTCGGTGAAGACGATGAAGATGAGCGCGACCACGGCGAGAAAGATCACGTTGCTCAATCCGGCGAACATCACGGAACGCTCGGCGCGATCCGGTTTCCGCGCGCCTAGATTTTGCCCGACGAGCGTGGCCGCCGCGTTCGACATGCCCCACGAGGGGAGCATCGCGAAGATGAGAATCCTGAGCGCGAGCGTGTAGCCCGCCAACGCCTCGCTGCCGAACAGCGCGATGATGCGCGTCAGCCCCAGCCAACTCGCCGTCGCCACCAAAAACTGAAACATCCCGCCCACGGAGATGCGCAGTAGTTTCATCATCACCGGAACGTCGAGCCGCAGGTGTTTACGCCTGACCTGAATGCGGCTGCGCCCGCTGAGCAGAACCCAGAGTTGGAAGGCGACGCCCACACCGCGCCCGATGGTCGTCGCAATGGCCGAGCCGGTCACGCCGAGTTCGGGGAAGGGGCCGAGGCCGAAGATGAAGCACGGGTCGAGGATGATGTTGACGATGTTGGCGAGCCAGAGCGCGCGCATCGCCGTCGCCGCGTCGCCCGCCCCGCGAAAGATCGCGTTGATGAGAAACAGCAGCAGGATGCAGGCGTTGCCGCCGAGGATGATCGCGGCGTAGTTCGACCCGATCTCGATGACTCCCGCCTCCGCGCCCATGAGCCTGAGCAGCGAGGGCGCGAACGCCAGACCCGCGACGGCGAGCGGCAGCGACGTGAGCACGCCGATGATAATTGATTGCACGGCGGCCACCGCCGCGCCCTCCGGGTCGTGCTCGCCGGTGCGCCGCGCCACGGTCGCCGTCGTCGCCATGCTCAACCCGATGGCGATGCCGAAGACGATGGTCAGCATGGATTCGGTCAGCCCGACGGTGGCGATGGCATCCGCGCCGAGCCGCGCCACGTAGAAGACGTTGACGATGCCGAACAGCGACTCCATCACCATCTCCAAGATCATCGGCACGGACAGGAGCACGATGGCGCGCCCGATGCTGCCTTTGGTGAAATCCTGCTCCGAGCCGAGCACGGCTTCGCGCAGCAGGCTTAATATCTTTTTTAGACTCATGGCCGTTTGTTATCCGCTTAAAATTAACCTGACTAGAGCAATTTTCAGATGGAGGTAGAACAATCGCTATAACTGTAGGGGCAGGGCTCGTCCCTGCCCGTGTGGTTACGCAAGCGAGCGGGCAGGGACGAGCCCTGCCCCTACAGTTCTACTGCCAATTGAATTTGCTCTAAAAGCAAACACCGCAGAGACGCTGCGCAAGACGCAGCGCGGGCGCAGTGAAAATAGATGAACGCGGAACGATGAGAGATGAATAACACGGCGCTCCGGCGAGTTGCCGTCGTTATTCGTCGCTCATCGTTCTTTTTTCATCGGGATTTCCCCTGCGCCCGCTCTGCGCTCTTTCTGTCTCTACGGTGAATCCGGCTGCCGCTACTCCAACCGGAAAGTTATCTAACGACCCGCCCGGCGTTCAGGTTTCAGATTTTAATCTTCCGCGTAGAGGCGGTCGATCACGTCGCGGTATTTTTCGTCCACGACGCGGCGTTTGACCTTGAGCGTGGGCGTGAGTTCGCCGCCTTCGATGGAGAGTTCGTGTTCGAGGAGCGCGATGCGTTTGACGCGCTCGTACTTGGAGAGGTCAGCGCAGGCGGCGTCAACCTGTCGCTGCATGAGATCGAGGATGCGCTCGTGGCGACACAGTTCCGCAGGACTGGTGCCGGCGTCGCGGATGCCCTTGTGCTGCGTGTAGGCGCGCAGTTGTTCCCAGTCGGGGACGATGAGCGCGGCGGCGTACTTGCGCCCGTTGCCGATGAGCACGACCTGATTGACGAAACGCGACCCCTTGATGCGCGCCTCGATGGCGGACGGCGCGATGTACTTGCCGCCGGAAGTTTTGAACAACTCCTTTTTGCGGTCCGTGATCTTCAGGAAGCCATCCGCATCCAAGAGGCCGATGTCGCCCGTCTTGAACCAGCCGTCGTCCGTGAAGACGGCGCGCGTCTCGGCGGGCTTCTTGTAGTAGCCGCGCATGATGTTCGGGCCGCGCGTCTCGATCTCGCCGTCCGGCGCGATGCGCACCTCGACGTTTTTGATCGGACGACCGACCGTGCCGATGCGATTGTCTTCGAGCGTGCCCGCCGCGATGACGGGCGAAGTCTCCGTCAACCCGTAGCCCTGCACGATGGGCAGCCCCGCGCCGAGGAAGATGTAGCCGATCTCGTCCGGCAACGCCGCTCCGCCCGACACGAACAGACGCATCCGCCCGCCCACGCCTGCGCGCCACTTCGAGAAGACGAGACGCAAGGCGAGGTCGTGCTTCAACCCGACGAGCGGCGGCACGGGCTTACGCGCCGCCGTCAACTGCGCCCACTGTTTACCCACGCCGACCGCCCACGCGAGCATCCCGGCTTTGAGTTTGCCCCCGGCGGCGGCCTTCTCCTGTATGCGCGCGTAAATTTTTTCAAACAGGCGCGGCACGCAGAGCATCACTGTCGGTCGCACCTCGCGCATGTTGTCGCCGATCTTCTCCAGCGACTCCGCGTAGAAGACGCTCATGCCGTGGTGTATGTACATGTACATGCCGAGCCGCTCGAAGACGTGCGAGAGCGGGAGCACCGAGAGCGCAACGTCTTTCTCGCTGAACGCGAGGTGGCCGGAACTGTCGATCAGATTCGTGACGAGGTTTGCGTGCGTGAGCATCACGCCCTTCGGTTCGCCCGTCGTGCCCGAAGTGTAAATGATCGTCGCGAGGTCTGCGGCGGCGACGGAGCGCGCGAGTTCGTCGATCAAATCAGGTTGCTCTCGTTGCAGCGTGCGCCCGCGTGCGATGAGGTCGTCGAGCGTCGTCGCGCCTATCTCCGGCGCGCCCTCCGGCTCGAAGAAGATGAGATGTTCGAGCGCGGGCGCGCCGTCGATGGCCTCGAAGATGCGCTCGAAGGCGGCGCGATTGCGGACGAAGAGGACGCGCGCGCCCGAATCGTCGAGAATGTAACGCACTTGCGGCGGGGCTTGCGTCGGGTAGATGGGCACGTCCACGACGCCCGCGAACTGGCAGCCCGCGTCGGTCAGAGTCCATTCGGGCGAACTCTCGGAGAGGATCGCGGCGCGGTCGCCGCGTCTGAGTCCGAGCGCATGAAGCCCGCAGGCGATGTGGTGCGCGCGTTCGATCAACTCGGCGGAAGAGATCGTGCGCCACGCGCCGTCGCGCTTGTAGTTGAGCGCGTCCGGTTTCGGATGACGACCGACGGCGCGCGTGAAAACTTCGGCAAGCGTCGTAGGCTCATCCGGCGAGAGCGGCATGCGCGGCGGGGGCGGCATGGGGATAAATTCTTCCGCGCCGGACGAGGCCGTCGCCTCTGTAGTGGAAGTTGATAGTTCGTGAGACGAGGCGTTCGCGCCTGTCCCCGCGCCGGACGCGCTGGTGATGGTCATCTCAGTCTCTGTCATGTCTGCACTGTGTAGGGTCGCGTCAGGGGTCATTTGCTGCTGCTCACTCCGTTGAGAAAAATGTCGAGCACCTGATCGGCCAGCGGCGCGAGTTTATAGGCGCGCGGCGAGAGAATCCAGTTGGTCGCCATCTCGTCGAGCGCGCCGAAGAGAATTTTAGCGACGACCTTCGCGTTCAATTCCGCGCGGAACAGACCGGCGCGCTGTCCCTCTTCGAGCGTCTCGCGGATGAGGCGCAGGTACTCCGCCAGACCGGCAGCGGAAAACTCTTCCATGAACTTCGTCGAGCCGCGCAGTTCGACCTGAAAGACGACGGCCAGATCGCGGTCTGCGCCGAGCCGTTCAAGGTGCAGACGCGCGATGCGCCGCAACTTCTCGCGCGCGTCGTCGAGCGTGGCGACTTCCGCGCGCGCCGCGGCGATGGCCTCGCCGACGCCGCGCTCGAAGATGGAACGCAGAATTTCCTCTTTGCTTTTGAAGTAGAGATAGACCGTGCCGTCGGCGACGCCCGCGACACGCGCCACGTCGGCCACCTTCGAGTTGAAGTAGCCGCTCTCGGCAAAGACTTTCGTCGCGGCTCGCAGGATGGCCTCGCGCTTGTCGGGGACGGCGGCGCGCGGCGACGAATTCACGGAACGTGCGGAACGCATTCGGGGGACAACTCCGGTTCGTTTATTTGAACGCTTTTTAATGACTGGCTGCTCATTCATCGGCTCGCTGACAGCCTAGCAGAAGTGGGAAAAAAGGGGAAAAGGAGAAGGGATAACGAACAAAGGGTAAGAGGGAAAGGAGAAGAGATAACGAAGGCGGCACAGACTCGCGATTCAACCCCGGCGTCTCTCTTGTCCTTTCCCTTTCCCTTTCCCTTTCCCCGTTCACCTTTCTCCTACTCTTGTTCGGTTATCTCCGCGTCAGGTTCTCCTCGTGCTCCTCGTCTTCTTCGCCCGCGTCGGTGAGGGTGAGATGTTGGCCGCCGGGCGTGGCGAGGCGCAACTCCGCGCCGCGCACGTTGAGGTCGCGTTGCGGGAAGGGAATTTCGATGTTGGCCTCTTTGAAGAGACGCCAGATGCGATAGTTGATGTCGCTTTTGATCTGCGGGTTGCGGCGCGGCCTGTCGGTCCAGACGAGCAGGCGGAAGTCGAGCGACGACTCGCCGAAGCCCAAAAACTGCACGTTCGGCTTCGGGTCGGGCAGCACGTGCGTGATGCCTTCGGCGGCGCGCAGGAGCGTGTCCGTGACGAGGTCAACGTCCGCGTTGTAAGAGACGCCGACGGGCACGGAGATGCGCGAGCGGCGGTCGGCGTAAGACCAGTTGACGAGGTTGTCGTTGACGAGTTTCGAGTTCGGGACGATGACCGTGATGCGGTCGTTCGTCAAAACGGAGGTCGTGCGCAGGTTGATGCTTTGCACGCGCCCTTCCGTGATCTTGCTGTCCGGCCCCGTGATCGTGACCCAATCGCCGATGCGCGCCGGACGCTCGAAGAGCAGGATGAAGCCGGAGGCGATGTCGCCCGCGATGAACTGCAAGCCGAAACCGATGCCGACCGAGAGCGCGGTGAAGATGACGGCCACCGAAGTGAAGTTCGCGTTCAGGCCGACACTCGCGGCGAGGATGATGCCGACGGTTATGATGACGTAATGCGTGAGCCGGAGCAGCGTGAACTGTAAGCCCGGATCGAGATGCGTGCGTGCCGCCAGCCGACTTTCCAGCAGCTTGCGTAGCGTGCGCGAGACGAGCCACGCCGCCAACAGGATGAGCACTCCCAGAATGAGCGACGCGACGGAGATCTTGAGCGTGTCGCCGATCTCAAGTTTCTGGTTCAGGTAGTTGTTCCAGAAACGGATCAGCCAGTTGACGCTGCCCTCCGGCGGCGGCGCGGCGGTCGTGGTGGTCGTGGTTTGCACCACCGTCTGCGGGTCGGGCGTCGGCGCTTGCGCCTGCCACAGCCAGAGATTGAACAGGAGCGTCTGCCCCGCCGTCGCCGCCTGCGCCACACGCCCCGCTATCGCCTCGCACGTCAACGCGAACATAAACATTAACCCTCCCTGCTTGCCATACGGCTACCGGCTTAACGCGTCGCCATCGCCGCGTCAACCGTCAAACGAAAAGCCGCCCGTGCTCTCTGGCATGCGGGGGCGGCTCGAACGTAAAACGCGAAACTGAACGGAGGCTGAGGGACTCGAACCCCCAAGCGATCCTGAATTTTAAATTCAAATGGCGGAAGGGACAGGACTCGAACCTGCAAGCACTTTCGTGCGGTAGTTTTCAAGACTACTGCCTTACCAATTAGGCTACCCTTCCACTGAAATCCTGAAACGCGGGGCAAGACTTACCGAGTTTCGACCCGCCAAACATTCCTGTATCAAGTATTCCTCACACCCTGTTTCCCCGACATAGAAGATATACAGCCAGTCATAAGCATCCGGCTCACACTTTTTTACCACGTACCCGCTCGCGTTTGAGTGGATGTTTCTCAAACCCACCTTCCGCTCGCTGCCATATTTGACTTGTATTCGTCTAAGTCCATCGGGCGTATCAATAATTAAATCATATTTGGCAGATTTCGTTATCGGAACAGATACGTCGTAACCCAAACGGGTAAAGGTTGCGATGGCTTGAGCAGTTGCTATGTCACCTTTTCTTTGAGTAACTCTCATAAGAAAGCATATAGCGACAGGGGCAACGTGACTCAAGTCCGCTGACTTACCAATTAGCCTAAGCCTCCAAATTTTCCTTCACACTATAACGCACCGTTCTGCGTCGTCTCAACCCGCAGGTAGAGCCGACGTAGAACGTGTCGAAACAGGCGGACGGGGGCGCGGGCACGCCGTTTGAGTTCGGTCTTAGTTTTTCGGCTTTTGGAGTTGCTTCCACACGACGGTCACTGCGCCGTCGGCGTCCTTGCGCGTGACGCGGAAGGCGACGAGCACGTCGGTGGGCTTGCTCCGGTTCGGCTCGAAGGCGATGGAGCGGAGCACGTAGGTCGTGTTTTCGCGCACCGGCGCGGTCGGCCCGTAGGCGTGTTGCGGCACTTCGAGCCACGCGCGGCTGCGCTTGAAGTCTTGCTCGGTCGCGTCCAGCGTCTGCGCGGGGACGAATTTGATGAACGGGCGCACCGCGTTGCTTTGAAGCATCACGGAGTCGAGCGGCACGTCGCCTAACGCCGTGATCAGCCCGACCGTGTGCTTCATGAAGCCGACGTTGAATAAGTCGTCGCGCAGCCCGATGTCCGAGTAGGGGGCGAGGTGATGCTTCCCGCTTCTGAACGAGTAGAACGAACCGCCGCCCCAAACCGGCGGAATCTGATCGGCGCACGAACCGGCGACGCTCACGATTCGTGGGTCTACGACGCAGCCTGTGAAGGGCAGCAGGCGCGCGAGTCCCGTGCCGTCTTCGCGGAGCAGCGCGGCGAACGAGGCGCGCTCGGCCTCCGAAGGATAGAGACGCTGTTTGTGCTCCGTCGTCATCTTTCTTTCGGGCGGGAGAGGCGTGGCCGAAGTCGTCGGGCGATTTTTGCGCCGCTCGCTCTCACGCTTGAACCTCTCGTTGTCACGCTCGATGCGACCGTGCATGATCTCCGCCTCGCGCTCCGCCATGACCCCCTCATCTCCACGGTTGTTGGGAATCGTTATCACGCGTTGCGCCCACGCCGCGCCCGAAAGACACGTCAAGGTCAAAGCCGCCAACAACGTTCGCGCGCAGATTTTAGACAACTTCATAACTATTCCTCTTGATTGCTTGGTCAACGGATGGCCGGGCACAAGTCTAACACGCTTCAAAACGGACTTGAGAGCAAAATTCGGCATCGGGGAGAGCGCGACCCGAACGACTGTTGCCGCCGTTCGAGGTCACTCGTCGCCGGACTTCATGCTCGGCAACTTCGAGAGGTCGAGCACCTGCGAGAACTGTTCAAAGTGAAACATCGTCTCGTCCTTACAGTGTTCGCAGTAGTAGGTGGCGTCCTCGCCGAGATACATGTCCTTCAAGTAGTAGGCCACGAAGCACCCGTAGCAACGCTGCACCCGGCGGCCATATTTCTCACGCGCTTCTTCCGTGTTCGTCAAACCGAAATCCTTTTCTCTCCAGTGAAGGCAGAACCGACGGCGTGCGCCGTTGTTGATTTACGACGGGCACGTTTCGCCGCAGGGTCGTCGTGGGTAGCATATCTCAAGCCAACCCGCCGCAACAAAAGCGACGATCAAACGGGGCGGTCGCCGCGTCGTTCGACGCAACTTTCAGATCGTGCCCGTGGCCGTTTCGCTGACGATGAGATCGACGACCGACTCCAAACTGTTCGTGCGTGCGAAGACCTGACGCTGGCGTGCCGCGCCGTTGCCGCGCGCGAGGGTGTAGCGCGTGATGGCGGCCACCTCTTCCCAGTTGCCGTCCGCTTCGAGCGCGGGGCGCAGGTAGGTGAGAAGTTTTTCGACAACTTCGGCGGCGGGGCGGGCGCACCCTTCGGTCACGTCTATGAGTTCGGCGTCGAGGCCGTAGCGGGCGGCTCGCCACTTGGCGGCGCGCAGCACTTCGGGGCGCACTTCCGTGAGCGGTTGGCCGCGCATGTAGTGTTCGTAAGCGGTGCGTGTGAGCGCGCGCACCAGACCGGCGATCATGACGGCTTCGTCGATGGTCAGGCACACGTCCGTGACGCGGTATTCGAGCGTCTCGAAACGCGCGGAGGGGCGCACGTCCCAGTAGATTTTCGTGCCGTCGCTGACGCTGCCCGTCTCGACTAAAGTTTCGACGAGGCGGTCGTATTCGGCGCGCGAGTGGAAGACCTGCGGCGTGCCGGACATCGGCCAGCGACGCCAGATCGCGGTGCGGAAACTGGCGTAGCCCGTGTCCCAGCCGAGCCAGTAGGGCGAGTTTGCGGCGAGCGCAAGGAGCGGCGCGAGACACAGGCGCGCGCGGTTCATCACGTGGATGGCGGCCTCGCGGTCGTTGATGCCGACGTGGACGTGACAGCCGAAGATCAACTGCTCGCGCGCCAGTTGCTCATACTCCTCGGCGATGCCGCGATAGCGACGTTTCGGCGTGAGCGTCTGGTCTTCCCAATGCGAGAAAGGATGCGTGCCCGCCGCTGCGATGAGATGGCCGTCCTGTTCGGCGGCGGTGATGATCTCGCGGCGGAGGTGTGTGAGTTCGTCGCGGGCTTCGGCAAGCGTCGCGCAGATGTTCGTGCCGATCTCGATCTGCGAGAGATAGAGTTCCGGCGTCACGCTCTCGCCGACCGCCTCGCGTGCCCCCGGCAGGATGCGCAGCGCGCGCTGGCGCAACTCGCGCGTCTCACGGTCAACGATCTGATACTCTTCTTCGACCCCGATGGTGAACTGCTCTTTGTCCGGCATGCCCTGAGTGTACAATAGCCCGCGTGATGCCAAAACAGGCGACCTGTTTTCAGGTTACAAATAACCGCGCAACGAGAGACTGGATACGCCCTCTTGTTCTGCTACTCATATTCGCTCTGCCCGCTGCCATCGCGGCACAGCTGTCGCCCTCCACGCGCACGCTCTCCGGCACGATTCTCACGGCGCGCAACGAGACGGTCGCGGGCGTCTCGATCCTCGTCCGTTCCGCTTCGGGCGAGCAGCGTGCGGAGAGCGACGCCGCGGGAAACTTTCGTCTGCGCGTGCCCGAAGAGACTCTGACGCTTCGATTCTTCGGGAAGAAGATCGCGCTCGTGTCGAAGACCATCAACCCCGGCGAGTCGAGTGAGAATCTGGAAATCCGCGTCGCTTACGTCGTCCCACCTGTCCACGAGAGCGTCCTCATCGAAGCGACCGCGCTCGACCCCACGCTCGACCGCCTGAACGAAACCATCTACAACAACACGCTGTTCCTGCGCGACGATCAACTGTTCCAGACCTTGAGCGCGGGAATCAACGCCGGGCAGCACGAGGGCGGCGGCAAGTCTCTGGAGATACGCCGCTTCGGTTTCAATCTCGATCACGGCGGCGTCGGCGGCGGCCTCAAAGTTCTGGTTGACGACGTGCAGCAGAATCAGGCGACGCAGGGGCACGGGCAAGGCTACCTCGGAAGTTTGAAGAGCCTGACGCCCGAACTCGTCGAAGGCGTGGACATCCTGAACGGACCGTTCAGCGCGCAGTACGGCGACTTCTCCGGCCTCGGCGTCGTCCACATCCGCCAGAAAGAGTCTCTGCCCGACCAACTCATCGTGCGGCTGCAAGGCGGCTCGTTCGACACGGCGCGCGCCTTCCTGGCCTACAGCCCCAAACTGAAAGCGGCGGACGCCTTCCTCGCCTACGAAGGCTCGCGCACAAACGGTCCTTTCCTGAACCCGCTCCGCTACCGCCGCGACAACCTGACGGGCAACTACACGCTGCGTCTCACGGACAAGCGCGCCGTCGGCGTCAAACTCAACGCGGGGCGCAACGACTTTTTCTCTTCCGGCCAGATACCTCTGGACGAAGTGGTGGCCGGGCGTCTGGATCGCTTCGGCTTCCTCGACCCCGACGGCGGCGGTCGCGTGCGCAGCGGCGTCGTCGGCGTGTATTTCCGCGACGAGTCGGCGTCGGGCGCAACGCTCAAGGCCGACGCCTTCGTCTCGCGCTCGCTCTTCGATCTCTATTCAAACTTCACCTTCTTTCTCTCGGACGAGATCAACGGCGACGAGATTCAACAGCACGACTCGCGCTTGCAGGAAGGCGCGAACGTCCAATACCTGCGCCCCTACAAACTCTTCAACCAACTCGCGCTCATCACCATCGGCGCGAACTACCACGACAACCAGATCAACGTCGGACTCTACCCGACCGCCGCGCGCCATCCCTTAGCTGTCGGCGCGGAGACGGGCGCGGGCGTCACGAACCGTCTCCAGACCGATGCGCGTGCGCGCGTCACAAACGGCAGCGGCTACGTGCAACACGGCATAGACCTCCTGCACGGCCATCTCCACGTAGAGACGGGCTTGCGCTTCGACTGTTTCCGCTTCGACGTGCGCGACCTCATCGCCCCCGAACTTTCGGGGACGGAACACGCGTCGCGCCTCCAGCCGAAATTCAGCGTCGCCTATTTGCCTTCCGACAGTTTCCCCGCCACGTTTTATTTCAACTACGGGCGCGGCATTTCGAGTCAGGACGCGCGCGGCGTGGTCGCCAGCCCTTCCGCCCCGAAAGTTTCGACGACGGACTTTTATCAACTCGGCACGTCGCACAAGTTCAAACGCGTGTCGCTCGTCACCGACCTGTTTTTAATCGACCGCTCGCACGAACAGGTCTACGTTCCCGACGACGGCAGTTTCGAGTTCAGAGGGGCGAGCCGTTCCTATGGCTTCGAGTTCAAGACTTCGGCGCAACTGACAAAGCACCTCGCCCTCAACGGCGGCATGACGCGCGTGGGCAACGCCTTCTACCGGGGCACGCGCCCGCGCGTCTACGTAGACGGCGCGCCGCACACGGTCGCCAACGCCGCGCTCATCTTCTCCGGCTATCGCGGCCTCAACGCTTCGCTCAACTATCGCCACGCCGACGGCTATCGCCTCGACGGCACAGACGCACGCACACGCGCCTCCGGCCTCGACGTGATCGACTTCGGCCTCAGCCAGCGCGTGCGCCGCTGGTTGGACTTCAATTTCGCGATTGATAATCTGACGAACAAACGCTACTTCGAGACGCAGAACTATTTCGAGTCGCGCCTCAGACCCGGCGACCCGACCGTCGCCCGCATACACGGGACGCCCGGCTATCCCTTCGGCGTCACCGCCGGATTAACCTTTCGCTTCTTCGGGAAGGAATAAGCGCACACGGCAAGAGGTGCGAAGGCGGGCACACACGCCGCATAAACATTCAGAGGGGCGCGGTCAAGGTTGACCGCGCCCCTCTGAATGTTTATGCGGACGCTCAAAGTTTCGACGTGCGATTAAGGAGTGTTTCTGTTCGCGCCCGTGCCGGTGTTGGTGTTGCCGCCGCGCATGGTGTTGCCGTTACCGTTGTTGGCATTGCCGCCCATGTTCGTGTTTCCACGGTTGGCGTTGCCGTTCAAGTTGCCGTTGCCATTCAAGTTGCCATTCGCGTTCGTGTTGCCGGTCGTGCCGGTTGTGCCGCCGGTCGTGTTCATGTTGTCGGCTGCGCCGGTCGTGCTGGTTGTGCCTGACCCGGTCGTGCCCGTGCCGGTTGTGCCGGTGTTGCCCGTCGTCCCGCCGATGGCGTTCGTGTTGTTAGCGTTATTCGTGTTCCCCGTATTCGCGTTGTCGGTGGCGGCGCAAGCCGCGCCGAAAGTCGCCAGAGCCAGCAGGCTCACGAGGGTTAAAGTTCGTCGCATTGAAGTTCCTCCTGTGTTCGTTCAAACCAAAAGTTTAATTTAACCGCACACGCTTTTCGACCGTCCGGCATGCCCGGTCGAACTCGCGCGCACTCTTCCAAGTTACAATGACAAGAATGGCGAGCTACTCACATTCTTGCGCAAAATAAGTTGGCCGTTTGTACGCGTTCTGTTTGGCGAAATTATAACGGAGAGAGATTTTTCTTCTGTACGAGAACGCACAGACAAGCAGGTGGACCGGGCGTAGAATCCGCCCCAACACGTTGTTCGCGGAGCCAAGTCCTATCAGAGAGTCTCCTGTGAGGCAAAGCGGATACGTGCTCTCCAAGCATGAAGAGCTAGAGGCAGAAGGGTGAGTCTCGTTGACCCGCAAAGTTTCCGAGACTCACCCTTTTTAATTTCCCGCCGTTCGGTGTTCCCGCTCAACTTCCGCTCACGTCGTCAACCTACGGTAAATCGCGGGCATGCGTTCCGGCAGGCTCAACACGTCGTCGATGATCGTGTAGCCGACTTCGCCGTAGAGGTCGCGCAATTCCGCCTCGGAGTCGCGGTCGATGGTGATGCAGAAGGGCGTGATGCCGGAGACGCGTGCCTGTCGGAGAGCCTCGCGCGTGTCTTCGCGTGCGTAGCGAGCGTCGCCGTAGTCGTGGTCGTAGGGTCGCCCGTCGGAGAGCACGACGAGCAGGCGCGTGCGCGCTTCCTGCGAACGCAGGCGGGCGGCGGCGTGTCGAACGGCTGCGCCGAGCCGCGTGTTGTGCTGGTAGTTGATGCCGCCGATGCGTCGCTCGATCTCTTCGGAGTGGCGTTCGTCGAAATCTTTGACGACGTAAAACTTCACGTTGCGCCGCCCCTCGGAGGTGAAGCCGTAGATAGCGTAAGCGTCGCCCACGGCTTCGAGGGCTTCGCTCATCAAGACGAGTCCCTCCTTTTCGATCTCGATGATGCGGCGACCGGGGTGCGTGTAGGGCTGCAACGGGTGGCGACCGATGGTGCGCGCCGTCGAAGAAGACTGATCGAGCAGGAACGAAACGGCCACGTCGCGCTCGCGCCTGAGACGTTTCGTGTAGAGACGTTCGGACTGGCGACCGTCGGCGCGGCGGTCGGCGACGTAGTTGATCACCGCGTCGAGATCGTAGTCGTCGCCGTCGAGTTCGTTTCTGACGCGGAGCAAACTTTCGGGGCGCATCAACTGGAACTGGTGCTTGATCGAGGAGATGACGCCGCGATAACGCGAGCGCGTCAGTTCGACAAACGAGCGGTCGCCGCGCCGGACGCGCTTCTCTACGACGCGACACCAGTTGACGCGTGTGTCCGCGAGTTCACGATCCCACTCGTCGTAACTGTAGGCCACTTCGCCCGCCTCCAACTCCTGCTCCGGCGACTGCGTCTGCGTCCAACGCTCCGCGCCGAAGAGTTGTTGGGCGGCGTCCTGCTCAGACGAGTTGGACTTCGCCCACGCGTTGAAGAGTTCGCGCGCGTCGTTCGGCGGCGGATCGTTTTGCGGCTGCGCGTCGGGGTCGCGCGGCTCGCGCCCGTCCGGGTTGTCGAGTTGCGACTCCGCGCCGCTCCCGCCGTCGTCGGAAGTCTCGGCCTGCTGCTCCTGCTGTTCAGTCTCCTGCGGCGTGACGGATTGAAAGAGCGTGTAGACGCGGCTCGTCGCCATCAGCGTGTCGGCGACCGACGACTCTGCGCCGCTCAGGTAATCGGCGACGATGGTTTCGAGTTCCGCGACGATCTGGCCGTAGAAGGAGCGCGCGTCGTCGAGCGCGCCGTCGCACAGAGTGATCTGGAAAAGCAACTCGAAGGGGACGAGCGTTAAGGGCACGGTCGCGATGCGCGGGCGACTCGCGCGCAGGTGCGAGCGCACGAGATCGAGATCGCGCGCGAGGCCGCGATAGGCGTGGCGCAGGCGACGATCAATGCGCCCGTTCTCCAGCGTGCCGAAGATGCGCGCGGCGAGCACGGGGAGCGGGAAGAGAACGAGCACGGCGCGATAGTCGGCCTCTTTCGGCATCCTCCGGCGTTTCTGCCGCGCGCGTCGCGCCTCCTCTCCGGGCGCGAGGGCGGGTTCGCTCTTTGCCGGGTCGTTGATGTAGCCGTCGAGCGCAAAGGCGTCGAGCGCATCGGCGTTCTCTTCGGAGTAGAGTTCGGAGATTGAGGCGAAGGCGGCGCGAAGTGCCGCGCTCCCTTCTTCGACACTCCCGGCGCGGGCGTGCGTGCCGAACTCGATCTGACCGGCGGCGTGCGCGGCGAGCACTTTGTAGAGACGGAAGTTGCGCTCGTCGTCGGCAAACTCCGCGACCGACGCGGGCAGGTGAATCGTGCGCCCGTCTCCGATGCGCGACTCGTCGGGCACGGCGGCGAGCGAGGCGACATCCACGGCGCGCCCCGTCAAACCTTCGACGTAGAGGCGCAGCGTCGGCGCAACCGTGTCGAGCGAGAGTCCCGCGCCGCCCTGCGCGAGCGCGGCGTTGCTCTGTCGCGTTTCGAGCGCGTAGTAACTGCGGCGCGAGCGCGAGTCGTTGCGTTTGAGCGTCAGCCCGTCGCGCGCCCACTGCTCGAACTGTTCGATTGAGGTCACGCGCAACGCGGCGGGCGCGGAACGAAAACAGGAAATTGCCGCCTCTGCATCCACCTCGGCCACGGTGCGCGTCGCCGCAATGACGCGCCGCGCCAGTTCGCCCGTGTGACCCGCGCGCGCTCCTTGCGAAGGGAGCGCGCGGAAGAAGAGCGGGCTGTGGCGCGCGAGCGAGACGAGCGGGGCGTTGCCCTGCGCCGCGACCGCGTGCAGCAACGCCGTCCAATCCGTGAAGACCTGCGGCGCGAGCCTCAACACCTCGCCGCCCGCGACGAGGACGTGCAAAGCCGCCGCGCCGCCGCGTTCGAGAAACTGCTCCGTGTGGCGAAAGAGCGTGCGCGCCTGTTCCGCGTCGAGCGCGTTGGTGGCCTCGGGAAGATTCGCCCACGCGTCGGCGGCGACTCCGCCCGCGCGATGTGCGAACACCCCCGCGAGATGCAGCGCGGCGCCCGCCACCTCATTGCGCGCCGCGCCATCCGCCGCCCCGTACTTTTCCAGATGCGCGAACGTGGCGGGCGAGGTGGCGAGAAAGTCCGCGCTGTGGCGTGCGGAGCGGCGCGCGATCTCAAGCGCGACCTCGAAGGTGGCGGCAAGCAACTCGCCGTCTCCGGCGGCGCGCGCGAGTTCCGGCGCGCGTTTGAAAGTCTCGGTTGCGATGGAGGTCGAGAGCGGCAACTGTCGCGCGCAAACTTGAAACAGCAGTGGCCGCGCATCTGCGGGCACTTCGAGCAGTTCGGCGACGCCAGCCTTGAAGAAGTTCGCGCCCGTCTCCACGTCGGCCATCGCCAGCCGCCGCCCCATCTCGCCCCACTCGCGCAACTCCGTCGCTTCCAACACACGCGCCGCCCCCACCGCCGCGCGCAAAAACTCCAGACCGACGCGCAAACTCAGACCCGCCAACTGCGCGCTCACTTCCAGCGCGGCGCGCGCGCGTTCGGCGGGAAGCTTGCCGATCTCGCGCACGAGTCCGGCGGTCGTCCGCCGCTCGCTCGCGCTCCGCATCTCGCCGAGTTGTTCGCGCAGGGCTTCGACGAGCGGTTGCGAGTCGTCCGTCGCTTCAGTCTCGACCGCTTCCGCGCCGCGCGTCTCTCTGTCTTCCTGTTCGCTCATCGCTTCACAAAACTCACCGCACACGAACTGACCGGGCTACCGCGTCAAGACGTTTCGCGCTCACACATGGATTGATTGAACGCCTCGGAGTGACCGCGCGCGATGCTCAGAGATTGCCAGTCCTCCGACTTGAAATGCTTCGCCAGCAGCACGATCTGCCCGACGTGATACGCGTAATGCGTCAACTGCCGGTTGATCGCCTTGACGACCGTGTGCGGCTCGCCCCTGATCAACACCGTGCGCACGAGGTCTGACGGGTTGAGCGGTTCGACCGCCTCGAACACGTACCGCCAGCCCGCATCCCACCACTCGATCACCTCTTCGCGCGTCGTCTCGGCGTCGATGCGAAACTCCGCGTCGCGATCTCTGTCCGGCTTCTCTCCATCAGCCGTCAAAAAGTCCGACCAGCGCGAGCGCATGTTGCCCGCCAAATGCTTCACGATGATCGCGACGCTGTTCGCCTCCGCGTCAATCGTAGTGAAGAACTCCTCGTCGCCGAGTTGCGCCATCGCGTCCTCTGCGAGTTTCTTATACTTGCGAAAGACGGCGAGCGCGTCTTCGAGAAAGTATCTGGCTAATGCTTCATTCATCTTGTTATTTTAGTGTTTGAACGTGGGGATAAACGAGAATCTTGGAATCAACCGTCAGGAGCGGGCAATTATAAACTCTGGCGGTCGCGACGATAATTTGGTCTGCCGGATCGCGGTGAAATCCGTCCGGCAACTGTGTGGATTCGAGTGCGATACGGGGCGTGAGGTCAAGCAACCTGATTCCGGGATACGCGAGAGCTTGATCGAACCAATCCGCTACGGAACAAGGTAAGACGAGCCGCCCATATTCCACCAGTTTGGCTATCTCCCAACAGGAGATTGCGCTTATGCCGAGTCCGTCGGCTTCGTTCTCCTCTACCCATTTAACCTGCTTCTCGCTCAGGCGCGCGTCGCCATGAACCCACCAGACCCAGATGTGTGTATCAAGGACGATCATCGAAGAGCATCCCAGTCTTCTTGCGCCACCGGAGCAACCGGCTCATCATAACGCACAGCCTGACCGCGCAAGGGATACCGCTTTTGTCCGTTTGACTTCGCTTGACGCGACACGATGAGCACTTCAACTTCGTCGCCGGCGTGAAACGGCAAGTCGCTGAGTGTCAAGATACCGTCCTCGTCAAGCGTGGCCTCTACTCGATGTGTGTCCATGTCTGACCTCCGAGAAAGTTCCTCGCCATTATAAATCATGTGTGCCCGTTAATTTCAGATGACGGTCGTGATGATCTCGCGGATGCTGCGTTGGAGTTCGCGGTCGTCGGTGATGGGCGAGGCGAGGGCGACTTCGGCGGCGGCAATCGAAGGGATGCCGCGCGCGATAAGTTGGGCGGCGTAGATGAGCAGACGCGTGGAGACGCCTTCTTCGAGGCCGTGGCCGCGCAGGTTTCTGACCTTGTGGCCGATCTGTACGAGGTCGCGCGCGGTGGCCTCTTCGATGCCGCCTTCGCGGGCGACGATCTCGGCTTCGAGTTCGGCGGGCGGATAGTCGAATTCGAGCGAGACGAAGCGTTGACGCGTCGATTGTTTGAGGTCTTTCAAGACCGATTGATAGCCGGGATTGTAGGAGACGACGAGCATGAAATCGTCGGGCGCATCGAGTATGGTGCCGCGCTTCTCGATGGGCAGGCGGCGGCGGTGGTCCGTGAGCGGGTGGATGATGACGACCGTGTCCTTGCGCGCCTCGACCACTTCGTCCAGATAACAGATCGCGCCGCTCTTGACCGCCGACGTGAGCGGCCCGTCGTGCCAGACAGTCTCCTCGCCTTCGAGCAGGAAGCGTCCGACGAGATCGGTCGCGGATAAATCCTCGTGGCACGCCACCGTGATCAACGGACGTTTCAGACGCCACGCCATGTGTTCAACGAAGCGTGTCTTGCCGCAACCCGTCGGCCCCTTCAACATCACGGGCAGGCGCGCCGCGTTCGCCGCCTCGAACATCTCCACCTCGCCCGCCACGGGCAGGTAATAAGGTTCTTCGCCGACGGTGTACTCTTCGATGGCTCTTTCGGGCATAGGGTTTCAGGTCAGAGGTTTCAAGTTTCAAGTTTCAGGACTAAGATTTCAAGTTAACAAACTTCAAACCTCAGTCCTGAAACTTGAATCCTGAAACTTGAAACTCTTTCTACGGCTGAAGTTTCCCGCCGTTTCGGTTATCCTTAACTGTTATTTGTCAGGCGGATTTATTGTCCTATGCGGGCATCTTAACACCCGCCCGCGAGGGGCGGCAAACTGGACGGGTTTCGAGTTTCGAGTTGCAAGTTGCAGGTTGAAGGCAAGTTGCAACTCGGAAATTTCAGACCTGAAACTTGAAACCTGAAACCTGAAACTCTTGCTTTGTTGAAACCAGAAACTTTTGCTTTATGAAGATTGCGGTGGCGATGAGCGGCGGCGTCGATTCTTCGGCGGCGGCGGCGATTTTACAGGAAGCGGGGCACGAACTCGTCGGCTTCACGATGCAGTTGTGGAATCAGAACCGCAACATCAACGTGGACGAAAACGGCGACCCGTTGCCCTCGCGTTGTTGCTCGCTCGACGACGTGTACGACGCGCGGCGCGTGGCCGGGGAACTCGGCTTTCCCTTTTACGTGCTCAACCTCGAACAGGATTTCGAGCGCGACGTGGTGCAGCCGTTCGTGACGAGTTATCTGGAAGGCGAGACGCCGATTCCGTGCGTGGCGTGCAACAGCCGTCTGAAGTTCGCTTCGCTCGACCGGCTGGCGCAAAGTCTCGGTTGCGAGAAGGTGGCGACGGGACACTACGCGCGCGTCGAGTTTGACGAAGCGACCGGGCGACACAAGCTCTTTCGCGGGCGCGACCCGAACAAGGATCAATCTTATTTCCTGTGGGAGTTGACGCAAGCGCAACTGGCGCACGCGATGTTTCCGCTCGGCGAGATGCGCAAGGAGGAGGCGCGCGAGGCGGCGCGGCGTTTCAATCTCGCGGTGTCGGAAAAGGCCGAGTCGCAGGAAATCTGTTTCGTGCCCGACGGCGACTACGCGGGCTTCATAGATCGTTATCTGGAAGCGGAGGGCGAAACGCGGCGTCTGCCCGGCACGGGCGAGATCGTCGATGCGGGCGGGCGCGTGCTGGGCGAACATCAGGGCGTGCATCACTACACGGTCGGGCAGCGTCGCGGTCTGCGCATCTCGCGCCCGCTTCCGCTCTACGTCGTCAAAGTTGACGCGGAGCGCAACCGGGTCGTCGTCGGCGAGAGCGAAGAGTTGCTCGCGGGCGAGTTCACCGCCGCGGGCGTCAACTGGATAAGTTTCGACGCGCCGACCGCGCCCGTGCGCGCCGAGGTGCGCGTGCGTTACCGGCACGCGCCCGCGCCCGCGACGATTGAGCCGCTCGCGAACAAACGCGCACGCGTCGTCTTCGACGAACCGCAACGCGCCATCGCGCCCGGACAGGCGACCGTCTTTTATCGCGGCGACGAAGTGTTGGGCGGCGGCTGGATCGTGAAACGATAAGAGGCGAGGCCGCGCACGCGGGCGGCGTTTGGGCGATCTCGATTTGCGAACTCAAAAAGGAAAGAGGACAGTCCGGGTCGGACTGTCCTCTTTCCTTTTGTCCGAGCAGGTCGGGTTGTCTTT
>Ga0307513_10003118_pt1 | contig 22619 bp, 19 predicted proteins | sample 15_EM_MG_FD_202174 | JGI IMG/M metagenome (GOLD analysis project Ga0307513, IMG submission 202174) | Populus trichocarpa ectomycorrhiza microbial communities from riparian zone in the Pacific Northwest, United States - 15_EM | ecosystem: Host-associated > Plants > Roots > Unclassified | place... | reverse complement strand
CCGCCCTACCAGAATTACCCCCTGCATGCCCCGCCCTTCCATCCGGCACCCACGGCATCTAAAATAATTTTAAATACCCTATCCCGCCCCTACTAGCTAATCCCACCCACCCCCAGCAGGAATAGAGAGCATGTGACTAAAATTTGGGTGGTGGGCAGTTTCCGCTGTGGATCAATCACTTTGTTGGGCAGATACCACTATATGATAGATGAAGGTAGCATATACAGGTGCCTTGAGAAGCGGCCTGATATCCTCTCCAATGAAATGCACGTATTTTTCTGCAACGATCCGCTCTATGTAAGAGTTGAAATTTTGGATATAATAGCCAACGAGAATAATGTTGACGCCCCGTTGAGTGAACTTAAGGAGTAAGTAGCCCATAATTCCCTCTCAACAGTTTCTAATTTTGCTTAGGTACTCATCGGAGGTGGATGTCGATTTTGTGTGGAAAAGCATCAAAGCCATTGGACAAACTGCGGTCAAGATCAACGCCGCAGCAGAATGATGTGTGAATGTCCTCGACTTGGTCGCCACGCAGGTAAGCTGTGTTGTGCAGGAGGCAGTCGTGGTCATGAAAGTAACACTTTGGTCCATTTCTGCTGCTCTCCATTGCTGAATCGTATATCTAGATGCCATCGACCAGGCTGGAATTGGTCTGGCTTTTGCAAGGCGCGAGGCTATCGGTATGCCCTGCTGGCCTGGCTTCTTTCCTTTTCTCGAAGCTAAAGCGCCGTTCAGATCCAACATCCCTCTCGTTCCCGAGTCCTGACCCTTTTCAAACGAGACACGGAGAAGTAGAACAACTATAACAAAGATCACTGTCTTACATTTTCCCATTAATATGCTCACAACTTTCATTTGCCTTCGGATATTCGCCACTTCAACCTTGTGCTCTTCCTTAACTGGTTCTTATACTCCTTCTTTGAATGCAGGTTATCAAGGTGCTCCCATGAGGATTTCATTCGTGCTGGTTACCCAGATTGTGTTCGTTTAAATTGTGGTCACCATATTGATGTTGCCAAGGTCCATAGTGATTTCTTGGAGAGTGCCATCACTTTTGCTGGTAGTGAGGGGGTCAGGCCATGTAACGTTGACTTATAGTTATGCATATATGGTTTTGCTTCGGATTTTCACCACTGTGGCTGCCTGTACCTGAGACGTGAAGCTAAAAGATAATGCCTAAGTTTAACTGTCATTCCCATTCTGGCCTGATAGTGTGAGAGTCATGTGCCAGTCACGCCAGGATATATTTTAAAAATGATCCAGATTTCACTGGGTAACAAATAGCACTCTTAATGGAAATCAATTCCCTGCTTATTTTTTAGTTTTGTCCACAATCTAACCCCTGTTTATTAATCAATCATAAAAGGAATAAATTAAAAATATGATCACACTACTATCTCCAATAATTTAGAGAAGATCATATAATTTGATTCCCCATAAAAGTCTGAGATATATCTCAGATTGATTGAGATTATATTTAAAATTTATTCCAATTATTTTCTGCAGCTATATTCCTGGACATATTAAAAATAACTCCACAATATATTCAATTTTTCATCTCAGTGCATATAAGCCAATGCCCGCAGTGTTTGGGCAAGGGATGTCTGTACGACACAACTCGGCGTATCCTAAATGTAAGTGATGGGACTTGATATACGGCTCATTGGATTTTGAAGGGGTCAGGAGTGCTACAGGATGGAAGAGAGTCCTGGACTAATTCCACCTGTGCTCCTCCCAGGCCGATGCCACTTGGCTGTTGGTCGATGGCTTCATTTGCAGGTTCAGCAGGGTACGGTTGCGGCGGCGGAACATACGGAGCCTCGAGGACGTTGTCCATGCCAAAAGAGGAGTCGAAGGAGTAAACAGCACTGCAGCTGAAGAGGTTGGCGGGGGAAGCTATTGTTGATGAAAGTATAAAGCCAAACAGTTGCACCGAAATTTCCTGGAGAGATTGCCAATTGTGTGAATCCATCAATCGATATCATCCAATGAAAAGTTCCATTCACATCGGATGAAAAGTTCCATTCAGCATAACTTATATATAAATTTAAAGTATCTACTCATTTTCTGGAACTCGCTCCTCCACACCTCCTAAACAAGCGACCTCTAGACCTGGCTTTTCAACAACAAAATACCGTTGAACAGAATCTCCACCAAATGGCTGGTGTGGGACCATAGCAATCACCGAATTGATGTATTTAACATCAATCACCATGAGGCCGTCTTGACCAAGGTAGGTGCAGGATCGAAGCGTGTTATATGAAACGTCAAGTAAGGTTTTGTTCGGTGAAGAAAAGCATGACACCATTGCAAGTGTCACTTCTGTGTTGTCCTTGAGCTGCAGGCAGAAATAGTATTGAACTTCAGCAAAGATATCATGAGTTATTCCAGGCTTTCTAATCTGAATGTGGTGGTTTAACATTTATTAAGTGGACTTGTTGAAGGGGGGCATCTCACCATGACATTCCGTGCCATTTGAACCTTTTCAAGTGGCCTAAGCTTCTCTTTCCAGGCTGATCGAGCAACTTGGCCATTTGGTAAGCGTAAGCGCGCCCATCGCGAGATTTTTGGAGACCAGTCTTGGGGTGTATCAATACCGCAAGTATCCCGAAGATAACATTTGAGGACCTGGCATTCTGCATCTGTGATATGTCTTGCAGTTCCATCTCAAGCCCTCAACAGAACGAAGCTGTTACCCAAGTCCTTTGCACCTCTCAGAATTGGATTTTCAGGTTCCTCCAAATCTGGAAACATGGCTTTGAGTGCATTGATCTGACACCTTTCCAACCCACATTGCGAAAGGTTGGCGTAAGGATGGAGATGGGATTGAATCTCCTCAACGAGGTTACCTATTGTCCGCTCCATGGTCCATTGCGATGAACATATTAAGGGCCCAAGCCGAATGACCTCTAAAGCCAGGTGTGTCAAGGCATGGATACTTTGATGGACAAAATGAAGGCGGTCGGTTCGGCGCTGGTAATAGAGTAGTTCAAATTCATGAGCAAACTCAACCAATGCTTGATGAGCTGCCTGGAGATCCTCGGTCTTGATCTGATGTTGATTGATAATATGGACAGCAAATACCAGCTTGCAGAAATGCTGGTAATATGTCTGTGGGAGAATGTTATAAAAAACACCTGGTCCAAGACTATAGAGGTAGAGCAGAAATTCCCAAGCCTTGTAGCCGCTTGAAATCTTTTCTGCAGGATTATGTGGAGGGTGGTCAAATGAACCAGGAAGGTATAGGGTGGCAGCAGCAACATCTCTGCCATGTGCTTCCCATACGTCCCCATGCAGGACAGCCCAGGGCCAGGTCGACTGGCTGTCAGTCTTGTCACAATCAAACATCCCCCTCCAGAGAGGAATTAGAAGGTCAGGAATGTTCAATGATTCTAGATGCATGATATCAGACCCAAAACACAATGGAATGGCAACTTTATGATGAGGGTCTAGACCAAGAAAAATACTGGGTTTGCAAATGCCTGTCTCAAGACGCTGTTTCTTGTATTGCCGTTCATTCGGGGATTCCATAAGATAGCGGAGGTTTTTCTCATAGAGCTCAGGTGAACGTGATGGGGGGTTTTCATAGCTGTAGTCATTGTGACTGCATCCTTTGACGTCGTAATTGTGTGGCTTATAGAATGCGGGATAGTAATGCGACATTCCTGGTTTATAACGACCAGTCGCGGAACAATATATGCGGCAGCCATTTTTTCTGTGATGACCAACAAGTCCATTCAGGTAGGTCATACCAGGACCATCAGCAGCACCCAATGTGAAGAACGGTCGTGAAATTTCCATGACATTGTGGGATGCATTCCAAATAGGAAGCCCCTCTTTTTGGAGGGCCGAAACATGGTGCAGACCTGGAAAAAGGTATGAATCGACAATCTTGGGCTTGTGGGGGCCTGGGATAATACCTCTGATGAGAACATATTTCTTCTTATACCAAAGGCCGGGTGAAAGATCCATAATGACCCAAATGTAAATCCAGCAATCTGATTGCTTGTATCAGTAAAGCTGAGCCCTATCTAATGAAAGCATCAAGACCATGTCAGTGTCTTGAACCCGACCATCTAGCACTGCTTCGATGTATTCTGACCCATAAAAGTAATCGTTGTAAGTGGGAAGGATTCCACTGTTTTCTTTCAGTAACTCCAAGATCATAGCAGTAACCCTTCATCAATACAGCATTTGTTCTGCGCTATCCTTATCCTTCCAAAGTGCCTGCAGCTGTGGTCCAAGGAGCATAGTTGTAAGGGCAGGGACCCCTGTTGTCAGTGAGCTATGGGGGGCAACACAACAACCTTGGGGGAGATCCTTAGAATGTATTGGAAAGAGTGGAGAGGCTATCTATGACACATCTTGAGAGAGATCCTTAGAGAAACAACTAAGGATGCCCACTATGGATGTGACACTATATACCAACTAGGTGTGAGAAAGGCTTATATAAGCATAGCTAAAGTGTCCAAAGGCTAGTCTAATCAGGAAATGGAATAAAATAAAGAGTGGACTGGGTGTAGAGAGACAAGATATAAAAAAAGCAAGAAGGAGTAAGGGAGGAGTTCCCCTTACAATAGTGTGGAATGTCTGTCTTGCCTTCTTGGTGATGGGATCGCACTGTGGCTTGCCGCATTCAAGACACACGTTGAGTTCGGCAAAAGGACCGGTATATACCAGGCAACTCTTGACGCACATATCATGTTTGATTGATTCGACTCCTGTGATCTCCACAATTCAGCGCTTTATCTGATCATAGGTGGGTATGTCATTGTCTGGATGGCATCGTAAAATGGCTTTTCGTGTGGATGTATAGGTCTGTTGGGCAAAGATCTTGTGATGCAATATCCACAGGACAAGTCGGAGGGTTTCGTAGGCGGTGGAGAGCTTCGGGACCAAGCTTGGACACTCCATCATCCAATGATGCTCCTTCTAAAGCACGAATGAATTCCATGGCTTGCTTGATGTGATCTAACTTTGCCAATGCAGAGAGCTCATCAAGGTCGATATCTTCATACTAAACTGTATTATGAATCTCTTCCGGAAACATTGGGTCATGAGGCGCAGCTGGAGGTACCGATTGAGGTCCTTGACATGAGATATCTTCCAGGCTGCTGGGTTTAGGTAATTGGGACTTCCAGTCATCTATTGGCGTTTCACAGCCATTTGCTTGACTCTCATCGTTTCCATCCTGTTCTGGATCCCTCGGAATGCCAGTCGTATTTGTTGTAGGCTCGTTCTGTTTCACACAGGTGAGTAACTCCAGGCCTCAAGAGAGAAATGTAAAGCCTTACATTATTTGAGTTCACAGGCTGAGATTCTTCCTGCAAGCCCTCCATTCTTGTTTTTATATTGCGCTCTTCATCCCCACCAGCATCTGTCGTACTTCTGTCCACCTCAGCATCAGGAACTTGAAGCGTAGCCTCAGATTCTGGTATATTATTGCCGGTTGTCTCCCTCTGAAGATCTTCGTCAAACCCTGTCGATGCTGATGTCAAAAAGACTCTGAATTCGATCGAAAAGGACTCTTCATTTCGATGCCTCTGGTGTCTGTTGTATGTTGAAAGGGATACAAGTTTTGGAAAGCCTTTGCAATATGCCTGGCACCTGCATCTGCGTTTTGGCTGAGGATTTTTAGGTGTTCTTTGTTGGTTTATCATCGGTGACTTGAAATGAATTGATAACCACTTGTAGGTCATGGTGTGAAGGTGTTCAAAATACTGGCATATACATAAGGCAAGTCTTCAAATTTTCAATGATGCTGCCAGGAGGGATATTAGAAAAGCTTGGAAGTTGTGTGAGTTGGTTGACGTTGGTCTATGAGTTGTGTCAGGATTTTGTGTTGTGCAATTTGAATGTTGTGCGTGCTCGAAATCTAACTTCCTCAAGTTGCTAAAGAGCACATCAGATTGTCTGAGTACTAGCAAATATTCCGATTTCATTATCTTCGCAAATGGCATCCTGCGTTGGACCTCCTCAAATCCATCTGGCGTTATGAAGGGTAGTTAAAATTTATCTGAGTTTCTATTCAAGTTTTACAGGTGTTAAAATTGATGAAATACCACTCTTGTCCCCTTTTCCCTTGAAACAACTTTGACATCGCCGCGGACATTTGCAATTCGTCACAACTCACTGCATTTGCTGTAAATCTTCTTCTGTCTTTTGATGTGCAATAATTGGCCTCACAACACCAGGTAGGATTTGGTGATGGAGATGGAGAGTTCGGACTGGCAGTAGAGTCTTCTCAGAAACGAAATCTCTGACTCTAATGCCCAGCTTGTTGAGCTTAGCTGCAGACGGTTGCAGGTTTTCAACATGGCTCAGGGGCTTCCTAGATGGTATGATTACCACATTTGCACAGTGGAGAGGTTTTGAAGCTGCCATTCCAATCGATGTGGACACTGTGGACTTTGTTTAAAGTTAATGAAGCTACGTTGAAGCACCCAGCCTTATAAGCTAGAATTATATATGAAATGTAGCTAGTTTGCCAACTAAGAGCATACTTCTACAAGACAAACGACCTATTTGGCAAGTTTCCCAAGGGCCATATATACCAACACCTATAGACAAATTTCAGTGTCTCAGACAACTAGGTGATAGATTACTTTATTTAGATGCTCCACAGAGGTTATTTGTTTATGCTTTGATGGGATTATTTTGCAATATGTGACTTTAGATTTGGCTCTATTTATATCATTATCACACACACATATCATATTATGGCCTCTGAGCCAAACAAATATACAAATATGGTGGCAGTGCATAATATCTGTCTATAAAAGAGAAACTGTTTATGTTATCAAAATAAACATTTTGTTTTAAACTTAATAGCTAAATTTTTTTTATCAATATCAATAGCTCTAGAAAAGTATTTTGCATTTTACTTAATAAGGAAATAAAATACAAACAAAAATTTAACATATTCAGGGTTTTACTAATAGAATCTATGCTTTAGCAAAAAGTTTCCTTTTTTGGAAAAAATTCCCATCAGCCAAATTCCACAAACCGCCGGCTCTGGGAAAGTATTTTGTGTTTTTCTCAATAAGGAAATAATGTACTGATGTAATTGAAATGGATTCAGGGTCCAATTGGTGCAATCTACATTTTCTGTTTATAGCACAGCCACCAAAAATGACTTTTTTCTTATTTGGGAAGTCCATCTAGCTATATAGATATAGCATTATATATGGCCCTTGGGAAACTTGCCAGGTAGGTTGTTTGCCTTGTAGAAGTATGCTTCTAGTTGGCAAACTAGGGACATGTCATATATGAGAAGGGCTTATACAGGTGAAGCACCAGAGTCTACATAGTATGTACCTATGCTCGGAGAATATTCACAATGAGGCATAAGAGGGGATGTGCGATGTGAAAAGACAATGGGTAGTCGGTATGACCAAATTGGCATTAGATCAAGTCAACTTGAAGAACGTATGTTGAATGATGAACATAACTTGAATATTCTTGAATGCTACCAAATGTTGGAATTCGTTGGAATCATTGAATATCGCTGGATATGTTGCATGGGTGAACAAAATATATTTTTCTCAACATTACAACTCCATAGATCTTATGGCCATGTCACATGAATGGTTTAGAGCACCAGTGTATATAGTCAGAGGTTGTTGGTTTGATTCCAGCCCCTGTCATTATCTTTTCTATGGTCACCTCAGATTGGTTTCCAACATGGTAGCAGCAACCATGTTCTTGAGTGCGTTGTCTTTAACCAGGCAGCTCAAGGTGGGATAGATAGTGGCATAAGGGGGTGTGTTGGATATCTATATGCCACTACCTTATTGACTCAGTAGCTCAATGGTTTAGAGCACCGGTGTATATAGTCGGAGGTTGTTGGTTCGATTCCAGCCCTTGTCATTATCTTTTCCATGGTCACCTCGGATCGGTTTCCAACATTGCGCTCGATATAAAGTAAGTTATCTCAATTTAGTAAAAACCAGTTTTGACTGGGTATGAGGGCTAGTTGACAAATTTTGTTATATTAATAGTCATAAAAAAGATTTAGTCTTTTAGAGCAGATTTTTGAAAAATATTATTGGCTATTCAAAATTTTATAAAAAAACAATAAAAACTAGTAGTTCAAAAAAACTGTGTTTTAGTAAATCTAACGTGCATCAAAATCTTATGTTAGTTCTATTGTATTATAATGATTTTAAAGCTGTAATATGTGGGAAAACAAATCTATGGAATTAGACAAATATTGAAATTAGTCTAGTCTAGTGCTATGGCCTTTTTGTGGCTACTATTTACAAGACCACTTTTTTATTTGTCTAATAATATAACTAAACTAAACAATAAAATCAATATTTCTCTTTGTTTGCATTTTAGGTATACTTCTAGTACATTTTATTCTTTCAAAAAGATTTTTATGCCATAGACATTTACCACTGATTTTTGAATAAATTATTATTATAAATCCCACTTTATGCTGTCTAGTCTGATTCATGTTAATCCAGATTTTAAAAATGTATGCTCAGAACAAATTTATATAATTTAGTTAACTAATCCATTTTTTATTTGTTTTTTTTTTTATGACTTAGCAAATTGTTGTCATAATAACTCAATACAAAATAAAGGTAATTCAAAAACTGTACAATTGGCACTATTTCAATGGACAAAAGCAAAGGCTAAACCACATTTATAAGGCCTGGACCACCTATGCATAGTTATGCATAGCCTTGAACCTCTGTTTTATACTTTGGCATGTGATTTCCTACTTTGGCATGTGAAATACAGCCTTAGTAATATTTCACTTGGCACTTACTAATTAAGCTCTAGTTCTTATTACCAATCACCCACTTTTATTACTAATCACCCCATTGTTATTACCAATCACTTCACTTTCATTACCAATTACTCTATTTTTATTACCAATCACTCCAAATTTTATTACTAATCACTTTCCAAAGCTTACTAATCTTCATTTTTACTTAGTAATTACTAAGCCTCTGTAGAGTATAAAAGGAATCCAATTTTCTGATTGAAAAACAATCAATCCTAGTTATTTAAACATTAAGCACTAAGTTTCACTAAGTACTTATGTACACAAGTGTTTCTAGTTATCCAAATCAATTGGCAGTTTGAGCTTAGTTTTATTAATTTCTGGCTAATTACATATTAGATACTGACTAGTCTTTGGCTACTGTATTCTATTATGTATTTGATTAAACCCACAGTTTTAAACAGTTGTTGTTGGTTTTATTTATTAGTAGTTTGAGTTTTGTCTCACTAATATTTGTGCATTTAATTATATTAAGTTGTATCCTGGTTATTCTAGTCAATGAATCAAATTCTTGATTTTGTTTGTAACAATTACTTGCAATACAAGCTAGTTTTATTGTCTAAAATTGTTTTTTAAATTCTCAAGTCATCACACTATTATTTATCAATCATTAAATTATCTAGTTATTTTGTATATCTTTTTATAGTTTTATTTTAGTCTAGTATTATGTTTGTCACATTTATTTGTTTGTAAATTATTATTTTCAACTTTGATCAATATCTTAGTCATTTAGTCACTGCAAGCCTCTAGAATAATTGGCATAATTATTTTATAAACTTGTTTGTTTTGTACAAACACATCTATTCTCATATAGTACAGGTTTTTTTTAGATTGAAATATCTATTTGCCCTTGAACCCATATATTTGAATATTAAGAATATATTTTGGACAAGGCTGGTGAAACCCAAATTAATAACATTTTCACCAAATACAACTATTCAAACATAGAAAAAGGTTTTGTCATAAATACATTATGAGTTATAATAGTATTTGTCAATTAGGAAATTTTAGAATTTTACCTCTGTTTTGAAAAAAGGCCCAGGAACCATCTTTATTGTGAAGGTAAATGTGATGCTAGTTTTTTTTTTTGACCCTCAGCTCATTTTTTTTTTGCCAGACCCTGTGTGCTTTAGATTTTATTTATTGGAAAGTTCTTTTTTTCTAAAATCTTTACCAATTTCTTTTAAAACAATGAACTTTTTATCACAGTATCATTTGTTGTTCTAAACATATCTACTCTTGTATCCACTTCCACTTACCTTTGTCCCAGCTTCTACCTTTATGAAGTTGCAGTATTAGCATCCATCATTTACAAGCAAAGCTTTGTTTATTTTTTGGCTAGTTACAAATGCCTTTGGAAACTATTTATTGTGGCACTAGTAGTCTGTCAAAGAAAACTCAACCTGGGTTATTTTTCTGGTGTATTGTAAATCAAAAAGACATTTCTAGATGCTTTGGCACATTTCAAGAAATTTTTATATTTACACAGATCACATCAAATAAGGTGTAGCAGAAAACATTGGCACATATGCACAATGAAACTTATGAGGTAGCAACTACAGAGTAAAAGTGATAAAAAAAATAATAAGTAATTTTGAGAAATTGGATACTCATTGCTTATATTCATCAGCATTAGCTGATTTTGATGTTTTGCTCAGTATGTTCCATTTTTGTTGTAATATTGGTAGTGGGTGGATCAGATAAAGAAGGAATTTGAACAATGTATTTTTATCTTGGCCTTTGAGAGCTTTTTATAATATTTGTTGAAAGCAGCACAGGTAATAAGTTCATTTTTTTTATAGAAGCTTGGAGTAGCAAAGATTTTTAAGTGAAAAGTTATTGATTTTAAACACTTGAAATGGATAAAAATTGGCTTACTAGTTGAAAATCACAGTGACATGTGCCATTTTTGATCTGGCTAAAATAGCCCAAATGCTCAATGCAGAAAATTTCCAACCAAGTTACAATTTTTAATCACCAAAAACATGCATATAAAACCAATTTGCCAAACTGTTTGCAAAAAAAACACTTTAAAACTGCTCAAAATTTGAATATATGCACTATATACAGGAATTTTTTTGATTCCTCTCACTTGTAAAACAATATTTACTCACTGATTCATACCCTGCCCTCCTGCATCAGCAAAAAACATTGGTTGCATACAAAACTGGAAAACATATCAGTGAGGTCTAGTATAATGAATATTTATAGTTTATTATACATAAAACAGGCCATTGCATCAGGCAATTTTGTCAGATTACAGAAAGATATATGGTGCCATAACTGGATCACCTAAATACCCATGAACTGATTTCCAGTTCTTGTCCAAACAAGGTTGTTTTTGGCATGATGCTGACAAAACTGCAAATCATAAGGGCTTGGGAAATGAAGTGGACAGTGAGAAAAAAAAATAGCAATAGATGTGAGCAACAGATGGAAGAAGAAAAGGAAAAAGGAATTTTGCAAAGTTTTCACTTTTGGGTATTATTAAAGATAAGCCTACTAATGCTACAGATGATGCCAATAATGGACAGTGTTTGTTATATCAGAAAATCAGTTTAAAAACTCCTACTTCAAAAAAGTTTTTCATATAGCAATGTACTTTGGAAATACTTACACCTAGAATAAAAAACTAGTGGCTGGTCAACTTGTTTTATATCAGAAAAACATAGTATTAGTATATATTTCAAGCAAAAATTCTTTCACAGTTATACTAGCTAAAACATTTTCTTTCAAAGTGCTATGCCTGTGGTTCATATGTCCAAGCTTTTTTTTTGAAGCTTTTGGAAAAAAATTACCTATTATCAAAAATTCAAATAGATCTTCTTAATTGAGAAAGATAAAAAGATAATCTGGGACTCAAAAAACAATAAGCCAGTTTTTTATGTTTTATTTGATATATTTTTTTTTTCTTTAATTAATGATTTAATAATACTATAGAATAATTAAATATATAGAATTTTGCACCCAGTGTTAATGTTATTTAAAATCAAAATTAACAATTGTTTTATTTTATATTATAAAAAAAATTTAAATAATACTTTTATATTTTTTATTTATAAAATATAGATTTATTTTTAAAAAAACATAAACAAAGTTTTTTGAGAAAATATATAAGTAGCATGATGGTAGATGGTGCGAGGTGATGATAACAAAAGCATAAAGATGGAGTGCTTTTGGGGAAATAGGTGCAGATAAGCAGGTGAAGGCAGATGAGGATAAGAAGAGACCAAAAGACAGCAGTAGGCATTCTTTATTAGTTATGTCCTGTTTCTTGGAAAAAAACGAGGCAATTATATCGTAAGCTTTGCAAAATTTTTATAATAGATCAGTGGAAAAAGTGGTGGTGATGGTGGCAATAGATGCTTGTAATATCTTCTTCTTGAGCAGGTATCTGACGTTTGAAAGAAACAGAGAAGTATCCAAGCTAGAGTCAAGTGGAGTATTTGTAGTACTGAATACACTAGGCAGGTCCCCAGGGATGCATTCTAGTAATATAAAAGTTATTGTAAATAATTTAATATTTCAAAGATATAAAAATATTTTTATTTTTATAATTTGATCTCATAAATTTAAAAGTTTAGCTTAATGTGATTTATTTTTATCCTTGATTTTACTGCTAGTTGATGTATAAATACATTTGTTTTTTGTAGTGACTACCAAAATGATGAAATTGTTATTTTTGTGTCTAGATTTGGATTTAATGCTCCAAATACATTATTTCTACTATTAATTTTTCACAAACAGTGTTTAAATGCCTACACAATTAGATATGGCTTTTTGTATATATATAAAATTACTAGTTTTATTTGTTTGTCTGTTAATATGACAAATTATTGCTATTTAATTTTTGCCATTTTTATTATTTGTTATATTTATAAAATATAAATATAATTGTATTTTTAAAAATATTTTGTTTAAAATTTTTTTTATTAAACTTAAATTAAAAATGCTTAAACTACAATAATAATTTTAATGGCTTAAAAGCTCAGTGAAACTTTTGTTTGGCTTTGCTCAGTTTGAACTACTATTTGTAATCTAATTTTTATATCAAACATATAAATTTGTCTTGATATATTAAAATAATAAACATCAGAAAATAGCTAATATTTGGAGTAATAGAAAACTATAACAATTAGCTTTATACAAAGTTTTTGAAAAAATATATATAAGTTATTGTAAATAATTCAATATTTATTCAAAAACTTTGTTTATGTTTTTTTAAAGATACATAAACTTTTTTATTAACGTGTTGATTTATATCTTTGTTCAAAATAGACATAAAATATATAAAGCTTTTTTATGTTTAGTGTAAAAATACTGAGAAAATATAAGTCACAATAAAATCACTAACTATTAAATTGTATACTCTTTAAATATTTTATATATAAATGGTCCATATTTTGTAAATTAAAAAAAAATCATTGTGACAGATCTAGTCAAACTTTTTTTTTTTTTTTTTTTTTTTTTTTTTTATTTTTTGTTGTCTATTCTGTCACCAAAAAGCTTGAAAATAGATTGTATTAGGAAATTTCAAAACAGTTAAATATTTTTTAATAAAATATATTACTGAAAATTTGAACTCTGATAATATACTGGTTTTTTATTTTAAACATGAATAAACAAGGATTATGTGACCAAAAAGTAAAATATTTATTAAATATTCTTCCAAAAGATAGACATCTGTGCATGTAATTCATATACAAGAATTAATGTGATTAAAATTTTAAATCTAACAGTACTAGAATTATATTTCTCAGAGCAGTATCCATGGAGATATGAATATTTTATTTGTTTTTATATTACAAAAAATAGATAAAATATTTATTTTTCCATTAGTTTTGCTTGGAAAAACTAATATCATTGAATTCAAAATTTTATATTCTTTAAAAAAACACTGCATACTCTTTTTTTTTCAATTAATTTGGTATATCACACATAATAGTAGGGATATTTATGATTTTGGGTAACTAGAGTAATAAATAAATGAAAATTTTGATTATATTCTGGATTGATAAAAAATAAGTCTTTGATAAATCAAAAAACTTATAACACTGTGAAAATTTTCAAGGTTTTTTGGAAACTCTGTAATTGAACATTAATTTTATTATAGTTGAAGTTTGTTCATTCTTTACTCATTCCACCATCACTACTATTGCCCTCCATACTTTGTTTGGCTTTTAACCACAACCAATTATTTGGATATATGCTTTTTCTTTTTTCTGAGAAATGTAGGTTGTGTCTATATTGCCTTGAGTCATTTCAATAAAATATATAATTTTTGCAATTTCTAAATCACAAACAATGTTTTGTATGCACAAAGTTTGTTTTCCAAAAATAAACAACCACAAAACAAGAAACTAAAGTGCTGCAAGGAACTAAAGTCCAAAGTGAATAACTGGGGACTTTTGGTAGTTATTTAAAGTTTTATATATGTATTTGGAATAAAAGTAAAAACCAAAACAATAAGAATAATAACTATCATCAAAAAACAATAAAATAGAAAGTAATAATTATTAGAAACAAAAATCCAGAATATGCTAAAATATTTTAAAACACTTTGGAATAATTTGGAAACAGTGGAGGCAGTCCAAGAATATGTCAATGGCTATTATTTATCAGTACTTTTTTCATGTCTAAACTAAAAAAAATAAGGCTTAAACTGTCTGGGCTACTGTAAGCACTGCTAATCAAAACATAATAGACCAAACTAGTTTCAGTCTTATGGTTTATTGTCTTTTCAGCAATATAGTATTTGGCCAGCAAACTTTTATATCTTGGGGTAGCCAAAAAATTTGTAGTCAATCCAAATAATAAAGAAGATTTACTCTTTGGAGATTTTAATGCAATTCAAATATAGTTAAAAACAGTTTTTTTAGTTTGATCTTTAGCTTGAAACCTGGTCAGTCAAATAATAAACAGAATTTTAATGAGTTTAATGATTTCTTTGAGTTGCATTAAAATCTCCAAATGAGTAAATCTCCTTTATTATTTGGATTGACTACAAATTTTTGGCTAGCCCAAGATATAAAAGTTTGCTGGCCAAATATTATGTTGCTAAAAAGACAATAAGCCACAAGACTAAATAGTAAAAAACAGTTTTTCTAGTTTGATCTTTAGCTTGAAACCTGGTCAGTTAGATAATAAACAGAATTTTAATGAGCTTAATGATTTTATTTCTGATGAAAGTTATTTAACTTGGTGGAAATTTGCATCACAAAAAAGAAAAAATCCAAATCCAAAGCAATTTTATAAATTGGGCTTGAAACCAATAGTTTGTCTGATACACAAGCATTCAATAGATTCATTATAGAAAAGATGGCCTGCTTATATTGTTAACAAATGTGTTTTTTATAATCAATATGTACTATTATACTATTATCTAGATAAAATTTGTTTTTGAAAGTTATTGTTGTATGTGGTGATATAAGTTTTTTTTTTTTTTTTTTTACTCTTATTTTTTGCTTGTCTAGCATTCATTTTTATCATGTGATTTAATATTGTAAATTGGCATAAAAACTTGAAAATAATAAATTTTGAAATAGCTATAAATCTAGAAACATATGTCTATCTGTTGGTTTTTTGCCCAATATTTTGCTAATGCAAACCTCTGGGATTTTGATGCTATTTTAGCATTTTTTTTCTCATTGTTTTAGCCTCCATGTATATAGTTTGTGATGAAAACAAAGACTTTACATTGTCTCACATATTTTGATTGGACTCCCCTTTGTATTCATTGCCTCCTCAAACCAGGGCACAGCTAGTGAGATAAGCTGATAAATGGAATCATCATCATCAATGTCACCTAGTAGATCTTGAGAAACCGCGACTGGCAGTGTAGTATTGTCATCATCGTCACCATCATTGCTCGAGTCATCGTTGTCTTTATCATTCTTTTCAGTGGTATAAGTTCTAATGAAATTAAATCAAAACTGATTTTCAATTTTGCCAATTTTCCACTCACCCCCCCATCAACTAGGCCATCCTTGGCAAGATGGACTCCAAGGTTTTCAATGCCTTTGTCCCATCTAAGTTGGTGGTAGAAACAGTATCACTACAAGCTAAATGAGGTGTTTTCAACAAAAAAGACCTATAAAATGAACCACCGCCACGTGTTGTCCAATTGCAACACCAGATATATGTCATAGTCATCTAGTCACTTTGTATTATACTGAACTAGATCCAGGAAGGTTGAAATTTTACTAAAATTCAATGAATATTAAGAAGATTGAAAAGAATTTGGCAGCGCACCTCATATCTTGTTGGAGAAATGCAGGAGAATCAGTAGAGTGCAGCTAAGGGACTGCCCTGTTATGCCTGTATATATTTACTACCCAACAAAGCATCCACACACCCCGTGGCCCAGGGAAATGAAATGATTACAGCTCCAAAGGCCTCTGGACACATATGGCGGAGATGGACCTTGGTTTTGTATATGAGGCCATGCAGGAGTCCTGATGTGCAGCACAGGCAGTATGATGTTCAAAATTGACATGAGTTACTGATCTCAATGATACTCCTTTTTCCCTTTCTACAACCTTTATCGATCATTCATTACAAACTTGGAAGGAGGGTCCAGAGTAGGTTTTACTGATATCTGCCAAAGCTGGGTGTTTTCAATGGGGAAATCCAGAATTTTGCTTCATTTTCTTGATCGCCAGTCGGTCATCATTCATTCATTCATTTTTAGCTTTGGTTCATTCCTTCCAAAACCTGCCCCAGGCTTCCCTTCGTGTCACACATAGAATTACCCACCAGCATCTCATTGTCTTCCCTGGCAGTTTGCTACTGTATTCATCAGTGAACCTGCCTCACTGTTATACCTTTCCCATTAAAAAAAACGGTGAGTACAAAGGTCTGCCTTGACAGTGAGTCAGTGACAGACCAGTCACCCTGGAACTTTCTTGTAATTGCCTAGCTGCCTGCTCAACCTGTGAACACGTACATAGTTAGAGCTCACTATTTACCATTGGTGACTACATATTTTCCAACCACCAGAGCCAGATCAAGAATTTCAAAACCTTCATTCAACTGCTTCACTTGGGTTTTGTGTTCACAGAGAGTGGTGGAGGCGCAAAGACACCCATGTTCACATGGCACCACATTTCTTGATATTTGCTTGATATAAGTAGAATTTCCTGAACTCCCAGTCATAGATAATCGATAACCCTTTATCTATGTTTTACCCATCCCAGTGCTACCTTCACAGACCCAGCCGCCACGACCACCTTCCATCATACCTTCGGATCATTGTTAGACACAGCTCAACTCTATCCATACCCAATCGCTCCACACTTGCTACAAACCACGAGAGGGACAGGGAAATATCTCTGGCCAAGGAGGACAGTACGATTAATATGAAACACAGCGAGTCCACATGTGCTTGTCTTCGGAAAGCATCGGGAATATTAGGCGAAAAGAACAGTATCAACGATAGGGTGCTACAAGAGATACCATATACAGCAAGCCAAGGACACCCAACATTGAAAAGTAGGTTCTTACCCAAGCCCTGCCATATAATTTTCCGAATTGGTAATTACCACATAGTGTGCACACCAACCAAAGAATTTGGGATTTGGAAACACTGGATCATTCGCCAGTGTGTGGACAGCGGCATTACCTGAAGATGACCTAATCGCTGTCTAATAGGCACCTTCGCAGATGACCAATTCAGCACTGATTGCCACCCTCCCGCTCTTGGTAAGTAGATAATGCTCTTGGTAGATAAGGATACAGAATGAGATCCACCCATTGATGGAGAACCCTGGCTGCAATAGTGTCTGAGAGAAAAAATAGATAGATCTTCATTTATCAATTTCTTTGTCCTCTGGAGAAGATTTGGGTCTCTGGCATTCATAACCACCCAAAGATCTCAGTGGCATATATATGTAAAAGGGTTAAAGTCTGAAGAAACACACCCACACGTCTCTTTCCACAGTGACAAGAGTGCCCTTCTTTCTTACCATTGATTACTGACCCATTCAAAGGCCAATCAATCAGAGAAGAAGGCTGACAAAGACAACACCTATCCTTATGACGGTACTACCATTTTTTTTGACTTTGTTGTTCCTCTTCCGGTGCGAAGAGCACCCTTCTTTCTTGCCATTGATTACTGACCCATTCAAAATCTGGGGAGAAAAACAGCGACAGAGAGATCAATTACAATGAAATTGACGCTCATTCCCCACCAGTAAGTATTGTAATGCTTGAGTATGACATTTTACTGACTTCAGCTCACAAGGTTTTGATGAAAAAAGGGGTATGTATCTCAAAGCTCTTTCACATACTCTAAGGCACTCATTGCTGACTCAGCTTTGTCCATTTTTTTTAGAAGAAATTCAAGTTTATCAAAAACTCAACTAGACATGTGGGAAGATATGTCACAGAAAGGGAATCAATGCTCAAAGAAGTTTGAAAAATGTATCTTTTGTACTGCTAATTGGGATACAGGTCAAGCTGACTCTGGAATTTGATGATAAAACCACATACGAGGTTGAATGTGTCTTGTAAGTATTCCATCACAAATTTTTAGTGCTTCTGGATTCACATTCACATACTCTTGTGCAGTCTATGGCCAGACTCATGTCTGAGTCAACTAGGACCTAGCAGCATCTCAAAAACGGTGCCTTGCATCGCTCATCTGGAGGAGGAGAAAGAAAAAGCTGACGGTGGTTCAAAACCAAAAAAATGAATTCAATGGAAATCAGGGTGAAGAAGGAACGTACTTGTACTATAGAAATCAGATGCATTGGTTTTGAGCTCATTTTTTTTGTGTTTGTTGCATTCAAATTTAACAGTTCTCAGCAAGGTTAACAATGACATTCCTGCTCCTTCCTTCTGACAAATAAATAGACACCCAGCCCCTGTAAGTTCGCCACATAAAAACTGATCAAGGTTGTTGGCTATGATATCATTGAATACCTCAATGAATTTCCGGTGCTTGAAAACCCTGATGTCATTATGGCTTGAAAATATAATGCACATGCTCTATCCAAGATTGGTATACTCACAAGCGAAGACATGAGACTTGGCAAAACAGCCAGGACAAGCGAAGTGAACAGAACGATGGAGAAATAAAACAGATGCATGCAAAACAAACCCTTCACAATCTGGCGTCATTCATATACTGAAAGTCAAAATGGAAAATGACCAAATCAGTATCAGAACCCTTGTCAATCAGTTCTATCAAACCGGTATTATCTGCAAATCTATAAATCTTCCACAAGCGCTTGGCAACCAGTTCATTCTACATTATGGCGGTTTGCTGTGCTATCTACTTCTACAGACCAATTTTGACATAGCAAAAACCAAAGGGAAAACTGTTTTATGTGCAAATCTGTCTAAGGCCCCAAGCCCTTCACTCCATTGAAAACAGAATCAACATAACTTTTGTTGCTTGCAGCGTGGCTTAACGTGAAAAAATTCACTTTGCCCCAAATGTTAGTCAAAGTAAACTTTGTAAGGGAAAAGCGAACCGAAAACATCATTTTGTCCACTCAGATTGGGAACGGGATCAATGCAACTTTCGCTGTTTGTAGGTTCATAGCTTAACTTGAAGTGAACAAATTCACTTCACCCCCGAATGCACAGATTTGCTTCCAAGAAGTTTTAGAAGTAAATCTGGTGACTTCTTGACGCAAGGGTTAGCTAAAATAAAACTTCTTTGGCATTTAATCTCCATCAATGATTCTTCCAGCGTCCTGCACTCAAATTGATAATGCTGACATATCGCATTGCGCGAATATAAGTGTACTCCCCCCATCTTGCAAGCTTAAACTGCTCGCTTTCTCAAACACTATGGAGTAAGTCTCTATGGATGATTATTTTTTAAGTGTTCCTCACATCTATTTAGTTTCTCCAAGGGTGACATCTTCGCCACTGTGTTCGTTTCAACTGTGAAGGAATCTTTCTTCCACTACACCCTTTCTATTATAAAGAACAATGAAAAGGCTGTAAAGATTCATGTCAGAAAACCTCTGGCAGATCAGTTTGTCTTTAAGGCTGTGGAGCAGAGTCTGTGAGAGTCGAAGACACTTTGCATGGCCCTTCATATAGGTGTGTCAACTACTTATCCTGCTGTCATGAATTCAATCTGACATGAAACCACCAGGGAATCTTGGGGACCGTAAACTCGAGGACGTGGTGGAATTATTCAAAGATATCCCGCTTACTTTGCCTGACTGCAACAAAAAGGTTGACCACTATTTCTGTTGCCATGTCTTCCTAAAGCAGTGCATTCAGTCAATGCATAGCTCTGGGATTATCAACTGCCCTGATGCCGATGCTGTTGTAAACGACGAACTGAAGTCCCAGGCGAAGGAGAATGGCCAGGCAATTTTACTCAGAAAGAGCACATACATGCTTAATAAGTCAAAGGTTTCTTCTTAACCTGAGATTTGTCGACTGGTATAACTCGAAGTATCATCTAACATGTATTAAGTACATACAAACTGGGGTCGGTGTAGCAGTGTTGTCAATGGCCCAAGTTGAAAATTGCATGCTATTAGCCCGAATTTTTGCTTCGCCCATCCCTCAGTTTGACTTTGTTCTGATCTTGCACCATTTATCTCGGTCAAAAAACATTGCATAGCTTCTCAGCAGATAAAATTAGCTTAAAACACATGATTTATTTCCATTTTTGGAAGCTTAAAGGAGAAGTCAAGAAGACCTTATTTGCATACCCCTTATACCAACATTTGAAGAGGGATTTGCTAAGGTGATTGTGGAGCTGATCACAGACTCAATGGGCGAGCAGGCAACACAGGGCGAGCAGGAGCAATGGCCTGGAAGGTGATGAATACATAGTGTCAAATCTTTCGCATGACCTCTGTGATGGCTGAGGACTAGGCGCGTCTATCACTGTTGGTAAGATAGCCAGAAAAAACCTAGAGTACCCAGAATTTCTCTCACATTAGTGGAGCTGCACAGCAGTTATGTTGTATGTTGTTCACACTGGTTATCTTTATCTACGGACACTCAGAAGGACACATATTTGTATCTATGCTGGCTCAGATTGGCTACCCTTATCTATGGGCACCCAGAGTCCATTTGCTTCTATTTACATTGGGTGTAAATATAACCTACAACACACCTGCACCTGATCTTGTTGCAGCGCACTTGTCTCCAAGTCGGGCAGTGGACCACAGAAAACGCCACAATCTAGTTTTGTAAAGTCAATCAAAATTGACTAGTTATGAATAGTTATGACTATCGACTTGACCCAATAGGGCTGGCCAATACTGTCAATATACAGGACTCCTTCCCACAGGAGAACTCACTTGACCATCGATAGCCATTGACCAAGGATCTCATCACAGACATCCTCTTTAACCAGAACTCAAGTGGGAAGCTATCACCGCTTGGGGTGTTTAAAAATCCGCTAGATGACCCACCCCCTTTTTTCCTTTCTTGTCTTTAGTTGCAACCTTTGTGGTTCGCAGATATGGCTGCAAGTCCAACCCCTGTAAAAAATGTCACCCTAGTTTTTGGCTCACAATCCTTCTCCTGATGGTGCCTGCCCACTGATCGGCCCTTGTGGATCATTACCACTGTCATTTGTATGTGTGTTTACACCTATAACTCTAAATCTCCCACTAGCCTCAGAAAGCTCATCCTGTCCCATGCTTCCTTAAATCAATGCAAGCATTACATTTAGTCAAAAGTATGTCAAGCGGGATCCAGTGAGGTGGAGCAGTCAGTTGAATGAGTACCATGATCAATCCGATCACTGCAGCTCATTTTCGTGAAATATGAGAATGGCTTGATGGATTTTGAGAGTCATATCGAGTCCCATCGTATGATATCAAGCCATTGACCCTGAATCGATCTTGCTCATTTTTGCTCGATTATATACATAGCTTTTTGAGACAACCCTCGAGCAATCTTGAGTGACATAGAGCACCCTCGACTCGTACTGATCACTATTCTTGATTTCACATGTTCCCATTCAAGTAAACTTGCAGTGTCATAGAGCCCAATAAACTGCATTTAAATACTACTAAATAGCCTGCACAACACGTCATGCCACTGCACTTGTTCTCTTTGTGTTGCCACTGGTTGGGTCCCGTCCTGGCATCATGTAGAAGTCGAGTGATGTTAGTCAGATGGTTGGATCAGCGATTAAGAGAGGAAAAGTTGGGGAACTCTTGATTTGGCTAATGACAAGCTTCGCTTGCCCATGGCTTTGCCACGGGGGGGGGTATTCACCTTTATCAAAATGACATGATAGCCAAATGACAGAGATATTAGAATTAGTACTTTGAAGCAGTCAGATTCGCTTTGCGAATCTTCCTGCATCAAAGTACTGCATCCTATTTTTGATATTTGGAACTTTGAAGCAGTCAGATTTGCTTCGCAAATCTTCCTGCATCAAAGTACTTCATTCTATTTTTTTTATTTTTGGTACATCTTATTCCATATTTTTGAGTCAAGTGTATTTATTTATGATATACAACATAATGAAACAGAATATATATAATATGTATGTAATAATTCAATCATATGTAAAAAAAAAAAATAATTAGTCAATAATTACTTCTGGATAAACTATGTTTTTAGTTACAGAATCAGGTTTGTTTTCCTCCCAGATGGCTTTGATATTCTGTGAAGCAGTCACTCTTGAAATCGCTACATAAAGCTGTCCATGTGTAAATACTGAATGTTGAAGATTGAGCCCTACATTAGCCACTGATTGACCTTGTGACTTGTTGATTGTCATTGTAAAGCATAGATTAACTGGAAATTGTCGACGGCAGAACTCAAATGGAATTTGAGTGTCCTGAGGATTCAAACTCAACCGTGGAACAAATGCTTTTTTCCCCAT
>Ga0307513_10003117_pt1 | contig 22626 bp, 20 predicted proteins | sample 15_EM_MG_FD_202174 | JGI IMG/M metagenome (GOLD analysis project Ga0307513, IMG submission 202174) | Populus trichocarpa ectomycorrhiza microbial communities from riparian zone in the Pacific Northwest, United States - 15_EM | ecosystem: Host-associated > Plants > Roots > Unclassified | place... | reverse complement strand
CCCTGCCCGCTCGCTTTCATCACCACACGGGCAGGGACAAGCCCTGCCCCTACAGTTATAGCGATTGTTCTACATCCATCTGAAAATTGCTCTAAAAAGCCGTGAATCAGTAAAAGCCGTCAATCGTGAATCGTCAATCGTGAAGAGAAAGAACAGGTCTTCTCTAATCACGATTGACGATTCACGATTGACGGCTTTTCTGATTCACGGCTTTTTAACGTGAAGGGGTGAGCGTGAATTTTTCCGTTAGTCCTCCGATCAACAGTTCAAACTCTCCCGGCTCGACGACGGGGCGGTTGTCGTGGCCGATGAATGAGAGGTCGTCGCGTTCGAGTTCGAAGGTGAGCGTCCGCGTCTGGCCGGGGTCGAGGTGGATACGTGCGAAGCGGCGGAGTCGCTTGTCGGGCGGCGTGATGGAGGCGACGAGGTCACGCAGGTAAAGTTGCACGACTTCGTCGCCCGCGCGCCGCCCGGTATTCGTCACCGTGACGTTGAGGGTCAGTTTGTCCTGCGCGCCCAGAGTCTTACGACTCAGGCTGAGGCCATCATACTTGAAGGTGGTGTAGCTGAGTCCGTGGCCGAACGGAAACTGCGGGTTGAAGGGCGTGAGTCCGAAAGTCGTGTTTTGGTTCTCGTAAGATTTGTGGTCGTAGTTCAAGAGCGCGTTCGGGTGGCGCGGGTAGGTGAACGGCAGACGACCCGCGGGGTTGTAATCGCCGAAGAGCACGTCGGCGACGGCCTGCCCGCCTTCGTTGCTGGGGTTGTAGGCCAGTAGGATTGCGCCCGCCGCGTCGGCGATGCGGTTGATGATGCGCGGACGCCCCTCGACGAGCACGATAACGACGGGCTTGCCCGACGCTGCGACCGCTTCGGCGAGTTTCAGTTGCGGTTCGGGCAGCGTGAGGTCTGTGATGTTGCCCGGAGTCTCCGTGTACGACCCTTCGCCGAGACACAGCACGACCACGTCCGAATCTCGCGCGGCGCGCGCGGCGGCGTTGATGTCAACTTCTTCGTCCACGCTGGTGGGCGTGACGTTTGACGGCGCGCCCGGCGCGCGCACGATTCGCGTGCCGGGAACGTAGGAGACGTTCGCCTTCCCGGCTTTCGCTTCGACGGCTTGCCGGATCGTCGGGCGGTCTTTCGGGTAGAGCGATTCCTCCGAGCCTTGCCAGACGTATGTCCAACCGTTGTTGAGCGAGATGAGCGAGTCGGCGGTCGGCCCGGTGACGAGCACCTTGCGGCCTTTGTCGAGGGGCAGCAGGTTGTTCGTGTTCTTCAACAAGGTCATCGCCTCGCGGGCGGCATCCAGACTCAGGCGGCGCGATTCGGGCGTGGCGAATCTGGCCTTCAACGAAGCATCGGGCGTGGGACGCTCGAATAAGCCGAGTTCAAACTTCAGAGTGAGGATGCGCCGCACCGCCTCGTCAATTCGCGACTGCGGAACCGCGCCCTCTTTTGCCAGCGCGAGCAGGTGATCGGCAAAGCTGAAATCACTCGGAACCATGCTCATGTCAACACCGGCCATCACGCTCATGCGGGTCGCCTCTTTCTCGTCGGCGGCGACGCGGTGGATGTTGACGAGTTTCTTGATGTCCTCCCAATCAGAGACGACCACGCCCTTGAAGCCGAGTTCCTTTCTGAGAATGTCCGTCAGGATGAAGCGGCTGACGTGTACGGGCACGCCGTTGATCTCGCCGGAGTTGACCATCACGGTACGCGCGCCCGCATCAACCGCAGCCTTGAAGGGCGGCAGAACGTACTCGCGCAGGTAAATCTCCGGAATCCAGGCGGGCGTCCGATCCCTGCCGCTCGAAGGCAGGCCGTAGCCCATGTAATGCTTGAGGCAGGAGGCGACGCGCCCGGACGAAGAAACGTCCGCGCCTTCGTAGCCGCGCACCGAGGCAACGCCCATCACCGAGGCAAGATAAGGGTCTTCGCCGAACGTCTCCCAGAGTCGCGGCCAGAGCGCCTGTCGTCCGATGTCGAGGACGGGCGAGAACGTCCACGGGATACCGGCGGCGCGCGTCTCCACTGCCGCCACCTCCGAGGCGCGCATCATCAACTCCGGATTCCACGTCGCGGCCATCGCGAGCGGCTGCGGGAAGAGTGTCGCGCCCTGCACGTAGTTCGCGCCGTGGATCGTGTCGATGCCGTAGAGGACGGGAATCTTGTGTCGCGTCCTTTTGGCCGCGTCCTGAATCTGCCCGATGGTTTCGTGCCAGCGTTCGAGCGTGAGCGCTTGATCCGCCACGTTGAGGATAGAACCGACGCCGTACTTGACCACAGCCTTTTCCAGTTTGGCCGGGTCTATTTTAATCTCCTGATTACGTCCCGTAGAAACCATGCTGATCTCAAGTTGCGTCATCTGGCCGACCTTCTCCTCCAGAGACATCTTCGACAGCAACTCGTCGGCCTTGCGCGCCGCGTCCGCGTTCGGCGCGGGCGCGCGGAGCATGCGGCGAAAGACCGCGTGGCTGTCCGTCACTTCGGGCGCGGCGGGAGCGGCGATGGCGGCGTGTTGCCGCGCGACGCCCGCGAGTGGCGTCAGTGCGTGCAGAAATAGTGCGGCTAAGGCGAAGATCGCAAACGTTCTTTTCATGTCGGAGTCGTCCCTTGTTGTCTCTGGGGATTGATACGGCGTTGCGTTCGGTGGAGTCTCGGTCGTGCGGATGATTTCTATAATGCGGGCGGGGTGAAACGTAAGTTACAAACCGTTAAGCAGACCCCGCGTTGATTCACATGCGCGGGATTATTCGGATTATTCCCCGGCAACTGTTCTCATGCGCCGTTCGGGGTAAGGCAGGGCGAAGCATGGGCATGAATGCCGACGCACCGGTACGGCGACTGCCGCAGACCTCGCAACCCGGTTGAAGGCGCGACACAGTTGAAGGCGGGGATGCCGTCTCGTGGCGGCGCGTGACGCCTCACTTCTTGGAGGTTTTGTTCAACCTTTCCGCCGTTCGCCTGATGCCGCCGCTGAGTTGGATGATGTCGCGCAAGTCTCGACCGGCCTTGTCGGACTGTTTGAGGTCAATTACGTCGAGGGCTTTGAAGACAGGGCTTTCGGTGAAACTGTCAATCCGCTTGCACATCGTCACGAGCGCGTCCGACAACTGACCGTCGCCGATCTCGACCTGTGGCTCCTGCTCCTTTTTCTCCCGTTCGGTTTTTTCACTCTCAGGGGACGCGCGCAACAGGTGCGTCTTCAACCGCCCGGCGCGCTTGTTGATCTCGCTTGTTTCGTTAGCGATGAACTTGTAGTCGAGCGGTTTGTCGGACTGTAGGTGGCGCACGAGTTTGTTACGAAGAATCTGAATGTTTCTGAAGTCCTCTCTCAACTGCTCGGCGGCAGCTTCGGAGGAACGTCGATCCGTAGGCTTCGCCGTCCCCACCATTTCCGCGCTGCGGAGTTGCGCTTCACGCTGCCGCCGCTCGCGCGCCTCCGCAAACGGGTCGCTGCTTCCGGGAGGCGGTGGCCCGGCGGGCAAAGTCCGTTGCGCGTATGCGGGGTCTGCCGTCAGCGTGAACACACAAACGACCAGCGCAAAGCCGACCACGAATATTGACGAAGACGCTCGATGGTTCAGCATTCCCGGCCTCCTTATCTCACTGCATAAAGTGAGGCCAGTATAATGCCCCGCTTCACCGGCGGACAATAGTTGTGCGGCAGGGCAAGTTTGAAACAGACCCCGCCCGCCGCTGATTAGCCGCGTTTGCACCATAACCTTCGACTCCCTGCTACGGCCTGTCAACCCATCTCAAGTCTCTGGTTCACGCGTCAAGGGTCAGTATGAATTTGAAAGCAAGAATCGGAGTGTCGCGAGCAACGGCTGCTGCTATATTTGTGTTCGTAACGGCACTCTTCGGGAGGAAGTCATATGAACATCGCAGCAAAAAGGGCGCGGCTGGCAACAGCGACGGAATCGGATGCGCGCTGGGCATCTGTGGTCGCACGCGACACACAGGCAGATGGCAAATTCTATTATTCGGTCAAGACCACCGGCGTCTACTGCCGCCCGTCGTGCGCGGCGCGTCTGGCGCGACCGGAGAACGTGCGCTTTCATGCGACGTGCGAAGAAGCCGAGCGGGCTGGATTCCGCCCGTGCAAGCGTTGTAGGCCGGATCAGTCAAAAGCAACGGTCGAACCGCACGCCGCCAAGATTGCGGAAGTCTGCCGGTTCATCGAAGAGTCGGAAGAGACGCCCGCTCTCGCCCAACTGGCGAACCGCGCGGGACTGAGCACCTACTACTTCCACCGCGTGTTCAAGGCGGCCACGGGACTGACGCCCAAAGAATACTCGGCGGCGCACCGGGCGAAACGCGTGCGCAGCAAACTCGGCCAGAGCGTCACCGTAACGGAAGCGATCTACGAGGCCGGTTACAATTCAAACGGACGATTTTACGAAACATCAAACGAGGTCTTAGGAATGACGCCTTCAAACTACCGCGCCGGTGGCGCAAGTACGGAAATACGTTTCGCCGTGGGCGAGTGTTCTCTCGGCTCGATCCTCGTCGCCATGAGCGAGCGCGGCGTGTGCGCGATACTGCTCGGCGACGACGCGGATGAACTCGCGCGCGACCTACAGAACAGATTCCCACGCGCCGATCTGATCGGCGGCGACACGGAGTTCGAGCAACTCGTCTCGAAGGTAGTGGGGTTTGTCGAATCACCGGCTGTGGGGTTGAACCTGCCGCTCGATGTTCGCGGGACGGCTTTTCAGCAGCGCGTCTGGCAGGCTTTGCAGTCGATTCCCGTCGGCTCGACGGCGAGCTATGCCGACATCGCGCATCGGATCGGTTCGCCGAAATCGGTGCGGGCGGTCGCACAGGCGTGCGGCGCGAACGCTCTGGCGGTGGCGATTCCCTGCCATCGCGTTGTGCGCACCGACGGCGCATTGTCAGGCTATCGTTGGGGCGTCGAGCGCAAGCGCGTGCTTCTCGAACGCGAGGCAAGGTCGGAGGATAAATCGGGCGCAGCGGTTAGAGGAGTAAGTTGAATGGCACTCGGATTGCGGGCAAAGAGTTTGAGAATCTGACGGAATGTAGCGCGAAAAATCCGTGCCCGGACGGATCACTTGGAACTCACGGTCGCGACTTAGTTTAACGCCGATCCAGCGGTTGTTATCCGGTCACGACCGTTTAATTTTTATTGACATCCGGTAGATGAAAGCATATGTTGCTCGTCCGTCAGCAATCTTGAAGCCGTGGCGACTTGAAGCGCTGGCCTCTATAAAATTTTGCACTCCTCGCCGGAAATAAACCGGGTGGTACTTAGAGACTACGACTACGTATCCGCCTCGTCTCAGCATGCGACTCCCACGGGAATCAACTGGCAGCCGTTTCGGATCGCCTCGAAACGACGCGGCTAAATAGACATTCCTCGAAGCGATTTCACGATTTATCCACGAGTTGTTGGTTCTGCCGATTTTCTATCCCTCTCAGGTTCGCTCATTTTCGCACCCGAGTTTTGACACTGTTCATACGCCTCACGAAACCTTAGCCGAGACGGTCTAAGAGAAACTTGTTCGACCTCATGAGCAGCCAGTTTCAACCGAACCAGCCGGCCACACCGCTTGTTAGCTGCATTATGCCGACGCGCAACCGGCGGCGTTTTGTCGGTCAATCCATCTGGTATTTTCTACGTCAGGACTACCCGCAAAAAGAACTGATCGTGCTCGACGACGGCGAGGATAGTGTCGCCGATCTGATCCCCGCCGACGAGCACATCCGTTACGTGCGCATTGAACGGTCGCTGACGCTCGGAGCGAAGCGCAATCTCGGTTGTGAACTAAGCCGGGGCGCGCTCATTGCCCACTGGGACGACGACGACTGGATAGCCTCGCACCGGCTCAGGCTGCAAGTCGCGCAACTGCTCGCGCATGATGCGCACGCGTGCGGCACGCGCGACCTGCTCTATTACTGGCCGGATGCCGGGCAGGCATGGTTCTACCGTTATCCTGAACATGAGCGCCCGTGGTTGGCGGGCTGCACGCTGCTCTACCGTCGCGATGTCTGGGCTGCACACCCGTTCCCTGAGATCAACGTCGGCGAGGATACCGCCTTCGTCCGGCAGATTTCGCCGGAACGCCTGCGTGCCGTGCCCGACCCCTCCTTTTACGTGGGGCTGATCCATTCCGGCAACACCGGCGCGAAAAACCTGCGCGACCCGAGATGGCAGCGTCGCTCGATGGACGAGGTCAGCCAACTGCTCGCGCTCGACAGGACTTTTTACGCCGAGCTTTATCAGGCAGGCGCGCCCAACGTGCGCCCGCGCCCGCGCCCGTCTAACACGGTCAACGTCGCCGCAAACTTCGACGTGTCGAGCGGCTACGGAAGCATGGCGGAGTATCTGGTGTTAGGCATGGCGCGCGGCGGCGCAAATGTGAACGTCGTGCCGCTGTCGTTGGATTTGCGCGGCATGTCCGGCGAGTTTCAAGAGCAACTGCGCCGCTCCAGACCTTTTGTGGAAGGGACGTTGCTCTACTTCTCTTGGCCGCGCCCAGACCTCGAACGGTTTCGCGGCGCGAGCGATCTCTTCATCAACACGATGTGGGAGACGGGCCGTCTGCCTGCGGGTTGGGCTGAACACTTGAACGGCGCACGCGCGGTCATCGTGCCGACGAGTTTCGGCGCGCGCGTCTGCCGGGAGAGCGGCGTATCCGTGCCGGTCGAAGTCATCCCCGAAGGCATTGACCCGGCGGTCTATCATTATCTGGAACGCCCCGAACGTCCGGGACTGACGACGTTGACCGTCGGCCCGCTCAACGACCGCAAGCACGTGCCGGAAAGCATCGCGGCGTGGAAACAGGCGTTCGCAGGCGACCCGCATGCGCGCCTGATTATCAAGACTCAGTACAACTATCAAAACTATGTCCCGGACGATCCGCGCATCAGCTACGTGGACACGGTTGAGACGACGCGCGGCATCGCGCACTGGTACAGGCAGGCCGACGTGCTGCTGGCTCTGGGTAACGAAGGCTTCGGCTTGCCGCTGGTTGAAGGCATGGCGACGGGGCTGCCGGTGATCGCTTTGAACTCGGAAGGCCAGTCGGATGTCTGTCAGGCGGCGCGCGACTATGTGCTGCCGGTCGAGCCTGCCGGGTGGCAGGATTATCACAACAACTTCTTCGGCGAGTGCGGCAAACGCGGCGTACCGTCGGTTGCCGATGTCGCGGCGCGGCTGCGCTGGGTGGCCGATCACAGAGACGAAGCGCAGGCGATGGGGCGCGCGGCCTCGGAGTGGGCGATCAAGCATCGCAACGTGTGGTCGAAGGGACTCGCCATGCTCGACGCGCTCGAAGGTCACGTGCGCCCGACGCGCCCCTTGCGCAGGATGCACACCTTCTGGATTCCGAGTTGGCAGGGACGCTGCGGCATCGCGGAGTACACGGCGCATCTCGTGAACGAATTGCCGCTGGCGCGCGGCGTCGGTCAGTTGCCGGACTTGAACGGCGTGCGCGTGCTGCACCTGCAACACGAGTATTCGCTCTTTGATAACGCGGAGCTAACGCGTCGCGTTCAGGAAACACGCCTGCGCGGCGTGCCCGTCGTCATCACGGAACATAGCGTGACGAACGAAATGAGCGCATGGGAGCGCGACGCCGACGCGTTGGTGGCCTTGACCTCGCGCGGAACGGAGATGCTGCGCGCGCGTTGGCCTGCCAAGCGGGTGCAGATGATTCCCTGCGGCTGCCCGACGTGGTTTCCCAAGCGCAAGCGCAAACGCGGGCGCGTCATCGGCGCGTTCGGGTTCATGGAACGGCACAAAGGATTCTGGAAGTTGTTGGAGGTGTTGCGCGCGTTGCCCGACACGGAGTTGCTTCTGTTCAGCTACACGAAACCGAGCGCGGCGGAGTGGGAGCATTGCTGGACGGAGGCCGCCGAAGGGTTGCCCGTGCGCCGCGAAACCGCCTATCTCCCGACCGAAGAGATCGCGCGTCGCCTCGCCGCCGAAGCCGACATCTTAGTGTTCTGGTACGAACCGACCGCGCAGGCTTCCGCGAGCAGCGCGGTGACGGACGGGCTGGCGACGGGCGTGCCGGTCCTCACTTCATCAACGAATTGGTTTAACGATCTGCGCGATGTTACTTACCAACCGACCGACCTGATCGAAGGCGTCCAGCGTCTTCTGGACGACTCGGCTTTGCGCGAGCAACTAACGACGGCGGCGCGAGACTACTGCCACGAGCACAGTTGGCCTAAAACAGCCGAACGCCACCTGTCGCTCTGGCAATCACTTGAAGCACAAAACTAAAGAAGGAGGCAGCCATGCCATCTAGTTTGACCTATCCCGGCGTGTACATCGAAGAAGTGCCAAGCGGTGTCCACACCATCACCGGAGTCAGCACTTCGGACACGGCTTTCGTCGATTTTTTCGCGCGCGGGCCGGTGAATGAAGCAACGCGCATCACCAGCATCTCCGACTTCGAGCGCGTCTTCGGCGGACTCGATGCCAGAAGCGAGGCGAGCTATGCCATCCAACAGTATTACCTGAACGGCGGCAGCGTGGCGTGGGTGGTGCGCGTCGCCGCCAGCAACGCCACCGCCGCCGGACTCACACTGACGGGCGGCTCGCCGACGCAGGACGCGCTCGTCGTCGAGGCCGCGAGTCCCGGACAGTGGGGCAATAATATTCAGGTCGCGGTGGATCGTGATCCGAGGAATTTAGACCCGCGCGATGCTCCCAACCTGTTCAACCTGATCGTCCGCGAAGTGAAGACGACGGGCAGCACGCAGACGGTCGTCAACACGGAGATGCACCGCAACCTCAGCGCGAGCAAGAACAGCGCGCGTTACGCGGTTGACGTGATTAACAACGCCTCTTCGCTGATCACGTTGCCGAAAGCGTCGAACCCCGGTTCGTTACCGGGCATCCTGCCCGACTCCACGGGCACGGATAGCAACGGGAATCCCGTTTTTCTGCCGCTCGGCGTTGCGCCCGCCACGGTCGGCGGCGACGGCTTCGAGCCGGACAGTTCCCAGTGGCTCGCCACCGAGGGCGCAGCCGCGCTGCTGGGCAAGGCCGTCGATAAGACCGGCATGAACGCGCTGCTGTCGATTGCTCCCGCGATCTTCAACATCCTCTGTCTGCCCGCCGCGGCCAATCTGCCCGCGACGAGTTTGAAGAGCGTCTATGACGCCGCCGCGAAGTTCTGCGCAGACCAGAGAGCTTTTTTGATCGTGGATATTCCGCCCGGCACGGACACGCCCGCAAAGATGATCGACTGGCTCGACGGGAGCACAAACGCCGACGCCGTCGCCCGCGACAAAAATGCCGCCGTCTATTTCCCGCGCCTGAACATGGCCGACCCGCTCAACGAGAATCGCCTGCGTGAGGTTGGGCCGAGCGGGACGATGGCGGGCATCTATGCGCGGACGGATGCGTCGCGCGGCGTCTGGAAAGCGCCTGCGGGAACCGACGCGAACGTGCGCGGGGGGAATCTCGCCGTCAAGCTGACAGACCTCGAAAACGGCGCGCTCAATCCGTTAGGGATCAACGCGCTGCGCAATTTCCCGATCTTCGGCAACGTCGGTTGGGGTGCGCGCACGCTCGAAGGCGCAGACCAGCAGGCCAGCGAGTGGAAGTACATACCCGTGCGGCGCACCGCCCTCTACATCGAAGAGAGTCTCTATCAAGGCTCGAAGTGGATCGTCTTTGAGCCGAACGACGAGCCGCTGTGGGCGCAGATTCGTTTGAACTTCGGTGCGTTCATGCACAGCCTCTTCCGGCAGGGCGCTTTTCAGGGTACGACCCCGAGAGAAGCCTACTTCGTCAAGTGCGACAAAGAAACGACGACGCAGGACGACATCAATCGTGGCATCGTCAACATCCTCGTCGGTTTCGCGCCGCTCAAGCCTGCCGAATTCGTCGTCATCAAGATTCAGCAGATGGCCGGCCAGATTGAAGTCTAAAGGAGGACACAATGGCCCAATTCAGCGTCAATGCGCAACGTTTCGACCCCTACAAAAACTTTAAGTTCCGCGTCAAGTGGGACGGCAAATACGTCGCGGGCATCAGCAAAGTCGGCGGCCTCAAGAAAACTACGGAAGTCGTCAAGCACCGCGACGGCGGCGACCCGAGCAGCAGCCGCAAATCACCGGGACGCACCGAGTACGACGCCATCACGCTCGACCGGGGCGTGACCCACGATACGGAGTTCGAGAAGTGGGCTAATAAGGTTTGGAACTTCGGCTCCGGCCTCGGCAGCGAAGTCTCGCTCAAAGACTTTCGCAAAGACATCATCATCGAGGTCTACAACGAGGCCGGGCAGTTGGCGTTGGCTTACAAAGTCTTTCGCTGCTGGGTGTCGGAATATCAGGCGTTGCCCGACCTCGACGCCAACGCCAACGCCGTCGCCATTCAACACATCAAGTTGGAGAACGAGGGCTGGGAGCGCGACCTCGACGTGACCGAGCCGAGCGAGCCGACGTTCACCGAGCCTGCGACATAAGCCATGCGTCCTTTAACTGCGGCTGACATCATCCGTGTCTGGGAATCGGGCGACAGGCAAGACGCGGCGGCGCGCGCCGTCAACATGCTGGCCGTCGCCTTTCCCGAAAAGCGCGGCGAAGAGTTGTGGCGACTCAGTCTGGGTCAACGCAATGAGTGCCTGCTCGGTATGCGCGAGCGGCTCTTCGGCTCTGAACTCAGCGCTTTTTCGGAGTGTCTCAACTGCGGCGCGCAGTTGGAGTTCACTCTGAGCGTCGGCGCGCTGCGCAGCGCGGGCTTCGGCGCGGCATCCGACACGGAATTCGAGCTTGAGTCGGAAGGCTACGCCCTGCGCTTCCGGCTGCTCGACAGCCTCGATCTGAGGGCCGCCGCCGCCGCTCCTGATGCGTACGCGGGGCGCAGGCTGCTCGCAGGGCGTTGCGTGCTGGCGGCGCATCGAGAGACGGAGACGGTGACTCCGGCAGAGTTGCCGGACACCGTGATCGAACGGCTGGCGACACGCCTCGCCGAGTGCGACCCGCAAGCCGAAGTGTTGATCGATCTGGCGTGCCCCGCGTGCGAGCGCAGTTGGCAAGTTCCTTTTGACATCGCTTCGTTCATCTACACGGAGATCAGCGCGCAAGCCCGGCGTCTGCTGCGTGAAGTGCATACGCTGGCGCGCGCTTATGCGTGGCACGAGGCCGATATTCTCGCGATGAGCGCGCGCCGCCGCCGCTACTATCTGGAGATGCTTGGTCAATGACCGACTTTTTGCAAAGAGTTTCGCTGATGGCGCGCGGCCAGTCGCCCGTGGTCCAGCCGCTCGTCGTCTCGCGTTACGCGCCGGACGCACACCTGCCCGCGCCCGAACTCCGACCGGACGAACAACCTCCGTTCGAGAGTCCGGCGGAACACGTTTCACAAACCTTCGCTCAAAGTCTCCCGCCCTCCAGACCATCTCTGACCACCGAACCAATCGTGCGCCGCGCGACGGAGCAAACTACCGCGCACAACGCGCGACAGGAAAGCCCGCAGCCGTCGCAAGCGAGCGACACGACGCAGGCAGCGCAACCAGCCGACAATTCAATCGCACCGCAATCAACCGGCCTCAGCGGGAAAGAGGCGAACCCTTTCTATGAACCGCCGACGCCAACCCGCGCGCTGCCCGGCACGGAAGCCTTCGTCGAGCCGGAGCAAAACGCCGTCAGGTGGTCGCCGAAAGAAACACGCGCGCACGCAACTCCGACGGGCGAGGCGGCAGAGACATGGCCGTCGCTCACAACCTACGCGGAGAACCAGCCGCCACCCGACGTTGAGCGGGGTGCGCTTGGAAACATGGACGTGCGAGACGCGCCGACGCGCCGGGCGGACGCCGCAGACGCGCACGCCGTCCCGCATCTGGAAGCGGATACTTTTTCCGCGAACCATAACGCGCCTCCGGCGCACGTCAACGAACCGGGCGAACAGCGGCGACCCGGTTCACGCGCGGAAACAATCGAGCGCGGGCGTTCAGCCGGAGACGCTTTCACGCCGCGCACGGGTTCGGAGCATGAATTTGAAGTTCACGAATTGAGCGCACCTCCGCCGCGTTGGAGCAATGACGCAAACTCGTTCGGGCAAGCAGACGCGCGCCGCGCTGACGCGCAGTTGCTTTCGACACGCAACGACCGCCCGACCGACGCGCCATCAGGCAACGTCATCCGGGTCACCATCGGTCGCATCGAAGTACGCGCCGTGCCGCCGCCACCACCGTTACAACCCGTCGAAGCCGCCGCGCCCCCTGCGCCGAAGTTGTCGCTTGACGAGTACCTGCGGCAGCAGAACGGGAGGTCGCAATGAGCAACTTCTTGGCAATCGCGACCGTGACCGCAGCCCTCAGTGAATTCCTGCAAGCGGCGATTGGCCCGGACGTGCCCGGCTCAACCGCCACCACCCTGCGGCCTGACGGCGGCAGCGGCTTGCCGCCCACCGGCGTCAACATCTTTCTCTATCAGGTCACGCCCAATGCCGCATGGCAGAACATGGACTTGCCGACCCGCCGCCCCGGCGGAGATTTGATCCAACGCCCGCAGGCCGCGCTCGACCTGCACTACCTGTTGACCTTCTACGGCATCGAAGCGCAACTCGAACCGCAACGCGTGCTCGGCAGCGTGGTGCGTGCGCTGCACGCGCGGCCTGTGCTGACGCGCGAGATCATTCGACAGACGATTGCCAAGCCCGCTTACCTGTTCCTCGCCAACTCGAACCTCGCCGATGCCATCGAACTCGTCAAGTTCACGCCGCTCCCGCTGTCGCTCGAAGAATTGTCGAAACTCTGGTCGGTCTATTTTCAAACGCAGTACAGCCTGTCGGTCGCTTATCAGGGCACTGTTGTTTTGATCGAGAGCGAAGAGTCTACACGTGCGGCGTTGCCCGTGCGCGCGCGCAACATCTACGTCGTTCCGTTTCGCCAACCCGTCATCGAAGAGGTCATCTCGGCGGGCGGGGCAGACGAGTTCATCATCGACACTTCCCGGCTGGTCATCACAGGTAAGCGGCTGCGCGGCGAGGTGACGCGGGTCAGGATCGGCGACGTTGAACTAACACCCGCCGTGGAAGATGTGAGCGACACTCAAATCAGCCTGCCGCTGCCTTCCGGTCTGCGCGCAGGCGTGCAGGGCTTGCAGGTGGTCCAGCCCATGTCGATGGGCACGCCGCCCGCCGAGCATCGCGGCGTCGAATCGAATCTCGCGGCCTTCGTGCTCCACCCGACGATCAAACGACTCCCCGGCGATCTTCCCGACATCACGGTGTCGCTGCTTGACGTGACGGTCAAACTCAGCCCGAACGTCGGCAAGACGCAGCGTGCCGCTTTGCTGCTGAATGAACTCAACCCGCCGGCCAGTCGTGCGGCGCGTGCTTACAGCTTCGATGCCGCGCCGCGCAATCAACCGGTTGACCCTTTGGAGACAGACACGTTGACTTTTCGCGTCAACAACGTGTTGCCGGGCGACTATCTCGCGCGCGTGCAGGTGGACGGCGCGACCAGCCCGCTCGAACAAGATGCGAACGCGACTAATCCTCTCTACATCGGCCCGAAGGTGACGATCCCTTGAGCGAACAAGTGACGCACAACTGGCATGAGGCTAACCAGCGCTACCTGATGGCGGCGCTCGGCTGCGTGCGCGAAGCCCTCGAACATCATCTCGCGCGTTCGCAGGGAGAGCATGAGAGCGAGCCGCCCCCGGATTGTTCTGATCAGGAAAGCGCGGCGCAGCGGGCTTTGAACGAGGCGGCGGAAGCCCTGCCCTCCCCGGCTGCGCTGGAGATGCTCTGCCGGATGTTCGGCCTCTCTGCTTTCGAGCGTGATCTCATCCTGCTCTGCGCCGGCATCGAGATGGATTCGAGTTTTGCGTCTCTCTGCGCCGAAGCACAGGGCGATGCGGCGCGCGCCTTCCCCACTTTCAGCCTCGCTCTGGCCGCGCTGCCCGATGCTCACTGGAGCGCGATGACTCCGGCTGCGCCGTTGCGCCGCTGGCGTCTGATCGAGGTCGGCGGATCGGTGCTGACGGTCAGCCCGTTGCGTCTCGACGAACGCATCCTGCACTACCTCGCCGGGGTGCAGCATTTGGACGAGCGACTCGCCGGTCTGATCAGTCACCTGCATGAAACGAGCGAACTCGCTCCTTCGCATCATACGCTGGCGGAACGCATCGCCACGCTATGGTCACAGTCCGCGAAAAGCTCCAGTCTGCCCGTCGCGCAACTCTGCGGTGATGAAGTGGCGGATAAGCGCGCCATCGCCGTCGCGGCTTGCGCGTCTCTGGGATTGCGCGTGGGCTTGCTCTCCGCACAATCTGTGCCGACGGGCGCGAGTGAACTCGATGGATTCATACGGCTCTGGGGGCGCGAGGCGTCCTTGAACAACTGCGCGCTGCTCGTCGAATGTCACGAGCTTGAAGCGACCGACGCGGCGCGAACCGGCGCGATCAACAGGTTAATCGAAAGCCTCAACAGCCCGCTCATCATCATCAGCGCCGAGCGGCGACATGCGTGGCACAAATCAATCCTGACCTTCGACGTGCGCAAGCCTCCGGCGGGCGAACAGAGAGACATCTGGCAGCAAGCCCTGAGTTCTCTGCCGGTTAATCTCAACGGTCAGGTGCAGTCGCTCGTCTCGCAATTCAATCTCAACCTCCGACAGGTGCAGGCGGCGCGCGCCGAAGCGTTGGGACAACAATCGTTGAGTGAGAACGCGGACGACACAGTGGCCGCCGAGTTTGGCAAAGCCTTATGGGATGCCTGCCGCATGCAGGCGCGCCCGCGCCTTGACGATCTGGCCCAGCGCATCGAGCCTGCCGCCACCTGGGACGATCTGGTTCTGCCCCGGTTGCAACTGCAAACCTTGCGCGACATCGCCCTCCACGTACGCCAGCGTGCGACCGTCTACGAGACGTGGGGCTTCGCCGCGAAGGGCGCACGCGGACTCGGCATCAGCGCGCTCTTTTCCGGCGTTAGCGGGACGGGCAAAACGATGGCGGCGGAAGTGCTCGCCAACGAACTGCGGCTCGACCTCTATCGCATAGATTTGAGCGCGGTCGTCAGCAAGTACATCGGCGAGACTGAAAAGAACCTCCGGCGCGTCTTCGATGCGGCGGAAGAGGGCGGCGCGATCCTGCTCTTCGACGAGGCCGACGCGCTCTTCGGCAAGCGCAGCGAAGTCAAAGACAGCCACGACCGTTATGCCAACATCGAGGTCAGCTATCTCCTGCAACGCATGGAAGCCTATCGCGGGCTGGCGATTCTGACGACCAACTTGAAGGGCGCGCTCGACACGGCCTTCCTGCGTCGCATTCGTTTCATCGCGCATTTCCCGTTTCCCGACGCAACGCAACGCGCGGAAATCTGGCGGCGCATCTTCCCCTGCGAGACGCCCACGGAACATTTGGATACCGACAAACTCTCCCGCCTCAACGTGGCGGGCGGCAACATTCGCAACATCGCCCTGAACGCCGCCTTTCTTGCCGCCGGCGCGGGCCAGCCCGTGCGCATGACGCATCTATTGCACGCGGCTCAAGGCGAGTACGCGAAGTTGGAGAAGTCTCTGACCGAAGCTGAGACGAGAGGTTGGGTCTAGTTGAGGTTTGTATGGCGAATGACGTAGCAACCGGCGCGACTACCGAAGGCGCGCAGCCGTTAGCGGCTCTTCCACGAGAGACGCTGTCGGCACAGAGTCGAACGGCCAGTGATTCTCTCTCGGACGCCGGTAATTCTGTCGAGTTGCATATCGAGGAACTGGTGCTGCACGGCTTCCCGGCTGGTGATCGCTACCGGGTCGGCGAAGCGCTTGAGCGCGAGTTGACACGGCTCTTTACCGAGCGGGATGTGCCCTCTTCGATTTCACACAACATTGAAGGCGGTTCGATGGATGCCGGGTCTTTCAATGTTGCGCCCGGCGCTGACGCAGAGACAATAGGTATTCAGATAGCACGAGCACTCTACGAAGGGATGACATAATGCACGCACGACTCCTGACGAAGCCTCAGACCTCCGCGCCGACCTCTGTACCGAGCCACAACCTGACGGCACGGCCAAAAGCCCACAACCATGAAAGCGCGGCTCAGGATGTCTCTCACACCGGTGCAGAGGCCGCGCGCCGGGGACACGATTTCAGTCAGGTACGCGTACACGCTGACGAGCAACCGCACCAGCAGCACAATTCTCACACATCGCTGACGATGGTCGAGCACCACCGGGAATCTTTCTCGGCTTCAATACGCCGCGCCGATACCACGCGGCCATCCACGTTTGGGGGCTACTACCATGCCGCCAGAGAGCGGACTGCAATAAAGCCCGTTGTCGGCGCACGTTACTATGACGCGATGCAGGGCAATGAAGAAACATCGGTCTTAGACCTCGGCGCGTTGTTAGCTCAAACTCAATCCACACCGGCTATCTCGATACCCGAACTGCAAGAAGGACAGACGGTTCGGCTTCCGGACATCGTGTTTGATCAGGCTATCGCGGAGTCGGACCCCATCGCGAGCACCCTGACCTATGCTCCCACCGTCACTCAATCCGGGGCTGCCCCCGCCCCGTTCGGAGAAACCTTACCTTACACTTTCGCCATGTCGGGAATAACCGTCACATCAGCGGCAGGAACCTTTACGGTGACGGCTACCGTTGATAACCCGATTACATTTCAAGTCGCGTCGGGTGGAAAAACCGACATCTCGTCTGATACCGACGCGGACATCACCCAAGCCAATTACAACACCGTAGCCAGTGATCTTACTCCCGATATGTCCGACCTTAACGGACGCCCTCCGCGCACACAATTCTGGGCTGAAGACCTCTGCATCAGACATGAACGCTTTCATTGTACTGATGGTCAGACTCATGCCCGGTCCGGTGTCACGCTGGCGCAGAACTGGCTTAACACACAGACAGCGGCGACTGTCGCTGATGTCAATACCCTGATCGGGCAAGTCCCGGCGAGGGTCATCGCTACGAGGTCTGCGGCGATGACCTTTCCGGGTCGAGAGAACCGCGCTTACGGCGACGGCGCGCCTTCATACCTCGCCAGAGCGACGGCAATTAAAACGAAGGGTGATGCCAACGGTTATGCCCCACCCGCGCCTGCGCCTGCCCCTCCCGCAGCGCCTCCGCGTGCGCCGAATCCGGGGCCATAGCCGAAAGCATTGCTCAAAGCCGGTAGACAAACTGACGGCGGCACGATTTTATGACGCAACCGGCGAAGCGCGGGCGCGTGAGCAGGATTAAATTTGGGATATTCGTTTAGGCGAGGTGGTGAGTATGAATCCAAAAGATTCCGAAGAGAAGCCGCTTAAAGATCAGGTGCTCAATCTGAACATTCCCAATCCTCCCGACGGCCTTGCCTATCCGGAGTTCGAGGACTTTCGCCATCGAGAGATACTTAAGGCCAATGGGATTTCATTGTCAGAGGCCGAACTGAGCGCTGCCCTTAAAGAAACGCGAAATGTCTTACAAGCGTCGGTAGCGCATATGCTCGGGAGTCTTTCCAGTCGAGCGGCGATTCCACTCCTCACAGACCTTCTCACGAGTTCGGAAGACCTTGTGAAGGTTGAAGCAGCTTATGCGCTCGCGCGTCTCGAAGTCCCCGAAGGGAAAGAGGTCCTCGAACAGTGCCTCGGGTATCCTGTGGACGCTTATCTGTTCCCTGCCATCGCCGCCGGGTATCTGGCTCAACTGGGCGATCCTCAGGGTTTCAATACCATCGTCAAATGTTTCGACGTAGATATTCAGGCAATCAGAATACTGGCTTGCAAACAACTATATTTTTTCGTGCGATTTCAGGGTCAGCAGGATCAGGACGGGGGTTCGATAGATGTCTATCCCCTATTTGAACGTGCCCTTAAGGACACGGATACCGATGTTCAATGGCAGGCTCTCGCGCAGTTGCGTGAAATTCGTTTGCCGGGTTTCAAGAAAATTTTGGAAAGTTACGTTGAAACTGCTCCGGATGAAAAGTTACGTGATGTTGCCCGTGAAATACTGGCCGGTCTGGCTGAATAAGAAGCAGTACGGCCCGGACACGCCGACGGGTTCTGTCCGCGCAGTTAATGAAGCCTCAAGATAATGGGCACAAGCTGGCACACTCAAGCAAAACCCGCCCCGGTCGCGTCTGTCACGCCGCTGGCGGGCAGCGCGCTGCAACGAAACTGCGCGTGCAGCCGTGGCGCGGCGTGCGACGATTGCGGCCACGAGAAAGCGAGCATGCAGCGTCATGCCGTTCGGCAGGCAGAGACTTCCGCCGCGCCGCCCATCGTACATGATGTGCTGCGTGCGGGAGGTCAACCGCTCGACAGCACGGCGCGCGCCTTTATGGAGCCGCGTTTCGGTCATGACTTCAGCCGGGTGCGCGTGCATACGGATGCGAAGGCGGCGAAATCGGCGCGGGCGGTCAATGCCTTAGCCTACACGGTCGGACGTGATGTGGTGTTCGACACAGGGCAATACAACCCGTCCTCTGCTGCGGGACGCCAAGTGCTGGCGCATGAACTGACGCACGTGATTCAACAAGAGGGGCAGACGGGATCAGCCGGCGGACATCTCGCCGTAGGCGCGGCAACGAATGAATATGAGGCCGAGGCCGAACGGATCGCCGGACTGGCGACAACAGGTGCGCGCCCGTTTGCGCGCGCTATCGCGCCAACCGCTATGACCCTCCAGAGGAAATGCGTGGACGGACAATGGGAGACTGAGTACGACGGTTGTAGCGTGCCGTGGATCGCGGCTGCCGTGCTCGGCTTTGGTGAAGCAAACGATCCGGCCATCGGATTCCACAGCCCCGGCAATCCGACGGGCGAACGCAAGGACACACGCTTTGCGATCCCTGAAACCAGAACCGGCGCGTGTGACAGACACGATACGTGCTACCAGATGTGTTGGCCTAAAGAAAATAAGGAACAGTATAAACAGGCATGTGACGAGCAATTTCTTGAAGACATGCTCGATACATGCGCGTCAACGGAAGGCGGGGAACGGAGAAGATGTATGCGCGCGGCGAACGTCTATTACAAAGTTCTGCAACTTGTCGGGCACATCGCTTTCAATAAGAATCAGGTTAGATCATGTGCGTGTGAAGGAAAGTGAGAGAGCGGAGATTAGCCGGTCGCTAAACCACGACGGGTGGCCGGGTCAAAATGTTAAAGCTTGTCAAGATCGTCCACGCAGGCGGCCTTGCTCGCCGGTCTGCTTAACTCATTCAGGGAGCGGCATTAGAGGATGAAACTATGAGCAGTTTTCCCGGTTCACCGAAAGTGCAGAAGGGCGCGATCATCGGGCTTGACCCGTTCAACCCGCTGGCGAGCGTGATCGTGTTTCAGTACAACCCGGACACGCTCACGCGCACGCTGACGGCGCAGACGACCGGCGGCGCGCCCAACTCGGGCGAGGCGTTGCGTTTGAAAGGCCCGCCGCAGGAGAGCATCTCGGTCAACATCGAGATCGACGCGACCGACCAGCTTGAGAAGGCAGACGCGCAGGCGACTTCGATGGGCGTCTACCCGACGCTGGCGTCGCTCGAAATGCTGCTTTATCCGAAGTCGGCGTTGGTGATTGCAAACGAGGTGTTGATGCGGGTCGGCGTCATCGAGATCATTCCGCCCGAAGCGCCTTTGACGTTGTTCATCTGGGGCGTCAAGCGCATCGTGCCCGTGCGTCTGACGACGTTCAGCATCACGGAAGAGGCGTTTGATGCGAACTTGAATCCGATCCGCGCCAAAGTGGCTCTCGGCCTGCGCGTGCTCAATTATCAGGATTTAGGTTTACTGAGCGCGGGCGGCGCGATCTTCATGGCGCATCAGATTATCAAAGAAGTGATGGCGTCGATTGGCGGCGTGGGTAACGTGGCGGCGGCTGCTTCCGGTTCGTTCAGCGCGAGCGGCAGCATCGGATAGAGGAGAATTTATGTTCGATCCGAACAGCAGGTATTTCAACCTTGAAACCGCGACGATCAACGTGCCGGACGATGTAGACGGCACGCGAGAGATTCGCTACGTGCGGCGGCGCATTATTCCGTCAGCCGAAAACCAGACGACGCTGGTGGAGCACACGGTCGGGCAGGGCGAGCGGCTCGACCAGATCACGGCGCGTTACCTCGGCGACCCGACGCAGTTCTGGCGCGTCTGCGACGCCAACAACGTCCTGCAACCCGAAGAACTCGAAGAGGACGGGCGCGTCATCAAGATCGCGCTGCCCGGCATCTAGGCCGATAATTTCATGCTGACCAGCCTACTCGGTATCCGACTTATTCTGTGGCTCGGCCAAACCGTGCCGCGCCCCGCGCCGCCCGAAGCCCTGAACGCGTTGACGCGCATCGAAGTGACCAACGACTCGCAGAACGGCGACGGCTTCCAGATCACGTTTGCGCTCAATAAAAACCAGCCCACCGACTACGACCTGTTGCAAAGCGGCGCGCTTGCTCCTTCGACGCGCATCATCATCGGCGTCCTGCTCGGCGTGACGCCCGAAGTCTTGATCGACGGCATCATCACGCATCATCAACACGCGCCGAGCAACGACCCCGGCCAAAGCACCCTGACCGTGACCGGCAAAGACGTGAGCGTCATGCTCGATCTGGAAGAGAAGAACGAGAAGTATGAGAACCAGCCGGACTTCCTGATCGTGACGCGTCTGCTCGCGAGTTACGCGCAATACGGACTCGTCCCGCAGGTCACGCCGACAACCGACGTGCCGATCATGCTCGACCGCATTCCGCGCCAGCACGAAACCGATCTGAAGTTCATCCAACGCATGGCCGAACGCAACGGCTTCATCTTCTACGTCGAGCCGCTCACCTTCGGCGTCAACACCGCTTACTGGGGAAAGGAAAATCGGCTGGGGATACCACAGTCCGCGTTGAGTCTAGGGACCGGCGCGTCCACCAATCTCAAGTCGCTGCACTTCACGCAGGACGCGCTCGCGCCCGTCGGCACGCGCGGCACTTTCGTCGAACCTATCACGAAGACCGCGATCCCGATCCCGCAGTTGCCGTCGCTGCGCATCCCGCCGCTGGCGTCGTCGCCCGCCGCCGCTCTGCGCACGGTCCTGATGCGCGACACTTCAAATCAGAACCCGGCGCAGGCCGCCACGTCCGCCCTGGCGAGAGCCACCAACAGTCCCGATGCGGTGAGGGGCGAAGGCGAAATAGACACCGTGCGCTACGGGCACGTGTTGCGCGCGCGCAAACTCGTCGGGGTACGCGGCGTCGGCCTGTCATACGACGGCAACTACTACGTGCGCCGCGTCACGCACAGCATCACGCGGGGCGACTACAAACAGAGTTTCACTGTCAGCAGAGAAGGCACGGGCGCAACCCTGCCTGTGGTCATACCATGAGCAACCACTTCTACGGCAAATATCGCGGCACGGTGACTGACATTCAAGACCCCTTGATGATGGGTCGCGTGCGAGCCAAAGTGCCGGACGTGTTGGGCGATCAAGAGAGCGGCTGGGCGATGCCGTGCGTGCCCTTCGGCGGCAGCGGCATGGGCTTCTTCGCGTTGCCGAAAGTCGGCGCGGGCGTGTGGATGGAGTTCGAGCACGGCGATCCCGATTACCCGATCTGGACCGGCTGCTGGTTCGGTTCCGTGGCCGAGTTGCCGCCCGAATTGCTCGCGCCGCCTTACAAGAAAGTGCTGCTCAAGACCGAAGGCGGCCACAGCATCGTGCTCGACGACACGCCCGGCGTCGGCGGCATCACGCTCGAAACGTCGGGCGGGCAGAAGATCGTGCTGAGCGCGTTGGGCATCGAGATCACCAGCGGGCAGGGCGGGACGATCAAGATTACCGGGCCGCAGGTGTCTGTCAACGACGGCGCATTGGAGGTGATCTGAAGATGCCGGGTTTTCTGTTGCACATGGGCGCGACGGTGCTCTGCGCGCATGCGGGTCAGGCGCAGCCGACCGCGCCTAACCCGCGCGTCAAAGTGGGTGGCCAACCCGTCGTCACGCTGCCCACGCTCTACACGATTGCGGGTTGCACCATGCCGCCGCCGACGGCAGGCAACGGCCCGTGTGTGACGGCTCAATTTCTGATGGGCGCAACGCGTGTGATGGCAGGCGGCCAGCCGTTGCTGTTGCAGGACAGTCAGGCCATCTGCACGCCGACGGGCACGCCGCTCAACATCGTCGTGACGCAGGTGCGAGTGAAAGGAACCTGAGCGCGCCCGCCAGCGAGGGACATGATGCAGATTGATTATCCTTATGACTTCGACACTCGCGGTCGCACCGCCGAGACGACCGAAGACGAACACATCCGCGACCTGATCGAAGAGGTCTTGTTCACCACGCCCGGCGAGCGCGTCAACCGCCCCACCTTCGGCAGTGGCGTGCTGCAACTGCTCTTTGCGCCGAACGGTCAGGCGCTCGCGGCGGCCACGCAGATGACCGTGCAGGGTGCGCTGCAACAATGGCTCGGCGAGTTGATTCAGGTCGAAGCGGTTGAAGTGCAGAGCGAAGACTCGAAGTTGCAAGTGCTGGTTCAGTACACGGTGCGCCGCAATCAGCAGCGGCACGTGAGCCAGTTCGTGCGGGAAGGATTAACCGGATGATCTACTTTTGCTGCGATGAGCGTCGCCGCCATGAAGTGCGTGATCCGGCGAGCGGCCTGAATGGCATAGATTTTCTGGAAGTGCTCGACACCGCCGCCGCGACCGAGAGCGAGCGGCAGCG
>Ga0307513_10003116_pt1 | contig 22632 bp, 12 predicted proteins | sample 15_EM_MG_FD_202174 | JGI IMG/M metagenome (GOLD analysis project Ga0307513, IMG submission 202174) | Populus trichocarpa ectomycorrhiza microbial communities from riparian zone in the Pacific Northwest, United States - 15_EM | ecosystem: Host-associated > Plants > Roots > Unclassified | place... | reverse complement strand
CGGGTGGAGGATCCGGTCAAGCGATGGCCCGGAAATGCCGCACCAGTGTTTTCCGCGCGGTCGAGGATGGGGCCCATAGGGGTCTCTAGGGGTTTACCTGGCAATGTTCCCCAATATCCTTGAAACGCTATGTCGTGGCCGCCGTCGACAAGGAATACCTAGATGTCACTGCTGGCTCCCAGCCTGTCCGGGACGGGCCGGTTCCACGCGTACGGACCACACCAGATCGATCAGATCGCGCAACGGTACGGGCTCCCAGACGAAATCCGTGAAGCAGTGCGCCTTGTTTCGAAAGTGCTGCCCTTTCGGGTCAACGAATATGTGCTGTCGCAACTCATCGAATGGCCCGCGGTTCCCGACGACCCCATGTTCCGTCTGCTCTTCCCGCAACGCGGGATGCTTCCCGAGTCCGAGCTCCGCCGACTGACGGAATTGACCGCCGCCGGTTCCAAGACCGCACTGCGAGCGGCGGTACGGGAGATCCGGGAATCTCTCAATCCACATCCGTCGTCACAGCGGGAACTCAATGTTCCGACACTGAACTCGGTGGAACTCCCAGGTATTCAGCACAAATATCGGGAAACCGTCCTGTACTTCCCCGGCCAGGGGCAGACCTGCCACGCCTACTGCACCTACTGCTTCAGGTGGGCCCAGTTCGTCGGCGACGCCGATCTGCGCTTCGCCGCACCGTCCCCCGACCGGCTGGTCGAATACCTGTGGAAGAAGCCCGATGTCAGCGATGTACTGCTGACCGGCGGCGATCCGATGGTGATGTCCACCGAGCGGCTGCGGACCCATGTCGAGCCCCTGCTGGCCGTGGAGACGGTGCGGACGATCCGTATCGGCACGAAGTCGGTGGGCTACTGGCCGCAGCGCTTCGTCTCCGATCAGGACGCCGACGACGTACTGCGGCTGTTCGAACGGGTGGTGGCCTCGGGCCGGACGCTGGCGGTGATGGCCCACTTCAGCCATCCGCGCGAACTCATGACGGACGTGGCCCGGCAGGCGCTGGCCCGGATACGCGCCACCGGCGCCCTCGTCTACGGGCAGGCTCCGGTGATCGCGCACGTCAACGACGACGCCGACATCTGGACCGAGTTGTGGCGCCTGGAGCTCGCTCAAGGAGTGGTGCCGTACTACCTGTTCGTGGAACGCGACACGGGACCGCACCAGTACTTCGAACTGCCGCTGGCCGACGCGTTCGACATCTTCCGGACCGCGTACCGGCGGCTGCCTGGGCTCGCGCGCACGGTGCGTGGTCCGGTGATGTCGGCGACGCCCGGCAAGATCGTGATCGAAGGGACGGAGGACACACCGCAGGGGCGTTTCTTCCAGTTGAGGATGCTGCAGGCACGGGACGCGCAGCTGGTCGGCCGCCCCTTCCGCGCCCGGTACTCGGCCGACGCCACGTGGCTGGACGATCTGGAACTCGCCCCGGAGACGCCGCCCGAGATCGCCGCCGCGGTCCGGGGAACCGCGGGCCGGCCGTCCATATGAGGGGAGCTTTCGTGACAGGCCATGGGGTGTCGCCGAATCTGGCGCTCAATCAACTCGTCGACGAGCGCCGCGCGAACGGCGAGTCTATCGTGCATCTGGGCTTCGGTGAGGCCCGCCTTCCCGTCTTCGCGCCACTGGCCGAGCGACTCGCCTCCGGGGCCGGCCGCAACGCGTACGGTCCGGTGGCCGGCGGCCTCGACGTACGGCGTGCGGTCGCCGGCTACTTCGAACGGCGCCGGCTGCCCACGGATCCCGGCCACGTCGTCGTCGCCCCCGGAAGCAAGCCGTTGCTGATGGCCCTGCAACTGGCCGTTCCGGGTGATGTTCTGCTGCCCCGCCCGTGCTGGAACACCTATGCGCCGCAGGCTCGGCTGGCGGGCAAGCGGGTGTACGGAGTCCCGGTTCCCGGGACGTGCGGCGGTGTTCCCGGACCGGCGGCACTGCGCGAGACGATCCGTGACGCCCGTCGGTCCGGAGGGGACCCACGGGTCGTCGTGCTCACCCTGCCGGACAATCCGACCGGAACTCTCGCGCCGCCCTCGCTGGTGCGCGAGATCTGCGCCATCGCGGAGGAGGAGGATCTGCTGATCGTCTCCGACGAGATCTACCGCGATGTCGTGCACGATCCGTCGACGCCGTTTCTCAGCCCGGCGGAGATCGCGCCACTGCGAACCGTGGTGACCAGCGGGCTCAGCAAGAGCCTGGCACTGGGCGGCTGGCGCATCGGAGTCGCCCGCTTCCCGGGAGGGCCACGCGGCGAACGGATCCGGGACACCGTGGTCTCGATCGCCAGCGAGGTCTGGTCGACCCTGGCGGGACCGATGCAGGAGGTCGCCGCCTACTCCTTCTCCGAACCACCCGAGCTGCGCGGTCATCTGGCCGCCTGTGCCAGGCTGCACGGCGCGGTGGCCCGCGCGGTGCACACCATCATGGTCGACGCCGGCGCGACCTGCCGCCCTCCTACCGGCGCCTTCTACGTCTACCCGGACTTCGAGCCGCTCCGTGCGCCGCTCGGCCGCCACGGGGTCGACGACTCGCTCTCGCTCCAACGCCATCTGCTCGACCGGTTCGGGATCGCCGTACTCGCCGGACATCTGCTCGACGACGACGAGAAGGCACTGCGCTTCAAAGCGGCGACGAGCATGCTCTACGGAAGCACTCCGGAGCAGCAGACACTGGCCCTGGGGTCCGACGATCCGGTACGGCTGCCCCATGTCGCGGCCCAGCTCTCAAGGATCCGGGAGGCGTTCAGCTCGCTCGCGCGACCGGAGGGGTGAGGGCGGCGACGCACTCGGCCAGGTGGGCGAGCGGCTTGTCGGGGGCCGTGCTGAAGTAGAAGTGGCCGCCCTCGAACACCTCCAGGGCGAAGTCGCCCGTGGTGTAGTCCCGCCACTGTTCCGCCTCGGTGGGGGTCACCTGGGGATCGTCGTCGCCCGTGAGGACGAAGAGCGGACAGCTCAAGGGGCGCCCCGGCCGGTAGCGGTACGTCTCCGCCGCCTTGTAGTCGCTGCGGATGGCGGGAAGGATCATGCGGAGAATGTCCGGGTCCGCCAGTACACCGGCGTCCGTGCCGCTCAACTTCTTGACGTGGCTGATCAGTTGGGACTCGCTCGCCGTATGCACCTGCTCCCGGCCGAGCTGCGCCGGAGCACGCCTTCCCGAGACCACGAGCCCCGAGAACGCGATGCCGTCCCGCTCCAGCCTCCGTGCCACCTCGAAGGCGAGTGTGGCCCCCATGCTGTGGCCGAACAGCACGGTGGGCAGGTCCAGCCGCTCGCGCAGCGCGACCGTGACGGCGTCGGCGAGTTCGTCGGTGTCCTCGATGCACGGCTCGGCCCGGCGGTCCTGCCTGCCGGGGTACTGCAGCACCAGCACGTCGGCCACCTCGGCCAGTGCCCGGGACACCGGGAAGTAGTACGACGCCGATCCGCCGGCGTGCGGAAAACACACCAGCCGTACGCGGGCCTCCGGAAGCGGATGGAAGCGTCGGATCCACGCGTTGGCCTGCCCTGGGTTTCCTGCCATGACGTTGGGATGTCCTCTCGCCGGCGGACCGAAACGGGCAACTCCCCTTCGGGCCTCGGGTTTTGCTGTCCATGAACTCATGCCGGCGGCCCTGCGCGCCGCCTGGGGGAACCCCTAGAAGGGAGCGGGCCACCCCTACTTCCAGCCGCCCTCCACGACGGGGCTGCGGCCGAGCAGCGGCTCCCACCAGGACCGGTTGTCGGCGTACCACCGGATCGTCTCCCGCAGACCGGACTCGAAGGGGACCCGCGGCTCCCAACCGAGTTCGTCGCGGATCTTGTCGGAGTTCAGCAGATAACGTCGGTCGTGGCCCGGGCGATCGGGCACGGTCTCCTTACGGGAGGCGGACAGGCCCAGCTCGTCCAGTACACGGTCGGCGATCTGTCCGACGCTGACCTCCACCCCCGTGCCCACATGGTAGGTCTCTCCCGGCAGGCCCTTGAGCAGTACCGTTTCAATGGCCTCGCACTGGTCGAGGACGTGAATCCACTCCCGTTGGTTGTCGCTCGACGCGTAGACAGGCAGCCGCTCCCCGTTGAGGGCTCGGGTGGCGAACAGCGGAATCACCTTTTCCGGAAACTGGTGACTGCCGTAGTTGTTCGCACTGTTGGTGATCGTCACCGGGAGACCGTAGGTGTCCCGATAGGACCGGACGACGTGGTCGGCGGCCGCCTTGCTGGCGTTGTACGGGGTGCGAGGACGATAGGGACTCTCCTCGGTGAAGGCCTCACCGGAATCCAGCGCGAGGTCGCCGTAGACCTCGCAGGTGGATATCTGGTGAAATCGCTCCACGCCCACCTGCCGACAGGCGTCGAGCAAGGACTGCGTGCCCATTACGTTGGTACGGAAGAAGCGTGCGGGATCCAGTACGGCGAGACTGTTGTGGGATTCGGCGGCGAAATTCACCACGACCTCCGTCCGGTGCTCCCGCAGCAGACGCCGCATCAGTGTGCCGTCACCGATATCGCCATGAACGAATGTCACCCGATCCGCCACGGTTGCGAGATTGCTCTCGACTCCGGCATAGGTGAGTGCGTCCAGGGCGACCACGGTGTCGTCGGGATGGCGGGCCGTCCAGTGCCGAACGAAATGAGAACCGATGAATCCGGCCGCGCCGGTGACGAGAAGTGAGGTCATGCGTCTCAGGCTAGAGACGCACCACGCGGTTACCATCCCATCGGCGATATGTAGGGGTCGCATTGTCCGCCACCCGTGAGGAATCCGGGGTGAAAGGGGCCGCCGGCCGTTCACCGGCCGCGGCCCCTCATGTGCTGACGAATCATCATGCCGATCTCAGCGACCGTCCGTCCGGACGCTGCGACTCGCCGTCCGCACCGAATTCCGGAGAGAGACCCGACGGCAGATCCGCGCGTCGCTGAACGTTCAGCTTCCGGTATACACGCGTCAGGTGCTGTTCCACCGTGCTCACGGTGATGTAGAGCTTCCGGCCGATCTCGCGGTTGCTGTGCCCGAATGCCGCGAGAGTCGCGACCTTCCGTTCCGCTTCGCTGAGCGCCGTGGCTCCCTCCGCCGCGGTGGGCTGTTCGTCCTGCTGTTTCACCGTCGGTCTGCTGGGCGTCCGCTTCAGCTGCAGGGTGGACAGCACCTCCGCGTTGCAGGCCTTCGCCTCCTGCTCGGCACGGCGGGCGAGAAGCCGGGCTTCCCCCAGTTCCCCCAGCTCCTGGTGGACCTGGCTCAGGTCGGCGAGCGCTCGCGCCACCTCCAAGTGATCCTCGCTCCGCTCCAGGAGACCGACGGCGTCGGAGAGCAGCGGACTCCTGCCTTCCAGCGGGCTGACGAGCGCGAGCAGCCGGAGCGAGATGCCACGACAGCGCAGATCACCGCCGGAACCCAGCCGGTCGAGTTGTTCCACCAGCAGTGCCCTGGCTCGTTTGCGCTGGCCGAGCGCGAGATGGGTCTGCGCCAGGTCGCTGCGCCAGGGCATGAAGGCGGGGATGTCGAGACCCCACTTGCGGATGAGCGAGGCACACCGCTCGAAGTCGGACAGCGCGGCGAAGGGCCGTCCCACCGAGAGGTGGTAGTGACCGCTGGCGTGGAGATAGCGCAGCCCGAAGACCGTGTCGAACATCGACTCCGGCACCACCTGGTCGAGGAGCTCGGCCGCCTGCTCATGGTCTCCCATCGCTGTGGCGGCCAGGATCTGGGTGGCCAGCGGGAAGCCGATGAGCGCGCCCCAGCTCTGGGAGGGCAGCAGGTCGAGGGCGCCTCGGGCCTGAGCCTCCGCCGCGACCAGGCCTCCCCTGCGCAGCGCCATGTCGGCGGCGACACCACCGAGCATCGCCTGCCAGGTGATCGCCCCCTGCCGATCGGCCTCGGCGCCGAGCACATCACGCCAGTGGGCGGCGCGCTTCGGGTGGCCGGCGTGATCGAGAAGCAGGATGGCCGTCGCCCCGGCCTCGGGAATCGTGTCGATGAGCCGGCCCTGCAGTATGTGTTCGGCGCTGCTCACCAGGTCGTCCCTCGACCCGTGGTCCCACAGCGAGTACAGGCTCGTCGCCGTGTGCGCCTCCGAGCCGATGGCCGAGCGTGTGTGGGCCGTCTTCCCTCGGCGCCCCCGGACGCTGTCGGTGTCGTGCCCGCGGGGAGAGCCGTAGATCCATTCGTAGGACAGCCGGAGCTCGGTGAGCGCGCGGGTGTCCGAGGCGCCGAAGCCGCCGGTCATCGCCTCCATGTGCTCGGCGGCGGTACCGACACTGCCCTGCCACATCAGTTGGCGGACGACCGCCAGCGCGTCCTGCTGGGAGAGGCGGCCCTCGAACAGCGCGGTGTTCAGGGATTCGAGATAGCGGGCGGCCGCCGACGGGTTCACCCACCAGGCGACGTGCGTCAGCAGGGACTGGAGTTCGAGGTGCTCCTTCTCGTCCTGGCTTTCCAGCAGGGCCAGTTCGAGGGCGTCCGTCGCGAAGTCCGCCTCGCCCTCGACGAGCGCCTGCTGGGCCGCCCGGCGGAGGATCTGCTGGGCCCACGGCATCCTCGCGGTGCCGGCCTTGACCAGATGACGGGCTATCTCGATCGCCTCGGCGCCCCGCTCATAGAGGAGTTCGGCGACAGAGGCGTGCAGCCGGGCGGTGTCCTCGGCGGAGAACGTCGCTCGAATCGTGGCCACGATCTCGGGATGACGCAGCCGCCCGTCGGCCAGCAGGCCTGCCTTTCCCAGGATGTCGAGCTGTCGTGCCAGAGCGTCGGGCTTCATCGACAGCAGTCGGCTGAGCAGTTCCGCGGTGGCGTCCGACCCGAGGATGGCCAGTCCTCGGGCGACGTCGAAGAGATGCAGATCCCAGCGCTGGAGACAGTCGAGGACCGCTTGCCGGTAGGCCGGGCCCGGCATCGGCTCCCCTGCTTCGCGAGCGGGCTGGCCGCCGGGGAAGTTGTCTTCCAGGAGTCCGCTGACCAGGAGCATGTTGCCGCCGGTGAGCGCGTAGTAGGGGCACGCCAGTTCGGCCGAGCGGGCCGGGTCGTCCAGCCGCTCGCCTATGAGTTCGGCGATGTGGCAGAGGGACAGAGTGCCCAGAGAGATCCGGTGGTACGGATACCGGGTGACTTCCGTACGGAACACGGAATGCAGCAGATCCGGGCGCACCCACTCCGTGAGCACCAGCATGATCCGGGCGGAGCGTATCCGGCGACGCAGATAGAGGATGACTTGGAGCGACGCTTCGTCGGCGAAATGCATATCGTCGATGCAGATGACGACGGGGCGTTCCTGGGACAGTCCGAGCAGCATGGTGAAAAGGCCGTGCATGACTCGCGCGTCCGAGTACCTTTCGGCTTCCCGATCGACGTCCGCAATTGCGGAATCCATCATTTCGCGGCCGAAATAGCGGGACAATTGTTCCGTCATTTCCGACGGCAGGGGCGCGCTGTGGAAGAGCTGCCACAGCACACCTAATTGCATATCACTCTCGCCTCGGGAACCCGTCGCGCTCAATTGCAGCGCACCGGCCCCGATCGAGATTTCCGAGAATTCTTGGAGTAATTCCGTCTTCCCGCTGGCGAGTCCCCCGTTCACCAGCACGACCTGACCGCTTCCCCGTACGCACAGATCAAGCGAGTCGCGCAACGAATCCAACGCCTGGCTATAGCCCAGAATCATGTAGCCCCCGTGATGGTTGACCACTCCACCGGGCGGGATGAATCCGATATTCCGCCGCGCACACTTACACCCTGTCAACCGGGGACAAAGCATGCAGGAATGGCCCGTAATCTAATTCTGCCCCATATCATAACAGCCGCACGTCAGATCTGTGAAGATCTGGGCATTACCAAACTTTTTCCTTCGGATCACTCCGTCTTTGATCAGGCAGGTGAACGTGCGGAGTGTTAGCGGAAGATAAATACTGAACCGGCCGGTAACAAACTCGCCCCCCGTCACGCGCCCTTCAGCTCCTCGTCGAGGATTCCGAATAGCTCCTCGGCCGTCGCCGACGCGACATCCGTCGCCGGCCCGGGCGCTCCCCCGTCGGTCACCTCGGACCGCTGCTCCCAGCGCGCCGCGGCGGCACGCAGGCGCGCCGCGACGCCGGACGCGTCCACGGCCTCGGGCACCGAGGCGGACAAGAGCGATTCCAGCCGTTCGAGATGTGCCTCCAGATCCGTCCTGGTCGCGGTCCGTCCGTCTCCCACGAGCAGGGACGCGATCCGCCCGACCAGTGCCTCCGGCGTCGGGCAGTCGAAGAGCAGAGTGGCGGGCAGGGGGAGACCGGTGAGCCGGCCGACCCGGTTGCGCAGTTCGACGGCGGAGAGCGAGTCGAAGCCGAGGGCCAGGAATCCCCGGTCCGGCTCCACCGCCTCGTACCCGTCCTGCCCGTCGTACCCGAGTACTTCGGCGGCCTCGGCACGGAGCAGCCGCAGCAGAACCCGGTCCGCCTCGGCCATGGACAGCCCGGCGACACGCTCCCGCCAGGCGGGTGCGGACGAAGTGCTCGCCTCACGGCCGCCGCGAGAGCCGGCCGCCGTCCGTACGACGCTTCGCAGAGCGGGCGGAACGCGGTCGCCTCCGCCGCGTACCGCCGCGAGATCGAGACGGGCCGGGACCATGATCGCGTTCCGGGCGCCGTCCGGTGACTGTTCGCCGTCCGACGCGGACATCGCGAAGAGCGCGTCGAACAGCGCGAGTCCCTCGGCGTTCGACAGACCTCGCACTCCGGATCGCGTCATACGCCGGAGATCGGTCTCGCGCAGGTTCCCGGCCATGCCCGCGCTCTCGTGCCACAGGCCCCAGGCGAGGGAGAGTCCGGGCAGTCCGCGGGTACACCTGTGGTGCATCAGGGTGTCCAGGAAGACGTTGGCCGCCGCGTAGTTGCCCTGCCCGGCGGCGCCCATGACTCCGCTCACCGACGAGAAGACGACGAACGCCGCCGGCTTCAGACTCCGAGTCAGTTCGTGCAGGTGCCAGGCCGCGTCGGCCTTCGGACGGAGTACGGCGTCGATGCGCTCCGGTGTCAGCGAGGCCACCACACCGTCGTCGAGTACGCCGGCGGTGTGCACGACCGCGGTGAGCGGACGCTCCGCCGGGATGCCCGCGAGCAGAGCGCGCAGTTCGTCCCGGTCGGCTCCGTCGCAGGCGGTGATCGTCACGTCCGCGCCCGACTCGGTGAGTTCGGCCCGCAGTTCGGCGGCACCCGGCGCCCGCGGACCGCGGCGGCTGGTCAGCAGCAGGTGCCTGGCCCCGTGCTCCCGTACGAGGTGGCGGGCGAGCAGAGCGCCCAGGGTTCCGGTGCCACCGGTGATCAGGACCGTGCCGGCCAGCGCCGCGGGTACTTCCCGGACCGGCACGTCCCCCGCCCCCGCGCCGGACTCGGGGGCGGGGCCCGGGCCGGCGGGAGGTACGGCGGCCACCAGGCGTGGAGCATGCGGCACCCCCTTCCGCACCGCCACATCGGATTCCCCTGAACCGAACGCACGCAGCACGTCCCGCACCGGCACCGGCACGGTGTCGGCCGCGCCGGTCGGCTCCAGGTCGAGAACGGCGAAACGGCCGGGATGTTCGAGTCCCGCCGCGCGGACGAGGCCCACCGACGGCGCGTGCACCAGCCCGGTGAAACCACCGTCCTGCCGTACTGCCAGGGCGCCGCGGGTCACCAGGACGAGCCGCGAGCCGGCGAACCGGTCGTCGGCCAGCCATTTCTGTACGAGTGACAGGGTTTGGTGCGTAATCGTTCCTGCAGCCGACGGCAGTCCGGCGCCCGGCAGCCCCTCCTCATGGGGCGGGCAGAGCGCGAACACCACGCCGGGTACGGGATCACCGGCGTCCGTCGCCGCGATCAGCGCCGGCCAGTCCTGGTGGACAGCGCCGCCCGTTCCGGCCGCGCTCAGCGCCACCCCCAGACCGGCGCCGTCGGGCCCCACGACGCAGCACAGGCTGGGCAGGTCCGTCGCGGCCGGATACGTCAGGGGCACCCACTCGGGGCGGAAGAGCGAGTCCTGGATCCGTGACCGGCCGTGCCCTTGGGCAGGCCGCACGGTCAGGGCGGCGACGGTGGCGACCGGCCGCCCGGCGAGGTCCTCGACGTGCAGGGACACGGTGGAGCCCGTGGTGCCCGCGGCATCCGCGCTCTCCTGGACCGGAGCCATCCGCACTCTGAGATCACGTGCGCCGGCGGCGAGTTCCACCCCGCTCCAGGCGAAGGGGAGCATGGCGCCGCCCGCCGAGGGCCCCGCGGTCAGACCCAGGATGTGCAGCGCCGCGTCCAGCGCCGCCGGGTGCGGCGTACGCTCGTCCGCCTCCACGCCCAGCGGCTCCGGGAGTGTCAGCTCCGCGAACACCTCCTCGCCGCGTGACCAGGCCGCCTTGAGTCCTCTGAAGCACGGGCCGTAGGAGTGCCCGGCCGCTTCCAGCCGCTCGTAGAGGTGCGGGACGTCGAGCGCCCGGCTCCCCTCCGGCGGCCAGACGTCCGTCCCGGGCCGCTTCGGCGTGGGTCCCGCGGGGGCGGTCACCACGCCTCGGGCATGCCTGGTCCATGGCTCGTCGCCGTCGGTGTCCCGGCGGCCGTACACCGCCAGCGTCCGCCGGCCCGCCTCGTCGGGGCCCGACACCATGACCTGGAGTGCGAGGACGTCGTCCGCGGCGACCTCCATGGGGGTCTCCAGCGTCAGCTCGTCCAGCCGCGCGCAGCCTGCCTCGGCCCCGGCGCACACCGCCAGGTCCAGGAGAGCCGTGCCCGGCATCAGTACGGTGCCCGCGATCACATGGTCGGCGAGCCAGGGGTGGGCACGGAGCGACGTCCGTCCGGTGAGCACCAGTTCACCGGTGCCTGCCACCCGCATCGCCGAGTCCAGCAGGCGGTGTCGTACGGTGCCGCGCCCCGCTCCGGTCCAGGAGTTGCCCGGCCGTGGTGTCACCTGCCAGTAGCGCCTGTGCCGGAAGGCGTAGGTCGGCAGCTCCACCGGCTGCGCCCGCCGGTCGGAGAGAACGGCCTCCCAGTCCACGGCGAGACCGTCCGTGTGCAGCGTGGCCAGCGCCTTCATCAGTGCCGCGGGTTCCGTACCCCGCCGCCGGGCCGTCGGCACGGACAGCGGCCGGGTGTCGGGACCGGCGCAGTCGCCGACCATGGCGGCGAGCCGGGAATCGGGCCCGATTTCCACGTACCGGCCCACTCCCTGCTCCTCCAGGGCCCGGATTCCGGCGTCGAATCGAACGCTCTCGCGTACATGGCGCACCCAGTGCTCAGGACCGCACAGCTCCTCGGCCGTCGCGAGCCGCCCGGACACCAGCGAGACCAACGGCAGTCGTGGCGGCGCGTAGTTCAGGGTTTCCGCGGTTCTGGCGAACTCCTTGAGCATCGGGTCCATGAGGGGTGAGTGGAAGGCGTGCGAGACACGCAGCCTGCTGGTTCGCCGGCCGTCGGCGGCACATCGGTCGGCGATCGCCGTCACGGCGGCCTCCTCACCGGACACCACCACCGCCGTCGGGCCGTTGACGGCCGCGATCGCGGTTCCCGGCGTGAGCAGTGATCGCACCTCCGCCTCGGAGGCGGCCACTGCCAGCATCGCCCCACCCGCGGGGAGCGCTCTCATCAACCGGCCGCGGGCGGCGACCAACGCGCAGGCGTCGTCGAGCGACAGCACGCCCGCGACGTGAGCGGCGGACAGTTCGCCGATCGAGTGTCCGGCCACGAAGTCGGGGGTGACGCCCCAGGACTCCAGGAGTCGGAAGAGGGCCACCTCGAAGGCGAACAGTGCGCCTTGAGCCAGGTCCGTACGGTCCAGCAGCCGGGACGGCGGCGAACCCTCGGCCGCGAAGGCGGCAGCGGCGACGGACTCGTCGAGGTGTGCGTCGAGCCGGTCGCAGGCCGCGTCGAAGGATTCGGCGAAGGCGGGGTGGGCGGCACGCAGTTCACGGCCCATACCCGGCCGCTGCGCACCCTGTCCGGTGAAGAGGAACGCCGTCGAGCGGCGTCCGTCGACCGTTCCGCGCACCACCGCCGGGGTGCTTCTCCCGTCGGCCAGGGCCGCGAGGCCACGCATGAGGTGGGAACGGTCGGTTCCGAGGACGACGGCACGGTGCCCGAAGCGCGTCCGCCGTGTAGCGAGAGAGTAGGCGACGTCGGCGACCGGCTGATCGGGATGCGCCTCGGCGTGGGCGAGCAGACGCGCCGCCTGGGCGGGCAGGTCGGCCGCGGTACGCGCGGACAGCAGCCACGGCACCGGGCGGCCGGCGGCCGCCGGTTCGTCCGGTCGCTCCGGCTGCCGCGGGCCCGCCGAGGGCTGACGGCCCGTGGACGCCGGAGCCTCCTCGATGATCACGTGGGCGTTGGTGCCGCTGATGCCGAACGACGAGACACCGGCGCGGCGCCGCCCGGTGGACCGCGGCCAGGCGACCGCTTCGCGGACGAGCGCGATGTGTCCCGCGGACCAGTCGACGTGCGGTGTGGGCTCCTCGATGTGGAGGGACTTGGGAACGCGGCCGTGGCGGATGGCCAGCACGGTCTTGATCACGCCGGCGACCCCGGCGGCAGCCTGCGTATGACCGATGTTCGACTTGACCGAGCCCAGCAACAGGGGCCGCTCGGCGGTCCGTTCGCGCCCGTACGTGGCGAACAGCGCCTGGGCCTCGATCGGGTCGCCGAGCCGGGTGCCGGTGCCGTGTGCCTCGATGACATCGATATCCGCGGGCTGCAGCCCCGCTCCGGCCAGCGCCTGCTCCATCACCCGCTGCTGGGAGGGTCCGTTGGGGGTGGTCAGACCGCTGCTCGCACCGTCCTGGTTGACCGCGCTGCCGCGTACCAGGGCGAGTACGGGATGCCCCTGGGCCAGTGCGTCGGAGAGCCGCTCGACGATCAGCACGCCCACTCCCTCGGAGCAGCCGATGCCGTCGGCCGACGCCGCGAACGCCTTGCACCGGCCGTCCGAGGCCAGTCCGCGCTGCTCGCTGAAGTACAGAAAGACGTCCGGTTCCGCGAGCACCGTCACCCCGCCGACCACGGCCTGTGCGCAGTCTCCCCGGTGCAGGGCCTGCACAGCCAGGTGCAGCGCGACCAGTGACGACGAGCAGGCCGTGTCCACCGTCACGGCGGGACCCTCGAACCCCAGGGTGTAGGCCACCCGGCCGGACACCAGACTTCCCGTGTTCGAGTCCCCCGCGTAGTCGTGGTACATCACGCCGGCGAAGACACCCGTACGGCTGCCGCGGACCGACTCGGGCACGATGCCGGCCCGTTCGTACGCCTCCCAGGCCACTTCGAGGAACAGTCGCTGCTGGGGGTCCGTGGTGAGCGCCTCACGCGGGGCGATACCGAAGAAGCCCGGGTCGAAGTCGCCGGCCGAGGACAGGAAGCCGCCCTTGAGCGAGGCGGTCCTGCCGGGGCGGCCCGGCTCCGGGTCGTAGATCCCGTCGAGGTCCCAGCCCCGGTCGGTCGGGAACTCGACGACGGCGTCGGTACCGCTGTCGACCAGCTTCCACAGGTCCTCGGGCGACGTCACGCCGCCGGGATAGCGACAGCCCATGCCGACGATCGCGACGGGCTCGTCCACCGCGGGCTCCGCCCGTCGGTCCACCAGTTGTTCGTTCTCCTGGCGAAGACGGTGGTTCTCGATCAGCGAGGCGCGCAGTGCCTCGACCACGCGCTCGGGGGATGTGTCGTCAGTGGGTGTGTCGTCGGTGGGTGTGCCGGACAGAGGTGTCTCACTCACGGGTGCTCCACAGCGGTTGCCTGCGGACGCCTCGTCACCAGGCGACGCGCATGAAGGACGGGCCCCGGACGATCACGCCGAACTTCCACTGCACACCGCTCTCCCCGTCGGCCAGACGCAGGCCGGGGAACCGTGTGAGCAGCGTGTTCAGCGCCACCTGCAGCTCCAGCCGGGCCAGTTGAGCACCGATGCAGTGGTGCGGGCCCTGGCCGAAGGCCAGATGGGGGTTGACCGTACGGGTCAGATCGATCCGTTCCGGATCCGCGAAGACCTCGGGGTCGCGGTTGGCCGCGGCCAGTGCGGGCAGTACGGGCTCGCCCGCCCGAATCGTCGTGCCGCTCAGCCGGATGTCCTCCAGGGAGTACCGGGCGAACATGGCCGCCGTGTTGATGGGCACGAAGCGCAGCAGTTCCTCCACCGCGGAGGGCACGAGCTCGGGCCGGCCGCGCAGCAGGGCGAGGTCGTCCGGCCTGGTGAGCAACTGGTAGACGAAGCTCGGGATGCCCGAGGCCACGGTCTCGGCGCCGCCCGCGAGCAGCCCGGGGCCCGCGATGGAGATGAGCTCCTCCTCGCTCAGTCTGTCGCCCTCGTCACGGGCGCGGACCAGGGCGCCGAGCAGGTCGTCGGTGGGCCTGCTGCGGCGCTCCTCCACCAGGCCGCTCATGTACGAGAAGACTTCGGGGCCGATGGTCGCCAGGACGTTGCCCGAGGTCGTCTCGTCGTTGGTCATCGCCTCGGTCCATCTGCGGAACCGGCTGTGGTCCTCGTACGGCACGCCCAGCAGGTCGCAGATCACCGACACGGGCAGTGGGCGGGCGAAGTCCTCGACGAGGTCGGCCGAGTCGCCGCCGACGGTCATCGCGTCCACCAGCGCGTCGGCCCTCTCCTGAACGGCCTGTCTCATCTGCTCGACCCGGCGCGCGGTGAACGCCTTGCCCACCAGCCGCCGCAGCCGGGTGTGTTCGGGCGGGTCCATTCCCATCACGCCGTCGCCGACGTTCTCCGAGCGCATACGAGGCTGGTCGAGGCCCTGGGCCAGTGCACGGCTGAAGCGGGGATCGGTCAGCACCGTTCTGACGTCGTCGTACCGCGTGGCCAGCCAGGCTGTCTCACCGTAGGGGAGCTGGACGCGGCTGAGCGGCTCGTTCTCACGCAACCGCGCGTACAGGGGGGAGACTTCGAGCCGATGCATGTCGAACGGATACTTCCGGACTGTGTCACCGGCCGTCATCGATCCCCGCCCCCAGTACGTACTGTCGCACGGCTCCCGAGTCGATGCTCATCGGAAGTCGCCACCCCCGTCGTCACCACCAGCGGCTCGAACGCTAGCCCGGGCCGGGCCCCGGCACTGCCCCTATGGCCCCCTACACGGGGCTGGCCGCGGGCAACAGGCGGCGCGCCCGGGCGATGAGGGCGAGCCGGTCGATTTTGCGGTTCGCGTTCCGCGGGATCTCCGGAAGATGCCGGAAATGCCTGGGTATCGTCGCCTGTGGCAGTATCCCCCGCAGCTGCCGGGCGAGTTCGACGGGGGCCACCGCCGCTCCCGTGTAGAAGGCAACCAGCTCGGTCGCTCCCGTGGAGCCCGCGGTCACGGCGACCGTCGCGGCCTCGTCGACGCCCGTACAGGCACGCAGGGCGCCGTCCACCTCCGCCAGTTCGACACGGAGGCCCTGTACCTGGACCTGGGTGTCGAGCCTGCCGAGATAGGCGAGACAGCCCTCGGCGGTCCGCCGCACCCGGTCGCCCGTCCGGTAGTAGCGTCGGCCCTCGTGTTCCAGGAAGCGGCCGTGGTCGTCCTGTGGATCAAGATAGCCGGGCGTCAACTGAGGGCCGCTGACGCACAGTTCGCCCTCGACAGACGATGTCCCGCCGCCCTCGGCGAGAAGCAGCCAGTCATGGCCGTCGTGCACCGCGCCGATGGGCAGGCCGCCGCCCGCGCCGAGTCCGGGCGAGGTCTCCGGCGACCAGCGGTGACGGGCGACGGTGACCGTGAGTTCCGTCGGCCCGTACAGGTTCTCCAGTGCCGAACCCGCCGCCGCCCGGTGCCAGTCGGCGGCGTCCTGGCAGCTCAGCGCCTCGCCTGCGAAGAAGCTCCAGCGCAGTGTGGGCATCGACTTGGCGGCGAGTGTGCCCGTGCGGCGCGCGAGTCCGATGGCACTCGGCGTGGAGAACCAGACGGTGAGGCCCTGTTCGGCGATGAAGACGGGCAGGTCCCGGTAGGCGTGGGGCGGGACCCGCTGCAGTACGGCGCCGCTTCCCCACGCGCAGAACATGTCGAACATCGCGCAGTCGAAGTTGAGGTCGAAGGTCTGCGAGAAGACGTCCTGCTCCGTGAAGTCGTACCGCCGCGCCAGTTCGCCGAAGTAGTGCGTGGCGTTGCCGTGGGTGATCGGTACGCCTTTGGGCCGGCCGGTGGACCCCGAGGTGAAGAGCACGTACGCGGTGTCGGCGGCGTCGGCCGCACGCGGGGCGGCCAGTGGTCCTGCCGAGTCCAGGGAACGGACCGGCAGTTCGCCCCGGTCGTGCCCCTCGGGCGCGAACACCTGCAGGGGCCTGCCGTCGCCCAGCAGTCCGGGCAGGGCCGCGAGCCCCCGTTCGTCCGCCAGCACGGTGTCGACACCCGCGGAGTCGAGGATCTGCCGCGTGCGGGCCGCCGGCCAGTCCGGCCGGAGCGGCACGACTGGGGCCCCGCTGTAGAGGACGGCGAGGATCGCGGCGTACGCGCCGGTGCTGTTGGCGGCCAGCACGCCGACCGGGCCGGACCGCGGGCCCTTCAGCGCTCCGGCCCAGCGCAGCGCCGTGCGGTGCAGCTCCGTATAGGTGAGGGAACGGCCCTCGCACCGTATCGCCGTTCCCTCGGGCGATATCTCAAGGCCGCGCAGAAAGTGTGAATGCAGCGCCGAGCCACTCGTCTGATTCATTTCGCCTCCGCCGAAACCGGGAAAATATTCCGAACTCCCGCCCCCGCTCCCCGAGTTCCAGTGTTACGCTCAAAATCGCCGTTCTCAAATATCACTGGCACGCAGCAGGCACGGGCGGCAAGAAGGGATGAGGAGCCATGTGGGACGATCAATTCGAGAAAACAGTGCGCCAGTATCTGCCCTTTATCTCGGCGGCCGACGAACTCGATCCGCACACCGAACTGCGGGATCTCGGACTCGACTCACTCGGCACGATCGAGATGATGGCCGCTCTGGAAAGCGCCTACGACATGAGGTTCCGTGACGAGGCCCTGACACTGGAGTCCTTCCGGACGGCCGACGTGCTGTGGAGGACCGTCTCGGCCACGGTGCGGCCGGCGGGCTGACGCCGCGATCGCTCGCCGGACTCCCGGGACGGGCGTTCTAGGCGGCCGTGCCTCTCGGGCGCGGCCGCATCGCCGTCCGGGGATCGACCGCGAGCACCTCGAAGTTCTCCGTCGTGGTCCGCACTCTGCCGAAGAGGCTGTCGGGTCCTGCGACACAGACCCTGGTCACGCCCAGCGTCCGCAGCGCCGCCACACTCCTCGGCCAGTTCAGCGGCCGGACGACACCGTCGAGCAGCAGGGCCCGTATCCCCTGGGCGGTGTCGACCAGCGTCCCGTCCTGGTCGGAGACGACGGGGAACTTCGGGTCGCCGAAGGCCAGTTCGCCGAAGACCTCGTCCTCGATCTTGGTGCGCAGCCCGCCGAACGCCGCCGCGTGCATGGGTGGGCGCATCGTGTACAGAGGCAGCCCGCCGGCGTCGCGTATCCGGCGTTCCAGCCATTCCAGGCGGGACTCACGCAGGGACAGCATGAAGAAGTCGTCGTCCAGGTAGCAGGAGATCTCGTGCCATTCGCCGAGCTCTTCGAGCTCCGACATGATGTCACGCACTCGCTCCTCGGGGGTCCGGGCGAACGAATGCGTGACGACACCTTGGTGTTCTTCGGCGAAATACTCGTCCACGCATCGGGCCATGCCCGCCACCATGCCGACGGTTTCCTCCACCGACAGGCTGCCGGTATAGGCGGTCGCCGTTTTCGATCCGAAGCTGGGGCCGACACAGACTCCGGGCCGTACACCGAATTCCTCCTCCGCGCATTCGGCCAGTGCCAGGCAGTTGAGGAGGAACGCGATCTGCGCATACGGTGAATAGTCGCTCTCCGCCGCACGGAACCGGTCAAGAAGGCTGTAGCCGAGGATCGCGTCGGCCCGCCTCGTGAGCCGGCGCGCGGAGCGGTTGACCACCATGAACCTGGCCACGTCCGCGAACCGCGAAGGCCCCATCCCCGGGAGGACCATCGCCGTCCCGCCGTCGCGATGTCCGTTCACCGGACCACCTCTTCTCCGTCTCGGGCGGAACCCACCCTGACCGGCCCGCCCGTCCCCGCGGTACCCCTAGTGGCCACTAAGGCGCGCCCTTCGCCGCCCGCCCGGACACCACCGCTCAGCGCACCATCGCTCAGTGCCGTATGCCGACGAACAGTCCTCGCCCGGAGAAGTCGCTCTCGATGTAGTGAGGCGTCAGACGTGCCTGGGTGAAGGCATGCTCGTACTCGGCGCGGGTGAACAGGGTGATCAGGGTGTTCTCGCTGATCCTCCGGATGCCCGAGGCGCTCTCGGCGACCAGGTACTCCACCTTCATCCGGGTCGCGTCGCCCTCCCGCGAGGAGTGCGAGACCCGGGCGATGGTGCGGCCGTCCGCCTTGACCACGTCGCCTGCCACATAGCCGGGGAGGAAGGTCTCCGGGAACCACCAGGGGTCGACCACGACCACGCCGCCGGGGCAGACGTGCCGGGAGAAGCACTCCAGTGTGGTGTCCAGATCGGCGGGCGTCCGCATATGGCCGATGGAGCTGAACAGACACGTCACCGCGTCGAAGGTCCGGCCGAGCTCGAAGGTGCGCATGTCGCCCAGGTTCAGCCGGACGCCCGACACCCGTTGCCTGGCGTAGGCGAGCATGTCCGGCGACTGGTCCACGCCCTCGACGTCCTTGAAACTTCCCTGGAAGAACCGCAGATGTCCCCCGGTACCGCACGCGACGTCGAGCAGTGAGGAGGCGTCGGGCTTCCAGGAGAGGATCACCTTCGTGACGCTCGCCGATTCGGCCTCGTAGTCCTTGCCGCGCCCTCGGTGAACCAGGTCGTAGATGTCTGCGTCCTCGGCCTCGTACAAAGTCTGCCCCTGGGGTCGGATTGACGTCGTGGTCGGGTGCCGTGCCGTGGGCGGCGTGGGGCGGGGTCCGGCGGCCGCACCCCACGAGCCCTCTCACTTCAGCGAGTCGAGCCAGTCGTGGATCGCGCGAGCCGTCGTCTCCGACCTCTCCTCCACCATCGAGTAGTGGTCACCCGGGACCGTGACGTACTCGGCCGGCCTGGTCCACGTCGCGCGCCAGCCCTCCTCGGGCACGTCCGCTTCGGGCACGTCCGCTGCGGACAGGTCCTCTCCCCCGGACGCCCCGCGGTCGAGCGTGAACCGGTCCTGGGGCCGGACGAAGAGCGTCGGCGCCTCGATGGCGGCGGGCTCGAAGTCGGGCATCAGCTCGACATACCGCGCCACCGCGGTGAGCTTCGTTCCGTTGAGACGGCCGTAGGTCGACTCGCGTTCCAACAGGACGACGGCCATCTCCTCGAAGAACCCGCGGTGCGGCTCGTCGTCCGCCGGGTCCGGGTCCGGGGCGCCGTCGGCCGGGCCGCCCGCGATGTGCGCGTCCACCAGGACCACCGCGGCCGGCTTCGTCCCCCACTGTTCGAGGCGGGCCGCCGCCGCATGGGCGACCAGTCCGCCCGAGGAGTAGCCGAGCAGGACGAACGGCTCGCCCGCCGCGGCCTCGCGCACCCCCGCGGCGATGACGTCGGCCACCGCGTCGGCCGAGGCGGGCAGCCGCTCGCCGTGGCCGAAGCCGGGCACGGTCAGGGCCGACATGTCCCACGTTCCCCTGAAGCCGGTGGCCAGGCGCGCGTGCTGGTAGGCGCCGCCCATCGCCATGGGGGTGCCCACCCAGATCAGCCGCGGCCGGCCTGCCTCTCCGCCGTCGGCCAGGGTCAGCGCGGCGGGCAACTCGCCGACGTCCTCGGCCGACGTGAACGCCGGACGCAGGGCCGCCGCCGCGTCGAGCATGTGCAGCGCCGCGTGGAGCCTGCCGGTGCCGACCGACGTACGGAACAACTCGCGGAACATGTCCGACGGTTCGTCGTCGGCCTCCGCCTCCGGTGGGACCGTACTCGTCTCACCGGTGGCGCCGAGCCGCCCGACGACATGGTGCGCCAGCTCAAGGGGGGTGCCGTGGTCGAACACCACCGAGGGCGGCAGTCGCAGTCCGGTGAGCTCGTTGATCTGATTGCGCAGCCGGACCGCGGCGAGCGAGTCGAACCCCACCTCCAGGAAGTGACGCTCCGGATCGACCGCGCTCGCGTCGGGGTGCCCCAGCAGGGCGGCGGCCTGGTCGAGCACCATGTCCAGGACCGTCCGCTGCCGCTGGACCTCGGAGAGTCCGGTGAGCCGCTGTCGCAGGTCGTCCGCCGCGGCCGGTTCGGCCCCGCCCGCCCTGCGCCGGCTGTGGGAGGCCAGCGTCCGGAAGAGCGCGGGCAGTTGGTCCGCGGAGGCTCCCCTGACGTCGAGCCGCACCGGAGCGAGCACCGCTTCGGGCCGTGCCGTCGCCGCGTCGAACAGGGCCAGCCCCTCCTCGGCGGACAGTCCGGTGATACCGCTGCTCTCCAGCACCGCCCGGTCCCCCTCGGTCATCGAACCGGTCAGTCCGCTGACCGTCGACCACAGCCCCCAGGCCAGCGACTGGGCCGGCCGGCCCTCGGCGCGCCGGTGCGCCGCGAGGGCGTCCAGGAAGGTGTTGGCCGCCGCGTAGTTGGCCTGACCCGGAGAGCCGAACAGGCCGGCTGTCGAGGAGAACAGGACGAACGCCGTCAGTGGCAGATCCCGGGTCAGCTCGTGCAGCGCGAGCGCGGCGTCGACCTTGGGCCGCAGCACGGCGGAGAGCCGGTCAGGGTTGAGCGAACCGAGCAGCGCGTCGTCGAGGGCCCCTGCCGCGTGCACGACCGCGGTCACCGGGTACTCCGAGGGCACCGAGTCGAGCAGCTCCGCGAGGGCGTCCCGGTCGGCGACGTCGCAGGTGGCGACCGTGGTATCGACTCCCAACTCGCCCAGCTCCGCGACGAGTTCCGGAGCGACCTCACCGCTGCGGCTGACCAGCAGCAGCCGGCGTACGCCTCGTGCGGCGGCGAGATGCCTGGCGATCAGACCGCCGAGGACACCCGAGGCGCCGGTGACCAGGGTCGTACCCTCCGGGCCGAAGGTGCCGGAAGGTTCTCCCCGGTGCGGCAGCGGCCTGGTCAGCCGGGCCGCGTACACCGCGCCGGCGCGTACCAGCGCCTGTGGTTCGTCGTCCGCCAGGATCGTGGGGAGCGCCCCCGGCGATGCCTCGTGATCGTCCAGGTCCACCAGGACGATCCGTCCGGGGTGTTCGGCCTGGGCCGAACGCACCATGCCCCACACGGCCGCGCCCGCCAGGTCGGTGACACCCTGTCCGTCCGGTGCCGCGGCGCCGCGGGTCGCGACGAGCAGGCGCGCGTCGGCGAACGTGTCGTCCTCCAGCCATTGCTGAAGGAACGTCAGCACACGGGCCGTCGTCTCGTGCACATGCCGGGCGAGGTCCGCCACCGGGCCCGCCGGAACCGGGGCCAGGACGACCACCTCGGGCACCGCGCCCACGGCCGAGCTGTGCGTGGTGAGTTCCGTCAGATCGGCATAGGGCGTCGCGCCGATTCCCGCGGCGCTCAGGTCCCGGCCGGCCCGTACGGCGTCGGAGCCGACCACGGCCCAGTGGCCGGACGGCCTGACGGCGCTCTGCCTCGCCGGGTCCACGGCCGACCGGACCCAGTCGGGGGTGAACAGGAACCGCTGGTGCCGCAGCGCCGCCTGGGCCGCCGCGTCGCCGGGTGCCGCCGGACGCAACAGGAGGGACCCGATAGAAGCCACCGGCTCGCCGGACGGATCGGCGAGATCCAGACCGACCGTGCCGTCACCGGCCGGGGCGAGCCTGACCCGCAGGGCTGTCGCACCTGTGGCGTACAACTCCACATCCGACCAGCTGAACGGCAGACCGGACGTCACGTCGCCGCCGCACAGCGCGATGGCGTGCAACGCCGCGTCGAACAGCGCGGGATGCAGTCCGTACCGGTCGGCCTGTGCGGCCGCGGCCTCGGACGGCAGGGCGACCTCGGCGAACACCTCGGTCCCGCGTCGCCAGGCGGCGCGCACTCCGCGGAAGGCCGGACCGTAGCCGAGGCCGATGTCGGCCAGCTCGTCGTAGAGACCGTCGACCGGCACCGCTTCGGCGCCGTGCGGCGGCCACACCGCGAGCCCGGACACCTCGGCCGCACCACCCGGGGCGACGAGCCCAGACGCATGCCGCTGCCAGGGCATGTCCGTGTCCTCCAGCCGTGAATGCACCGTCACCGGCCTCGCCCCGGACCCTTCCGGCGGTCCGACCACCGTCTGCAGTTGTACGGCTCCGTGCTCGGGCAGCACGAGCGCCGCTTCGAGGGTCAGCTCCTCGACACGTCCGCAGCCGATCCGGTCGCCCGCGTGGAGGGCCAGCTCCGCGAAGACGGTGCCGGGAAGAACGACGGCTCCGCCGACGGTGTGATCGGCGAGCCACGGGTAGCGGCCCGTCGTCAGACGGGACGTCAGAACCACGCTGTCGGAGTCCGCCAGGACGACCGCCGCGCCGACCAGAGGGTGTTCACTCGGGTCCAGCCCGGTCGACGACACGTCGTCGACCGGCCACAGGGAGTCCTTGTCCGCCCAGTAGTGCTGTCGGTCGAAGGCGTACGGCGGCAGTTGCACCCGGCGCGCTCCCGCGCCGTCGAAGAGCCGGGACCAGTCGCCGCCCACACCGCTCGCGAACATCTCACCGGCCGCGCCCAGCGCGGAGGTGACCTCGGGCACGTCGGGACGGAGCACGGGTACGACGACGGTCTA
>Ga0307513_10003115_pt1 | contig 22633 bp, 18 predicted proteins | sample 15_EM_MG_FD_202174 | JGI IMG/M metagenome (GOLD analysis project Ga0307513, IMG submission 202174) | Populus trichocarpa ectomycorrhiza microbial communities from riparian zone in the Pacific Northwest, United States - 15_EM | ecosystem: Host-associated > Plants > Roots > Unclassified | place... | reverse complement strand
AAAAAAAAAAACGACCAAGAGATAGGATCTTCACGCAACCATCTAAGTACTTTTCTATACTCAAGATATTGCAATACGATTACTCTTTACTCTCTTTACCAAAAGACGCTCCCTACTACGAGAGCCTACGCTCTAAAGAACCCGGAGACTATTGGGATAGTCTCGACGGGCTGCTCGAACATAGGACTATTGTGATAGTTCTATCAAGCACAACAATCCACCCATATTACTATCTGTCGAGATAGTATCCTTCGACGGATCAATCGAGACAAGCAAGCCAGTTCCGTACTATTTGTGTAGATAGTACTCCCATACACCTTAGGGTAAAATAAAGAGACTTGCTTACTTAGTAAATAACTATCGTTGCCTGTTGCATACCTAATTACAATAGGATTGTTACAATTGCCTGTACTTCTTTTTCACATGCTCATCTAGAAAGGAGTATTCAGGGGATTAAGCGCGAACACAATGAACCAGCATGCCGGACAAGAAGCCCCCTTACCCGCCCCCATCTTCTTCCTATCAGTGAGCACTTACCGTCAGCGGATTACGACGGCATAGTACTCCGAGCAGCGTTTACCTTGGCCTTTGCGGGATTCCTCTAAGTCCGGGAATTTACCTACCGAGAAGCCAATACCCACCTCGGCACCCTTTTCAATACCTGGTTCATCACCAAAGCAAGCATAAAGATATCTGATAATAGGAAATACAAGGAATTAACCCTGCCTGCTTCAAAGACAGACTCCTTTCCCAAAGGAATACAGCTCACCATCGCAGCAAGCCAAGACAATGCGTGCCCAGTGGAAGCCATGAAACGGCTGCAGAGAATCGATACCCACAGACCCTCTACTGCCCCACTGTTTTGTGTTGGCCAACACAATTAAAGTCCCTTCTCACGAGAATATGTCCTATTGAAACTCCAACAACTAGCCCGCACTGCAGGCCTTAGCCATGGCACGTGGAACGGACATTCCTTCCGTAGAGGGGCTGCAACTTGGGCTGCCCAGGCCGGAATGTCGGAAGCCGAGATCCAGACCATTGGCCTGTGGAGATCCGATGCATACAGGTCCTACATCGAATACTCAAGCAAGGAACGGATTGCACTATCAAGAAGGTCCCAGCACACTCGGGCACAAGTCCAGGCCCGGCAATGATGCCCACCAGCCTGCCTCTGGATCGCGGGAGGATGTTACCACCGCACGGCAGGCTAGTTCTCATCTCAGGCAACTCACCTGCCTTGAACCGGGATATAGCGGCGGTAACAATCCCCCCGGCAAGGGCAGCGGCATCAGCACCAAAAGCCTCCGGCAGTGGAACACCTCAACCCAGCCCTAAATATCTTACGATGGACTTCCTGTATTTCCTTTCAGCGTTGTCTTCGATGCGTCTCCTTTGTCATTCCTTCTCTTTCTTCATGTGCTTTCTTTAATATATGGGTCTCTCGCTTTGGAAAATTGGTACCTTTCCTATCTTGTTAGTTTGTTACTATTAGTTTCCTTTGTCAGTTGTTATCAACCAAGTGGAGGAACCAACGCATAGGGATCCGCACATATGGCAGGCAAACATCGGAGGGTAATGCGAAGGATGGATCGGAGAACAAAGCGGAAGGGAGACCGCAATGCACCACCATGTGCCAAAGTCTGGAAGGATCTCCCGGAATGGAGAAGATTGGAAACCCTCATGTATGGTCTATATAAACACTCAGTTCCGGTGTAGATAGAATAAGTAAGAAAGAAACGCATCCGAGAAAAATATACTGGTTTCCTCCTCAGCTTCTTCGTCCGTGTTCATCTACCACTGTCATCCTTTCTCTATCTCCAGCTCATAATAAAAAAGTGTCTAGGGTACCTCCTCGTAAGGGAGATCTAGCGGTAGCGAGGGAGCTTCATCCTACGGATGGTCTAGCCGTGAAAATAAGCGTGGTTATTATAGAGACAACACAGGCTTATACGATCACGATAATAGAATATGTTCCGACGGAAGATCAGGGCACGGCTATGTTGGATTTTTGACTGCTCATCACGTGCATAGATTCCCATGCGGGCAGACTCTGAAACCCAACAACTATTATCCGTTACGCACCATTACTCCAACATCGTTCCACCAGTGTTAGCTCATACAACCTCCGACTACGATTCTGCATAGTTAATGCAACAACATCAAACAACAATCATACGGCACTGAAACAGGAACACTCACGATACCCGAACCATATCCTCGGATTCACACCCAACCTGCGGCTGGCCGCACTACCATTACCTCGGAACTTCTGCTGGAACCTCAGATCAGATTCACGAAAGTGCATGCTGAAACTACTAAGTGGGAGGAAGCGAGAAGCAGGATTGTGCATGCGCAGGAAGCATGACATGGAGGATGGTTAGGATATAAGGAAGCCTGTTTTTCCCATTATTTGTTCACTATCAGTTCACTGCACTTCGTTCCTGTCTGTCTCTGTTTATCTTATTCTTCACTTCCGTTCGATTGCATTCCGCTTGTTCTTTCTTTTGATAAGTTCTTTAAGTTCTTCGTCACCGTCTTTTATATCTGCTATATACAAATCAACTTGCGTCAAATCCGTATCAGAACTCTGAATCCGCTCCGCGAGAACCTTGTTGCTACAAGGCTAGGGTATCACCACCTCCGCCTACGGGCGCTCAGGTCGCGGCGATGATACCGAAGTGTCTTCCTACGAATCCCCTGGCCGTCGTACGACTGCCGCGATAATGACACTTCCGAATATGGGTCTTGGCGCAGGGCCGGTGGCGATGAGGGGCAGAGCTATGATCGCAGGGGTGGAAACAGAAGAGGGAATGAAGGAGAATTCTGCAGATACGGCTGCTGACGTTTGGCATTCTTCTCTTTGAGCAGTGAGAGCTCCTGGTGGTGGCGTATTAGGTTAATTCGTGGTTTGTATTCCGAAATTCACCTTTGAAACTTATTGGAATTTGAAGTGCCACATTGGCTCTATGGTCACCGGGTGTGCTTATGGTGCATGATTCTATCTTAAATTACGATACCCTTCTACATTCATGCTTTTGCCGCTACTTATTGGATCTCACCTGCCACGCTCGCCACTCTTTAACGTACTGACTTTCTAACGTAATGAGAAGAATCCCCCCTGTAGCCTCCAGTAACATAAGACAGATGCACTCTGCGGCATAGCAGGCGAGCCATTCACCCCAACACTAACTACTATTCATATCCCAACCGACAGACAACAGGTTATCGAAGTGGCGAATAAGATGGAAGACCGTCCGTTGTGCCCGTTATAACTGCGAATATCATACCCCAGAGGGCTCGCCAGGTCTTTCGACCCACGCTCTAACAAGTCTATCCTAAGTTTGCCCAGATAATATCCGAGGCGGAGGGGAAACCGAAGCCATTCCGAAGCCTGAGACGGTGATGTCGCAGCTGAAGCTGAAAAGGCTAGAACCCACAATTGACCCCCGAGCCCTCTCATAGACACCCGCGTGCTCAGCCAAGTCTCCATAAAGCTTATGCCGAGCGCTATGTTATGACCGCCGCCAAGTATACCCCCGCCGTGTCTATTGCTAGGAGGCCATTGTTGAACGTGGATCGTTCTGGACTACTCACCATTTGCATATATTCCCATGCACGTTGGATTAGGAACCTTATCGCTCCGACCTGTTACACACTAAGTCTTCGAAAGATGTCTCACGACCATTAGCTTCATACCGATCTCCGACATCAACCCTGCCTATCTAGTGAGATAGCATTAAACCTCCATTCATCAACAACGAAACACGAACTATCATGAATAGCCGAACAACCATGGCATCCGCGGTTATGCACTCAGTATTCAGCAAACCGGTTAATCACAACCTCCGTGCTTGGGTTTTTACCTCGGATGGGATTCGGCTGAGAAGTAGGAAAGAGCCACTATGTGGAAGAAACTGATCAAAGATATGGCACGCGCAGGAAGTGTCCTGTAGAGGAAAGGCCTCATCTCAAGGAGTATATAAGAAAGCCTGTTCTTCCCTTTGTTCGTTTATTTTCTGTCAGTCATCGCATTCATTATTTATTCACTTGGTCTTTCTACTTTTTTGTCAAAGTCATTCGTTACCGCATACGATTCTATTATCTCTTTGTTTCTTTGATAACTTTTCTCTACCCAAATTGTTCGTACCAATACAAGTTCAGCATCGCCAGATCACTAGAATCTATATTCGCTACGCATAACCTTAAAGTGTTGAATACTTTCTACCAAATTTACAACCAATAGCAACATTATTTATGAAAATAATCAAAATAGATTTGGGGCAAGTGGTTGCTGTGCTGAGCCACATCTCAGTTATGAGCCACATCCCCCTAAATTACATTAACCCATCACTTCGCACACTTCTCCGAGTTCCAGCCTGAGGTGGCTGCACCGCCATTCTTTCAGCATCTTGTAATTGGTGGGGGTAACGGGACTAGGTCTAGGGGAGCACCCGTGATTAAAAACCAAAACAGAGAGTAGGGGGATGATCCATGTGGCAGTGAATCAACAGCAATCAGGTTGCCAAACATTTGAAACCCAAGTTGTTGCACAGGGTGGTTGGATGCACCTGCTAAGAACCCACCTTGGCTGAGTGTCCAGAAACCAGTCAAGTTTAAACCAAGGTATATTGGAGTATCGGAATTTGCTTCCCCAGACCACCATCCGGCTTTCTAATGTCTTCCAAGCCCCATCTTTTTCCTCTAGACTTCACTCCCCTGACTATCTTGCTGATCTCTTTTTCGAATTTTTTCACCCGTCCAAGTACACTACTAGGAGCTTTGCTGATTGGGGCCGGTGGCGGCATCTAAGAGAATCGGGGCGAAGGGCTATAAACAATCAGCCCCTTGATCAGAAATAATCCCTATAGTCTGTAAAGGTGAATGGGGTAGGGGATACTGACTCCGAATCGTCACCCCTCTCTATGGCTGCCATGGCCTCTTCCCCTGAGCAACAAGCACCTCCTTGGCCACCCCCATATCCTCAGCACTCAACTTGAATCCCTCAATCCTCGAATCCCTCTCTTCTTTGCCCTCGACTAATTTGATTATACCACTGCCAAACTCAGCAGCCCTCAGCGTCTTCTGCACTTGATTGTTCACTTCAGACCAGCTCTGTGCCGGCGTGGCCGTATCAAATTCATTAGTAGCAAGGATCAGGTCGTGCGCAGTTTTGCGAAGGTTTTCCCAAACACCTTTCTCGTCACTAGTGTCCCCGCGATCTCCGGCTCTGATCTCGGACATCACAAGAACCCTTACCACCTCCGCATGCCCTTTCCAGGCCGCCCACAAGACTGGTATCAGATCGTATTTGGTGTCTGCCCGGCTGGGATTGACGTCTTTTCGTTCCAAAAGAACCCTTACTACCCCCCCATGCCCGTTCTTGGCCGCCCATGCGAGGGGCGTTTGGCCATAAAAGGTGTCTGCCTGGTTGAGATTGAGGTCCTTTCGTTCCAAAAGCATCTTGACTATCCCTATATGCCCATTCTCTGCCGCCAACGAGAGGGGTGTCCGGCCTCCTCTGGTAGCTGCCTGATTGGGTTTGACGTCCTCCCGCTCGAGAAGCATCTTCGCTACCCCCTCATGCCCGTTCTTGGCCGCCCATGCGAGTGGTGTTTGGCCATAAAAAGTGTCTTCCTTGTTAGGATTGACGTCCTCTCGTTTCAAAAGCATTTGTACCAGGCTCACATGCCCAGCCTCAGCAGCCCACATAAGTGGTGTCCGCTCGTGAAAGGAATCCACCCCATCAGGATTAACCTCCTCTCGTTCTAGAAGCACCTTTGCTACCTCTTCACACCCGTGCTTGGCTGCCCACGTGAGTGGTGTATGGCCGTAAAAGCTGTCTGCCTGGTTTGGATTGCTATCCTTTCGTCCTAAAAGCGCCTTTACTACCTCCACCTGCCCTCTCTCGACTGCCCATGTGAGTGGCGTTCGTCCATGCTCGGTAACTATCTGGTCGGGATTGACGTCCTCCCGTTCCAATAGCATATTTACTACCCCTTCATGTCCATTCTCAAGCGCCCACCTGAGTGGCGCCCGGCCATCAAAGGTGTCTACCTTGTTGGGATTGACGTCCCCTCGTCCCAAAAGCATCTTGACTACCCCCATATGCCCGTTCATAGCCGCGCGCGAGAGGGGCGTTTGGTCATGTTCGGTGTCTACCTGGTTAGGATTGACGTCCTCTCGTCCCAAAAGCATCCTCACAACACTTTCATGGCCTTTATCAGCCGCCCACCAGAGTGGCGATTTGTCATATTCGGTGTCTGTCTGGTCAGGGTTGATGTCCTCTCGTTCCAAAAGAACCTTTACTACCCCTGCATCCCCGTTCCCTGCTGCCCGCGAGAGCGGCGTTCTACCATATCCAGTGTCTGCCTGATTTGGATTGAGGTCCCTTCGTCTCAAAAGTGTCCTCACTACCCCATCATTCCCTCTTCCGGCTGCCCACGAAAGTGGCGACCGGCCATACCTGTTGTCCGCCTGGTTGGGATCGACGTCTTGTCGTTCCAAGAGCACCTCAGCCACCTCCTCTTGCCCGCCTCTTGCTGCCCAAGTGAGAGGCGTACTCCCCATGCAGTCAGCTGCGTTAGCATCCCAGTCCTTCATATCCAGTACAGGATCAACTAGCTCCGGGATTTCGAGAAACACTACTGCGTGCAGTCCTGTAAATCCCGTAGGCCCTCCCGCCGCCTGGTCGGTGTACGAACCCCAGCCCGTGCCTTGAAAATTGCGCATTAATAGTAGTCGAGCAGATATATGCTTATCGAATTGATCCAGAAGCTTCAGTGCAAGCATTTCGACACCTCCCGTCATGCCCATTTTCGCGTGCTTGCCCCAGTAATAAGAAGCATATTCTAGCAAGGGCGCTTCTGGGGGGACAGAATGGACAGTCGGTGGAAAATCTCGGATGCATCCAAAATTAAGGTATGTCAAGCAAACCTCGGCAATTATTGAGTGGGGACTATGGAATAGGGTTGCGTGGCTTAAGAGATACTCGTGCAGAGTAAAGTGCACGAGCCGGACGGTGGACGAAGACGCTTCGACCGTGACAAGACCCAGACAAGATGATAGGAGTGTCCGCAACGAAGGGATGTTTTCAAGATCCAGATCGGTGGATCCCAGTTCCACTCCCAAGGCGTGAGAGAGTTCCTCGGCTCGTAAAGGCCGTTGCGAATGCACCACCCACATCAGTACCTTCAGCCCAAAAACTGGTTTATTTCCCTTCTGTGCTTTTAGTCGGGTTAGGGTTGCCATGTACGCATCGCTTAGCCCGTTTCCTCGTGACATCACTTCTAGTTTCTTTCTTCTCTGTCGAATTGTCATCTCCCCCAGGATAGCGTCGATGTTTAACGAAACAAGGAGGAATCTGCCCATAGTCGTTTGTGAATTAGGTATACATCGCTAATAGAAGGGAAACACCAAATGCTCTTACTCACATATCCGACATCTTTTCCAAAATAGTTCTCACAATATCCGCCCTTAAATCTTTGTTCATTGCGTCGGAGTCTTCATCTCTGTCTAACTTCATCTCTAAATAATTCCTTATATCACCCTGGTTTGGGCTGATCGGTATCGCGAGCGCCTTGGGGAAATATCTTTGAATAGATTCCTTGACATGGGACCTCCCGGTCAGGAATATTCTCACCCTAGGGGACTCCCGGGCAATATCTCTTAGCGACTCAAGTAGCTCGGGAAGATTCTTAGGTAGGAATTCGTCCAGCGCATCGATACAGACGAAAACTTGTGGCAACGAAGCAACCGCAGTCCTCAACATTCGCATCAGATCCGCAAGTAGTGGCCTTCTCCCGCCAACCTTTTTCGCCTGCTGAAATTCCTCCTGTACATCTTTCGGGATGTCCCCCCTGCCCACCAGCTGCCCCAAAATCGCTCCCATCACGTTAGCTGTTGTCTGCTCTTGCTGAGCAAGGAAGTCGCAGTACAGCCATGCAACCGCTAGATTCTCCCCCCGCGCTTGATCACAGAGCCTGTCGATCACTAGGGAGCTAGTATTTCAAGACGTTAGTGGATTCGTTTCCTTAAAGAATCTGGTCACTGACCACAGATAAGTCTTGCCCACTCCCGGATTCCCGGAGCAAAACAAGACAGCGGTAGCCCCCCCACCCTCACCTCCCCTCCACTCCCGAAACTCGCTGGTTTCCAAAAGCCAATCCCCGACACCACCTAACCGGTCGTTGCGCACTCCTTGATGTCTCTTGTTTGGCTCGAGGGGAGAAAGCCAATGCGTAATCTGTGCGTCTTCATCGGGCTTATAGAAAGTTGTGTTGAAACTATCTTTTATATTGCCGCTGTTCACATTGCCGTCGCCGAATCCGACTGAGTGTGTATGTGTGGTCTGGGCCATGAGGGGCAGTCCGAAATTCCTGTTGTGTGTAGAAATGGTAGAGATTTATGTAGCGAGAATGGGCGAGTTTATAAAACTCTCCTGGGGGCAGGGCTGAAAAAAAGCGGGGTTATCTTGTTTCATTGAGGCAACAGCCGCCCAATCATTTTCACGTTATGGATTTATGATCACATTGGAGCCTGGTGGATTGCCGCGACATGGCTCCGCCTCAGAGATCCCTGTCAAACACTGCCGCCCGGTTGCCTGCGAGTGTGGTGATACAGCAACTCCAAGGATGTGTTTGTGCTAGGAAACCTGCCACCACCTCCGATACCTTATCTTTTCAAAAATGACGAACGGGTCCGGAATGAGAACTAAGAGATCTGAGTGGTTGATTTCGACAGCCTTCTCGAAGGGCCATGCACCACTCATATCACATAGTTCTCATGCAGGCCGAGCCCGATCCCATTCGTTACTCCCGAAAAAAAAAACATCTGTACCGTACAGTAGTTCATAGTACAGTACACCTGGAGGACAAAAGTGCATGAGTTTTTGTGAAACGCAACTATCGCTGAAAAAAAATCACCCCGAGACATGGAAGACAGGGATCCTCTCCAATGCCCACCACATTACAAGTACCAGGCATAAAGATTTCGCACACACCAAAGTGGCTGACCAGCAAAAAATTATTAGAAACTGGTGGGGTCACAAAGTGGTGTGTGCGAAAACATCATGCCTGGTACTTGTACCAGCATACGCCAAAGAAATATTACCGAGAAGGATGTAGAGCATTACTCCACCTGGCACGAACTCTGTCTTATACGCTTATACAAGTGCCATGGGTGATGTTTTCAGACACACCAAAGTGGCTTACCAGCAAAAAAATGGTAAAAATTGGTGAGGTCACAAAGTGGTGTGTGCGAAAACATCACCCATGGCACTTGTAAAGGGTGGATTTAGGCTGGAGTCTATTGCACCAGAGTGGGTCCCCCGCAGGCCAAAACCTAGGTTACCCGGCGGCCACCATCAACTGAGATAGACCTGTTGTGCATATGATCAGAAGCTTGGCACTCTCTATTTTCTTTACTAGGACATGAGTTCTATGGGAGACTTGACGGGGCATGCTGGGACTCCGCGCCGGGGATCCGTAGAGGCGTGGTTGTGGTGGTGGGTGGTTTGTAGTTTTATTCCTAATGTGAAAATTTCTTTTTGGTGATGGCTCCGCTGCACAAAAACTCGGACACATTTGTCCTCCGGATAAAGGCATTCAGCCCCGCGGTTGAAAGGGCGTTTTGGGAGTGCCAAGTTTCTTGTTGATCTATTGCTTCCGAAAAGGCGTTACACACACCAAAGTTTTTGACTCGAAAAACCTGCACACCCATTTTTCTACTCCGGGGCTGAATGCCCCAAATCAACTGGTGCGCATCAGGATAAAGCGAACAAATAAGGCCCCCACCCCATTCAATAAAACTGTGATACGGTAAGCAAATGAGATGTCCCATGGGAGAGATTCAAATGCTCATGGTCGCGAACTCCACGTCACCGCGAATTGGGTACCCTTTTACACATTCGGTAGTGATTTCTCCTTGTCTCGGGAGATGATGTATACTATAGAAAGCCTCGTCCATATTATTAACTTATCGCTTAGGAGAGCTGTCTTCAGTTGGGCCGTGCACTGAGTGGATCGGATTTACCCTATTACCCGGGAAATGTCGGATCAGAGCTCAAGCGAATCAAAGTCAAACTAAAGCAACCGAGCCAAAGGAAGGCATGAAGAACGCCAACTCGCCACAGTTTGCCAGTTCAAACATATAGAGTGAAACCTCCGATATTTCCCACCTCCAAGGTTTCCAACCCTCCAGTAATTCCAGTGTTTGCAGAGTCACGACATTTGAGGTATGCAAAATCATTCTGAAAATTCTAGGCCTCTTGTAGTTTGCAATTCCAGGACATTCCGAGAAACCTGAATAAAACCTGAATTCCAGCAAACATCTATTCCAGAGAAATTAGCGGGAGAAATATTTAGCTTGAAAAAAAAAAAAGGGAAAAAAGAGGAGAAACAAACAAACAATCCCCATTTTCATGAAAGCTTTAAGCAGTTTCTAGTTGTATTTCTATGCAGAAAAACCATGAGAGTCAGAGTCAGGATCGGCACCGCCCAACTCTCGGAGGAAAATGCCTATCCAGCGAGTGCCATCAAAGACTCCGGGAATCCCACCGTGCAGAGGAGTCTTTTATCACACTTCACGGTAGAAAATAGTCTTTAGTTGTGTCTGCCTTGGCCGCACTCTCTTATTTGAATTTATACTTTCTACTCAATTCTTTGTACATCATATCCAGGTTGCAGGCAAATTTTCCTTTCCCCCCCATCATTCGATATCACTCGATTTATGGGTTAAACCTTGCTGCCCTCCTGTGCCAAGGCGCCTCTCCTCTTTCGATCCCCCCCTTATTTCCAGCCTCGTGCTACTCCCTACCTGCTGGAATTATCGAGGGTTTCACTATAGGCGGTGGTGGTTGGGCAGATGCCACTTTTCCCGAATAATACAAGGTATTTGGCTTAGGTTTCTCTCCCACCACAGTTTCCTTTTGCGAAGAACACCCTCAGCAAATCTAATGTTCTCAGTCACAACACGCGGTTCAACGGATGACTCTTATCTTACTCAAGCAGTCCTGTGCTGGTAGATCTACTGCGGGCCCCCGGCCCCGTTCACTCCCTCCAAGTGGGATTCTGCTCGAGTCCTCGAGGAGGGAGATTCTCCCATTGCTTGTACTTGTTATTGGCCCTATGCACCCGCAAATGGAGAGGGATCATTTGTACGGGCGCATAGACACGCACGGATGTTTTGCCATATAGTTATTTGATCCCTCCAGTTGGTATAATTTTCACTATTAGACTAGACCTGACTTTCGACCTGACTAGTGTTCAAAATGTGAATGCGGCACAATCTATTCTATGTGGATAATACTTCGCAAGTACGAGGGGGGTTGCGAGGCATGCTTAGCAAGGCGGCGAAGAAGGGATTTGTAGGAGTTCCGGTTCTTAATTCTTCTAAGCCAGGTGGGCTGTAGCACCTTATTTATAGAAAAGTGCGCGTCCATATGCGCAAGAGAAATATAGGGAAAACAATGTAAGAAACATAAGTGCGAACATGTTTGACCCTGAAATCCTGCCAAGTAAATCCCAGATAATGTGCGTGAAAACAAAAGGGTGTGGAGCGATTATTAGAAATATCATGACCAAGAATGGTGCATAAGAGATGCATAAACAACCGTGAAATCCTAAACACCGGATTGGAAAGCACATGTTAAATCCAGAGATATTATCCTGAAATAAACAATAAAACACTATAATATATATCTTAACTGTAGTAATGTAAGCGGTCGACAGGCGGAGCCGAAACACAAACTAAGTAAAAGCATACACGGTAGTGTGTTGTATATACATAGGAAATATACAAAGAATTTCAACAACTAGCTAGTCCAGTTCAGTCTTCCTCTGACCATTCGGAACCCTGGGCACTAGTAATACAGTGGAACCTCCAATACCTCTGGCCTCCACAATTTCCAACCCTCTATTAATTCCAGTGCCTGTGCATCCACCATATTTGATTTATGGAAACTCTCTCTGAAAGTTCCAAGTCTCTAATATTCCGGCATATTCTAAGGATCTTAATTCCAAAAATCCCCCTTCAAACAAAATTTGATATGAAAATTTTGTTTGTAAAAAAACAACAAATGACAGGAAAAAATCATCCGAGGGGGGGGAAGGTATATTCCCTTAGCAAAAGTTGCGATGCAATGGCTAACACTTCTTTGTCAACACCCAACCTAACAAATAACCTCCCAAACCACCACCAAAAAAATATTTAAAGTAAAATAAATATATCATCCTAATTAACACCTTGTGTGCCATCTATCTGTTTTATTGACATTTTTTGTGATGAAGGTATGGTGTTCGGGAGTGAGGGCTTGGTTGGGATACTGTATCGCCGTAGATGTTGATTATCCGCAGCCGCCGGACTCGGCCACTCTCTCTAGTCTCCCCCCACGCACTTTCCCTATACAGGACGAGACTACCGATAACAAGTGCGGAGCCACAAAACGCTGTTTTTTAAATCCACCATCGGGGATCGAGCTTCAAGCCTCCGCGATCCAAAACAAAACACCCTAATAGGGGAGGCTGAGCTTGCCGGATCTAACTAACAGGTATATTCGTTATTTCGCTAACCTACACAGCTAAGTCTATTGTAGCGTAGAGAGTAATTTCTGTTTGAGATCTCCGATGGTGGATTTGGAGGGGTTTCGCGGTACCCCAACATCGCAAAAACTCTCGAAAGTCGGTAGGTATGCGTATGCAGGGATTCTAAGCTTTTGAGACACCCGTGACTGAACAAGAAAAGAAAAAAGGGCATCCATGCTTGTTGAGTCCAGTGCTTGAGGCAATTCTCTCAGTGTATTCCGGAGACCAAGCCCCAGGGAGGTAGGCTGGAGAAAAAATGCCGGCTCCCGTACCGTAAAAACCCGAATACAAAGACCCGTGTGCTATGTCGTTGTAATTGCCCCTCATAGTAAGGCACTATGCATTTTTCCTTTCTTTCGCCCCAGCCGAGGGGTGAGTTTCTGGTGACTCGCCTAAGTTACCCCCTATCCAAGAGGGGGAATTTCAACGACATAGCACCCCGGTCTTATATTCGAGTTTTCACAGTACCGGTACTTTAATTATGATACTGCTCTCACAATCATATGCCGGTATTATGCAAACAGGCCGCATCTAAAACCGAGCAGGCAAGGTTTGGCTGCATACAGACTTTCGCGAGTTTTTGCGGCTGCCACGCTCCTAATCCCGAATACCGTAAAAACTCAAATAGAAGAAACATGCGCTTTGAAGTCATTTTAAAGTCAGTCATGCCAAGCGGCTAGGATAGTCGCGTCAATACAAATTACGAAACATGAGACATATAAAATCTAAAAATAAAATGCTTTTTTTTTTAATCTGTATCACCAACAATATACACTCCGTCAAGCTCATGATGTGCAACCTCTAACTCTGGAGCCTGATCTTGTTCCTCCTCCCCATCCCCATCCGCTTCAACCATCCCAGTAGCCACCATCGCCCCATCTGCCCAGTCCTTTATCCCCTCCACAAACAAGGAAGTCTCGAGACCCTTGATAGAGATTTCTGAATCTCCACTTCCATCTATGGGAAGTGCGAGGCCGACAGCTGTGAACGCTCGTTCAACAACATGGCTTTGGTTTGCAGAGAACCTCTCCCAGGCCTCCCCAACAGCCCCGGTACACAAATCCCTTCTCCTCCCCACCATACTTCCCCACAGCTGACCCCCCTCCGCTAACACCTGCTCTTCCTCTACCTCTACTATATCTACCCCTTCTTCAAGAATCTCCTATTTATAAGGCAGAGTTAGTAAAAGGATCGATAAGTACCTCTTTCGCGCAAAACTTTACAAGAGCTTTATTGATACTAACCTTTAAAATGTCTTTATAGGGTCGGTTGATGGATATGTCGAGAGGCTGAACCATGCTGGTACAGCCCCCTGGTATCACACTTAATGTGATATTATGGGCACGCATAGTGTCCAACACCTCATCGGTTTTGTGGCCACGAAACATGTCGAGCGCCATATGGGTTGGCCAACCGCCGAGCACAGGTATGACCTGCTCGTCGAGCCATTCAACCATATTTGCTGAATTGGCATAGGCTTTTGGGTTGAACTTAACAACAACCCGGGGGTCATACCTGGCTTTTTCTGCCAGGATAGTTGGCCCTACATCTAAGCCATGGAAAAATATTAGGGGCTTGACTCTGGGGACTGCATCGGCAAAAGTTGTAAGTTGAATTGTTGCCTGTCTTTTTTCCCAGCCAGACTGCTGACTTCCCTGGACCCAAATGGTCTTTTCGCCCTGCTGGTCATAGGTTTGACCACTTAGGTATTCAAAAGGCAGGGGAGTTTTGTCCATATTAGAGATATTGCTCAATTTGTAACGACCAACCTCCCCTGGGCTATCCGCAATAGCTGATGGACTTTCATGTCGCAATTGTGAGTTTCTTCGATTAAACTTCATCCAGTTTACTAACACTTCAATATAATCTATACGCAGCTTACTGGCCTTATTAGTTATTGCGTGAAGAGTAATCTTATGCCAAGATCAGAACCCCCGAAACCATCTGTTTGAGAACTGAAATTGGCTAACCATCGTATTTGCATAGGTCTCAGTATATAAACGTTTCGCACTCTGGCGAAACCAATCCTGGCGCACCACCTTTCCTTCCGCTCGAGGTTGGCGCAAGCACTCATACAACTTTCTCTCCATATCAACCCATTTCCTTCTCCTCCCCCGCCCCTGTAATCTACGAGCACTTGCTGATATCGGTAGGTAACTTCAGTTCCTTTCCTCCCGCTGCCACCTTCCAAGATTTCCGAAACGAATCTTATATTGTTCGGCAGCCTCCCTCATTGTGGCCTCCCGAAATTTGCCAGGGCCGCCGGGAATTGAGGCTGTTTGCAGCCACGAGAGTACTTGAAGCTTGTAGTTGATGGTATAGGCCTTGCGGCAGTTCTGTACCATAGGTGGAGCTTGCTGGGATCTTGTTCCCACCCGCTGCCACTTCGGTCCTCGGTTTTGTCACTTCTGAGTATAGAACCTGCCAGGTCGAAGCTCTGGACGCACTACTGAAACCTTCGAGTGGGCACTCCCGCTACTTCGCTGGCTTTGTCGTGCCATTTGCTGTATTATAGTATTTGAGTAGTTGATATTGGAAGTATACTGCTAGTATTTTATTACAATGTAGAAGTAGTACTGTATCTTCTTTGTTTATATTATTATTTATTTATTTATTTACATTTTTTTATGAGTCCTACAATATTTATTAATCTTATTCACCTACTCACTCTATTATGACTCTGAAAGCAATGACTTGAGGTTGAAATTGAAGGTCAAAGCATATGTCTTAAACGCGTCACGACTTTACAGCCTACGCAATTGCCACTTTTTTTAGGGGGAAAGCTTAATTCAACACCTTAGCACATGTTTCTTCTATTTGAGTTTTTACGGTACTAGTACTCGAGTACTCATGGTGTCAACAACTGGGTTGGTCACGTGATCCCCGCTCCCCAAGGATTCCGAAGATTCCTCGGCACAGGAAGTGAGAAGAATGTTCAAAGGAAAGCCTTGACCCTCCTTACATCCTCAGCCAAAGAATAAGAAAGGACAAGGCTTCAATTGCCTATCAAAATCGTTGGCAATTTGGGGCGAAGATCACGTGAAGATCACGTGACCAACTCTGCACTAACCAATTGTCCCGCCAAACTCTGCTAGCCCGGCTGTGCACATAATACGGTGAGCACATTTAATTCCTCGTGACCCTTTTGAACACAACAATACCCCTGTTATTAAATTCTAAACAAAATAGAAAGTTGAGCTCTCTGAAATATTGAAATCACGATATTGGTGATAATTATGCTACGATTCCCTTCTACTTCAAGATGAGCACGGAAAAATTTGGTCACCTCACTAGTATTTCAGGATTTAAGACACGGCCCGATTACATAAGATTACATCGGAAATTGGTAGGGTGGAAAGTCAATAGTCAATAGCTTAATGACATAATCAAAACGGAGAAGTCAGGTCATATCGGCGAGGGACAGGGCATGCTAGCCAGAGGGAATTTTCCTGCTATTGCCTCTGCCGCAAAAACTGTGGAATCTCGCTAAGCATGGACCAGGATATGTTAATTCCGGGCCAGTGAGTGAAGAAATCATCCTCAGCGGGCGTTTCTTATTGACCAGTTTATACTAGCAAGCATTCGCTGGGTGCACCTATTCTTATGCAAAAATCTCAAGATACACGATATTTTACTGGGGGAATTATGATATCCTCTTCCAGACTTACCGAGCTTCCGCAGTTTCTCCGGTATTACCTCGGCATGACAATGCAAAATCCGATTTAGTCCCTGTTTACCCAACCGCGTAGTTTTAAAACTTTGGTGATAACACTAGACGGTGGCGTGTTAGCCAGCATCATTTTCCGATAGACGAAAAAAAGAAGGGTTGTTTACCCAATTTTCTGCCGCTCAATTCTTGTCATTAGACGGTCAAAACACAAGGTTGTCCCGGAGGTGCGTCTGGAAATCCCACCAGGCACTTGACGGTACGCTATAGTAATAGGAAAATACCGTCTATCATACTTGCTCGTGTCCCTCCAACCGCTTAAGCCCACTTAACAATCGCCACCGTCTCGAAGTGCTAGACCGCGGTCTATAGGTAAACCTGCCCTTAGCTCATGTTGTAACAGCTTCCACAACACCAATTCATGAACCCATTCAATCCCGATGTTGTGTTTCAAGTAGTGAAAGAGATATGATACAAGAAACCGGACTACAAGATGGGGCGTTCATCCCGCCATTCGGTGAGCACCGATACTCGGATTTGTCCCTGTCCAGTGCCGGGTATATGGGTGAGTGGAACATTAAGCAGATGTACTAGCAGAAGCAAGTAACAAAGCCGCAGGTAAGTACGGTGGCAAAAAGTGAGGCAAGACAATCTATTGTACAGGATTTAGTCTTCGGAACAACATCAGGCGAGAAAATCACATCATGGGAAGGAAGCAGAGGACAGGTGTGAATCAACTTCCTACCTATAAGAGAAATAAAGTTTAATTTAATGAAGCAAAGAATAGGAGAAAATGAGTGGATGATGAAAGAGAATGTGGGCTTAGGACTTTTAATGTGATGAGAAATATTCAATCTCTCTTTGCTTTAATCAGGAACACAGGATGTCTTCAAAGCCTTATCTGACGAAGCCTAAGATGTTAAATGAGGACTGCATGTTGCTTGCAATCCAGTAATAAAGTTACTACTCGTCCAAAGCATACAAACTACTAAGTCACAGGTTTTTAGCCCCTATCCCCAGTTTGAGAATGGCGCCCGCCAATCGACAAGCCCCTCCACAGAACAAAAGAATTGATTATCAAAATGTGAATTTCAAATCTAGTAGATCTTAAGCTGTCTATTAGTATTTCCCCCTCGATAATTGATCGAGAAGCGGGGATGTAAATGGCTATTTTAGGGGGGCGGATATAAATTCTCCTCTTGTTCTCACAGGTACTCTACTTGGACCCACTAAGGATGACTTGTCTAAGAACTGGATAATGCATAGGTTGTTTTCCACCCCTACGATGACCCCTAAGATCCAGGAGGGAAAGGTCTAGCCCCTGGGGGGTGGTGTGGCGTTCGAACCCGACTAGAACATATAAAATACCCAGGCGCTGCTCTCTTTCCTCTACACCCATGGTTTCTCCCTATCCCTAGAATCGGCCTAGAAGTCATCGATGCTATCAAATTTGAAACTGAGCCCATTTCTAGAGCACTATTTCGATTGCTCGAACAATAGCCTTTTCTTGTTTGCTAGGTCCTTGAATTTATTGGGAAAACGGGGGAAGGCCTCGGCAAAGACACTGAAGTTCCGATATTAACTCTAACTCGCAAGTCCTCCGAGAACGAGAGGCCAGAGCACCAACTTTCTCTTCAATCCACAGTCACGGAACAGCACATTTTAAAGTCCATTTTCTTTTAATAGTACCTTCAAGAATGCTAACATCCTGACGGGGAAAGCAGGAACGTGAATAGAGAAAGAAATCTAAAAGCAGTTTCTATAATAAGGCATCTACCAAGGCAGAAGAAATAAATAAAATAATAGGTACTGTAAATAGTGCATGCTAACGAAGGAAATTGTGACCTGCTCTTACGCAAGCAATATACTATAACGGGAGGACTCCCCAAGGTGTATCGAAACTAGCTAAGCGATGAAGAGGTAAGAGCGGGATCGTCGCAGCCGAGCGCAGCTAGACATAAAAAAGGCGACCTAGACGAACACTACGGTATTGGCCAGGGAGTGGACAGGGTGTATGCATATCGTCCCGAACAGTCAGCAACCCCGAAAAACAACGGAAGCTCCACGAACCATGAAGAACAGAATGTAGAGAGACACCCCGGTAATGCCGAGGCTATTGTTATGAGTTCTGGATGGGGGACGAAAGCGCTGGCTAGGTGGAGAAAGACAAAGAAGCCAAGAGAGAAGCGTATGTATATTGGTCGGAGGCGTGGCTATCTTTCATTCTAACCATGGGGAAATACAGGGCTTATATACACAAGACGAAGAGGTCTTTGCCACCATGATCGCACCGGAAATCCATCCGGGGATCCGCAGGGCGAATACATATCCTGTCCCCGTTCCGTCACCAGTTCTTGACCATCCACCGGTTTCCTGCCCGGTTCTTCTCCGGCTTTCCTCTCCGGTTATCTTCCTCGGTTCCCTGTCCGATTCACACCGGCCATGTATGCGACATATCCTATAGTATACCTTCAAGGTATCCCCGCTCCTCCTCTTGATTTATGATAAGTGACAAAGGAAACTAATTACTAACAGGAAATAAAATGCGAGAGGAACAAAGGAAAATACGTCAGTATGGAATAATCGCCGGTGTTCTTCAACAGAGGCTCGGCGCAAAGCGAATGAACGATCCACCATCATCCTGATCCGATTCGCTATCGAGGCAGGAATCTTCCCATTCCCGAAACAGCTTCACCACCCCTTCATCTCCCTCAGTGGAGGCACGTGCAGGTGCTGTTATATCATTGACATCGGCGCGATTGGGGTCGACACCCCGGCGCTCCAGTAACAGCTTCAAGACTGTTTCATGCCCACGATCAGCAGCACACCAGAGCGGAGCACGATTCTCGTTGTCGGGGCGATCGGGGTCGACACATCCGCGTTCTAGAAGCAGTTCCACAATACCTGCATGCCCGGTCGCTGAAGCATGCTAGAGCGGGGTTCGACTATAATCATCTAAGTAATTAGGGTCGACATCTGAGTGTCCAAGCGTTAGCTTCACGATTCCTTCTTGCCCTGAAATTGCAGCACGCATGGATGCATTGTTATGCTGATTCTCTGGACAATTAGGGCGGGAATCCATCCACTCTAGTAGCATCTTCACTATTCTCTCTTTTCCGACCTCAGCAGCCAGCCACAGTGCTGTGATACCCATAGAATTTGAGTAATGGGGGATAATATCTTCGCGTCCCAGTAGCGACCTCACCATCCCCTCATGTCAATTTACAGCGGCATTCGAAAGCGGCCGCCAATCCTGGTAATCTAGTCGATTAGGGTCGACATATTTCCGTTCCAGTAAAAGCTTTACAACTCCTTCGTGTCCTCCCGCGGCGGCGAGGTGTAGTGGTGTTTCGCCTTTTTTGGACAGCCATTCAGGGTTAACATCATTTCGCTGGAGTAACTTAGCAATCCCACCACTTCCTCATCTCCGTTTGAAGCAGCCCATGTGAGCGGAGCCTTACCCTCGTCATCCGGGCAATTGGGATCAATATCATCTCGTTCCAGAAGTATTTTTACCACTCCCGCCTGTCTAGCCCGGGCAGCCGACAACAGTGGTGTCCGACAACTGTTACCTTGGTAGTTCGGGTTGACACCTCCGCGCCCCAGGAGCAATTTCACCATCCCCTCCTGCCCACCCTGGGCAGCAACCTGTAGCGGTGTTTGACCTTTTTTAGTTTTGCAATCGGCGTCAACACCTTCCTTTTCTAGTAGCAGTCTCACTATCCCTTCGCGTCCAGCTCCGTAGAAAACCACAGTGGTGTTCTCCCTTCCTTCTCAGGCTTGTTGAGGCTAACATCACGCTGCAGTAATAGCTTCACCGCTCCTTCCCGTCCAAATCCGGCAGCATAGAAAAGCGGTGTACCGCCATTGTTATCTGAATTATTAGGGTCGACACCTTCGCGTTCTAGTAGTAACCTAACCACCTCCTCCGTTCCGAATGCGACAGCACCCTTGAGAGCTGTTCCACCGGTACTATCCGGCGATCTGGGATAATATCTTCCGGTTCTGGAAGCTTTACCACTGCATCGTGCCCACCCGAAGAAGCACGCGCAAGTGACGTCATACCTTTCGCATCATGGATATTGATGTCCACGTTTTCTTGGTCTAGAAGCAACTTTACCACGTCCTCATGTCCGTTGCTAGCAGCAAGCTGCAGTGGAGTTCTATCGCTTTTGTTACGAATACCGGGGGCAACATTTTCTTGCTCCAAGAGTACAACCGTTTCGTGGTGCCCATTCTCTGCCGCCCATGAGAGTGGCGTAGCACCTGTGCGACCTCGTTGATTAATCTCACTCCTCCGTCCATCAATGAAGTCGCTAGTTTGACAATCCCAAAGAAAGATGCACAGTGCAGCCCAGAAAAGCGCGAGGAACCAACAAAATCATAGCCATCCCGGGATTGCCGTAAAAGCGACGTAGCGGATATGTGATCTGCATACCGACTCAAGAGTTTCAGTGCGAGCGACATCGTGCGATCAGAAAAGTCTCTTTTGGCGTGAGTTCCCCAATGTCTCGAAGAATATTTAAGAAAGGGTATGCCTAAGCAGGGTTCCGAATAGTCCGACCGGTCAAGTCTTGGAGGCGGGACCGGGCTGGCCAGTCCTGGTGATAGCGATGACTGGACCCGACTAACTTGGGTGGTCCGGTCCGGTTTGAACTGGTCCCAGACCAGTCTTTATAAAAGATCGCATGAGTCTGAATGGTACCAAGCCCAACACTCGCTGAGAATAGAAGTATAGCTATACTAGGATCTTAAAGTCGCTTGTCACGCTATGAATCAACAGCCCCTCAATACAAGTTGATAGAATATCCTGGAGAGGATAATATGCGGTGGAAATACGATTACCTGATGGATAAGTCGCATCCAATACAGGTATTGTTGCATGTGGTCATGTAATATCACTCACTTAACTTAGTAAACCAAAAATAGTTCAATACTCGAGAACCTATTTTCGCCACCCCTAATCTAAGCGAGGCACTATTTCCACCATATAATTTATGGAAACAATAAGTTTAATTAAGAAAAGCTTTATTTGAACGTAATATATAGTGATAAAAATAGCATATCCTATTGCTTGGCAGGCCTGGTCAGACCAGTCTTGGTCAAGTCGGTTTCCATAATCCTGACTGTCCAGTCGGTCTAATTTCCACCATTGGACTAGACTTGACTTTCGACCTGACTAGCTAGTCCAGTCCAGTCTTCCGCCGACCATTCGGAACCCTGTGCCTAAGTCACCTAGGAGGGTAAGGCGAGAGCTTCCCGGCCTGCTGTGAATTCAAATAGGTTAAGCAGGTTTCCGCAATTGTGGAGTGGGCCATGGGAAATAGGTCTGAATGAGTGGAAAGGCACTCCCGGAGAGTATAGTGAATTAGTCGCACAGTCGACGCTTTCTGGTCCACCGTGATCAGGCCTTGACAGCAGCTTAGTAACGTGGCTATCAAAGGAACATTATCAGGATCGAATTCCTGTGATCCTATCTCCACCGCCAACGCGTGACAGAGCTCATCCACCTGTAACGGACGTTCCGAATAGCAGACCCACATAAGGGTAGCCAACGCGAGCTTCGCCCTTTCCCGGTCCTGAGCCTTTATCCGCTCCAATGATGCACCATATGCACCCCCTAAAGCATCATATGTATCCCCTAACCCTACCCCATTATTCATCGACCTCAGCCTTTTTGTCCTTCGAGCGATAGTTGTTTCTTGCAGGATTCCATCGATATGGAGGGAAACTAGCAGGAACCTATATTCAAATAAGTCAGGGTGTGCCTTTAAGTAACTTCCTCATCGCCCCCTCTTCTACATACGTTTCTGAGCCGGTCTCTGGAATGCTCCTCAGGATATCCACTTTCAATGTGCTATTCATTATCTCCGGCGTTGCGTCATTCTGGAGTCTCTCCTGTAGGTACCTAATCACATCATCTTCCGCAGTCTTTATTGATATGAAAATTGCCCCTTCGCCAAGTCTCCCCTGAATGTCACCCCGGACATGGGGTCTTCCGGTCATAAAGATGCGAGTGTTCGGTGACCCCCGCAGAATCCGTCCTAGCGAAACAAGAACCACCGCCAGATGCTCCGGCACCCATTCGTCAAGGGCGTCAATACATATACAGTGTTCCCAACGGGCCAGGCCGATGGTAGGCCGGCCTATAGGCCGTAGGCCGGGCTAAGGCAGGCCGCTCCGGAAGACAGCCTAGGCCCATATAGGCCGAATTCGATCGGCCTACGAAAGCCTATCAGGCCTGACAGGCGCCTATAGGCCCGGAGATTAGCGTTGAGAACAGATTGCGTTAAGGGTACTCAACCCCCCCACCCACCCACCCCTTTCGAGTCCACCGCCTCCGATTTCCCCCCCCCTTTACCTTCGGCTATTATGATACTTCTTAATT
>Ga0307513_10003114_pt1 | contig 22640 bp, 14 predicted proteins | sample 15_EM_MG_FD_202174 | JGI IMG/M metagenome (GOLD analysis project Ga0307513, IMG submission 202174) | Populus trichocarpa ectomycorrhiza microbial communities from riparian zone in the Pacific Northwest, United States - 15_EM | ecosystem: Host-associated > Plants > Roots > Unclassified | place... | reverse complement strand
AAAAAGAGTTGCTGTTGGTGGATCAACTGTGTGCAGTAGGACGGTGATTATTTCGAAGGCATCAATAAGAGAGGTTGACTGTAAATAGTTTACAAAATAGGGGGAATGATGGTATGATAAGGTTGTGCTCGTGGCCCTGGAGGTAAATTTCTAAGGCTTTATTGTGTTGGTTGAGTATCACTCGTTTGGTGATTAATTAAGAAGTATCATAATAGCCGAAGGTAAAGGAGGAAAAGGAGTCACAAGCGATAAACTCGGAAGAGGGGAGGTCGGGGGTGGGTGGGGGGGTTGAATACCCTTAATGCAATCTGTTCTCAACGCTAATCTCCAGGCCTATAGGCGCCTATCAGGCCTGATAGGCTTTCGTAGGCCGATTGAATTCGGCCTATATGGGCCTAGGCTGTCTTCCGGAGCGGCCTGCCTTAGCCCGGCCTACGGCCTATAGGCCGGCCTACCATCGGCCTGGCCTGTTGGGAACACTGGGTGTATAGGTGGAACTGTAGGAAGCAGCAGGTGACCACCGGCGTCGTCGGGCACGATAAAGGACGGCGGGTGACGACGGGTGACGGTAGCGACTGTGATAAACAGCGAGTGACTACCGGTGATATGGGATAACCACCGAAATCTATAAGGAACGGCCGGGCATGGCTGAATACCGGTGAAAAACAGTCGGTGACCATGGCCAGCCACCAGTAATATCAAGCAGATGTAGGGAACGTTAGGTGATGGCAGGTGATACATGGTAATTGTAGATAACTACAGCTAACTGTCATCAAAGATAGGAAAATGCTTGCACTGTTGGACGGGAGTGTGAACACTTATCCTGCAGTTCTAATGGCAACTGCAATAAATGATTGGATGATAGTAAAGTCCAATCAAGAATGTGGTATGCGTGGTACTGTGTGTTCAAAAGAGGGGTAGAATCTTAATTTGCAACCGGAGGGTGAACAGAAAAAGAATGTGAAGTCAACAATTTTTCGAAACAGAAGATATTGTATTATACCAGCAAGCATATCCTCTTGTTCTAGCACTTTATTATCAAATTTCACGCCTCCAAAATTTTCCATCTCGATTCACTATTATCTAAACAAACGTTCATTATGGCAATTCCGCTCGAGGTTTCAGAATCACCAGACGCGATTTGGGATTTCGATGTTAGCACACTGATACTTATCCGGCCAGGTAATAAAATAAAATAAAATGTCAACTGATTCCCTTGCCTAAGGACCGAATTTTCTGGATCGCAGTTTTGTCTCTTCTGTAACATTAACGATGGAGAAGGGACATTATGAGTCTGGCTGAGCTATAGGTGGATAACTACTAGGTCCGGGGAGTTTACTAATAGCTGGGCTAAGGGAAGTTAAAGAATTACTCCGAGGTATAGACGAGTGGAGATGTCACGGCACGTATCCTGCATTAGAGGTGGCTAGCCAAGCTGCTTAAGAGGAGAGAGCTTCTGCATGGATAACTCCATACATCCGTTCATGCCCTTGCATCCCCACATGCGATGTCCGCACTTCTGTGCTCCTCCATACACCTTCCAAGGCAGTGGCTGGAGCGCCACAGCCTCTGAACTCTGACTAGCTGAGAAGGGGGCGCTCTACAGCCTCTGGGAAAAGAACAATCGGAAAACGTGGAAATCAAAATTCAGAAACACGGTCGCCTAGTGGCTCGAGCACAACCCTAGGGGCCGGATTCCCGATTTCCAAAAATTTCTTTTGCATAGGCTGTAAGAGCAAAGAGGGCCCGGTAGCTTAGGGGTAGACCCTGAGAGAGGTAATATTAGTATGTCACCGAGGAAGGAAGTACCCGCGTCGCCGGATTGCTCTGCCAGTTCCTATTATGGAATCGCTCATCCTCGGCTACTTTAGCCAATAAAATCCCTAAATGATCACTCCTACGTCAATGGCTAAATGGGGAAGGACACCTTAAAACAAGCCCATGACTCTGACTGCAGGTATTGATATACGTGCTTTAGTATGTGAGTGAAGAGAGGAGACTTAACTTAAGCTTACTGAACATTATTTCCACCATTGATGTGAACCTTGATGGTTATAACATCAAAACTAAGTTCAGCATGCCAATTTAATGCTAAAATTACCTCTCTCTTTGAATCGGAATATGAGCGGCAGGCTAAGGAACCTGAGATATCTCGAGTTCTCTTTCTGGAATGATTATTGGCTTGTTGGTCAGGCTGTTGGCTGCTCGTTGCTTGCCAGAGTATTGAGGTCAAGGTAGTCTTGGTTGAGGTTGGTTCTTGAGGCTCTGAGCTTTCTGAGCCAGGACGCAACAATTGCTTCCCAATATGCTCAGTGCTCGCAACGGGGCAGTCCGTCCGTCCTGGGCAAGGACGAGGACGGCCGACATTTCGTCGTCCCGTCCCGTCTTTTCCTGACCTTGCCTGCCAAGTAAGAGCCAAGGCCTCCCAGACCCAAGAGATCCATGAGATTAAGACTAACACGACTGGACTCCTCTCTGACCTTCTGTTCAACAAAGAAGCAACCTTCGGCAAGAATGGGGTAGACACATTTTACGTTTACATAAATTGTGCAATGAACTCGACTTACAAAAAAGTCTTTATCATACTTGGGTAACTTAAGGGGTCTTTCATTATATGGTTTTGTGAAAAATATATTATTTCTATTTTGTGGAAAACTTCATTTTGAGCACATCATTGCAACTTGATTGTTGTCACTTGTTGTTCACCGGAAACCCTACTTTATTACAAAATGAAGTTTTTAAAATCATTGACTTATTCCATTTTAATTATTTAGGGCGCGTCTGGTTGCCACCTCAAACCTTCATTTTGACCCCGGTTATGGAGGTTTGCCACAAAATGCTATTTTGCTTTTGAGTGGCATGTCTGGTTGCCACAAAAACTCAATAATCAAAACTCAATAATCATGCCAAAATGGAGGTTTCTGAAATACTGATCGGACCAGTATTTCACAAACTCTCATTTTGGAAGAGGGTACACAAACCACAATAACCTACAACAATCAACTTTTTGAGTAAAAAAAAAATTAAAAAATACACATCGCAATAAAGGTGCCACTTTATTTCCCATAATAATTATTCTGGTTTTTTTGAGTGACTTTTGTTAAATTAATTTTTGTGGAACCAGACACGCTTCTTGGAGGTGGAAAATGTTGGATTATGACAACTCACGATTATTCCGGTTGCTAGTTGAAACTCTCGCTTTGTGATTATCAAGGTTTGAAAAACTCGGGACGACCAGACGCGCCCTTAAGTTTTCACTTGAATCAGACATGCCACTCAAAAGCAAAATACCGGTGTCGGGCTAATTTGCTAGACCCGTTGAGTTGGATGGTGTGTCGCGCGTGCCGAGGTGTCCCTCCTGTGCGTAACTGTGACCTCTTGGTAAACCGGACAATAAATCGGTGGGAAATTGACTAGACGATGAATTGCCTAAAGGCCTAGACAGGGATGAGGTAAAGACTGAAGTGCTTGAACGAATTAAGAAGGAAAGGAAACGTTGTTGATTGGCTAGCTATTTCCAGTGTCGTTGTTCGTTGCTAAGCTATGATAGGATACATGAGAGGCGGCTTTATAAGGTATCAATGACATAGTAATTTCTTAAATTTATCCTTGCTAAACCTAACCGGCATACACTATCGTAGCTAAAACAATAAAACAATAAAACAAAAACACAAAACACAAAACATATTATAAGGTAAAAGTGTGCGCGCCAAGCTAACTACTAAACAGAGTTTTCTCTGTGGGCCCGAGCTACATGACCGCTCTCACTACCCTATCAAACACCTCAGGCTGCCCCTAAGTACTCACGGGAATAATCCTACCCAGAGATTGTGCATCCTTTCCCTCCATCAGCGACCCCTTCCAAATATTTCTCGGTCCACACATCCCTCCCAATCGTTACCCCCTTTTTACCCGTCGAAAAAGCGTCCTCCACTCCGGCTCACATACGTCACCCGCAAAAGCAATTTTCTCACCCACATATCGGGATTCACACCATCTCATGTCTCTGCTTAATAACCCAGATGGATTTGCACACGGCCCGATCAGCCCCGGTGCTGGGGCCAGTGCGGGGGGCGGAGGAGCTACCCAGTTTCTGATGCAGGCTGCGTTAATCCCCCACAAGAGCAAGTTCGAATATCAAGGAGCACGAAAGCTTGCGACGATAGTCGAGAAAACTTTTGATTCCGGGTTGGCAGATGAATATTTCTTATATTTTCACGGAGTTACCGACCGTGATTTTGACGCGATTGAGCGAGAATTACGCAGGGTACAGCTAAGGACTGCGGTACGCTTGACATTCGAGAATACATTAAATGCAGCAATCTTACGCATAAGCTCTGGGCCGGAACACGGGAGGATCGGTATGAGCCTTTACCTTGAGATTCTCGTAAAGATCTCTTCTATTCCGGGGCATAGTTTCCAGTCGGTTGAAGGGTTTGGTGCGACATTACTGCAGGATCCAGGGGTCCGCAGCAAGCAAGGAGATAGGGGCTTTGGACCAGCAACTCGGGTGGGAAGAAATGCGTGGCCTTCAGTGATGATTCAAGTTGGGTATTCTGCAGGAGAAGAATTCTTTCACCTGGACGCCGCGTGGTGGCTCATCAACTCTGCCGATAGAATACGATGCGTGATTCTCGTCTGCGTGGCCAAGGACCCACTTGCATTAGGCATTGAATGCTGGAGCCTGGTTGAGTCTGGCAGCCCGGAATCCGGACACAACCCCCGGCGTGTCCCGACCTGTGTCCAGAAAATCACAATTGACACAGAAGGCAATCTGGAATCAACGATGGGATCTACTGAGCTCCGGATTCCCTATGATGCCATCTTTGATGAAGTCCAGGAGAACCCTCCCGATATTGTGTTCAGTTTTGACGATCTGAAGGAGTTTACCCTCAGGAGATTTCGGATGATTCAACCATAGGTAATTCCTGGTTTAATCTCATTTCCCAAAACTGATCTAACCTAGCCAGCCACCGCCACCAATTAGATTCCGTTAAAGTCTGGATTACATCGGGCGGCATTTACAAATGCGGAGGTTCTGCAGCTTTTTACCTTATCTCGCACATTATTTGTGCTTCGTTTGCCACTTACGTTCGTTGTGTGTCTTTTTCGTGATAGGGTTTGCTTGCCTCAATTTGTAACTGGGCGATGGAAGGAGAGGCGGAAAGTCTTGCTATTACGCAATACAGAGATGATCTGGGGTGCAGCCGTAGGAGCTTAATATGAATTTCGAAAAGCTTGTGAGTGCTGGAATATCTCAAAGATGTATTTTTTCTTCTGAAAAGTGATTTCCGAAAACCCACTTTCCAAATTTTAGCTGTGAACCTTAATGTTGAAAACTGTAAGCAGAGTCATTGGTTCAAACTACGTTTCGAATTTTTCTCGCATTGTTTTCTGTTTCGAAATGTTTCACTAAACAATATCTGAGGCACTCTTGTCACAGGCTACTACTCATTTTGTATATGTGGAGAAATGGTTTTTCTAGTGTTTTCATTAACGTCCTTCCTTTCAAATTTCAATCCAGATAGTGCGAGATAAGGACCTGAACCTTCCCTTATTGTTTTATATGTATCGTACATCTTGACTCTCTTTGCCTTGTCTAAATAGTCAATTTAACTGTTCCCGTACACTCATACTCAATTAAAACTTGACATTTCTCATTACGAGGAAAATATAAGGAGGCGTAATGTATTCTGAAGGGCTATGGGTCAACACCTACTTATGAGTCCTTAATTTTTATTGTCTGCCATCAATAAATAATTGAATAATATAACAACCACTTCTCCTCTTAAACTAAGATTATATGAAGAGTGGTACTGTAAGGTTAGCTTCCTATAGATTGAATCATATTTGCAAAATTTGATATTTTCAATATATGATATCATACTAATTCTAATTAGATATATTGTCTTAGTATATATTATTATAATTACCTTTTTTTATCCCAAATCATAATTTATCTTAAAATATAGAATTAGATGAAACTCTAAATCTAGTCTTCTGATATGAATCAAATTATAATACAATTGCAAATCATAATTTTAAGTCAAATTATGCTTTCAAATTAGAATCATCGCAGGCCAAACACCTTCTTAGATACAGAAAGTCTACCCTCATACCAGATCTCAATTCTTTCAACCAAACTTTATACTATTATATTTTTAATAACCATCTTGACTACTAACTTCATCACACTGTTCAAGTTACTACTGCCATTGTTTTGGGTTTATGGCACCCTGTAAATGCTGTCAATCATTCTAGATTTGTCACAAATTACCATAATACTCTAAGTGGACAATAGGGCAAGGATCTTCTGTTTTTGTTATAACACAAGTGTGAATTCTCATAATCTTTATTGAATGAATATTTCATTCCTGATAGACACAAAATGGATCATACTTGAATATAGTCAATGATAATCCGCTATTCTCGACCATGCTTGAGTAGTGGCTATGATCAATGACCAGATCAGGGTCCCCCGTTTCATCGACTATTCAATCATGAGGTCCCCGCTGTCAGATCATCATCCGGCATGCCCCCCATTATATGCTAGATCATGACCGTATCCATCACTGTTTGCTGCTCCTGTACCAAAGTGGACATATCGACGATCGGACCCGCGCCCTCGATAATTAACATACTGAACCCCCTATTGGAGCGAGGGGACATCAATCCCAACACTGCAGAAACCGGTCATGGCAGGAGGCCACTCTGGTGGGCTGCGCGGCACAGAGATGAGGGGGTAGTAAATCCGTTATTGAAATGACAAAATGTCAATCCCAACACTGCGGCCAGCAAAATATGGCCAAACACCACTTTGGTGGCTGCCGTCGTCGGTTATAAAGGAATAGTAAGAGGGCTGTTGGAACGAGAGAGTATCAATCCCAACGCTGCAGATACGAAATAGAGCCGGGCGCCGCTCTGATGGGCTGCGGGGAGCGGGCGTGAAGGAATAGTAAGGCTGCTATTGGAACGAGAGGATATCGATCCTGACACTACAGACACCGAACATGGCCACCCCTCCGGTGGACTGCGCATCGTGGGAATAGCCCCTGGGTCCCTCCCCGTAATCGCGACTCTTTCCTTCTTCATTTTCTCGGCCTTGATTTTTCTATACTATTCTATCGATCTTACTGACCTTCCCTGTTTTGTGAATCACCGGCGCTTTGATTGATAGCAGCATCTTGACGTCTCAAGAACATGACTCCATATCTGGAATTCATCACGAATCACATAAAGTTAAAGGACGAACACGAATAATCTGGAAAACGGAGAACGAACTAGGAGCTGGGTGCGTATTGAAGAAGTGAGAAAGAAGCGAAGGGAAGGGAAGAAGAAGGGCTAGGAATGGGAGAGGGGTGAAGCGCAGGAAATGGAGGGAACGGACGTGAAGACGTCAGGGGAGGTTGGACAGAGAGAGAAGAGACGCAGCGAATGTTATCGTGGGGAAAGAGAGTCTAGGAAAGGAAGAAGTTAGAATGTAAAAGCTTTCCGAGTTATTGTTTAAGGATGCTAGTTTCCCCCCTGAGTTCCTACAATGGAATCAGGATCAGGACATCCCCCTCCGATATCTAGCCCCCTTCTACGCAGATAGTCTTTAGTTTTTCTCTACCTTGTCAACTGCTTCGCTACTGCCATTAAATTTTATAGATGACTGCTGTACTATACATGCGGAGTGGGTTCTGCAAAGCCTTTGCTTTTTGTTGGGCACACAAACTTGAGTTCATGCCCGGGCGTGAATGGAAATTGACTCAGGGAGTCCTATGGTGGCTCATGGTGCATGATCCATTCCTCCCTCTTCTCTCCTCCCTCCTCCTTCTCGTCATTTTTCATTTTTGTCTCTCAGTTGCACAATCAACGCCATTCCCCTCCCTTTATCAAGCTCCTCATATTTTTTCTCTCTTCTCTAAATGCCGTTCCTCTCCGGAATACTATATCTTTGCACAGTATTATAATTTTCTCTCTACCGTCTTCCACGCCATAGGGGGCCATCTGCAAGTTTAAGCAATGTGATTGGCTAAACCCAGTCCAGATTTCAATAGTGGCTAGTATTTGGGTGGATGGCTCGCTATGGCGTGGAAGACGTTATTCCTTATTAATATATCCCTCATCGCAAAGTGTGATACCAAGGATGACAACTTTTCGACGGTGTGATAAATTGTGGCCCAGCTAGAATTTCTACAATGCCAACAGCCTCACACCCCCAGCCTTCGCAGACAAGGCAGTGATGACGAGGCCCATATAAAACCCCCTATACCCGCAATTCGCGACGAGGCACTCACTTAAACACTTTACTACGGTATGTAGTAGTACGCTTCAGAGAATCGCTACCAACCATCCCGTCCCTGACTTAAGCATGTCTGCTCTGCAACGCTAAGTTCAGCGCTGAAATGCTCCGCCTAATTTCCACCACTCTAAGAAGGTTCTCACAGAGTGAACGAATTTCCATAAGGGCTGATAAGTAAAGTGAAATCATCACTGCAGAAAACGGATCGGTCCTTGACTTACCGTCACTCTTTTCTTCTTGTTTTAGGTATAGGACAGTATGCTGTTCGTGTCAGATAGACCTAAATTCTTCCTGCGAGAATTCCGCCTTCTTTCCGTGCAAGTTGCAAGATATAGTCTATGCCTTTACATTCTTCTGAGTTGGCACTTTGGCTTGTACAACTGGGGAGTAACTTAGCCGATTTTCTATTTATGGCTTTTTTCATTTTAGAATCTGCAGAGCCGTGATGGGGCCAGAAGTGCCTTCCCCATCTCTATGGCCTGCTAGCTGATTGTCAACCTTTGTTTTTATCCCCCGTAGCAGGGAAACCCATTGTGTAAAAGAAGTAGCTCAGAGCGCCGGACCAAGAATTTTCCTAGCTGGGCATTATATAACTGCTGGGTAAAAGTCTTAGTGAAGCGGAGTTTATCAAGATGAGAGATATGAGTTGAGCAGCCGTAGATGGTAGAGGGGGAGAATTCATGCGGAACTCCGAACTTGGGCACTTTTTAAGAGAGATACCGGTAACGTGCAGACCCAAGGCTGAACCAATCCATGTCTAGAGTGCCGGTAGTTCCTTCGTATGCTACTGTGATTTCTTTCCATGTTTGGAACGTCGAGCTTTTATCTTCTCAGGGTCTGAGACCTAGCTTGCGCGAAACATGAATTGCGGCTTCTTCTAACCTAGGCTTCCTGTATGGAGACTCTTTAAGTAGAGACATCAAGATTTCGCCAGCATTTCCGAGCATTAATCCAGTGGATCACATCCCAGTGGCTACTGATTATCTCTTGATAGTTCTGAGTGCTGACTCCTCCCCCATTTTGCCGCTACCGATCTGCATGCATGGCTATGCGTGAATCTGTTCGTAGGTTTATCCACCCACTAAGATAAGTGGTAGAGTTGGGGGGTAAAACCTGAATGTGATCTCTCTAACTTATCAAGTAATTCCCTAGACTTACATCTTTGCGGGACAATAGGAATATGGAGAACTTAAGTAATCACCATGAGCTACTATTAGGGGCGTGTTCGGGAGTATTCGTGACATTAGATTTACTTTTACCCTACCGGCGATGACTAATGCGTATCCAGCCAAGTAATAAAAAAAACAAATATGAATCGATTCCATGGCCTAAGGACTGGATTTTCTGGCCAGCAGTTGTGTCTCTGTTGTAGCATGAACGGGGCAGCAGGGACAGCATGAGCCCGGCCGCACCACAGAGAGATAGCTAGTATATCGGGTAGTTTACTGATAGCCGGGCGATGGAGGTGAAAGAATCCATCGCTTAGTGGGGTTGATGGGTAGAGATGTCGCGGCATGCATTGTCTACAAGTATTGGGGTCGCTAGCCGAGCTGCTTCAGAGCAGAGAGCTTCTGCATGGATTATCCTCCACATCCCTTCATACCTCTCAGCATGCTCACATGCGACGTCCGTACTTCTGTGCTCCTCTATGCACGTGCCAAGGTGGTGGCTGGAGCGCCACAACCCCTGAACTCTCACAGGCCAATAAAGAGGCACCCTACTCGAGTATGGACGTGGGTGATCGGAGGTTTGAACCTACTACCCTCATAGAAAATGAAAGAATGAATTTAGCATCGAAATCGCTCAAACGAACAATAAGCTTTGACACCTCTAATCCCTGACTGCCTGATCACCCACGTCCATACCCGAGTACAGTACCATACGGCCTCTGGAAAAATAACAATCGGAAAACGTGGAAATCAAGAGTCAGAAACACGGTCGCTCGGTTGGCTCGAGCATACTTAACGCTCCAATTAAAACCATAAAAGCCTGATTCCCGTTTTCCAATTTTTTTCAACAAGCTGTGATAGCGGAGAGCACCTAGCAGCTCAGGGGTCGACTCTGGGGGAGAAGGGGTAATATTATGTTACCGACAAAGGAAGGAGAGAGGGGATGGTTAGGGGAGGGCCGGAGGAGAGAAGGAGGGAAAAGATGAGGGCGACATAGGGAGAAGAAGTAGGAAATGGAGCTCGGTTAGGAGATAACAGCCAATGGAAGTGCCAAACCTAGACCGAGAGAGATTTCGGGGCATACGAGGGAGGAGGGTTGGAGTAGGGCGGGTAAGGCAAAGGAAGCGAGCAAGAATTGGAAGTTTAAGAGAGGGATTGGGAGAGAGAAGCATATTATATAAGGGAGATTAGTTATTTGAGGGTGGACAGACGAGATGAACTCTCAGAAAGCCCGAAGATAATAAAAGCTCGAAAGAAATGAGAGGGAAAAAGCTCAGCCAAAGTTAACTTTACAGGTTAACTTCCTCGAGCAGTTTTCTTCATACCCTAGTTGGGGACTATCCAGGACACTAACCCTCCCGATAGGGGACTTCAATACGATCCGAACAACACAAAATGCATATTCTGGGATGCAAATAGCCGAATACTGGAGCAGTGGATACTCTGGAGCAATGAAAGAGAATTCGTAACCTCGAGCGATATATTCATAGGTCCTATTGTGCGGAGGTACGGCGCCCAAGTTCCGCGCGGCAGCAGACGAGTGGGTTTTGCTCGGGGTGTGAGTGAGGGAGGGGGGACGGATTGGGGCCACAATACCCAATCTCCACCCTTACTAGCCGAACACTGCTTGCCAGCAAAATCTACGAAACTTAGGAGCTGTACTATTCGAGTAGATGGTCTGGTGTTTACGTTTACCTAGCGGGTCGTTTAGCCTCGGATGGAATATGGGAACTCACCTCCGGGGCAACGTCACGTTTTGACCATCTAGCGAAATGAATTTAGTATGGTAGAAAATTGGGTAAACACCCTCGAACCGTCTATCGGGAAATGGTGCCGGTTGAGAAGCAACACAAAACAGTTTTGTTTTATCACCCAAAGTTTAGAACCAGGGGGTTGGGTAAACTGGCCATAGAGACTGAGTGTTTCGGAGTGCAGTTGAGTCTCTCTCTTCCGTCAGCAGCAGAGAAGGCACGTCTGATTAGGATGCGGCTGCTCCAAGAGGTACCGGTATCTAACTTCACGATTTGGAGAGTTTACCGTTATTCTGGGGGTTGGGAGCATCGCGATCTCTGGCTTGATTAGTCATTGGAATCGATGACAAAAAAATCTTGGATTGCCTTGCATAAGTAGCGAATAATTCAACCTTAATAAATAATGTAACGAGCACCGGGACATAGAGTCTGCATAGACTCTTGGACTAACATTTTGTGAAGCAATTGAAGCATGCCTAGGTAATTAATTAAATTGAATGTGATGCTAAACCCATACGGCATCTCCCAGGCATCAATGTCTCTTGATTACTCAGGGATATCATCGGAGAGTAATTTTCGCTGTTGGAGCCGCGCCGGCCCTTTTTTTCAGCTCGGGAGGTGCAGATTCCGTAAACCTCCATATCGCTACCGCAACTATCGCTACCACAGCTATCGCGATAGGATATCCACGCGCGCCGAAAGCTTTGGATACCCTATGGCTAACATGTCATATCCTCACTCCGTCTCGATTGGTAACGGTAATGTCAACTGCAATAACGTAACGAATAGTAACAATATCATCAATAACGCAACGAATGGCAACAATATCGTCACTGTGAACAAAGTCATTTCCGATGAGAATCCAGAAATTATGCAGTGGCTCTCACCACTAGATCCTAGGAGAAGGCATCAGGACGTACGTACCGACAGGCTGGATGGTGTGGGGGACTGGCTTCTAGAAACAAACGAGTTTCGGAAGTGGAGGAGTAATGGAGGTGAGGCAGATAAGGCAGTCTTATTTTGCTGCGGGGATCCCGGAGTGGGGAAAACATATTTGAGGTAAGTTCCTAGCTCATCTAGAAGAGGGAGGGATCATCGCTGATGGCTAGCGCATTAGTTCGTTAGTGATCGATGACCTGTGCGATGGCCCTTGCGAGGAAGAAATTGCGATCGCAATGTTCTACTGCGACTTCCGCGACCAACAGGAGCAGACGACTACCAATATCGTAGGGGCTATCCTTAAGCAGCTTTTGGTTGGAAGGGAAGTGATAGAACACGTGCGGAAGGCATATCAAAAGGCGAAAAGAGAAGTCGGTGGTAGAGGCCTGCGACTTCCGGATATGGTGCAGATGCTGAAACAGGCGGTTGCTATATTACCACAGGTTTTCATCTGTATTGATGCCTTGGATGAGTGCCCTCCTAAGCATCTGCTGGAGCTTCTAAGGTCGATAGGGGATATCCTTCGGGAGTCACCGAGTACACGAGTATTTCTCACCGGGCGGCCTCAGGTTGAGACCGAAATTACAAGGTCTTTCATCAATGGGATTACAATACCGATCACTCCGAGGACGCATGAAATAGTGATATATTTGAAGCATAAGTTGGAAATGGACCCAGAGCCCATGGCGATGTCCGTTAGCTTACGGACGGACATCCTGAGAATTATTCCGGAACGGATCTCTAAAATGTGTGTAGGCGCATCCACCCCCCCTATTTCATGTATGCTCTTATATTAACAACCATGATATGCAGATTTCTCCTTGTTTCATTAACTATCGACGCGATCTTGGGAGAGGTTACCATCTCTCAGAGGAAGCGAAAGTTGGAGGAGATGACCGAGGGCAAGCATTTAACAGATGCATACACGGCAACCATAGACCGAATGAAGGCGCAGAAGGGGGGCAGATCCGCACTTGGAATGGAAGCCTTGATGTGGGTATCGAATTCAGAGCGACCGCTACACACTAGCGAGCTATGCCATGCCCTAGGAGTAAAGAAAGAATCTCCAGATCTGGATCATGAGAACGTCCCTGAGATTCAAACAATCCTAAGGTGCTCTTTGGGTCTTATTACGATTGAGGCATCCTCCTCCACCGTCCGGCTTGTCCACTTGACTTTGCAAGAGTATTTATCCAATAATCCAGGTCTATTCCAAAGCCCACACACCATGATAGCGGAGGTTTGCTTGACGTACCTCAGTTTCCTATCCGTCCGGGAACTTTCGCCAACTCTTGATTCCGCTCCATTAGCGGTCCCCCTGGTTGAATATGCGTCTCGCTATTGGGGAAACCACATCAGAAGGGAGAAGGCTGAGTTTGTGAGTCCGCTTGCACTGGAGCTTTTAATTGGATTCGAACAGCATATATCCTCTCAGCTACTCTTGCTACATTATCATGACGACGGACCTTGGTGGGACCGGTGTGTTTATGAGGATGGCCCTAATCACTTTACGGGGCTCCATGGAGCGGCATTTCTTGGGATTGCGGAGGCAGTTTCTGCCCTTTTGGGAATGAAAGAATGGGATATTAATGCGACAGATATCTTGGGTCGAACGGCGCTTGCATGGGCAGCCGTAGGAGGTCATGAGGAGGCTGTAGGGATACTCTTGCAACAGAAGGATACCGATCCCAACGCTCCAGATACACAGTATGATCGAACACCACTCTTGTGGGCCGCGGAGCGCGGGCATGAGGGGGTAGTAAAGCTTCTATTGGAACGAGAGGATATCAATCCTAACTCTGTCGATACCGGATATGGTCGGACACCTCTCCTATGGGCTGTGGAGCGTGGGCACCAGGGAGTGGTAAAGATGCTATTAGAACGATGGGATATCGACCCCAACACTGCAGACGAGCGAGATGATCGAACACCACTCTCGTGGGCTGCAGAGAGCGGGTATGAGGGAGTAGTAGAGTTGCTATTGGGACGAATAGATATCGATCCCAACCTTGCAGATAGCAGATATGGCCGAACACCACTCCTATGGGCTGTGGAGCGTGGGCATCAGGAAGTAGTAAAATTGCTATTGGAACAACGGCATATCAACCCTAACACTGCAGACACCCAAAACAACCGAACACCGCTCTGGAGGGCCGCCGAGCGCGGACACGAGGGAATAGTAAGGTTGCTATTGGGGCGAGGAGATATCGATCCCAACACTCCAGACACCGAATATGGCCGAACACCGCTCCGACGTGCTGTGGAGTGTGGATATGACGGAATAGTAAGGTTGCTATTGGAACGAGAGGATCTCAATCCCAACACTCCAGACACCAAATGTGGCCAAACACCCCTCTGGTGTGCTGTGGAGTGCGGGCATGAGGGAATAACAAGGCTACTACTACGGCGGAAAGATCTCAATCCCAACATTGCAGACACCCACTATGGTGCAACGCCGCTCTGGCGGGCCGCGCGGCGCGGGTACAGCGAAATCGTAAGGTTGCTGTTGGAACGAGAGGATACCAATCCCGGCACTGCAGATACCACATATGGCCGAACACCACTCCTGACGGCTGCGGTCGATGGAAATGAGGGAATGGTGGAGTTGCTATTACAACGGAAGGATCTCAACCCCAATATTCCAGACACCGAATATGGTCGAACACCGCTCAGGTGTGCTGCGGAGCGTGGGTATGAGGGAATAGTAAGGTTGCTATTGGAACGACTAGATATTGATCCTAACACTGCAGACACCCAAGATAACCGAACCCCTCTCTCGTCGGCTGTGGAGCGCGGACATCAGGGCGTAGTCAGATTGCTATTGGAACGATGGGGCACGGACCCCAACACTGCAGACACCGGGGATGGCCGAACGCCGCTCTGGTGGGCCGCGCACCGCGGGTATGAGGGAATGGTAAGGCTGCTATTGGAGCGACGGGATACCAATCCCAACACCCGGGACACCAAATATGGCCGAACGCCACTCCTGGAGGCCGCTGCGGGTGGACAGGTAGGAGTGGTGAAGTTGCTATTACAGCGGAAGGATCTCGATCTCAACACTCCTGACAGTGAATATGGCGGAACACCGCTCCTGTGGGCTGCAGAGGGCGGGTTCGAGGGAATAGTAAAGTTGCTATCGGAACGAGAAGATACCAATCTCAACACTCCAGATCTCATAAGTGGCCAGACGCCGCTCTTGTGCGCTGCGATTGGTGGACATGAAGGAGTAGTAGGGTTACTAGTACAACGGAAGGATATCAATGCCAACACTCCAGATAGGGAACATGGTCGAACACCGCTCCGATGGGCTGCGCAGCGCGGGCATAGGGGAATTGTAAAGTTGCTATTGGAGCGGGTAGATATTGAACTCAACGCCGTAGGCACACAGGATTGTCGAACGCTGCGCTCTTGGACTGTGGAGCGTGGGCATCAGGAAGTAGTAAAATTGCTATTGGAACAACGGCATATCAACCCTAACACTGCAGACACCCAAAACAACCGAACACCGCTCTGGAGGGCCGCCGAGCGCGGACACGAGGGAATAGTAAGGTTGCTATTGGGGCGAGGAGATATCGATCCCAACACTCCAGACACCGAATATGGCCGAACACCGCTCCGACGTGCTGTGGAGTGTGGATATGACGGAATAGTAAGGTTGCTATTGGAACGAGAGGATCTCAATCCCAACACTCCAGACACCAAATGTGGCCAAACACCCCTCTGGTGTGCTGTGGAGTGCGGGCATGAGGGAATAACAAGGCTACTACTACGGCGGAAAGATCTCAATCCCAACATTGCAGACACCCACTATGGTGCAACGCCGCTCTGGCGGGCCGCGCGGCGCGGGTACGGCGAAATCGTAAGGTTGCTGTTGGAACGAGAGGATACCAATCCCGGCACTGCAGATACCACATATGGCCGAACACCACTCCTGACGGCTACGGTGGATGGAAATGAGGGAGTGGTGGAGTTGCTATTACAACGGAAGGATCTCAATCCCAACACTCCAGACACCGAATATGGTGGAACACCCCTCTGGTGGGCTACGGACCGCGGGTATGACAAAACAGTAAGATTGCTGTTGGAACGAGAGGACACCAATCCCAATACTCCAGATACCAAATATGGCCTTTCACCACTGCAGGCAGCCGCGTTATGTGGACAAGAGGGAATAGTAAAGTTGCTATTGGAACGAGAGGATCTCAATCCCGAGATACCAACCCTCAGCGGCAAAACCGCCCTTCAGTTAGCCACGTCCCAGGGACATGCAGCAATTGTGCAATTCCTTTCTAAGCCCAAATCCTCCCTTCCCGTCCCTACAAATACCAAACAAGCCGATAATATACGGCGGGAGACTCCTCCCCAAGGGGCCATCTTGAACAGCAGCAACAAAAGAACCATCCCTCCCACTGATGAAGAAAAACCGAGAAAGAAACCGCGAGCGTCTCTCATGTAAGCCTGCGGACTTACTTCAATGCCCCTTTCCGCCTTTCCCTTTAAACCACCTCCCACCACCGAATCCCCTTCTCTCGGTGCCCGGTCCCCTCTCGTACTAGCGTTCACTCCCTTTGTCATTATTCCTTCTTCATTCTCCTCCCCTATTTTCTCCATCTTATTAACCCCTTTTCCTCTATTTTATTACTATCATTTTATTTGTGGTTGCTATATTATACATGCGTAGTAGAGGTGGACAAAAACGGTGTTATTTGTTCGATATACAAGGTGGGATGTAGCCCATAATCTCTATTTTGTTCTTTTACTTCTTTTTGCTTCCTCTCGTTAATTCATCCTTTCCGGTTCTTACTTGTATATTACGACACCGTTTATCTCCGTTTACTACCTATAGACTTTTTCTCCCTACTCTTCCTAAGTGTTTTTTTTTTTCCTCACATAATATTATTCTAGGTATACCATACCGACTGGAGGAGTAATGAGTTTCTTTGGGTTGAAATTCACGTGGGGTTGTAGATCAGTTATCAAGCATACTCAAATGCTATTCCCCCTCTCCTTCCTTTCCTCATTTAGTGCTGAAGCTCACAAAACCGGAAGTCCGGCTATTCTTTCTTGTTCTTCCTGTTGAGACCTGTGGAGTTGGGACGTGACTTGGAGATAATCTGTGTTGGAAGTCCTTGATGCTGCTCGGCTGCTTAACCTACCACGCGTGCGCGCAGCCTATCCCTTTATTATTTTAACAATCTCTCTTCGGATATGAGCTTAGGATCGATGCAGTGCTGGAAATGCGACTCTGAAAGTGTCGGATGCGGGAAAGAGTGGGATGCTGGAGGGTATGGAACCTAAGAGTTCTTTGTGATGCTTCCTCTCCCCCGGTATGGAAGTTTGCGAAAAAGCAAAAGGGGGCATACATGGAAGAAAATGTACCTTTCCCCCGATCGATAGAAGGAAGGGGGAAGACTTCGCTGGTTTATATCTTTTTTTTGTTTTTATCGTTAGTTAGTTTACAGGTAGTGTGAGCGTGAGAGAGCGAACAGTTGAATGAGAAGAGGTTTCCCACTTCAAGTTGTGCTTTGACGATCTGTCTTTTGTGTTGCTTTAATCTTAGCCTTTCATTTCATAGCTGCTGTTTCGCTGTTTCGCCGCCTGTCATCGCCGTTTACTGATTAGGATCATCGGTAATGGTACCAGTATCGTACTATATACCCTGCCATTATATTCTCTATTCAGATATTTATTAGCTATGATATCTCCACGAAGTGAGGGCACTTAGCTTGAGGTCTTAAAAAGCAAATTCAAGATATGGTTCCGTCCATCAAAAAGCAACTGTGGCTGGGATACAGCGGGTGACTCTCTGTGATGGACTTCCGGCAAAAAAAACCTATCGATGTTCGGTTCAAATCAGGATCAAAGATGGGATAAGAATTTTGATGGCAATTAGTTGGACCGTTTTTGCACTAAATTTTATATGAAGGTGTCCCCCTGTTGCATCCACCAGACTATTGTGTCTAGACTGTAGGAACTACATTTTCCATAAGCGATTATTCCCACTATGGATTATGGAGTGATGCTTAGCCCGTTAGGGAGGCCATTCTGTGGTTGTGGTGGTGGGGCCCTTTTTCGTGGTGTGCCCGGAGAACAGGGGTGGATGTAATCTTAGGATTTGGAGTTTTCTGGGCTGGGCACGACTCTGACCTTAGTACTGATAGGTGGTTCCTTACTGCATTTTTCTTCAAAAAGCCCAAAGACCTCTGCGACCAATACAGGTTAGAACAGCAAACCAGCCCCACAAGCAAGCGCTATCATACGGGGCACAAGTCATGTCTAAGTAAGTTAGCTTGTTGCACACTTGAGAGAGACACATTTAGAGAATCTATGTTTCCTTCCATGCTATGCAACTAATGAAGGAAATTATCTATAAGTGATGTAGATGAGCTCTGCACTGGGACCCCGTCTAGTGTTGTCCTCATAATTATTGGGCTTTAAAGCCAAGTGGCTCATTCAAGAAATCAATATTCTTTTGTATCATACATATAGAGATTACTCCCCTGTCATACTTTCCTGTATATTTCCTTATCTATAGGAATGTTGGCTCAAAATATTTAGCCTTTGGGGCTGGTGACTTTATGGTAAAAGGTGTCATTTACTCGGGCGCAAATTAAATACTCGAAATGCTCGTGACAACCAGGGTTCCGAATAGTCCGACCGGTCAAGTCTTGGATGCAGGACCAGGCTGACTAGTCCTGGTTGATGTCGATGACTGGACCCGACTAACTCGGGTGGTCTGGTCCAGTTTGGGCTGGTCCCAGACCACTCTTTATCAAAGATCGCATGAGACTCAGAATGGCACCTGTATGATATTAAAGCCGCTTGTCACGTTATAAATCAACAGCCTGTGAATACAAGTTGATAGAACATCCCAGAGAGGATAGTATGTGGTGGAAATGCGATTATCCGATGAATAAGTCTCATCGAATACCCGTATTGTCTGGTCATGTAATATCACTCAGTGCACCAAAAATAGTTTCGATACTTGAGAACCTATTTTCGCCACCCCTAATCTAAGCAAAGAACTATCCCCACCATATAATCTATGGAAACAATATATTTAATTAAGAAAAGCTTTATTTGAACGTAATATATTGTGATAGAAATAGAATATCCTATTGCTTGGTGGGCCTGCCGAGTCGGTTTCGATAATCCTGACTCTCCAGTCGGTCTAATTTCAACCATTAGACCAGACTTGACCCCCGACCGGACTAGCTAGTCCAGTCCAGTCTTCCGCCGACAATTCGGAACCCTGGTGACAACAGCCGCCCCTCGTCATCATCAATCACCAACAAGTGAAAAGTAGCGTGGCCCAGTACTTGAAAAAAAATAAGAAAAATATTTATTCTACAAGGTAGCCTTAGGGCAAAATAGAAGTGGGAAAAAATGCTGAAAAAATTTGGCGTTGTGGTTAGTGTAGCAGTAGGCGGCTGTGAGATTGGCAAAGTAGTAGAGTCTCACCTCGTTATAAGGAATGCCAAGAGTTCAGGATGTTTCACTTGTAAGCGAAGTTTTGGAAGAGATTCCTTATAGCGAGGTCCATTTGTATGGGAGTAGGGGTGTAAAATCCTAGAGGGTTACTTCGCAACAGCGAGTTTCCCTTATAAGAATTTCCATTATGACGAGATGCGACTGTAGTATGATGGTTGATGAGGACGCTGGTTGTCGCGGGGCCGTATCCAATTGTTCAATCTGCGCCAGAGTAGGGTTCTTCACCAAAACAACATATTTTCTGCGGTGTACTGGCACTTACAGAGTACCACTTTTTTGTGCCTTTCCCTTGTACCGGTACTGAAGGTCCACTCGGATACTGAGTCAGTCACATGACAGACTCTGGGACAAGATTTGCTATCTCGCTCGCTTGAAGCACGGATCGCTTAGCATCAGCTTTTGTTGTGTTTATTCCGCAGGAAATGGTGGGATAAGAACCGCACGGTCTCTTCGGTCAGCGCCACTGTCAGGGCTGCTGATAGGATACTTGTGTTTGGCCAATACTTGAACATGAGAAAACCCTTCCAATTCCATGAAATCTTGTGCATACATCGCCGATACTCGAGAGGTAACAGAGCACCCGAGTAGAGGGGTCAACGAACGGGCAGGTTCAGCGAACACTATTATTCAAAGTGACTTGGTAATCGTTAATTCGAGCGGCGGTTTTGTTTGGTCTATGTGTTGAGCCCTCCGGTTCCTTGACACCCCCCCCCCCCCAGCCTACCACCCAAAAAGTTTCACAGAACAACTAGAGTCTAGCTGTCACAGAGTGTCAGTAGTTTCTTTATTCTTCTAATCCAGATAATTTTTGAAAAAAAAAAAAAAAATGCGAAATCGAAAAAATAACTTGAAACCAGTGGGGATTTCTCCAGTTATTTTTTCGCAATTTCTGAAGATGAACTAAGGCCGAGAGTGAGGGTTTTATGATAGTGATTTTCTTAGAATTCTTTGCATAAGTTAAGTTACTCCCCCAAAAACACAACTTTTAAGTGAGGACAAACCAATCCACAGAAATCCTTTCTAACTGTGAGAAAAATTAAAAATCTGACAATTAATTTGGGTTGCGCATCCCTTTTTCTTTTTAATTTTTAATTTTTCTTTGCCATTTGGTGTCGGACCAAAGGTAAGTAATTCTTTCCAATGAGTTTATTATTTCGATGGTATATTTCCCCACCGATGGTATCCGAAAGGTTTGTTGCCAAGTGGATGGTATTGAAAAGGTTCGCCTGTTTTCTCGGTTTTCTCACCCGTTAACTGGAGCCGACAGGGATATATTTCGCTGCTTGACTTGAATAACTGTTCCGTAACTTCATTCGGGATCCATGCATCTACGTGGTGTTGTGTCTCACTGCCGTTCTACTGCTTACCTTGTGGGAGATAGTACAAGTGCCATGGGTGATGTTTTCGGACACACCAAAGTGGCTTACCAGCAAAAAAATAGTAAGAATTGGTGAGGTCACAAAGTGGTGTGTGCGAAAACATCCCCCCATGGCACTTGTACGAGTACTTGTAAGAGAGAAGTTTTCGCGGTTGGAGTCTCACATCCTTTTTTTTCAGCCCAACCGTGGTAAATTTCACTAAACCACCGCTACCGGATACAACCATTGTGATCGTAGCATATGTACGCGCGATCGAGACTTCGGACACACCATGGATAACACAACTTATCGACACTCGGTCTCGATTGGTACCGGCAATGTTGACTGCAATAACGTAACGAATAGCCATAACAAGATCATAAATGTCAACAATGCCATTCCCGATGAGAATCCAGAGATTATGCAATGGCTCTCGCCACTGGACCCCAGGGGAAGGCACCAGGATGTGCGCACCGGTAGGCTCGATGGTGTGGGGAATTGGTTTCTGGAGACAGACCAGTTTCGGGAGTGGAGGAGTAAAGAAGGTGGAGCAGATAAGGCTGTCTTATTTTGCTACGGGAATCCGGGAGTGGGGAAAACATATCTAAGGTAAGCGCCTGGTTCACCTGGAAGGGGTAGGAATTATCGCCGACAGCAAGGAATATTAGTTCATTAGTGATCGATGGCCTGTGCGATGGACCTTGCGAGGAAGAAATCGCAGTCGCGATGTTCTACTGCGACTTTCGCGACCAACAAGAGCAGACGGCTACCAATATCTTAGGGGCGATCCTTATGCAGCTGTTAGTTAGAGGGGAAGTGCCGGAGCACGTGCGACAGGTGTTTCAAAAGGCGAAGGGGGAGGTCGGAGGTCGAGGTCTGCGACTTCCGGATATGGTGCAGATGCTGAAGCGGACTGTTTCCATATTATCGCAGGTTTTCATTTGTATAGATGCTTTGGATGAGTGCCTTCCTAAGCATCTGCTGGAGCTTCTTGGCACAATGAAAGAAGTCCTTGAGGAGTCACCGAGGACACGAATATTTCTCACCGGGAGACCCCAGGTTGAGGCAGAAATTACAAGATACTTCACCCCCAGACTTGCAGTGCCGGTCATTCCGAAAATGCACGACATAAGGAGATACTTGGAGAATAAGTTGGAGATGGATCCCGAGCCTGTAGCAATGTCCGATAGCTTGCGTGGAGATATTCTGAGAATAATTCCAGAAAGAGTTTCTGAAATGTGCGTAGGAGCATCCATAGTCCCCATTTCATGCATGATTTTATATTGACAACCCATGGCATTTAGATTCCTCCTTGTTTCGCTAAATATCGACGCCATCCTAGGAGAGGTTACAATCTCTGCGAGAAGACAAAAATTGAAGGAGATGACCAAGGGTAAGCATTTAAGCGATGCTTACGCGGCAACCCTAGACCGAATGAAGGCCCAGAAGGAAGGTAGATCCGCACTTGGGATGGAAGCCTTGATGTGGGTATGCAATGCGGAGCGACCGCTACACACTAGCGAGCTATGCCATGCATTAGGGGTAAAGAAAGGATCCTCTGATCTGGATCATGAGAATGTTCCTGAAATTCGAACTATCCTGAGGTGTTGTTTAGGGTTCCTCACGGTCGAGGCATCCTCCTCCA
>Ga0307513_10003113_pt1 | contig 22643 bp, 29 predicted proteins | sample 15_EM_MG_FD_202174 | JGI IMG/M metagenome (GOLD analysis project Ga0307513, IMG submission 202174) | Populus trichocarpa ectomycorrhiza microbial communities from riparian zone in the Pacific Northwest, United States - 15_EM | ecosystem: Host-associated > Plants > Roots > Unclassified | place... | reverse complement strand
TGAATAGAATAAAGAAACGCCGACCACCCCAAACTCGGAGGACAAGAAAGAAAGGAGAGACGAGCGCTCAAGCACGACACAACTCAACGCGAGCGAGGCGGAGGATCAAGTAGCGAGCATTCGTATTGTAATGGCGAGTGGTGGCGGCGGTGGCGAAAATCAGAGGAATGAAGCATGGATTGGAATGAGGGAAAAACAAGGGAAAAAAAAAAAAACGCAGGACAAAGAGCAAGAGGAAAAAGCACCGAAACAAAAAAATCCTCAACACATCCCCGCATACAAGTCAACAACCGAATCAACATCCATCTCCCCATCCTCCTCCTCCTCCTGCTCACGAATCACCTCCATCCCATTCCCATTCGCACTCTGGCCCTCCTCATCCTCCTCATCCAAACGCGCAACCCACGCAACACTCTTCAACGCACTGCTCCTCCTCCACGTCGGATACCCCACGGACGGATACCCTTTCGAGGCAGCAGCAGAGCGCCTGGACGCATACCGATGCCGCATCGTCAGCAGCGCAATCATATACGATGCCGAGGGGGGCGGGCTAGGGCTGGTCGTCCTCCCGCCGATGACGTTCCTTGGAGCGGATTTGTTCAGCTCCAGGGGCGGCGAAGGTGACGATCTGAGCGGGCGTTTCTCCACAGGGCCGGTACAGGAACGAGGACGCGGTGGGGGTGGAAGAGCGTGCATCCCTTCTTCCGTCGGACTGGCAGAAGTTTCGACCGCCATTGCTTCAGCCTTGTTCGGTTTCTCAGCAGCAGCAGCGGCAGAGGCAGCGTGCATCTCAGCCAACGCACGATCAATCTCAGCAGCCATCGTCTCGTCGTCCTCTCCCTCTTCATCTTCTTCCACCTCATCAAAAACAACATCCAGCTCCGCCTCACTCACACCCTGCGCTTTCAAGAACCCACGCAGCCGAATCGCAAGGAGCGCATCTTGAACATCCAGCTCCGCCGTATTCTTCTGGCTCTGAGCCGGAGCGGGCTCCTGGTGGACAGACTTGGACGCAGGCAAAGGACGCACATACACCCCCGAGGAAGGCGGAGACCCAACGGGCGAGTTGGGCGGCGCGCGGGTAGGCGGTGGTCGGCGACGCGGGATGTACTCTTCTTCCTCATCATTAACATTCTCCTTCTCCTCCTCCTCTTCCTCCTCCTCGGTATCATCAACGACCCAAAACGGTTGACCCTCCATCTCATCGTCATCTTCAACGAGCGGGAACCTCGCCTTGGCCTTTTCCTTCCCATTCACTTTCTCGCCGTGCGCTTTGGCGGTTGCCTCCTCCGCGGCGCGATACCTCTTTTCGAGACCCACCATGACGGTGCGATATAGAGTGAGCAAGACGCGGATTTCGGAAGCAGAAACACGCGCTGGACCCCTCCGCGTCGCCGTTGGTTGGGAGGACGACGATTGCGGTGGAGGCACATACACCGGTTTAGGAACAGGCGCATGGATTTGGATTTCCTCCACTGGGGGTGTAGGAAGCACGCGGGGTTCAGCAGCAGTAACAACAGGAGGCGGGGACACGGTAGGTGAATATGGTGGTGGAGGCGCCGAATACGGCGGCGGCTCGAATGTCAGCGCCGATTTCAGATCGGCTTCTTCGTCTTCTTTCTTCTTCTGCTTCTGCTTGGCGTCATCCTCATCCTCGTGCTCCGACTCATCGAGCACGCTCCTCCTCCGTTCTCCCCTCGAACGCGGAATAGGACTGCCCGGACGCTCCATTCCATCGCGATCATCCACCAATCCTCTCCTCACCAACCGAGGAATATCTGCCCTCTTCGTCGATGCCGGCGGCACAGAAACGCTAGCAGACATCCTAGGAGCAGTGGCTTTGCCCAGAGCCGCTGCGAGCGTCAGGAGACTGCGCGCTTGGACAGGGGGTGGAGTTGTCTTTGTCGTGGATTTGGGTTTGTGCATAGTGGCTTTGGGGAGGCCGCTGAGTTTCCGCGCACGAGATGCAGGGCTGGGTTTGGGTTGGCTCTGCGCCTGCCTAACACGAAGCAGAACGTGTGGTGGTGTAGACGGAGGTGCAGGGAACGAGGCAAGTTTGAGTTCCAACGAGGCCGTGCTAGAACACGTAGAAACCGACGTTGTGGAAGACGCCGCCGAACGGGAATACGAAGTCGTCGTCGTCGTAGATGAAGTAGGGGACGGCGGCGTCCCTCCCAAAATCGTCGTAGTAGGAAACGGGATACAATTCGTCGCAACTCTCCCCACCGCCCCGCCCTTCCTCTTTCCCTTCCCATTATTCATTGCATTCCCTCGAAACGACGTGCCCTCACCAGCCGGCTTGGCGGAAACAGGGAACCGGAACGCTCGATGCGCCCGATCTTCCTGGATGGGCGACTGCAGCTCCGACCTGTCTGGCAGGTTGGGTGCGGGTGGTGCGGGCATGGTCAAGGACGACAAAGACGGCGCAGAAATATGCCCCTGCGCAAAAGACGCCACATCAACGTGTGCGTGGGCAAGGGAGACTGTACATGTCGGGCGCGATTTGTGGTATGATGTAGGTGATGATGACGTGGAGTACGACGATGGTGTTTGTTGAGCCGAGACAACGGGCATGGGGTTCGGAGGCGGTTTGGCTTTGGCTTTGTACCTTCCCTTGTGCAACGTGGACTTGGGCACAGGTGGAGGTGGCGATGATGAAGCAACGAACGATGATAAATTCGCTACAGATGTCGATGCAAAAAAGTAGGGCATCTACTGTAGGTTTGGGGTCGTGAAGGTCGTTGATTGAACCGCGGAGCAAGCAAAGCCAATTCCAAAAAGAAATTGAAAGAAAGGGAAAAAAAGAAAGAAAGGGGAGAAAAACGTGGCAAAGGTGTGTAACGTGTACGAACAACCCCGGCGAGCAACGAAAGAAAAAACAACCAGCTATGACGGAGCTGGAGTGGGAGGGGGAGGATACAGTCGAGGGGCGGAAGGAAAAGGGAAGGGGGGAAATCGGATGGGAGAGAGGGAGAGAAAAGAAAGGGCCAACAATGCCCGCAAGAAAAAGCCAACGAGGAGGGATCAATTAGGAAACTTCGAACCGCGTCGCGGGAGCGTGAACCGCCTCGTGGCTGATCCCATTGATACCTCTCCCTCTGGTCACCACCAGGTTAGCGTGCTCTTATCTGGAGGACAAACCCAACTAACCTCCTCCCCAAGTTCCGGGCTCCACTCCTCAAGGCCTCACTATTCAATCGTCAACTCCAACGGATATGGCGGATATAACCACTGCGGTCACATTTCCATCCGTTCGCTCCCAACTGCCTCCGCGATGACAAACAATGCACTGACACACCGCCGGAAAACAAAAAGAGTACAATTCCTTGTTATGTCAAGTTAGAACTTCGGACCGCACACAACATCAACGAAATACGATGGGATCAAGATGCGCTGGGGGGACAAACCGGAACACGAAGCGTTTGAAATTCGAAGATGCGGCGAACACGCGTCAGGTCACATCTCACGTGTACACGTGTAGTGTCGTAATCTGTTCGCCTTGTTGGGTACATAATTCTCGTTTGGGAACATGCCTTGACTTCTTTGGGCCCTGGGAACGTACTTATCTATACTTACTTACTTATCCTCCTATACCCTGGACTAGCGATCGAAATGTCAGCACAAAGAAATGCACCCCCGAATTTCGCAATCGGCGAGGCGGTGCATCCGTGTCCAATGGGAGCGCGTTCCCATCTCAGTTACCAAACGCGTCAAAGAGACCATTGGGGGTGTATCGATAACGCTAACTTGAAAGAATAGATAAAGGCGATGGGTAAGCATGAGTAAGTATACTTATGGATGGGGTCTTGCAGTGAATAAAGGCATACACATCTAGAGCGAGATCGATCAACAGAGATCGCGTGAAAAGTCAAGTATACTTACCGTATCAAAATTATGCCTCCGTGATGGTCAAACGTCCATGCCAGAGAGGTGGGACGTATTCTTATACCGCATAGCCCTTACGACAGGCGGATTATCTTAGATCGGCATTGCCAACTTGCAATGGTTATCGAGATCCCACTAAACACCCCAGAAGGCGAGAGATATATGTACGTACGTTGAAGATTCGAACTCAAGCCTAGTTTCCCATCGACGGCTCCACTCCATAGCCCAGCAGGACTTGGGCTCGTTTCCCACCCAATCGGAAATACGCTGCAGGAGGGTTGTGGAGCTCAGCTGTATGTAAGTTTTTGGCAAATTCCAACAGCGGTTAGATTAGTAGAAGCTACGGGTTCTTGCACTGTCTTTCGGTAATTCGGACAAGGTACGTATCGGTGGTGGCGGCCGCAATGGTGACGATTGCACTCGAGGATTAATTTTGGTCACTGAAACGCTTCGCGGCTGACCGTTACCCACTCAATTCGCATCCGTAATACACAGGTCGTGCTCGATAAATATACTTCAATCGCGGTCACTGGACCTATCAATATATTTGAAAACCCGACTTCTTCCCACTGAGCCAGTAGTGACAGAATAAAAATAAAAATAAAAAGTGGCAGGACGGATTGAGGACGAGGATTTTTCGTATAGCCTACGAATTCCTGTGAGTGGTGTTGCCGTTCCAAGCGCGACTTCACGGAGGTTAATACGTGTCAGGAGAAGACTCAGGGAGGCTCGGATGACGAAAGAAAGGGGGGGAAACGGATGAAGATGAGTGATGAGACCAGGTGCAAGGTACGGTACAAGAGGGTGAGCCCCGACTTATATAGGCGGGGCGAGCCCGATCGGGACGTGTATGTATGGAAAAGGGAATATGTACGGAAAAGGGAATGTATCTCTAACAATACGAGACGAAACACTTAATCCAATCTGACGGTCCATGCCCTTCAAAAACTTGCGAAATTTTAGAAGTCGATTACCCCGAGTGCCATGTTTGCAGAAAGGGAAAATTAAAATTTCCGTATGTTTATTATAAATTGAATAAGTATATATAACAATACATCGTGAAAGGTCAATAAATGCGGCCAAAATCAGGAAATCCCCGTGAGTTGTTGATCTCTAATCCTCTATCGTAATTACACGACTCGCCCTAGGGCGCAACTCGCGGTCCAATGGCTCCTTTGGCAAGGAAGCGTCAAACTCAAAATCCGAATCGTCGTTTTCATCGGCCTCTGACTCTTCCTCAGAAGGATGCCGAGATGTTGGGAAAGGCTTGTCCTGCAACATAGGAGCAGTAGGTGGCTTCGGCACCGCTGCTGCTGAAGAAGCCACATTCTTTCCGATCCTTTTACTAATACTAGATGAGGGCTCGGAAGTGGCAGAAGCAGAGGTGGAAGATGCCTTGTAGGCAACGAATTTCTGCGTCACGTCTTTCGCGAAAGCGTGGTCATATCCGATACAGATCATACGGATGATATCAATGCCCTAAATTCAAATGTGACCATCAGAAAAGGTATCAGGGAGAAAAGTAAATGACAAAAAGGCAGACCTCATCGCCTCTTTCCAGAGCACCAACGAGATCATTAACATCGACGGGCCGTCCTTTGTTCATCCTGATAGCACGTATTTCTTCGTCCATGAGAGCCTTCTCCTCGTTTTTGTCTTCGAGGGGGATACTAAGATCCTTCCGCAGAGCGATCCGCGCACGCATCGAAACATAAACGTCGATTTTTTTCACTTCCAATAGAGCGTTCGCCCACCCGCGCTTGACCTTGGTGAAAAAGGGGGGGGGGGAATTCAGAGATCCAGTCAAAAACGAGGCAAAATACGACCAACTACTAACCGATGCTAAACTCCTTCCCACTTATCTTGCCCATCAACTCAGATTCATAATCTCCCGAGTACAGCCACACCCGCCTTTCCTAAACACGCTCCAGGGCGGGTTCTCCAAAATCTCATGCCGCGAAGCAAACACCAGCCCCGGTTGCCCAGGTTGACTGGGCATGGCGGGGTTTTAACCCAAACTTCGGGAACACAGCACGCCGCACGATGGCACCTTTAGCATGTTTGTCCTTCCGAAAGATTTGTAAGAATTGTTGTTCAGCCCCTCCGAACGTGGCGCTTAGGAAGGCTCGAGGGACCTCAGTTTTCAGTGGGCTCGGAGAAATGGGGAGAATTTTACCATAGAGGCGACGGCCGGAAGCATGGATGATGTATCTAGAAAGTGAGGTTCGTCCGTTCGGCGGTGTACCGTATCAGGCAGTAACTTGTCGTGAACCGGGTTTTTAGGATTGTTGAGAACCGAACTTGTGGTGGCCGCATTACTTGTGGATGCCTGAATTCCTGGCCTGGCTATCCGAACAGCAAATTTCTGCGCTTTAGTCGATGCCGGAGTAGTTGATAAAGAATTGTCGGTCTGCTTTCCCTAGGATGAAAAAGTCAGCCAACGTAACCCAACCAAAAAAGTAACATGCGTACCTTATCATGAGATGTTGAGGCAGAGCAAGCGGGAGGTTCATAGCTGCCAATACTGGGTATTGCCAATTCACCCAAATAAACGTTCACTGTTGTAAATTCCATGCCAAGTGTTAATCCGAAATGTTTATTCTGGTACACCAAACACACGCCTGGTAGTAAATAACAAAACTGTTCCGAACCAAACGGCCGTATTTCCCGTACCGTACCATCAACTTGCAAATATTTACCACCCATAATCTGTGCGATGATACACTCACGCTGCACTCGCCGTGCCTAAAAACAAAACAAACGAAAGGGAAGCCAGGGCGTGATGTGGCGCGTTTCTGCGGTTGATTTCCATATGTATTCCAACATGAAGGATGGATTGAGGGTGGATGTGGGTGAAAACGGTGGGTTGCGAAATGGGTGAGACAGAAAATGGGGCCCGAGACGAAAAACGGGAACGACGACGAGAACAAAGGACAGGCGCAAAAATGAGACTGAGAACGAAGGACGGGTACGAAAATGAGACTGAGAGCGAAATGAAATGTACAAGCGATACTAAAATAGGTGAAGTTAGAATGGAAATGTAATAGGAACATGAAAAATGGCTGGACTCCGCAACGATGTTCCGAAATTGTAGAATGTGCAAGAATTGGGTTTTCCGGGGTAGAGCCGAGCGTGGCTCATAAACGGCCATGACCGTTATATGTATGGTACGGCAGTGCGTACCCCTGCGGATGCCGACGATATGCGAATGATGAGATGAAGGGAAAAGACAGTCTGTTAGATAAACATACCAGATCGTCACAATCCGAGTCTTGTATCTTTGCGTACCCCTGCGGATGCCGACGATATGCGAATGATGAGATGAAGGGAAAAGACAGTCTGTTAGATAAACATACCAGATCGTCACAATCCGAGTCTTGTATCTTAACCTGGGATATACACTGATTTCTGCCCTCTGTCTTCTCCCCCCCCTTGTAGTGTTGCAAGGCGTCCCGAGCAGCACTTGTAAGAAGCGAGTTAAATTTCCCGTTCGGATTGGTGGATATTTCTTCAAGTGCACTCTCAAGCGGCGACTTCTCTTTTTGGGGGCTCAGGACGGGATGTATCACCGCTGATTGATTCTTCCAAATTGATCCGTGGAAGTTTTCGAAGTTGGATAGTTGCGCTAAACAAGCCACATATATCTCGACATCCTTCAAGGTTTCTTCTGCTGGGAAAGCCTGGTTCTTAGTTCCATCCTTGAGAGTTTGGAGTTTTGACGTTATAAGGGAAGAAAGGAGAGGTTGGAGAGAAGTTAATAGGGAAGCTTTACGATGGTCGTAATTGGAGGCATTAGGATGTTCAGATTTGTGCTCCAAGTTGGGTGGTTTGTTGGAGATTTGGCCCGCCTTTCTGAAATGCTCCGGTTTCTGCGAGGCCGTTGATACCAAAAGCCATGCAACAGCATCCGTATCCCGTGTCTCGGGGGTAAATGTGAATAATAGAGCCCCGAATACTGTAAAAAGAAGCTGGAGGCCACATCCGGTGAAGAAAAGGCCCATAAATTTATCGCGTCGGCTATCGGAGTAGTAACTGGCGGCAATCATGAAAGGAGCGATTACGACGCTTGCAAGGAAGATCCAATACTCGAGCCCATATCGAGGTGGTCTTTCATATGACCTCGGTAGATTCCCAAATATTGAAAGACTAGCCGCAAAGGGAAGGCAAATCAAAGCATAGTACGTGCCAGAATTGGACTTCAAAACGGACAAAACTAACACCACGAGCACTACGATGGACACCACGAGGATCATGATTAAGAGCAACAGCGCCGAGTGCTTGCGATGTGCAGCCTGTCCAGATTGGTGCACCGTGACGTGATCCTGTACATGGCTGCTTTCCGATGTCGTCCGCAATTTCATCGCCTCTCCATCGTGTTGAACCCTATTGATATCCCTATTGATATACCGTTTCCGGGGCGTCCTATAATATTTTATGATATTGAGGATCCAGGGCGGTTGATAGCGGCCGCGAATGAGTCGGAAAAATAGGACGATGGATTCGAAAAGGAGTTTTATGAGAGTCGTCAGTGATGACTTGAAAGGACAGGCAGGGATAAATGCGGCCGCGACTGATGCCAGTATAAGGAATATAAAGCCAAGGAGCAACATCCCCCCGATAACGTAGCCAATGGTATCTTGCTCTATCCGGATGGACTGGCTGAAATTTGTGTCAGCATTGAGGTTAAGGCCAAAATGGAGATAGAAGATAGAATGGGATAGATGAATATTCGACACGGTCCCTATGGAGGAATAACCGGCCTGCACAGGCATGAAAGACCTCTGAACCTTCACACAACGTCGCACAAAAATTATAAAATGGAATCAACATACTAAACATAGACTCCAAGCATAAAAACGGCGATGAGCAGCAAGAACGGCAAAGAGTCGATGATCTGTATCATCCTCCATGCCAGAACGCCGTTATATGCCTCTTGACGTTCCAGTGCTCGTTTATACTGCGATCCGGGTGAGTTAACCTGATCCCTGTAATTGATTACCCAAATTTTGGAAAACAGGGCGATCATGGACACTACGATGGATAATGCCAAATCGGCGTAGAGTAATGCGTTATAAATGACGGCTTTATGGTGTTCCCCGGGTTTCTGGTCAAAAAAATCCCCCCTGTTCAAGGTCTCCGATGAGCCGTTCTTCTGGTTGTTGTAAATTTCGAACAGAAGGTCATTTGAGATTTCGGCAGGGTCACGTTTGAATTGCGATACCGTCACGACGACCAGGGCTGCTAAGACAGAAAGGAACAAGGCGACCTATATTATACGGGGAAAGGATAAGTTGCCAACGCCATCGAGTGAAATGATCAACACTGACATAGACCAAAATCCCATCGATAACTTTGTTCCATTGGTCAATCATCCGTTCATCGAACTTAGCCGCCTCTTCGTTGTATTCCTTCCAAATGTTGTCATCCTCCTTAACGGGATCATGAAACTGCTCCTCCCACTGGCGTTCCGCGATGGTGTCTTGAGGCCCATTGTTCCCCAGAGATGGGGAAGACGAGAGCGAAGTAGAAGCTGACATGGTCGACTTGTGGAAGTCAAAGCAAGGCCTTGTTCATTTATCGCTGACGGGAAGCTTATTTCCAGTATTCAACATGATCTGGATTCAATAGAAGGAGATAGTTTGAGAGCGCTCGTGGAACGTTTTTCCTGACACGCCAAGTTCCCGCCCATAGTACCTGTGAAATTGAAGAGTCCCAATATAACGGAAGATAGACAATTACAAAGGGGCCACTAAGCGAAAATAAGTTACCCTAAAGTAAAGAAGGCAAGTTGCCCAACTTACGGTTCAACTGGGACAAAGTTGGAAGTGAAACTGGTACCATGGTGGTCCAAAGATGGGCTAGCGTGAAGCTTCCAAAACATGAGATGACCGGTAAAATGATGGCTCTTATCGTAACAATGGACCTTGCCAAATTTTTTATGCTGACGGAATTTTTACGCGCCGATGGAATTTTTAAGCGCTGGTGCTCTCAGATAGCTTATTGGACACCTGGGAGTTCAGTGATGAAATATACACATTGATTGCAACAGTTATCGGTAGCCTAAACGTTATAGGGGCTCAGCGCTCATTCGTTATGATCACAGGAAAACTAAAACAATCCGATATCTCTGGATCGGTGCATGACGTAACATTCGAAGCTTCACTTAGAACAATGCGGGAAGGCGTTGAGCTCACACTTTTCCCGAATGGCCCCTTCATCGGACACATACTGAATTACATGACAGAAGCGATACCCAAAGTGTTGTTCAAGGTTCTTATCTCTCGGTCTCTGCCTTCTCTTCAATGTTCGCCAAGAGCGCGCGGTCCAATTATAGAGCTGATCAGATGAGATGCTAGAAAATGATGGATGCTGGGATTAGTTCCGCCGACCTTGACCATGTGCCTCTGTCTATACAAAAACAAAAACACAAGAACTCTAAAATTTTCGTCAGACATCATTTGAGGTTACCAGTGTACCGGAAGTAGCTCACACCGAACGAACTCCAGGATAGTGGAATAGTTTGAGATGGGATAAATGAAAGCATAAAGGTGAAATGGTCCAGCAGCTTGTCAGAGGACTAACGAAAATGAAGTCAAGGGAAATTGAAGAACGTCGAGGAGACTTACATATAAACACTGCGCTCCTCTGGCCGCTCGTGTTCATCATTCGCAATGCCACTCCCATACTTACTAGCATTCTATCGTCGTCAGGTTCATCAGCAAGAGAGGTCGTACCAAGGAACCATTCTTTTGAATGGTGAGCGTGGGCGCGTGGAGCACGGGTGATTGAAAAGGTCTTCGATGAGGCTGCGCAATTAATCCATAAAAATAGGACGAGTGATGAGGCAAAGATACGGCACGGCGTCTTACTTTGTCCCAACTTCGTTTCCCAAACCCTGGGTCTTTCACTTTGGGCTTTTGCCGATGATAACGGGGGCATTCATTCGCGAGGAAGGCGCCAGATGGATCCTATACCATGCCAAACAACACGGACTCTGCAGAATCTGAATCTGCCCATCGGTGGAAGACGGAAAGGGCCCCTTGCCAATGCCAAGTAGAGCGCTTTTAGTTACCCATCATTATGTTATAGTATGATAGCAGATAGTGCATTCAAGTGGAGCCGATACCACAAAGCCATGTGAGCGTGTATGGTGATGGTTGTATCTGCTTCATGGTCGTCAGAGATACGCTGGCACTGGGGATAGGTTCATTAGAGAACGTCATGTCAATGCACAAACAATTCACTCTCAACGTGGTGCTCCATCGTCCAATCGCCCCTTATGATTCTTCCATATCGAAATCGTGTAGGCTTCGGAATTATAAATGCATCGCGAATTCAAGAGATGTTAATCCACATACCTCTCCGTGCCCACTTGGATTCGTAGTGCCTATGAAACGATAACGAAAAAATGAGACTCGCGACATCTGCGTCAGAAGGAGGGAGAAATGTATACCCCCAAAACCTCATATTGGGCATATGATTCTTTGTCTAGACCTTCTTCCCCAGTTCGTGAAAATTTGGTCGACATGTTGCGCTCTTCTCCTTATTCTCCCGTTCCCTGCAGTATCATGGGTCCAGTAACCTCACCAGCATTAATAAACCCCATAATCAGCATAGTTGTCCGCCCACAGGACGTTCTTCGGTGCGAAGGTATCGTTCCATGGGGTAAGAATCAATAAATTTACGCGAGAAATATTCAATATCTGCTTGAGTACGTACAAACCTCGCAAGAACCTCTTGTTCCCGGATTTCGGCTAGCAGGTTTGAGGAGAAGATGTTGGGTTTGTCAGTGTCTTGTGACGTAACACGTTGGTTTGATAACGATAGGGCCGACAAGCGGCAAAGCCCGCTACCTTTCTCGGTGCAAGTCTTCAAGGCAAGGTGTTGTTTATCATCATCAATGTTATCATCTATATTTTGGGACACCCAGAACTTGACACTAATCGAAGAAGGTTAGCATATTGACGGCACTCATGTGAAAGTTAGACATACGCGATGAAAAACCCATAACATGAGGAAGATGCGACGGCGGATATACTAGTCATTGAAAAGAAGTAAGGAAAGGCAAAAGGAAATAGGAACACTACTCACCTAGACCCTCTGAACGTTCCAGGCTCAAGACAAGAGGCGAAATTTCCGCAATCTGATGTTGGCGAGACCAATCCAATCCCAGGACTGTGTCCCAGAGATGAAGATTAGGGTCGAGGACGAACTCGAGGACACAGGTGAACGACGTTAAATTGAAGGAAGCGATGACCATGAACAGGGGAGCAAGACTTCCGTGGGATATGTGTTTGAAGGAAGCGCGTAGACAGGCGAGACTGAGGGACATTGTTAGACAGGAAAACTTGTGCGGCGATGCCAGCAACGGTGACAGCAGTGGAAGACATGATGGTTTTGTTCGAGAGACAAAAGACAATATGGGGCGAGTCGGGACGATTTTGGAACATGAATGAGCGTTTTGCTTAGTCAGGTGCACAGCTTGAGTACGATCGTGGATCGGTCTGCCAAAAGTTTTTGTCGAACGGGTCTAAGACCCACTACCTAAAGGTAGCGGGAATCAACTTTGATGAGAGATAATCTGGATGACTCATCACATGTCGTTGACATTTCTTCTTCCTCTCTCATCCCCGATGATTCAGCCAGCCACCATGGACTTCATGCAAGAAGTAGAACTACGCCCAAGGTATAAAATAGGCAAATGAAAGCAAGGGAGTACAACTCACTCATTTTTCGCATACCTTTCGTTAAACAAACGATGTCTACGAAACTCGTTGCATTTATCCTCGGCGCAGGTACTCACATAGGCTCTGCAGTCGCTGCCCAACTTCGTGAAAAGGGTTATCGGGTTGCTCTCGGTAGCCGCAATCCCAAACCAACCTCGGAAGACGACGCCTATTTCAACGTCAAGGTCGATGTTCAGAAGCGGGAGAGCATCGAACAGGCTTTTGACACCGTCGTACACAAGCTAGGGCCTGTGATTGTTGTCATTTACAATGGTATGTCGTTATTTCTATTCGATGAGAAATACGCAGAGCTCATACTATCTATCAGCTGCTTCTGTCACTGCACCACAAGCACCCGACGATCTCCAGTCGACGCATACTATGATGCTGCCTCCGTTGGCCTGGGTGCGTTCACTGCGGCTCAGAAAGCCCTCCCGAGCTTCCGGCATGAGATCCATCGCGAGAATCCCAAGGCATTCATTGTGACGGGGAACATCTTACCATTTAGCCAATATTCCCCACCTGGATATCACACCCTAGGGGTCCAGAAGGCCTTGCAAACTAGGTTTGTAGCCACGGCAGCGAAGGCATATGAATCCGAAAATTTCCAGTACGTTCTATTCACCTGAATTGCTCGACAGCTGCTGACTTTACCAGATTCTATTTTGCAACATTGATCTCGAAGGAGGGAGGTATCCCAGGACCTGCCGTATTCGCCAGCAGTGCTCCAACGCATGCTCAGGTCTATTGGAACCTGATCAATAATGCCAAGCAAGAAGACTGGGATCATCGGTATGGTTTCGTTTCCCTTCTAGTTTGATATTTGCTCAGTTGACCTTGTTTGTTCAGATTCACAATCGATGGGGGCAAGTTCCTTGTGGAAACTGAGAAACTTTAGACTGTTGTGATACGTCAATTTTCGGTGCCCTAGAATTCATTGTATCTGTATCCTTCACGAATCTACATAAATCAGATTTCTTCATATTAATATTGAATTTTCGCTTGCCAACTACATCACAGATAGCAAAGGACAGCGTGATATGTTGCTAACGGATGGATGGCCAACAGCAGTGGCGCGAATCATCAACCCTTGCCCACCGAGAGTCTTGTGTTGTGAGATGCTCGAGAGACCATTGCGCCGAGGTTACTAACTACGAAGCTCAGCCTCAAATGCATAATTATCCGACATCGCCAGCATGGGGCGAGTAGATCAAGAGCCGTATTCTTCAAGTACAGATTGGGGTTCTACGTACTCTCCCAAGGGAACGAATTCATGGTCGAGACTATAGAAAACATTGAGACTCAAATAATTTGACAACGTGTCGAGACGTTACACACCCGAAAGCAGATGGGCCTCCAACTTCCAACCCCTTCTTAGAGCGCCAGAGCGGATGGCCGGCCAATGCGATAACTAGCAAACGATAATTCAGTAAACATCAACCTGGACAGGAGTTGACCAGAAGTGTGTCTTACCAGTTACGCGCAACCCGTATGAATCTGACGAGAAATGAGGTAAACAACTGAGATACGAGAGGGAAAAGTCACACTATGCTTACATTCTGGGGTTCCCAAATGCGACCCACTTTGCGAATCCAGTATTGTAATCAAATCAGGAACACTCGCTACAACCTGAACGTAAATTTGAGTTTAAAAGCTCGTCAGGGATTTACTGTTTGATATATCCTAGAGGCGAACCCTTACATTTCTGGCGCCAGTCGGACTCTCCATATACGCGCAGAGATTCTCATTTTGGAAAGGGATAAGCAAAGTTTTGTCTGAACTGAAATTCCACACATCTTCCGCAGGATTGGAATCTGATTGTGCACCGAGAGCGATGTTGGAATTTGTGGCGTCCTCGAGCTCATCTGCCCGTAATGGTGCGATGCGGACTTGGCCCCAAGTAAAGCCAGCCCTTACCTCCTGGAAATGGTGCAATCGATAAGGCACTAAACACCGCATACGACGAGAGAAAAATCACCCTCGTAACCTCAACAATCTTCCCAATGAAAAGGCACTTCCCAGTTTGGAGCTTCAAAATCGCGTCCGGTATCCCATCCATATCACTAAAGGTACCAAGGGAACATTAAGACATATTTCACTGAACAAACAAAAAAAAACACACTTCATCTGCCTGCAGAGAGCGATAGCTCGCCCAATCCTCCACGCCTGACTATGACTCCGTGTAACACCGAAGTCTCTCGCATCTCGGACAGCAAGCGGAGGCAGGCACAGCGCAGCAGATGATCCCATTTCGGTGGCCACCACTCGCATGATTTTTTCCACAAATCGATCATTCTTGACGCTGGCAAGAATCTGCAACGTTAAACGATTAAATCAGCCTTTCCTCGAAGCCAAACCATGACGCCATTTACGGAACACTTACCACCGTATTCCCATCTCCGTCGTGAAGAGAGCATGGTACAAGACTGCGGGAAAGGTCATTTATAGTGACTCATTACCAGAATAAAGACAGGTCTGAACGCACGAGTTCGGCCTATCGTAAACCGCTGGGATTAAAATATTATTAGCCTTTCGAATGGTACCACGCAATCAATGGCAGTACCTGGTAAGACTTGGTTAAGCATGGGATATGCTTTCAACATCAAATCAGCGACTGGGACTATAAATAGAGACTTGGAAAGCATACCTCTGCCCATGAGATCCCCATCCAGCGCCGGAATGTTAAAATACCTGCAAAAAATAGCGATTTAGAATTCAACAGAGCCATCTTCACAGCATAGATATATGGACTTGGACATCCGAAGTGATTGCATTCCGTTACTTCCGCCTATCTCAACGCTGATGTAGAACGAAATCGTCAACCCCAATTCTACATCTTCAAAAAAGTTCTTAACCTACCAAAGAGTTGCGCAAAACTCCGACACACCGCAATACCTCGCCAATTCCCTTCCGGCAGTGTATAAGTGCTCTCCGCTTTGTATCCGTTCAGAGGCAACGGAAGGTGATCCCATGAACGCTACACGGGTCGAAGGAGACATTATCAGAACTACGTTTGAATCCCGTTTCAACAGCCAAAACTACTGACCTCCACGGGAGAGAATGCCATCCTCAGGCAAGGATGTATAGTCTGCGATGCGGATTGTGCCGCCATCCCGTAGGATTTGGCGACAAGCAAGGTACGCAGGGTATGGCGAGCCTCCGCCGCCCTAGACATATTGTGATTAGTGGGCATTATTAACAGCATAAAGTAATAACCAACGGTTCCTAAAATTCCACATCCTTCCATTATGAAAACTATGAATAAAAAAACAAAAATGATCAATTCGCAAGCTTCTAGAATGAAAAGACGAAGAAAAATCACATAAATCCGTCTCGGACACAACTCGGACAGAATCCATTCCTTTCCGACGATCGTCGGTTTATAAGTGGCGTAATCGACCCGCGCCTGCGGCATTGGGGTATATACAGCCGCCGCCTCCGGTTCCTTCCCTTCATCCTCATCTATGGAGGTGAAGCGGTATCATCGAATGCAACTACCGCTGACTCCTGTGAGAGCTCCCCAACAGCACGGACGATAATCCTAGTTGCCTTATTTGTAACATACTGCACAATTTTTTAGGCATGTCTGCTTAACACACACTGAGAGAAAATCACGAACCTGTACCGGCAACACATTTATATCAACTATCCTCACACTACCAGATTGAGCTCCACTCTCCGCTGCCTTATCAACTGCGCGCTGCTTGATGTTCTCCAGGACGTCAGAGAGGGACCGATCTTCAAGTATCTCGATAGTGTCCACTTCTCCTGATACACTGGCAATGGCAGCTCCGACAGCATTGGCGACTTCATGGTGCTTTGGTAAACTGAACAAAATGTATGATCGGCAATGAGCGGAAATGGCCAAGTAATGTGTATAGAACGTACATGATATTGCTAACGCCTCTGAGCGTCTGCGGAGCGATAATAGAGCCGCCTCCAACAAGGAGGAGATCGCAATCTTCCGGACTCGTTTTCATCCTATCCACAACAATCTATACAGTTCGTATAAATTTACAGATGCAGGTTGAAAAAGGCAGAGACCAAAGAAAGACCAACCTCGAGCATCCGCTTGACCGTTTGGCTCGCCTTTTCCACAACTTCATCATTAACCAGTTCAACTCTGGATGGGTCTCCGATCGTTTCTTCCCCTGGAAATGGCCCAGAACGGAGCGCGATATCTGTTGCTGTCAGCTGACTGCCACCGAAGGCGATGCTATCTCTGGTGATCTACAAGTTCGAAGGTCAAAGGATGCTCATCGGCCAGCCAATCAACCAACATACGTGATGCCCAACTGAGTCAGGTCCTACGGATACTCGCCCGTTCTCTGCAACTCGCACCCTGGAGCCTCCTCCAAGTCCTATGGAATGGACATCCGGCATCGTGAAGCTATCAACAAAAGAAAAGAAAAAAATCAGAATGCCAGAGATTGGTCAAAAAACGTAAGAAGTTTGCTCACTTTGTTCGAACACCAGCAACTAAAAAGCAAAAAAAAGAGGGAAAAAGAAAAAGGTCAGATAGGTAATTTTCGATTCCACAAATACGCACCTTCGATGAAAGCGGCAGCCTGGCGCGGGAATCCACTCGGAAGCAACACGCCCACATCTGTGGTCGTTCCACCGATATCGACCACAATCATGCTCTTTCCAGACCCATCCTTGCTCTTCAGATCAATACCAGCCAAATACGATGCCCCCCTCATTGAATTTGTCGCGCCAGAGGAGAAAGTCTTAATAGGAAGACGCGCCGCCTCTTCCGCCGAAGTCAGTGTGCCGTCCTTCTGGTCAAATTAAGATTCTAATGGATTAACTACATAGTTAGAGGATGATGAATTTCGTACCTGAGTCAAGTACAACTGATCCATTGCACGTTTATATCCTCGAATGGTCCGCTGCGCAAATGTCATAATTGACGCATTAAGGATCGACGCGTTTTCCCTCTCCAAAAATCCAACGTGTCCAACTAAAATAATGAGGCATCAAAAAATAAAACAAGACACAGGCGTTAAATGGGTTACCATCTCGAGAGCATACGATGTTCACGTCATCACCGAGTTCGCGACGAAGAATCCCCCAAACTTTGTATTCTTGTGATCCTTGCAAGTCAAGAGGAGAGACTAGTGCTCAGATTAGTTCGTGGTTCGTGAGGAAGGAGGATCGGCAACCTACATACGCCAACAACGACGACGTTCCTCAAGCCTTTTTGCTTGATGATCCTAGCTTGCTCAATGACTTCCTCCTCTTGGACATCGTTGATAATCTGACCATCTCTAGAAAATTAATCATTCCACGTCAGCGATATGGGCATTTAATATTTAAGGCTCAAGACACCCACATCTGTAAACCACCGTGAATGATGGCGGTATGGCCATTAACGATATTCTTCAAATCTACAGGGAAATCGATGAACTTTGACAAGAGTTAACGTTAACACATATGTAAAGAGGGTCACGTAAAAATAATTTACCGATGGGCATTCTGTCGTATACGGGGCTGCAAGACGGATCACTGCCACCTTGGCCAACCTGGTAGAATCGAGCTGCACGACGGCGTTGATGAAATGCTTTAAACAAATGCATGAGTCAATCGCACTGGTATTTAGAAATCTTCAACGCACAGTAGTCCCAATCGTCAACCCCAAGATTTCACTGGCATGCCTCGCAGGATCAATCCCAGACTGCTTCAAAACCTCCTTCACCGCCAACTCGATTCCCGTAGTGATGTCCGCAGTGGTTGGATGCTTGAAAGACGCGATAACACCTCTGGTAGATGGATCTTCACTGGACGTTATATCGATGATAACACCATCGGTATTGGTGCCTATAGAGATCAATGGGCGAAATCCACAGCGTCAAAAATTATCACAAAACCGGATACATAACCCAAGACCAACCTCCCACATCGACACCAATTCGGTACTTGCCCCCGGAAATCATCATCGATATGGATTAAGCGTATCGTGTCCACGCATGAGTCACATAAGGCTCCAGATTTGCCAGCGAGAAGCAGCCACTTGATATTTTAGGATCGTCGCACGCGTATAGGTGGGATGATGTACCGGAGATTACGCCGTAACGCCAGAGAGAAGTGTACAAATAGATGGCCATCGTAGCAGGTTACTGACCAACCTTCGAAAGTTCGAACTTGACTTATCATGGTAATTTCAAATTCTCGTGTATTGTCCTCGTGCGACGTGTGTAAAAAGGTAGACTATGGTAGTGTAGGTGGGTGTGAAGGCTGGACGGCTTGAAGAACGCCGTCCCGACTCCAGGGCGAAGAGCCGATGGGGATGCGGGCGGATGAACCCAATCTCCATCTCCATCGACTCTACTCTACCGATAGTCCTGGTGATGGGTGGGTCGAAAAGTGGTATATGAAGGCGATATGCCGATTCGAAGTGGATAGTGTGAGTCGAGAGAGACGGGAGATGGTGAGAGCCTAGAAGAAGGTAGAGATAGAGATAAACGAGACGTGGCACTCGTGTACACACCTGAGTCACTCGGATGTTTCCGAGGACAGGCCGACACATGATCAAATATAAGGAGATTGTATTGTGATAAATCCATTCCTTGAAGTATAGTCGATTAAGCCAGAAAAAAAAAAAACTATAGATAGCATATGATACCAGCACATAAAAAATATCCTACTCCTGCTGCACTTCCATGTCCCAAAGTCGACGCTTCAGGCGGACAATCTCAGCCTCTGCCGCTTCTAGCCGGCCCTCCTTGGCTTTCCGTTCGTCCTCGCGGTCTTGAACCTGAAGGCAAGAACCAATAAGTATAATTGACCAGAACCAACATTCAAAAAACGTACCGGCTTTTTGAAATCTGCCAAATCCTTCTCAAACTTCTCTATCAACGGTGCTGTGTTGACCTTCTCTCCGGCATAAATCTCGATACGATGCCAGTCGCCCGCCTTCAGTTCCTTCCCCTTCCCCTTCCAACTCGGCAGCCATTGCCTGTCTGTCGTTTCGGACCCAGTCGTCTCAACTTTTACGTCCGGAGTATATCGTTCCTCGAGAACCTTGATAATTGTCCCCGCGTAGAAATAACAATTGTGAGATAGTAAGGGGTATTCGGGCTTCGTGGTGTGGATAGTGTTGGCCATGACGGCAAGCTCATACAGACGTAGGCACAAGGGAGAGGAAGAGGGCGAGGATGAGGAAGCAAGTGGGGGTGCAGAGGACGAGGGTGAAGGTAGGGGTGCGGAGGAGGGAGAAGGCGAGGATGGAAGTATTGGCGCAGGTGGGAGTCCGGCCGGAATGTCGAAGGATAGTGTGCGGAAGAGCACGTGGTTGCCTTTGTGCTTTCCTGGAGCGTCCAGGAAGGTAACTTTGTCGTCTGCTTTGCACTCGCGAACGAGCGAGTCAGAAGAAGACGAGGATGTGGAGGACATCTTGAGAAAGGAGCTCCTCTCCGGGGCGGAGGTTGGCATAGTGTCGGTCTCGGATGACGAGGGAGATAGAACCTCGGGCTGATTATGAGACGGGGATGCAGACTCGGTTGGTGGAAGCACCAAGGTGCCAGGTGATATAGCTGAATCGCCAGACGAACCAGGCTGAGGCTGAATGGATGCGACAATGTCATCCTCCCCATGGGTAACCTTATCGATCGTCTCGCTGCGGCCACGTTCGAAGGCGAGGAAAAAGGAGGTCCCATCCGGGGCTCGCACTTTGGCAACCAGATATTCATGCTTCGACTTCCCATTGATTACTTTGTAAAGTTTAATTTCCTCGACATAGCACTCGTTCATCCGTGCCGATCCCTCAAGCTTGTACTGGACTTGGAGCCGATCGCAATATGCTGGGATAGGAACGCAAGCGAGGGGAATCTCGCACAGTTGGGGTTTGCTGGTAGAAGACATCCCGAGTAGGCGGAGAACATTGTGGTAGACGGTTGGGATAAAGGTGAGCGGCATGTTGGCGAAATAAAAGGTGCGGGTGGGACTGAGTCGGTCTGCAACCTTTGTTAGACATGGGCAGGGAAAAATCAGCGTCTATGTTTACCTTTATTTACTGACGTCGGCGCGTAATACGAGTCCAAGGGTACGATGCGGGGGACCTGTCTGCTCTCCGCAAACGGTCATTGGGATGAGATACGGGGTGGAGGATGGACATGGCAGGTTGTTGCTATGGCTTGGGTGGGATCCAGGATGCTGACCCCCAGCAATACCAACAATTAATAGAAAGCAAAAGGCTTCGATTTCAAAGACCAGCTCACCTTTTGTTGGTCTGCAGGACTTAAGCGCAGAACATCTCATCAAGACATTCTAATATCTCCAAGATCTTGCATAGAAGGATCGACCTGGCACGAACTTGAATTAAAATACTGGTAATGAATGAATTACGGCATCGTCGAACCCACCGAAATCAAGGTAGGACGAGGAGCGGAGTTTGCGCCAGTTGTCATTGTGCTCCCACCCCACAGTAGAGGCGAATTCTAACGAAATCTGCCTCATGTACACTGATGTATACGGCAGAGATAAGGTGGTTCTTGGAACAACAGGGGCATGATCATGGAGGCGACGTGTTAATGGCAAGGGGGTGCACGTCGCTGCTGAGGTTCGCTGGAGAACGATGGAGAAGACCCGTCGGCCGTTCTTTGGGTACAGCCAGTCGCGACCTTGGATGCAAGGATGATCACTGTGGGCTAAAAAATCAGTCAGAAGTGACTTCGGGCTGGCAGCCAGCGAAAATATATAAATGTGCGGGCATATACTCACCTAATATATGTGAATGTTAAAAAGAAAAAGCGGCGGGTTTACAGCACACTTTGTACTTGACTCGAGACCGCGGCGGATGTAGTGGCAATATAGTGTGCCTGGCACGATTTCAAACACCGCTGGCACTCAGACAAGTCACACCTGTCAAACGCACTCATTACAGCTGTTTTCAGACCTCTACGGAATCGTGGAAATTTCGGCCGAACATTACATCAGTAATATTATGTAAGCCACGTGCCACATGTTTCCAACCGCATTCCGCTTGTCCTCTTTGCTCTTGCTTTTCCCAAGCTTTTCTTCCACATTTCCATCATCGTCATTATTTCCGGCATGCTCCAGAATGTTGAAAGGTAGGAGACCACATCATTCTGTAATGAAATTGTCTCTAAAAAAATCACCCCATTAAGTATGAACAAGTTGCCAATTTATTTGCCCCAGTGGAGGGATGTGGGCATGGCACTAACCACAGCGCATGCCAAAATGCCTTCGCACTATCACTCGAAATGCCCTGGTGGGCCAACAAATGACTGGTAAGGGGTCCTGGTGGTCTTCGCACACCAACATTGCATTCTCAACCACAACAACTGTGAACAGTGGGGATCATGAACGGTGGTCACTAAGAACAGTGGGGATTGCAGTGGGGATTGCAAATGGTGGGGACAAAATCATGGAGCTTGAATATGGATTTCGGTTTGCCCGTTTCTCTTCTTTTTCTACTCATATTGAACCTTCTACAGCATCATGCAAAAACCCCACCTCCCCCAGTGCAAATACACGAATCCCAAATGCTTCCCTACACCTCACTACTGTCTACGCGATTCCTGGCAACCCCTCCAGCACAATCATTCTAAAAACCTTGAAAGGCTGCATGACATCCTCAATTGAGGTATGAACTGCCCTTGTGAGGTTTATTGATTAGTTTTGGTAGAGGTACCTGCAGTCCATGTACCCCCCAGATTTTGTGAAACCTGTACCCTAACCTATCAATTTGTCAAAACCCTTACCCTTGGGTGTGGGTATGGGTTTCCATGGGTACAGGTGTGGGTAGCTCTGGAATACCCTGGGTTATTAAGATTCCCTGGCTGCATCGAGGTTGGAGTGGTAGGTGTGGTTCATCAGGTTTGGGAGCAGAGATTGGGCTTGAAGGAAGGCATTTGGGATGTACTTGGGTGGATGAGTTCATGCAGCCATAGACGCTATATTTCTATATCAATACTAGGGTCTTACCCAAGTCACTTCATAAATGCATATGGGACAAACCCCACCACCTAAAAAAACAGAGTATTGCCGTGGTGCCGGGGTTGGTTAGGA